>Ga0265297_10002345_pt1 | contig 39037 bp, 44 predicted proteins | sample Munlanlwell13791_FD_192502 | JGI IMG/M metagenome (GOLD analysis project Ga0265297, IMG submission 192502) | Leachate microbial communities from a municipal landfill in Southern Ontario, Canada - Leachate well 137-91 | ecosystem: Engineered > Solid waste > Landfill > Unclassified | place...
TATTGCTACAGCGCCTGTTACTATAATCCCTAAATAGCATTATTTACCCGGGCGGATAGTTTGGGTGACATTATAAACAAACATAATTATGTCAATAGTAATCCATTAGTTTACATTGACCCTGGTGGTAACCAGACTCAGACTATACCCGAGTAAATTGAGGAGAACCGGCAAAAAGATATTTACCAAGGGGATGATGATTGTGACGAACTTATTTTTTGGTTGTGGGTTAAGTACGTCGAATATGCGGGAATTGAACTTGACTGGTCTGTTTAAGATTATTTTAGGGTGGGGAGAAATTTGTCGTTAATAAGTTCTGATTTTGAAAGAATTGGATTATTTGGCCAGTCATTGGGTGATCCTACAGATGTGCAACTGCAACCGGGTGTCGCAATAGTTGAAGCGCACCACAATTGATAGTAACCGGAAGCAAAATGACACCGGAGTTCTTTTTACAATCGGCTAAAATGAATCAGAAAGAATCAGAATATTACGCAAATATAGAATCCAGAAAAACCGAAGAGTATAGAGCAGAATTTGTTTGTCCACCTAAATACAAAAATACTCATGCGGAGATTTTCATATTTATATATGATTTATTAACTGTTTTTTCTATAATGAAATTGATTAAGAAGGGTTATAATAGGGGATAAGATGGCGGGATTATTACATATTGTAGCTACACCTATCGGAAATTTAGAGGACATCAGCCTGAGAGCGTTAAAGGTTCTCAAGGAATCCGATCTTATTTTGGCTGAGGATACCAGAAAAAGCAGTATACTTTTGAAACATTACGATATAGATAAGCCTATTTTGAGTTACCATCAGCACTCGGGAGAACAGAGAAAACTGGAAATTTTAAATCATCTTCTTGGGGGGAAAAACATATCTTTGATTACCGACGCGGGTACGCCTGGTATTTCCGATCCGGGAAATGAACTAATTAGTTTTCTGTTTTCCTACATACCCGATTTGAAAATAATCCCTATACCGGGTCCAACTGCCCTTACCACAGCCTTATCGATTAGCGGTTTTGATGTCAATAAATTTGTCTTTTTAGGTTTTATGCCTAAGAAAAAAAGGAAAAAACTTTTTGACTGGCTCAAAGAGGGGAAAATTTCCTTTGCTTTTTACGAATCACCCAAGAGGTTGTTAAGGACCCTTCAAACGCTTGAGCATGCTTTCGGAAAACACATTAAAATATTTATAGCCCGTGAACTTACAAAGAAATTTGAATCCACATATAAAGGCAGCATCAGAGAAATATACGGGTTTCTTGAAAATGAAAATATCAAAGGTGAATTGGTTGTAGTCGTTGATATTTGATATATGGCTTTAATAAAGCTATATATTCGGTGTAATATTAAATAGTTACAAATAAAGTCTTATGTTTTCTGGTAATTACTTCTTAAAGACAAAAAGCCGTAATTTAGGCAGGTATATAGGTAAGATTAAATTGACTGTTGTCCAATTGTTGTTATTAGTTCTTGTGCTTCCTTTGTCGGTTTATCTTATTAATCAAAAAACAGATTTTATAAAAAGAGCTTATATGAATGTGACTGGCAAGAATGCTAATTTGATTGTTGACCTCATCGGGTCAGGAGAATTGAGGTTGATTCGGCCGGATCTTGCACAAGGTGGGGAGGAGAAAGGGGGAATGTTTGCGAATATTATTACGCAAGTGAGATTGTTGCAGCCAGAATACATCAGAATAGATCATATGTATGATTTTTATGACATAGTAAATAAAGATGGTGACGGAAGTTTGCGTTTCAATTGGACCCTATTTGACCAGGAAATAAGAGATATTCAGGAAACCGGAGCCAAACCTTTTCTCTCACTTTCTTATATGCCTCCTTCTATTTCCAGCGGAAATGAAGTAGATATTCCTTATAATTGGAATGATTGGAGAGAAATTATAAGACAAACAATAGAGCATGTAAGCGGATTGAACGGCTTAGCTATACGTGATGTCTATTATGAAGTTTGGAATGAGCCGGACCTTTTTGGTGATTTCAAGATGGGTAGGGGCAAGGATTATAAAGAGCTTTACAGATATGCTGCGCTTGGTGCTTCTGATGCGAAAAATACACACCCTTATAAATTTGGCGGACCGGCTACAACAGGTCTTTATAAAGCTTGGTTTGACGGACTTTTGACTTTTAGCCAAGAAAATAACCTCCGCTTGGATTTTTACTCTTGGCACAGATATTCAAAATATTTAAAGGATTATGAAAACGATATAAAAAATGTAACAAGTTGGTTGGAAAATTACCCGCGATATTCAGAATTGGAACTGATAGTGTCCGAGTCCGGTTTTGCTACAGAAGTCGATCCGGGGTATGACAATCAATTTTCTGCCATTCACACGCTTGGTTTATATTCGACAGCATCAGCTTTCGATGCAAAAAGTAACTTAAGGATTTTTAGTTTTGAAGTTAAAGATGGTCCGGGAGAAAGTAAGTATTGGGGTAGATGGGGGCTTTTAACGCACGAAAGTTTTGGGGATCCGGTTCCAAAAGCGAGATATAGGGCGGTGGAATTGATGAATTCGCTCAAAGGGGTAAGAGTTCCTTTGTATGGACAGGGTGATTGGGTTAAAGCGGTTGCAGTTAAAGACTCAAACGGTTATAAGATTTTAATCGTAAATTACGATCCGTTCGGAGGCCATTATGAGAATGTACCACTGCAATTAGTGGGTTTGCAAGGAAACAGGTTTATGATGAAGCGCACTGAATTTCTCAGGGGTAAGACTGAATTTGCTATTGAAGCCTCTGGGAATAGCTGGAAAACCGAGATACTTATGAAACCCAATACAGCTTTATTGTTGGAAATCACACCAATTGACTAACTTGAAACTGCATTTTTTGTGCCGCCAGGAGGAGTTGAACCTCCAACCTTTCCCTTAGGACGGGACTGCTCTGTCCATTTGAGCTATGACGGCATTTTGTTTAAAATCAATAAGCTTTTTTGTCCGAGTTATACAGGACTATAATGCTTATGGTGGTTTTATGTATAATTATTCAGCGAATTTAATTTACCGGTATTATTTTAACACCTTTTAGTTGAAAATTTCTTCACCAATTTGTCCACAATATTTATGTTTTGTTGATCGAAATTTAAGTATTAGTGTACAATAGAGGACAATGATGGACAAAAAATTAACGGTTGAGGAAACTGCAAAAAAACTAAAAGTAAGCACCAAAACGATTCTCAGAGAAATTAAAAAAGGAAACTTGGAAATTGAAAGAATTGGTAGGCGTATCCTTATATCGGAGAAGACACTAGTGAATTATCTTCATGAAAGTCGAGGAACAGTAACAAAGAATTTGGAAAATTTTATAAATAGCCGGAAAAGTGAGATGGTTGATCTTTTGCAGAAGATGGTTTCATTGCCTTCCGTTGGGTACACACAAAATGGTGAATACGAGCTTGCAAAGTTTGTTTATAGGAAACTACAGGATTTTGGTATACGTTGTGTTTTTTTGAAAGAGGGTTCCTCGGTAGCTGTGAGAGCGTCTTTCGGTTATGCTAACAAAGGTTTTTTAATCAATAGTCCATTGGATACGGCGCCTGTAGGAAACCTTGATAACTGGACCTATCCACCCTTTGCCGGAGTTGTTAAGGCGGGTAAGATGTATGGTAGAGGTGTCGCGGACTGCAAAGCGGGAATTGTTGCTGCAATATATACACTTCTTGCTCTCAAAAGTATTTATCCGGAGGAAATGATGAGAGTGGAACTTGTGTTTGATGGAGGTGAACAGGACGGAACCTACGATGGTATGCGGATGGTTTTGAAGAGGGGGTTACATGCTGATTGCGCGATAATAGGTTATGCCGGCGATGAATTTGACTTGGCAATCGGTTGCAGAGGTTATCACCGTTATACTTTTAAAACAAAGGGAAAATCGGCGCATACCGGTGCAAGGTACAACCACGGAATAAATGCAATAAGGTTGATGGTTGATTTTATAAAAGAAATGTACGTATATGATTTCCCTAAGTCAAAAAACAAATATTTTCCTTTCGGCCAGAAAATTACGTTTTCTGTGATAGAAGGAGGCAGTGTAATTAATGTTGTACCGGACGAATGTACATCTAGGCTTGATGTCAGGATAACTCCCGATTATTCCAAATCTTATGTTGACGGTGTAATAGCGGATATTATAAAAAAGTTAAAATCGAAAGATACAAATTTTTTATTGTCTCGGAAATATGATGTCGGTAATGAAGGCTATGTTATTTCTGACAAAGAGAAGATTGTGGCTGTGACAAACAAAGCGATATCTTTTGTTTATTCACGTAAAGCACGCCTTGTCGCATCGGGTCCTGCACACATCGGAGCATTGCTTTATGGAATAGGCGTTCCTTCTGTTGTCTGGGGACCGAGGGGTGGTAATGTCCATTCCTATAATGAATATATTGAAATTGATTCACTGCCTGCGACAGTTCAAATTTACTCGTTAGCCATCTTGAACTACTTCGGTGTTAAGTAGTGTGTTTATTATGCATTTACAAATACGCTGGTTTTTGCTTTCAGAAGATGGGTGTGGAATAGTTTAAGCCGAGGTAAATTAACCACAGATTTAAACTCCTGTAATTATTTGGCAACGTTTTTAAAAATAGTATGTTTTAGTTCTCAGTCAGCAAGAATTAATTAATAATTAAAATAATAAACGCAAGTTTAATTGTGTGTATTATTTTAAACTCAACGAATATATGTTGGGTGGGGAATTGTTTGCTCCAAGATTAGTAAGAATGATGAGGCGGTCCAGCGATAGTGTTGGATAAGCGTGTGGTGATTGATAGGATCCGGAATATACGGTTTGTCTGTTTGTGCCGTCGTGGTCGATGATGGTAATTTTTCCTTCTTCAGCCAATATGAGATGGCGGGATGAAGGATACCAGCTTATTCTGCGTACCGCTTTATTTAAATATCCCCCTTCGATTATAAGTTCACCGTCACCTTCATCGATCAGATAATTTTTATCCTCTTTAAGGTCATAGACATAAGTTTTTTCAGGCTCGATATCCCTGCGTTCTTTTTGTGTTGAAGACCCGGGGAGCGGCTTGATGAGGTTTTCCTTTATTGTAGCCGAGGAGCTAGCGGTATATACAATCATCTCTTCATCGGGAGAGAAAGATATTGCATGGGTTTTTGTATTAATAATATTTCTTAGTTCTTCTGGTAGCTTTTTCATTTGGTCTGTAATCCTTTTATTTTCTTCTTCTTCCCAGTTTTCTAATATTTCTTCTTTTTGAGCGGTAACATTTACTTTTTGTGATTGAGGCGTAAATGTACCGGTATCGAAAAGGTAGCTTCCTTGAAGGTTTGTTAAAAGAATTTGTCTTCCGTCAGGTGACCACACCCACGTTGATCCGGCAAGATTTCCGTCCGTGATTCTTCTGGGATCTCTCGAAAAACCCAGAGGAAGGTTTGCATTTTCAATTAGCCACAAACCTTGGTTTTCTTCACCTGCCGACCTTTCACTGACCAGATAGCTGATTTTGGAAAGGTCATACGAAGGAATAATCGTTTCTACACCGGAATATGTAACAGCGGATAATGAAAGGGCTGATTTAAAAAGATGAGCCGAAGCCTCGGTTACGACTTCTTTTTCAATGATAAGCCTTTTTCTCCACGGAAGATAACCTTCTTTTCGTACGGAAACGTCATAGGTGTCAGGCACTAATGGTATAGTCGAGTTTGTAGCAGTTTTGAGATCACCGTTAATAAATACTTGAGCTCCATCGGGAACAGATTTGATCACAAGCAAACCATTAGGTGAAAACTTTTTAGTATCACCATCAAGCCTATAACCCTTTGCGTAAAGGAAAATAAGCGTACCTAATGCAAACACAACGACGACCGTAATGGCAAAAAGCAAAATTCTTATTCTTGTCATTTCAGAGGTAATTATAGCTGATATGTATTATTAAATAAAACATCCGGTTAAATTTGATTGTAGTTTTATCCGTTGGAACCCTTTGAATTAAAAATAAAAATATAAATTGACCGTACTTATTGTAAAATGAGATGTTAAAATCATAAAAGATACTTATATATATTCCGGCGGAGAATGTAAATTAATTTTTTTGTGCTTGTTCTTGTGTGTTTATGAAAATATAATGTCTCGGCAAGAGGGGGATCTTTAAGAATAACCGGGGATATTTTTAGTTAGTGTACTGTACTTGTAACGAAAAGATTTAATTATGCTTAGAAAACAGATTGCAATAGATTTAGGAACCGCAAACACACTGGTCTGGTTGGCTGGCGAAGGAGTTGTGGCGAATGAACCTTCGGTTGTAGCCATTTCTGCGGATGACAGTAAAGTAATAGCAGTAGGTGAAGAAGCAAAAAAGATGTTGGGAAGAACCCCCGAAGCTTTAATTGCCTCCCGCCCAATGAGAGAAGGAGTAATTGCCGATTATCAAATAACTGAGGCAATGCTTAGATACTTTATAGGCAAAGTTTCCGGAAGACTTCAATTTTTCCGTCCTGATGTGATGATATGTGTTCCGGCTGGATGTACGCAGGTCGAAAGGCGGGCGGCGCTAGACGCGACTCTTTCTGCGGGAGCAGCACATGCTTATTTAATTGATGAGCCACTTGCTGCGGCAATTGGTGCCGGAATACCTGTTTCTGCTCCCAGTGGACACATGATTTTGGATGTCGGAGGTGGAGCCGCAGAGGCAGCCGTAATTTCTTTGGGTGGCGTTGTTGTTCACAAATCCGTACGTGTTGCGGGTAATAAAATTGACGAGGCAATTCAGGATTATCTCAAAAAAAAGCACAATCTGATTATTGGCGATCAGACCGCAGAGGGTCTCAAAATTAAAATAGGAAGCGCGATTAAGGCCGCGAAAGAAGAAAAGATGGAAATCAGCGGCAGAGATTTGGTTTTTGGTTTGCCGAGAAGTGTCACAGTTACCACAAATGAAATTTGTCAAGCGATCAAGACCCCCTTAATGCAGATAATAGGTGCGGTTAAGGGGGTTTTGGAAGATACTCCTCCTGAGCTTGCAGCGGATATTATAGACAAAGGGATTGTAATGAGCGGAGGAACGAGTCTTCTTACCAATTTTGACAAGTTGTTGACTGAAGAAACCGGAGTTCCTTCGCATGTCGCCGAAGACGCTCTTTTTTGCGTTGTACGGGGAACCGGTGTAGTTATGGAAAATATTGAACTTTGGAAGAGAAGTGTAACAACAAAAAGATAGATACATTATAAGTTATAAAACAAATAAATTTCTTTAATTTTTTTCGCTCTATTTTTATAAATATATATTTTGGGTTTTACTGTTAAAATATAGAATAAATAATTGCTATAGTAATTAAATAATTTTTATTATTTGTTGGGGATGAATTGAGGATAAAATAAAATTAAGCAATATTATATTGTGTTAAATAAATTTATTCATATTGTTAGCTTTTTAAAAGATGAGTTTTTGAATTAAAGTCCTATAATATATTTCAAATATTTGAATATAGAAGAAATTTACTTAAGAGAATAAAAATAATCAAATGTTAATTATAGGATCTATTTACCAACACAAAATCGAATTTTTAGTCTAATAATATTAGTTTCAAAATAAATATTTTACTTTAGGTGAAGTTTTAATGTATCCTGTAATAAAATAATTTAGATTTATTACTATCATATGGAAGAAAAAATTATCAGAAAACACGTCAATATCCTGGGAGTTAAGATTATTAGCAGTTCAAAAGAAGGAGTGCTAAGAGAAGTTCAATCCAGCTTCAAGTCATCAAGTAAATATAATATTGTTACACCTAATCCTGAACAGATTCTAATGGCTCAGGATGATTTGCAATTTAAAGATATTCTAAATTCTGCAAATATGGCTATACCCGACGGTATTGGGTTGGTTGCTGCTGCTAAATTTAACTCGCTACCTCGTCCTGAAAATCTAATTACTAGATATTTTGTTTTATTCGTACAGGGACTGGGTATTGGGTTTTCAACACTTTTTGACAGAAGCTGGTTGGAAAGTGAACTGAAGCTTATTAAGGGGAGGGAAATTTTTATTGAGCTTATTAAGTTGGCAAATAAAAAGGGATGGAAGGTTGTTTTAGTAGGAGATAAATATTTAAGTGCGCAGAAAGCAGCGAAAAAATTGAAACTTAACTTTATAAAATTGGAGATAGTCGGTTTCAGCGGTCCCGATTTAGATGAGAATGGCATGCCATTCTCCAAAAAAGATAGTGAGTTAGAGAAGAAGGTTGTTCAAAAAATTAATAAGGAAAAACCCGACCTATTATTTATCGGATTTCGTGCGCCAGTACAGGAAAAATGGTTGTACCGGTGGTACAAAAACTTAGATTTTAAATGTTCAATGGTTGTCGGTGGAACATTTGATTATACATCCGGGAAAAAACCACTTCCGCCCGGGTGGGTAGATGATTTGAATTTAGAATGGTTATGGAGGCTTGTTAATAAAGACCAGAAGATTAAAAGGATTTCGAGAGCATTTCCCGAATTTGCATGGAAAGTTTTTTGGAACAAGCTTGTAAAGTCTTCATAAGCATTATTTAAATTTTACTTCGATAAAAATATTAGCCATTTTTTAATAACTTTCGAGTATTTGATTATTGACACAAATGTTTACCTTTGATACCTTGTGATTAGTTTAAGTATGTCTTTAGCTTTGAAACTATATCAAAATAGACTTAAGTAATTAATAATATGACAACCCTGGATAATAAAAAGTTAGTCGGTCTTAAGTTGGGTGACCTTCCTGATCTTTTGACTGTCCGTGAAGTAGCAGAGCTTTTGAGAGTTTCTCCTTTAACTATAAAAAGATGGGGAAAAAGGGGCAAGCTTCCTGCCATACGCATTAACTCGCGCGGTGACAGAAGATACAAGAAAGAAGCTGTTTTATGGCTTTTAGGAATTCAAGAAAAGGAATAGTTAGACTCTTTATTGGAAATACATATAACGTTTCTTCAAAAAATTGTCATTCAGGAATATAATTGTTTTCGGATAGAATAATTATGGATAGGATTAAGACAGAAGAAGCTTTAAATTTACTTAGTAGCGAGATACAAAAAGTGAGTGAAAGTGCACAAAAAACAGACGAGGCTTCAAAAGATAAATTAAGCGGATTTTCGGCTGCGGGTGATAAATATCATGCCAAGAATGCGTCGGATTTAGTAAAAAGTTATCTTCAAAGGCTGGAGCTTCTTAAAAAAGAACTTACTGACGCTGTTTCCCAAATTTCTGAAACCGCAGAACCTCCATGTTGTCTGGAAATGGTGTATGATGATGGTCAGACCGCTCGGTTTTATCTCGTAAAAAACGCAGTCAGCCTTCCTAATTTATCATTTATATCTCCGGATTCTCCGATAGGCAAGGCGGTTTTGGGAAAAAAGGCAGGAGAGACTTTCAGTTATAAGTTAGAAAGCGGTCATGCTTGCTCCGGAAGGATTATTAGTTTGAAATGATTGTGGGATGACTTACTTCAAAGTATAACATCCTTTTTTAGAGGAAACCCTGCTTTTTAGAGCAGGGAGGATGTCACGAAGAGGTAAAAGAATTTAATCCGGCTGTAAAAGATCTTCTTGTCAAGCTAAAAAGTTAAAAAATTTAGGATTTAGGATGCTCAATCCCTTTGTAGGTTAATTGTAAGAAAATAAGTAAGTAGGTATGAAAAAACACTTGACGGCAAAACTTACTCGGGAAGAATTGTTGAGTTGGAGTAGTTGAATTCAGCCATGGGTATCGACGGTTTAATTCTAGACCAAGCTATTTGCTGATAATCAAAAACCTTATTTCATACAAATTGATAAATTGACATATTGTCATACACATGCTATAAATAAATATGACTTTGACGAGGACTACTCTGCGAATAAAAACCCAGCTTAAAAAGCAGGCGGAGAAATTAGCCTTGGAAGAAGATAAAAGCCTGCAGGATATTTTTAATCTTGCTTTGGAAAAATATTTGATTAGTAAAGCAGAGAAAAAAGCTAAAAAATTGGTGTTTCATACTCACAATTTGGGTAGCAAACTTGATAATCTTACCCGCGATGACGTATATGAGGCACCCGAAATATAGATGCATACCCTTTTGGATTCAAACATTCTCATTTACTCGTTAGTGGACGACTCTCCCAAAAGGGATCTCTCGCAAAAATTGATTAATGATAATCAGTCGATTTTATATGTTTCCCATCAAGTTATTTTGGAATCCTTGAGAGTTTTAACCCACCCTAAATTTAAAAATCCGATGAATTATGAGAGTGCTTTAAAATCAGTATGGGCAATTGTTGATGCGTTGAATATTATATCTCCCAATCCGGAAACAATTTTTATAACCAAAGAATTGATTAGTAAATATCAGTTGGGATCTAACAGGATTTTTGATGCATATTTGGTGGCAACGGCAATAAGTAACTCCGTTGATATTATTGCAACTGACAACGTTAGACATTTTGAAGGTTACAAAGAAATTAAAATACTTAATCCCTTTGTGGGTTAACTGTAAGAAAATAAGTAAGTTGGTGTAAAAAATGCTTGGTGGTAAAACTTACTTGGGGAAAATTATTTTGTTGGAATAATTTTACATATTATTTTTTTTGTGTCATTTTTACTGCGAGCCCAATTATAAATGAAAAAATAGTATAGGCTTTCTTTTCTAAAACATTTATTGTATAATAGCCCATAATATTTAACTAAAAGAAAGAAAAGAACTTCCCTTTAGTTAAAAGGACTAGTACCTTTTTAAAATGTCAGTTGTCGAGTTGGTTAATCATACAGCAGTCGATGACGGTTATAAAACAGAATTACTTTCCGCTGGGAGTTATGCGGGAGGTTTGAGATTGCCTGATGAGCGAGAGATAGTATTTTCCCCTGAATACCAACCTCTAGGATTTGCGCTTGTTGACAGGGTTAGTATTTTAAGAAACGGACAATCTAATAGAAGAGTAAGCTTGGACGTCGAATTGACTGTGCCTCATGGTGATTTAATAAGGTCTGCAACTTTGGTATTCCATCCTACATTGATTCCTGAGGAAGAGTTAGCGAGATTGGATAGAAGGGCTTGTAAGGCTCTTGACAGATATGAGTATTTAAATAAAAAATGTGCTAAGCCAAAAAAGTTAAAGCATGCTTTACGCTATGCCGAAAGAACAATGGGGGAGTTTTTGACTGCATACGGATGGGATGGGGAATATTACACGTCTCATAGTTATGATGAAGAAGGACCACCGTTGGATGATTCTCCTCTAGGTATTAGGGCGCGTATAGAAAGCAAACGGGATTGGCGGAACCCTACAAGATGTGCTGGGAATCCTGCAAGTATCAACGGACAAAGAACAGTAAAAGGAGCAGTTAGTGTTTTGGCAACTCTAACTACCGTTGCAGCAGCCACTGTTCCGTTTGCTGAGGTTCAAACCCAGCAGGTTGTACCGCCAGATGGAGAATCGGCTAAAAGCAGCATTGACCTATTGGCAGAGAATGTACAAGTTAGCGTTGTTGGTTATCGTGTAGAACAGGCTGGGTCTGTGGCTGGCGAGGATGAGTTCTTAGCAGATCGGTTTACTTCTGATAAACAACTTGCTTCTGCTGCAGTCGCTGACGTTGCAATAGCAAAAACGGCAGAACAAACATGTACAAGTTATATATCTGTCGATCACAAAAAAGGCACGGTCCCAAACTTAGGCCCGATTGCGATGAATTATGGTGTTAGTATTGCGGACATTCTTGCTGCTAATGGTGTTACAGAAGCTTGGGAATTGGCAAAATATGGCAGTATTTTGGTTCCACAGTATGAAGAATGTTCGGAAGCTCAAAATGGTTCCGGTTCAAGCAGTGGCAGACAGGTTGTTGAAAGAACTGTAGCTATTTCTGTGGGCACATATACAGTTAAAGCTGGCGAAACGCTTTTTGCAATTTCGCGCAGATCCGGAATTTCTATTGACGCACTCGCCCGATATAATGGTATCAGCGATCCAGATAAAATTTGGGCGGGACAAAAGTTAGTTATTCCAACTCAGGAACAAATCAAGTCAATGCCGAGTTTAACAAGCACTAGAGCGTCAGGCGCAAGGGCAACAGCTGAACCGTTAAATTTATCATCAGACTCAGCTCGAATCTCCGAGGTTGCGGGTGCGGCATCAGAAAGTCGGGAGGCGCGTAACTATTTACTTTATAAAGTTCAACCATCAGACAATATTGTCAGTTTGGAGGCGCGTTTTGGTTTAAGGCCAGGAAGTATTTTCGGTGCTAATCCACAGCTTCGAGAACTTGGGGGCGTTCTCATTCCTGGTATGAAGCTCAGAATTACTGACAGCACCTTGGAACTGCCGGCAAGAGATGAAGCGGTCGAAAAACTTATAAAGGAATCGAGTGTTGTCGGATTACCAATTGAACGAACGACTCCTCTTTCTGATTATGTAAAACCCGGTGTTGAATATGATGCCGTGTTAGCACTTAATCCTGATATAGATATCGATGGGAGTGGAAATTTATCCGCAGGTCAAACAATATTAGTTCTCGACACTGTTGAAACTTCAAGACAAAGTCCTTCTTTTTACGAAAGTACCTCGGCAAATCCGGAAGAAGTCGCCCCTCAGTCGTTTGGTAATGAAGAAGTAAAAGTTGGGGATGAGTTAGTTTTAACAAAGGGTGTGGCAGCAAAAACGACGACTCTAATAAAGAGTGAAACAGGAGAGGTTGTTAAAGGACAAGACGGGCGTGTTTTAACACAAGTGTCAACTTTGTTTGTGCCAGAGGGAAGCAAAGTCAAAGTTGTCGGTGAAATTGTTGTTCAGGAAACGGGTGAAAAGATGGCTTTAGTAAGATTATTGGAGGATATTCAAAATCCCGACAGCGGTACTGAACTGAAAAAGGGTCAAATTTTTCAAATATCACCTGATTGGATTTTTACTTCATTATCAACAGATCATGGTGATAGTATCGGTGGATTAGCTGAAGAAGCACCATTAACTTTTTCCAGAGAGAATCCTAAATATTTTAAAGAGGATATAGAAGACATTCCCGGTTGTCATAGCTGGCTAGTTCTAGAAACAAATTATCAGATAGAAAATAATAAAGATCCGGAAAGTCCATGGTATTATTGTGGTCAAGACGGTGATTATTGTTATCTTACAACTTATCAGGAACCACCTAGTGACGGGGTGTGCAGAGCACATTATATTATTTCAAGCCGCCCTGTCGATGTCAGTGAAATTGAAAATATGGATGGATCCGATTCATCTTTAAGTGTTTTAGTTGATAGACAAGGAAATCAAGAGATAACAGTGAATTTTTCTGGCTTTTCCGAATATGAAAGGTACACAGTATTAGAAGGAAGACTGATTAGAGTATTAGGCGAACTTGGTTTAGTGTTTGGTGGTGAAAATGTTCATTTTGATTCAAGCAATCTAAATATAAAAAAAGGATTGGTAAACGGCTGGTATGGCGGTGGAGATATTGAATTATCTAATCCTGAAAGTATTCTACATGAAATGGTGCATGGAGTATCGTTACCATACCTATCGGATTATCCTGCCTTGAGAGAGGCGTGGCCGACTTATTTGGAAGCGAGAGCAACTGGTTATTGGGAGGATGGTTCAGATTTTATTGATTATACTAATAATTATGATGATAAAAATGTTCCAGGATTGAGAGAACAATCTTTTCAAATTGATCAACAATATTATCAACTTGCAGGACAGGCAATAGCGAGACTTGAAGAACAGCTACCTGGGTTTTCAAGGAAAATTAATATTTCTTATAATAACTGGCTCAATAATGAGGTTTTTGTTAAAAAGCCTTTAACTGAAGATGAATTTAAATCACTTGTTGAATCTAATTGGCCGGGTGGATGGGACAAGGTACAGGAGCAACACATCTTGTTTATGAAGCCGTAAATATTACAAAATAGCTTGGTAGTTAAGTTATTAAAAACCATTCTTTCGTAACCCTAGCGCTTGTCACCAGTTGATAAATCCTCTATTATTAATTTCATATAAATGTTAACGAATAAAAGAAAGAGAATATTGGTGGGGATTTTGTTAATTGTAGGGTTGTTCTTAATTGTTGAACTTTTTCTTTACTTTAAAATAAAGAAAAAAGGGGGGGTGTATGAGGATAATAAATATGTATCAGTAGAAAGTAAGACTAATGGATGGGAGGAATTAGAAAAGTGTTTTTTTAGCGATAATGAAGTTGTACCTGGTTTTTCGATACAAGCCCAGTTTGTTACATATTTTGAGCAGGAAGATCTTATAAAAGTCAATTGTGGGGATGAGTTGATAGATCTATATATAACTGATAATAGTTTTTTTTCTGTAGTAGAAAGCTACAAAAGGGAGTATGTAGAAGGTAGGTTAAAAACAGGAAAGGTTCCTGTATCAAAAACGGATTTTTTCAGTACACTAGAAGTAAATGATTATGTAAATATTAATATATATAAAAATGAAGAAAAATTTTATATAAGAGACATTTTGATTGATAAAGTGAGAAAATATGAAAACTAATAAAAGGTTATTAGAAAGGATATGCTACTTGCTTGTCACCTTAAGTGTTTTAAGTGTAATATGTGCAAGGAACGTGAGTGCAAATTGTTATGATGAAAGCACGTATGATGTTTGTGTTCCTGCATATACGTGTATTTGTGGTGAAGACTTTTATAATCCAGGACAATATAGCTGTCTTTGGGATGAGCCCGCAAGTCATTCGTGTCCACCAGGTGAGCTTCCGTCCAGAATGCATTTATTAACTTGTGATAGTTGTGATTCGTGTAGTTGTGGTGGTGGGTGTTTTGCGGGGGATACACCGGTTAGCACTCCCGACGGGGAAAGTGCAATTTCTGATCTGAAAGAAGGGGATATGGTTTCGAGTTATGATCCGCAAACGGGTTCAGAAAGCACAAGTCTTATTCAGAAAACATTTGAATACTCAAGAGGCGCCTATTACAAGATCCGCACCAAAGATGGTGAAGAATTAAAAGTAACAGCTGAACACCCCCTTTATGCAATTCAGAAGGAGGAAACACCTTTAAGTTTCTGGGAATACCTCAAAAAAGAATCACTGACAAAAAAAGCAATAGATTACCTCTTTAAATAAGCTCGAAATACAAAACAAAAAATACGTGGTAAAATACTCTCATGAACGTAAAATATAATTTACCGATAACAATTTTTAGAGAAGGTAAGACCTTTATTGCGTATACGCCGGCTCTTGATTTTTCTACATCTGCCTATACCTATGAAGAGGTTAAGAAAAGATTTACTGATGGAGTATGTCTGTTTTTAGAAGAGTTAGCAGAAAAAGGAACATTGGATCAAGTTCTTTCGGAGATGGGCTGGCAGAGAAAAGAGAAGAGATGGTATCCGCCGGCAGTTATTGCTCATACTGCAGAGGAAATTGATTTTTCGGATAAAACGCAATCCTTCACATGCCTAAACTGATACCTCTTAAGCGTAAAAAATTTGAAAAATTTCTCGTTTTTGTGGGGTGTGGTTTTAAACGCCAAAAGGGAGATCACCTTATCTACGACCGCTCGGACTTGAAGCGCCCCATCGTTTTTACCGCAGATCGCGAAGTACCTGTATTTATTATTAGGAATAATCTTCGGACTTTAGGTATGTCGGTAGAAGAATATCTGGAAATAATTAAAAGAATTTAATGTGAGATATGTTGTACTTTGAACATGGTTTACAATTTCAGAAATAGATTTGTGAAGTAAGATTATGAGACGTGTTCAGAAAGCACAAGCCTTATTCAAAAAACGTTTGAATACACAAGAAATGCCTATTACAAAATCCGTACAAAGGAAGGAAAGGAATTGGAGGTAACCGCAGAACACCCTCTTTATGCAAAGCAGGTTGAGAAACCCCCCTTGTCCTTTTGGGAGTACCTCAAAACAGAGAGCTTGACAAAAAAGATGGTTGGTCGGTTGTTTAAGTAATATTTTCTCCAAAGTTGGCCTCTGGAAATAGTCTGTTTTGGTGTAGTAAAATACTGGGTAGGGTAGGTTTGATTAAACAATAATGAAAGAAGAAACGAAAAGCTGGTTGCTGCAAGCAGAGGAGAATTTTGATACTGCTATTTATCTTTACGAAGGCCATCGTTACAGTGCTTGTGTTTTTTATTGTCATCAAGCATTAGAAAAATTACTTAAGGCGTGTGTAGTCGAGTTTGCCAACAAACTGCCGAGGAAGATACATCAGCTGGATCAAATAGCTCGTGAGTCCGGGTTGGATTTACCAAAAGAATGGGAGGAAGATCTGGCAGAGATAACAAGGCATTTTTGGCGAGTTAGGTATCCTGATTTCAGAAAATATGTTTATACTAAAAAGGAATCGGCTGAACCGACAGTTAAGAAAACGAAGGAGATCTATTTATGGATCTACAAAAAGTTAAACCGGAAATAGACAAATATATTAAGCGACTGGAAAATGAAATCCCTGTCGAGGGAGTGATTCTTTATGGCTCTTTAGCCGAAGGTAAAGCCGAAAAAGAGAGTGACGTGGACCTGGTTGTCTTATCGAGCAAATTTTCACTCATGAGCGATGATGAGAGGTTAAAGATTCTTTACAGAAACTCAATTGGATTTCCTTACGATCTGCATGTTTATGGATTGACAAGAAATGAGTTTGAGACGGCAAGTTCTTTGACGACAACGGGAGAAGTAAGAAAAAAAGGGCTTCAGATTGTATGAGGGTCTGGATAATAGGCTACAGACCTTAAAATTTATTACAAAATCCGTACAAAGGGTGGCGAAGAACTCAATGTGACGGGGACACATCCTCTTTATGCAATTCAATCAACTCCCAATTCCGAGGAGTTTCAAGAAGAAAATCAACCGTTTACCTTTTGGGAATACCTCAAAAGAAAATCGCTGACAAAAAAACTTCTGGATAGCGTCTTTAAATAATTTTCGTCAGGCTATTTATCTTCCTGTTGATTTCTTCTTTTTAAAAATGCCATAATGATATTGATGAAACTGCCGAAATTCAGGTTGATATTTAGTTGTGTGTTAGTCCGTTACTTTGTTACTTCATTTGTTTCGTTTTTGGTTTTTTCAATTTTAGTGTTTTTTAGTTTCTTATCGTTTTCTTTATTCTCAAAAACGGGAGAAAGCATTTCAGTTGCTGCAAAAACTGCGGTCGAAGAAACCGGAGCGGCGTGGGTAAAGGTCATGGATTTAAAAGTGGGGGATTTACTTTACACGGAAAAAGGCTGGCAGGAAGTCGAATCAATCGAGTACGTACAAAGTGATGCGCCCTTTTCGGTTTATAATCTCTCGGTAGGTGGGCCCAATACCTTTTGGGCAAATGGTTTATTAGCACATAATAAAGATAACTGTGGTGTAACAGGGATAGTACACGGATTGGAAGCAGGTGATTCGGTTAATTTAGGATTTCACGATAGGCGAGATCCAGTAAATACGTATCACTGTGTTGCTACCAGTTCCGGAGGGGATGCGAGTTGTTATGTTAACGTTAAAGTTGTAGATAAAGACGTCGCTTCCTATCTGACGATGAGTAACAACCCCAAAGGATATTTATGCTATGCAAATGGATTTCCACCTGCAAACCCTGCTTATGTCCAAATAAAGCCGAGGTGTGACGGTGATTATTGTATGTGTTGTCCTGGTGGCGGAGAGTGTGACGGTAATTTAGGATTTGAAGAGTGGTGGTGTACGAAAACAGTTACTGAACCTGTTGCTTGGATTCAGGGTAGAGTCAGAAGTTATGAACCGGAAGAGTGGTTTTGGCGGTTAGGGGACTGTACAGGTTGTACAAATTGTCATTCTTCGAGTACTTTAACCATAACTTGTTCAAAAGAAGGGGGTAGTTCTATTACATCCGGCTGGGATTGTAATTCTGACGCTTATTACTACAATTACGGTAATGATACCTTTTTTGAAGGTGATACGGTTACCTGTACTCTTTCTGGTCTGCCTTCTGGGTACACTTGTTCTAATCCTGCCGGATGTTCTCGGACCGGGGTTTTGACTGCTGATAATAACGATTGGTGGTTCGATATAAGCAAAGATGATCCAAATATTTCCCTTTCCGGGCAGGTTTACTGTAAAGATAAAACAACTGGTACAGCAATTCCTTGGGGTGAAGGTGTTGTTATCAGACATCATAATGGTGCTAATATTACGATGGTTGCTACATCGGATAGTTATGGAAGATGGACCGCCGTCTTACCTAAATCGACCTGGTTGGGTCCTTCGGCTTCTTCAATCAGGCCGGATGGTTTGTCTACGGGTATACCTGAGTTTGAAGATGCTTCAAAAACCGATGATTTTACGTGGGATGACAACGGTATTGACTGTGAGGACAGCAATGTCGAGGGAGTTGCTTTTGACGCCATTGGTGATATTTACGAAAACCAGCCAGGTGGATGTTTGCGCGGAGAGTCTGACACTACTTTAACAAATACTACAGTTGATTTCAATTTGGGGTATTGCCCCGCAAGTACAGTAGGTTGCAATATAACAAATATGTCCAACATTGTTTTTGACGGTGTGGGTCAGATAAAATACACCCCTGCTTTAACAGTTGTTCTTATTGGAGCTGATGTTTTGAATGTAGAATTTACCGTTAATGATCCGTCGGTTGCACAAATCATCGGCAGCTCCATAGCAAACCCTCCTGTATATAGTGTTGAGATGGAATCACTCGCCTTGACGGGTTCGGGTGAGTACACGTACACGGCCAAGGCGAATTTAGACGATGGAGTATCATTTTGTACCGAAACCGCGAAAATAATTGTAAACCCTCCCGGGCCGTGGTGCCAGATTAAAGGAGGGGACGCGGTTACTCTTGGGAATGTTCAATGCCATGTTCCTGAAATTCCTAAAGGACTATATCTTATGGAGGAAGCCGAGTCCGGTTCACCGGGAATTCCGATTGCGGGAGGCAGTATTGTAATGCCGACTGATTCGGCGCTAATTTCTTCCATGGGGTGGAAGGTTGAAAATGATACATATGGTGGTGAGTTACCGTCATATGAACATTTCAGGGAAAAAATTCCCGATTTGGTTCCTGAAGCATTTGCAAGCAGCAACGTTTACCAAACAACACTTTTGAATTCCGGGACGGAGTATCCAATAGGTAGCGGATATTATTACTTTGAGTTTGACGGTCCGGTTCTTAATATTTGGGATAATATGGCTGAGACTGACGGTATCACACTCGACGACAGAAAAGTAATTATTTTTGCAGACAGTGATGTCGAAATACATTCAAAGATACTGGTTAACAGAGGACGGGGGCTTTTTATGATCATTTCCAGTGGTGATATAGAGATAGATCCTTCGGTTAGTGGGGATTTTGACTCATCTGCTGAACTCGAAGGAATTTATTATACAGATAAAGATTTTAAAACCAGTTCCTTGGGTGTCGGTACGGATAAACAATTACACGTAAGAGGCTCCGTTGTTGCAGGAAACGTTGCGGGGTTTGGAGTCGAAATGGGAAGATATCCTGCTGAGGCTGATGTGCCTGGTGAACTTTTTGAGTTTGGTGTGGACCAAAGTATGTTGATTCCACCACAACTATGTGATAGGTTGATGACTTGGAAAGAAGTTCTTCCTTAAATAATTTGCGGGTGTTAAGATAATTCTAATGTTGTCAAGTGAGAAACCCTTTGTATCCCGGTTTCTGTTAGCAATGATACTATTGGTTTCTGGTGTTATCGTTTTTTTGTGTATATCAACGACAGAAATTGTTGCGGGTTGTGAATGTACATCAGAGTATGCGGAAGACCCAAAATGGGAATGTTGCGGTACGGGACCCGATGAATCTTGTGGTTGTGCGAGGTGCGGGTCACCCAGTTGCAGTACACAATATGATGGCTCTACTTGTACAGGAATTAGTTGTGGAAGTGATGATCCGGCACCGACACCGGTACCTACCTGTACTTTTAATTATAATGACATCACGCTATACGGAGTTGGTGATGAAAAAGTGATAACAACTTCGAGCATATCTCTGCCAGCCGGAAGTAAAATATTAAGTACAGCATTCAATTTGGTATCGGGAGAAAATATTGCAAGTTTTAACCCGAACCCCATTGTTAATGGTACGACAATAACAACTGTTAGGGGTGAAGTGATAGGAGGAACATCGATATATAGCGCTCACATGTCCCTTGACATTGGTATAAGTTGTTCTGACACTTTGAGTGTAAATATCGATGTACCGCCTGCATGGTGTCAAATTAAAGAAGGAGATTTGATAGTCGGACATTCAACTGGTGAAACAAACGCCTCAGTTATAATTCCTGTTTTTCCCGGTTCATATCTTATGAATTACGATACCGGAGGTTATCCGGGAATTCCTGTTGCCGCAAGATCAATTTCGACATTACCAGGCGGAATATCCACTCCGTTTAATTGGAAGGTTGAGAACGACGCATACGCAGGGGAATTGCCTTCCTATACAAGACTTAAAAATAAAATTTCCCGTTTGTCTGACATTTCCGATAGCGGAGACACTTTAGACCAATTTGAAATTACACATTCCGGTACTGAATTTCCCGCAGGAAGCGGATATCATTATTTTACTCACATTGGTGATGTTTCACTTCAGGAAGGAAGTGTGGCTGGCGGTACAATAAATATAAGTAACAGGCGTGTTATCGTCTTTGTCGATGGAAATGTGTATATAAACAGCAAGCTGCTTTTAAATAAAGGAGTCGGATTGTTTATTTTAATAGCAAGCGGAGATATTTATATTAATAAAGCAGTTGGGGGCGCAGATGATTTTATTCCTGACCTGGAAGGAATATATGTTGCAGATAAGAATTTTGTAACCGAAACCGAAGGGATTGATTTGGGAGCAGACAAACAGCTTCATGTCAGGGGAGTTGTCATTGCCGGCGGTTCTTCCGGCTTCGGAGTACGCGTGCAGAGAAACCTGGCGTATCCGGATATACCCAGCGAAATTTTCGAGTATGGAGTTGACCAGACCATGCTTTTTCCTCCCGCGCTTTCCGACCAGTCAATGATTTGGAAAGAAGTCCTCCCTTAGGTTTTTTGGCTGGAGTTTACTGTTTCGTGCTTGTATAATTGTGATAGTCAAAAATATATGAAGGTTGTATTTACTTTATTTTTCATATTTTTAACATCTTTTAATTCGGGTAGTGTGTTGGCTCAGACCAGGTTGCTTCCACCTACGCAGTCAGAAGAAGATGAGTTCGAGGCGACATCGTCAGCGACAATTCTTGAAAGGCCGACTCCGACAGCCCTGCCCAGAACAGACTTGACTAAAGAAACGGAGGAGTCTGTTGAGCCGCTAAAAAAGATTCTTGACACTCAGGAGGTTGGATCTGCCTTGCCTTTTAATCCGGTAAAATATGCAATCAGGGGAGCGATTGATGCCGGTGTTCCGCCGAATACATTAGTCTTGCTTTTGCTCTTGCCGGGAGTAGCCGCCCTAATAGCAGCAGCGAGACACCTGGTGGGAATCCGGGGTTTCGGAATATTTTTGCCAGCGGCCCTTTCGGTTGTGTTTGTGGCAACAGGACCTCTTATGGGGATAGGCCTTTTTCTGGTCATTGTTTTTGTTTCGACTTCCGCTCGAATGTTACTGCGCAAATTAAAAATAAAACTCCAGTATCTTCCCAGAATGGCTTTGATTTTACATTTTGTTGTTTTGGGAATTCTTTTGATTCTTTTTCTGGCGCCCGTAATTCGTTCATCAGTTCTGACGAATGTATCAATATTTCCGGTTCTAATTCTGGTTTTACTGGCTGAGGATTTTTCGAGAGTTCAGCTTGGCAAAAGCGCTAAAGTGGCTATAAGCCTGACTATAGAAACTCTGATCCTTGCCCTTATTTCTTACATTTTCCTCAACCTCAAATTTGTTCAGGAATTTGCGTTATTAAAGCCCGAGGTGTGGATTCTTCTGATTGTCGCTTTTGATTTCCTCTTAGGAAGATATATCGGTTTGCGTGTTATGGAAATGTGGCGCTTCAGGAAATTGATTTCAAAATGAGAATAAGTCATGTTTTGGGTCTAAATGCAAGAACACAGGTTTTTTGGCGGTACAACAAACCAAAAGCGAAAAAATACGCTAATTCCAAGCTTTCCACAAAGCGCGTATTGAAAAAATCCGGGGTTGCAGTGCCTGATATTTACGCAAAATTTGTGGATGCGAGAAAGGTAATGAGTTTTAATTGGGAAGAACTACCCGATTCTTTCGCTCTTAAACCCAACAAAGGTTTGGGTGGCGAAGGCATAATAGTTGTCAAAAAGCGGGCTCTGACCGAGGATAGAAAAAAAGACAAAGCTGCATGGATTACCACTCAGAAGAGAAAAGTCACCGCGGATGACCTTAGACTGCACGTTTTGGATATTTTAGAAGGAGCGTTTAGTATGGGGAATACTCCTGATGTAGCTTATATTGAGGAGTATGTCGGACGTCACAAAGCCCTTATAAAATATTCTTACCGTGGAACTCCCGACATAAGAGTAATTGTATTTAACAAGGTTCCGGTTATGGCGATGCTGCGGCTTCCTACCAAGGAATCCGGCGGAAAAGCGAATCTTCATCAAGGAGCAATTGCGGTGGGTGTGGATATCGCAACGGGTATAACGACCAAGGCTTATTGGCATGGAAAGTACATCCGTTTCAAACCTGGTACTAAAAGAAAATTAAACGGATTAAAAATCCCTCAATTTACTAAAGTCCTTGAAACGGCGGTATCGGCAGGAACTGCTACCGGCTTGGGTTATTTCGGCGCTGATGTGGTTCTTCATCCGGAAAAAGGGCCGATGGTTCTTGAGCTGAATTACCAGCCCGGCCTTTCGATACAGCTTGCAAATACGTCAGGGCTTCGTAAAAGACTTGAACGTGTTGAAGACTTGGAAATTAAAGATGCCGAGCATGGTGTGAAAATTGCCAAAATACTTTTTGCCGAGCGTTTTGCCGACCGGGTGAAAGCAGAAGAGGGTGTAAAAATTCTCAAGGCGACAGAACGGGTAAAAATTTACCCACCCGGAAAAAAAGCTAAATATGTAGACGCGCGGATTGATTCGGGGGCACTCAGAAGCTCCATTGATAAAAAGCTGGCGGAAGAATTGGGACTTTTAACCGAAGAAAACATATTATGGAGAAATCGTTATATATATAGATCAGCAACAGGGAGACAAACAAGGCCTGTCATTGCCCTGACGATGAGGATTGCGGGTCGCAAAATAAAAACAAGCGCTTCCATTGCCGACAGAAGTAAAATGGCAACACCCTTACTTATTGGAAGAAACGACCTACAGGGTTTTTTGGTTAATCCTATTGAAGAGAAATGAGTAATATGGGAAAAAAAATTCTTATTTTAACCGGAGGCTCTAAGAAAAAGCTTGATGCTTTTATACCTCCTGCGGAAAATTTGGGTATTAATGTTACTCTTGCATCTTTTTATGATCTTGAATTTACGCAAAAAACATTCAAGGGCAAGTTAGGGTTAACAATTCAAGGCAAGGATATTTCAGAATTCCAACTCATTTATATTCGAATGGTCGGGAAGCGGATGGAGGATGCAACGCTTTTACTCAATTGCGCGCATGATCTGGGAATAAGGGTAATTGATAAGGCTTACGAGAAAGGTTTATTTATTCCATCAACTATTTCAAAAGCCATGGAGATGAAAAAACTGATCGAAGAAGGAATACCAATGCCTGATACATATTTCGGAAACTTGTTTATGATTCGCGATAAAATTCCCGCACTTTTCGGTTTCCCCTTTATTATTAAAAGCACTTCCGGTAAAAAGGCCAGAGATGTCTGGAAAGTTGATGATACCGATCAATTGGAGTTCTTGATAACAGAACTTCGGGAAAGGGAAAATAGGGGAGATCGGTTTTTTGCCCAAAAGCTGATACCTGCAAGCCAAAGAATAAGAGTCTTGGTTGTTGGAGGAAAAGTGTTGGGAGCAATAACAAGACCTACTAAATGGAGGAAGTCTTTCATTGATAAGCAGGATGGAGTGTTTCCCGAAGGCAAAAAAGAAGCGTTGATACCTGTACCGATAAAATACTCAGATCTGGCAGTAAAATCGGTAAACGCGGTTGATTTGGATATCTCCGGAGTTGACATATTGGAAGAAGATAGAAGTGAAAAACTTTATGTTATCGAGGCAAATGCAGCTCCCAGCTGGAAACTGATAGCCAAAGATTGCGAGGTTGACGTCGAGGAGGAAATTCTTAAATATTTGGCGTCATTGTGTTAAATAATTTTTTGATAAGCCAAAAAATAAAATACAACAGGATAAAATCCATAGCGTTTTGTCGACAAGTATAGATTCTTGTTCCATCCCCGATTTAATCGGGGTTTTCGCAGATGAAATCAATAAAAAAATTATATCAGGAGAAATACAGAAAATACGGTGTTGATCCCAGAAGTTTGTGTTGGCACGAGAAGGGTGCGGCACATCAGAGGTTCCGTCAATTTTGGGCGGAAATTGATTTTAATGACAAATCGGTTTTGGATATAGGTTGCGGATTCGGGGAAATGGCAAAGTTTTTAAAGAAACGATATCGGGGTGTTTTATATACCGGTGTGGATATAGTCCCGGATTTTATTGAGGAGGCGAAAAAACTAAATCCGGGATACCGTTTTTTGGTTTCTGATTATTTTTCAAATCCAATAGACGAAAAATTTGATGTTGTTTTAGCATCAGGTGTTCTTAATTCAAACGTCTCCAGCAATATGGGATACCGCAAAAAGGCAATAAAAATTATGTTTGAGCATGCTAAAAAAGTTTTTGCCTTTAATATGCTAGGATCTCATCCTCAGCCTAAAAATACTAAAGAAAGCAATATTTGGTATGCGGACTCTCTTTTAGTTTTAAATTATTGTGTGAGCCTGACCCGAAGAGTAATTCTTCGAGCTCATTATAACCCACGTGATTTTACCGTGTTTATGTTTCCGGTATCAGATAAAAAATAAATTAATTTATTTTAACTCTACCGTTGCGCCTGCGGCCTTAAGCTTATCGGCTGCAGATTTAACATCGTCTGCTTTTGCGTCTTTTAATACTTCAGCCGGAAGATTTTCGGTCATTCCTTTTGCATCCATAAGAGTCAGGTTTTGATCGACTTCACGAAGTGCTTTAATAACACCTATCTTATTATCACCCGCTGCAGTCATAACAACTGTTTGATTTGCACCTCCTCCGCCTCCTTCGGCTTTAGCTTCACCTTCTACTGCCGTTGTGGCTACGGGGGCTGCGGCAACCGGTGCGGCTGCCGACACTCCGAGTTTGTCCTGAAGAGCATTTACCAGTTCGGAAAGTTCCATTACCGAAAGTTTTGATACTTGCTCAACTAAATCTTCAACTTTTTTGGAAACTTTCACTTCCTGTTTTTCAGTTTTTTCGTTTTTTTGTTTTTCTGCTTTTTTGTCATCTGTCATTTTCGATCACCAACTTTCCTTCAGAGAACCAGAATGCTCAGATATCAGATTTCCGAAAATCTGCTTTACTGACCAACAGAGTTTTCTGAGTGTTCTGATTTTCCGGAATTCTGAAGTAAAAATAAGAGTTTCTGTAAATTTCCCTGCAGTGTTGTAACGATTCCGTACAACGGTGCACCTATCGCGCCAACAGATTGCGCCAGTAAAACTTCCTTTGAAGGGAGTTGGGATAGTTTTAATAAAGAATCCTTATCTTGAAACATTCCGTCAACTATTCCTACTTTGAAATTGAGGATTTCATGTTCTTTTGCATATTTTGCCAGAACCTGCAGGGGGGCAATGGAGTCTTTTTCCGAAATGACTATTGCGGTTGGTCCTGATAAAGCTGTATCGTTTAAGGTTTCTTCGGGTACTTCCGCACTTTTTCCGGCAAGTTTGAAAAGGGTATTTTTGACGACCAGCATTTTTGCTCCAACCTGAGCGAGCCTTTTCTTGAGTTCCTGCTGTAGTTTGACAGACAAACCCGTATAATCAACCAAAACGACACCGGCGGCACTTTTCAGTTCTTGTGTTAAATTTTCGACAAATAGATTTTTTTCAACCTTTTTCATACATTAAAAAAGACGCTCGAGGCGCCTACCAAATACTTAATACTAAATATTTTACTTGCCTCGGTATGACTTAGATCCTTAAAGAATGCATACTATCTTAGGACAAAATCTATTATACGTAATATATTGTTTTATAGCAAGATGTAAAAATTTATTATATTTCAAAAATAGTAATTAGTTAGATCATTATTATTAGGTTTTACTTGATATGCAGAAATAGATATCCTATAATACTATTTATGAAAGAATTAACTAATCCCCTCATCCAGCATGTTAGGTTAGATATACCACGCAGGTTTAATGAACTTACGTTGTTTGGTCAACATCGAGACCGCCTAACCCGTGTTCTGGGAGGTGAAACATTACCACCATATGAAATTATCGTCCATCCATCCAGTAGGTGTAACCTTCAATGTGCATGGTGTATTGGGGAAGAAATTTTAGATGAAAGAGATTTAAGCAAGGCTTCCGACAGACTTCCAAGCACTTTAGAGGATCCAGATAAAATGGCAAGGGTAATAGACGGCATTGTCAATTATGAGAAAGATGGCTTTAGGGTTGAAAACGTTTCCTTTTCGGGTATAACGGGCGAACCATTCATGGCCAAACAATCTTTTGTTAAAGCTGTCAAGATCCTCACGAAGCATGGTGTTAGGGTTGGTGTTTTCAGTAACTCAACATTAATTGATCCGGATATTCAGAATGCACTATTAAAAATTAGCTACATAAATGTCAGTTTGGATGCAGCAACTCCAGTGACTTGGGCAAATATGAAGTATCGAGGTAAATCGGCAGGTCATGAACTGTTTGATCGTGTGATTCAAAACGTTGGTAATCTTACTCGGGCAAGGGATAAATCGGGCAGTGATTTGCAAGTAAATGCCTCTTTTGTATTATACCCCGATAACTACCCTGAAATATATGAGGCTGCCAGACTTTGCAAAGGAATGGGGGTAAATACTTTACGAATTAAACAAGATATATCAGGTATAAGCCTTTTGTCTCCAGGTCAGAGAGAAGAAGCAGTAAAATTGTGTGCCAGGGTGCAAAGCGATTTGGTTGATGATCGTTTTAGGTTTGTAGAAATCCACCCCCCTGATACGGCACCGAAATCACAACGTTCTTTCAATCAATGTTTAATTACCAATTTGTGGGGGGCGGTAGGTTCGGATGGCAAGGTATATGCCTGTAACTATAATGCTTGTGTTGGTGGTGTTCCTCCTTATGGAAATGCAATAGAACAAAGTTTTCAAGAAATTTGGGAAGGAGAAACCCGAAGACGAATTCAGCAACAACTTCCAATGGGATGTCCCCAAGAATGTGATCCATTCAAAGGAAGAGCAAATCGTTTGCTAAGTGCAGTACAAGAATCTTATCAAACAAACGGCCCAGAAATTACGGATTTGTATATTGACGAATTACTTAGGCAACTTCATGATTAAATTATGAGAGCACCATATCAAATACTTGTCTTTCCATATTTTAAAACTGCAAAAGGGCAGATAAGGTATTGTCTTTTTAAAAGGAAGGATATGGGAGTCTGGCAGGCAATTGCGGGAGGTGGAGAAGAGGGAGAAACTCCTATGGAATCTGCGAAAAGAGAAACTTATGAAGAAGCCGGAATATCCGTTAAAAATAAATTTACACAACTTACTTCCATAGCAAGTATTCCTGTTGAGGATATAAGCGGATTCATTTGGGGAAAAGATATTGTGGTTATCCCCGAATATTCATTTGGGGTTGGTGTTGCAACTAAGAAGATATATTTGGAAAGAGAACATACAAAGTTTGAGTGGCTTACTTATAAAAAAGCTTTAGAAAAACTAGAGTGGGATAGTAATAAGACAGCTCTTTGGGAGTTAAATTACAGACTTGAAAATAATAGACTTCGCAATATTAAACATCTTATATGAATGAAAGGACTCTACAAACTCCAGAGTGTGAAGAATCAAGCGGCATAAGAGTACCATATCAGGTACTTGTTATTCCGTACTCTAAGCGTCCTGATGGAGGATTAGAGTACTATCTTTTCAGAAGAAAAGATAGTGATGTGTGGCAGGCTATTGCGGGTGGTGGAGAGGAAAGCGAAACACCAACGGAATCTGCAATAAGGGAAACCTGTGAAGAAACGGGGATTGACAATGATTATAAATTTAGACGATTAGACTCTGTTGCTAGTCTACCCGTAGAGAACGTAACCGGATTTATTTGGGATGACGATGTGCTTGTAATTCCTGAACACACTTTCGGAGTTGAGGTGCCTCCGGATGTGAATATTACACTGTCTGGTGAGCATGCGGAATATGCAAAACTTCCCTATGATGAAGCAATGAAAAGACTTACGTGGGACAGTAACAGAAATGCCCTTTGGGAATTAAATTATAGGTTAAAAAAAGGATTGTTCGCAGAAGAAAGGCCTCCTGAGGTTCAAAGTAATTTAATCCTTAATGGGGAGACGCCTATGGGTAGTGTATACGGAGAAAAAGAAGTTGATGCTGTAATGAGTACGCTACACGCGTCGATGGAACCTCACGTTGGTTTTCGTGCAAAGGATGAGACAGAGAAATTGGAAAAAGGATTTTCTAAGCTTTGTGGTACAGAACATGCTGTGGCTTTAAATGGTGCGGGTACAGCACTGGATTTAGTAATACGGGCTTTGGATATTCAGGATGGTGATGAAATAGTTTCTTGTGCAACTAATTTTGCCGGGACCCACTTGGCGATAATTGGTAATGGTGCTAAATTGGTTTTGGCCGAACCGGATCCTACAACTCTTAATCTTGATCCTAATGATCTTGCCAGACGTCTAACTCCTAGGACAAGAGCAGTTTTGGTGACATATATGAATGGTCTAGCTGCAGACATGACAAGTATTCATCAAGTTATAAACTCTTCGGATTTATATAACGATAAAACAAGACCAAAGGTCATTGTTGATGCGGCAAGATCTTTAGGAACGACCTATAATGGAAAACATGTTGGCCCAGAAGGTTGGGTTACTGTCTTTAGTTTACAGTCAAAAAAGATGCTTACAACTCTAGGCGAGGGCGGAGTAGTTGTTACTGGTGATAATGAATTAGATAAAACCTTACGAGATAATAGATCCTTTGGCTGGGGTCAGGCTTGGGGGAGTAATTTTAAAATGACGAAATTGCAAGCTGCTATTGGTTTACCCCAATTGGATAGGTTAGCCACACTTACTCGTTTAAGAAGAGAACTGGCTGAACAAAGAAACCGGGCACTTTCTCAATTTCCTGAAATTACAATTCAAGGAGATACTGAATATAGTCAGAATTCCTACTACTTATATACAATGATCCTTCCGGAAAATTTAGCGGGATCAAAAAGAGATGAACTAATGCGGATTTTAAGGGATGATTATGGTGTAGGTTCAGTTGTTGCCAACCCGCCAACTTATCAATCAAATGCTTTAATCAGAATTCACACACGAGGACAATCTTTGCCAGTTGCGGAAGAATTAGGCTCAAGGATTTTATGTTTGCCAATTCATCCTGATATGAATGATGAGACGAATCGATATGTCATTAATTCGTTTATTGAAGCTTATGGAAAGACAAAGACCGACTGAACAACAAATGGCTGTGTTGGGGTCTTTTCTTCCTGATCCGGGAAATGTGGAAGTTGTAAGAGAAATTAAGGACCGTGTAAGGGTTCTAAGATACGATGGACTCGATTATGTGTTAAAACAATACTTACCTGAAGATTCTCCAGATAAAATAGATTTTTCTAGAAGATTACAACGTTTTGTGAATCAGAGAATGGGTTTTCCGGATACAACGATACTAACATCTGGCGGGGGATTGTTCACACTATATGATGGTATTGGATATGATTTAACTGAATATGTTGAGGTCAGTGAACCTAGAGGTTCTGTTGGCTCTGACTCTGATGAATATTTCTCCAAAATCGGTGCATTTGTAGGAAGATTGCACAATGTTTTTGCTGAATATGAGAGATCTGGGATTCCTATTCCGCCTTCCGGTTTGAGAATCGACTACGAAGGCCAAACCACTATGGAAGGTCTACTAAGGCAGTATGAAACAATGGGTATAAACGGTCCATGGCGCGGTATTATAAGAGACAAAATAGCGATAGCTGATTCTCATCATGGAACGGCATCTAATATTGATGGATTGCCTGTAACTTTAGTTCATGGAGATATTCATCAAGGAAATTTACTTATAGGAACGGATGGAAAGGTTGCAACAATTATCGATTTTATTCAAGCAGGTAAATTTTATAGGTGTTATGAGGTAATGCGGGCAGCAGTTCAGACGAACAAGTCTATGGGTAACGTTGATCTAGATCCCCGAAATCTAAGGAGTTTTTTGATAGGTTACTTTAAAGAATGTTGTCTTGAAGATATAGAGCTTAAGGAAATGTTAGGTTTATATATTTATACACAAGCTAATGACACGTCTTTTAACAGACCGGAAATAATTACGGGTGGTGATGTTGAATATTCATTGTACAGATATCGAAGTTTGCTTTCACTACTGAATGGCATGGGTAATTTACAATCATGTATAGATCAAGTAGGAGAGGAGATGGCAAGAAAAAATGAAAGATAAAGAGAAAACTCCAAATATAATTAAGAAGTCATTTATATTTCCTGGAGTAAATGTAAATCTAGAAACCTGTGATCCAAGCGCGGCTGATTTGTGTCGAGAATATTTTGATGATTATACTCAACCTGCCTGTACTGTTCCGTTTCCCACTTGGGCAATTCGGGATAGGGTTTGTGGTTTGGGACAGGAACCGGCTTACTGTGCTGACGGAACACAGAGAGAAATTACAATTTTAAGAAGAGAGGGAGAGAATAAAAAAGCTATGCGTCAAATTCGGGATCTTGTAATGCTTACGGATGTTCAACGTGGCATGGCAATATTTAAGGGCGGTGCAGTTGTAAACAACAGAGGCAAGGGGATAGTACTTATAGGTGAGGAGGGTGCCGGTAAAACATCATTGATTTTAGAAAGTATGTTGGCTGGTGAATCAGAATATCGGTTTGTCACGAATTCGCACGTTGGTGTTGGTATGGATGGGGGTAGAGTTATTGCACATGGTTATCCAATGGGTATTGGTGTAAGGATGGAACCTCTTTGTGCAATGAGTATTAAGGAAAGTCAAAGTTATCGGTCGCTTGCTTCTGCCATCAAACAGGAGTCTTTAGGTGAAGATGGTCGTTACTATTTGGATCCTTCAGAAATTAGGCCATATTTCGGTGGTAGAGTTGTTGCCCAAGCTCCCGTAGATGCGATTGTTATTGTGAAAAATACTCCACTCGGGTCAGGTACCGTAAAAAGAACAATTGAACCGGATAAAATTCGGGCTTGGCTTGAAGAGTATTATACTGGGCACTCAACGTGGGATGGAAATGATTTAGCGACAACGCTCGGAGTAAATATATCGGCGCAAGTAGGCTCAATTGATCGAATATTAGAAAAATGTCCATTGCATGAAATTGCTTATGATATAACTGGGGGTGGGGTTGTAGAGTTATTGGATGATCTTTGATATGTTAAGAGAAGAATTATCATGGTATCGTGGGCCTATAACACACGCACATATAAGATATCCTGGGGAAGTGGATAGAATATCTTCTGGTGAAATTCTTCAATTTGACCACGAAACAGCCTTACAATATTTAAAACTTCTAACTGGAAGGTCAAATCTAAGAATTACAGACACTAACCATGCAATGCTTTCCCTTGATGTGGATAATTTGGAGAAACCTGAAAGTGAAAGCAAAGAAATATGGAGGGAAAAACTAATAAATCAAGCATCAGAAGAAACCGCAAAGAGAATAGCTGAAATAAGAAGAAGGTCAAATCCGAATATTATTGTCGGCGTAGAGGTAGATATTATTGATAGTCAAGGTGGTCTTAGCTTAAGTGATGAATGTCTTGGTGGTAGTGATTTTACGATTGCGTCTTTCCATAGATATATATGGTCTGTATTTTCGGGAAGAAAGCATTATCAACCAGAAGAGTTAATTGAAATGTATATGGGCACTTTGGATAATCCCAATGTTTGTGTTTTGGGTCATCCGACAAATCTGTCTTCCAAAATGGTCGGTGTTTTAAAACCGGAGGATTATTCTCCGGTGATTAAAAAAATGACCGAAAAAGGTGTCGCTTATGAGATTTCAATTCTTAAAGATTTGTCGCGAAAGGATGAGGAACTTACCCGAGGCGTTCTTCGGATATGTGGAGAAAAAGGTACACCTTTGGTTTTAAGTACCGACTTTCACAACATCCCTGATCTTATCGAGTTTGGAGATTTGCCAGGAAAAGAGTGGGTTGATGTCACGGAGGAAAATCTGAAAGATGTTTTCGCACAAAATGCAGTAATTCATTATAGTATTCTTAGAAGATTAATCAGAAATATTGATGTCTTGCGAGGTTTGGACATTAATGAAGAACAGGTTGTAAATAGCTCAGACCAACGCTTTGATGATTGGTTGAATTCTAGAAAATTTATGTTTTCTCAGTAATTTATATGAATGATGATGAGAAATACATGTCAGTCTGTCTTGATTCAGCCGAGAGTGCTTTAAAAAAAGGTGAGATGCCCTTTGGTTGTGTAATAGTCAAAAATGGAAATGTTGTAGTTACAGCTGAAAACGAAGTGGCAAGAACAGAGGATGTTACTCAGCATGCTGAAATTGTTGCCATGCGAGAGGCTCAAAGACTTTTTGGTAATGATCTTTCGTTTTGTACGATTTATTGCAGTTATGAGCCTTGCGCAATGTGTGCATTGATGATTAGGGAATTAAGGTTTGGGAAAGTTGTTTTTGGACAGAAATCACCCATTGAGGGGGGATATACTAAATTTAAGATTCTTCAAGATGAAGAGTTACACAGAGAAACACCAAATCATTTTGGTCCTGTTCCTGAGGTTATGGGTGGTGTTTTAGCCGATCAAGCAGAAAAGCTTTGGGAGTTACGTTCTGAGTTAAGCAAAGGTATTGAGAGGTAAATTAACTTTTTCGTTCAAGTCCGCTGTAAAATGCTTTTTCCGATGCTTTTTGCAAAAAAGATCTATGGCCTTCGGCGAATGTAAGTTCAATAAACTCCTCTGGGATTATAAATCTTATTTCTTGGCCTTCATTAGTTTTAATTTCCTGAACTCCGTCATAACGTGCCCACAGGATCGTCCTTTCAATTTCAGCTCCCGTATCTGCTGTATACGAATCTCTGTTAAGGAGACACAAATCCTCGCGTTTAACCGTATAACCGGTTTCTTCAAAAAGTTCTCTCATTCCAACTTCGACCAGGTCCTTATCAAGTTTGGGTTTCATTCCACCACTTACAACAGCCCAGGTATTTGGATTTTGGATATAGGGTTTATGATCTCTAAGTTGGGCCAATACTGAGCCATCAGATCTTACAAGTACAATTCCAACACACTTTATTACATTTTTAACCATATTTAATAATTATAGATTAAATGTACTGGAAATACAAACACTATAGGAATATTTTAAAAATGAGGAATTAACTCTAATGGTTTATTTAAATTTCCAATTTCACACTGGGGCTCATAGTGGAGGTAAGATAGGCTTTGATGATTTGTCTTTTACCTACTGTGTCCAATATGGACTCAATATTTTCTTTTAATTCTTTGTCGGCTTGGCTTACTTTACCTGCGATGGTATGGATAACTGGCTGTTTCTTTTCTGTTTTTATGGTTAACATGTTTCCGCCGAATTTTTCTGCGTCTTTGGCGCTTTTTATCAAGGTTCCTGTTTTAGGATTGGGCATTAAACCGCGTGGACCTAAAAGTTTGGCAAAGGGGACTAATTTGGGCATCATTTCGGCTGTTGCAAGTAAAATATCAAAATCTACCTCATTTTTTTTGAGTTTTTTAATAGTTTCTTCATCTGCAATTTCAATTTTTTTGGTTTTTCCATATGAGTAGGGAAGTGTTACTTGAACCGATAAATTGTCCTTTTTGACGATCAAATGCAACTCCATCGTTCCATCGAATTTTGAATATGAAGTTTCTTTAACTAATTTTATTGCCTCTTCGATTGAGTAGTGTTTGCTTTTGTCAACTTGGGCTCTTGCTGTTTTGTATTTTTCACTTCTTACTTTTACTTTCCTAGCTTTCTTTATCTCAGTGTCGCCAGCGCCTTCTGCACCCTCAGTGCTTACTTTTTCTACTGGTGGAAGGTCTCCTCCTACAATTTTAATCCTTTCCCCACCTTTTAAACCTACTTTAGCGACTTTGGCTTTTTCTTCCTCGGCCTTTTTTTGAGCTTCGAGCTGTTTTCTCTTTTTCTCTTCATAGGCGGCTTTACCGCTTTTTTCTTCTGCGACTTCTCCTGTTACGAAAACTGTTTTTGTTTTTCCCATTTTAGTAATTTAGTATGTATTTTGCTGTTTTTTCCCTTGCTACTTTCTACCTGCTATTTACTACTGGCTTTCAACTTTTACGCCCATACTCTTGGCTGTACCTGCGACTATTTTTTTAGCCGCTTCCAGATCATCTGTATTAAAATCGTCCAGTTTTTCCTTGGCGATTTCTTCGACCTGGGATTCGGTTAGTGTTCCGACAATATCTCTTGAGGCTGTTCTTGAGCCTTTTTCAAGGTTTAGCTTTTTCTTTATCATGTCAGCGACCGGAGCTTTTTTTAGTTCAAAATCAAAACTTCTATCCTCATATATGGTAATAACAGCTGGCACAGTTTCACCTTTCATAGAGGAAGTTCTATCGTTGTAGGCTTTTACAAAATCCATAATAGCAACGCCATGTTGACCTAATACAGGACCCAGGGGGGGCGCTGGTGTGGCTGCGCCGGCTGGTAAATTTACTTTAATAATTGTTTTAATTTTTTTTGCCATATTTATTTGAATATTACTAATCTATGAGTATATCCGAATGCTCCGAATACCTGCAAACCATTAATTTCCAAAGAAGAACCATCGAGGTAATATTTCGATAAGTTTCTTTGGCCTATCTTCCTCGGAAATTTTGATAAATCAGCGAGGTAGAAGTATTATAACACTAAGATTTTCTTAAAGTAAAGAAAGACATTATGGGAAGACTGATGGAAGTTGTTGCTACATCAATTATTTTTCAGACACACGATTCGGGTACTAAAAAGGTAATATGTAAACACTTAACTGCAAATCAAGCGCTTTCCTTACCTTTCTTATTGCACGAGAAATTTGATAAGTTATGGGGAAGAGCTTCTTTTCACAACTGGCATCATGTAGAAAGTGTTGAATGTGCCGCTTTTACATATCTTGAAAATTTTGATAAAGATGACGATCCTTTAGGAATTTATATTGACATAAAAAGATGGAATAGTTTGCTTCCGCTAGTACAACGAGTCGGATATGAAGATTTTAAAAAAGCTTTATTGTGGGCAATAAGATACCATGATACCGGAAATATAATCCGTAAGGTAAAGTTTGTCGATGGTAATTTGAATTTAATTTATAACATTGAAGATGGAGATGTCCGTTATAAGGTCGAGGGTGCCGAAAAAAGAAGTATGGATATTTTTGAGACCGTGGTTCGGCAAACGGATTTGACTTCGGGACAAATTCAAAAAATTATCCCTCTTGCGAGATACTTGATTTACCACACCCGCCTTAATCTGGCGGCGGATGAGAGATACAAACCTTTTGCGGTGGCTATGCGCTTCTTTGATCAGGTCGCTGGGAGTTTATTTTGCGAAGTAGATAGAGAAAAAATGATACTCGGTTTAATTACGGAAACTGCGGAGGAGTATCCATCAAAGGAAATCTGCCCTAACGATTATTATAATTTTGTCATAGTTCAGGCTAAAAAGCTTCTTGGGAATTGCTTAAAAGATACTTTATCTATTCTGGGGCAAGAAATGCCCGGATTCACTACGAAATTTACAAATAGCCCGATTGCGGCTTTGGACTTTTTAACTGCATTGGAATCGGCGATATAGTAAGAGATCCAGACTATTTATACTTTTGCGATTTGGAGTAAATCCAGCTCAACCGGTGTTTCGCGGCCGAATATGGAAACGAGTACCTTGACCTTACCTTTTTCTTCATCAATTTCGCTAATTGTTCCCAAAAAATCGGAAAAAGGACCATCAGTAATTTTTACGGCTTCGTTGCGGGTGAAACGTGTCTTAAACCTTTTTGCCGGAGTTGAGACGAACTTCTGGATATTTTGAACTTCCAGTTCGGAAAGCGGGGTTGGTTGTTTTCCCGCACCCACAAAACCGGTAATTCCGGGTGTGGTTCTGATGGCAAGCCAAGTCGGATCGTCCATTATCATTTTGACAAGCATGTAACCGGGGAAGATTTTTTCCTTGATGGTCGCTTTTTTCCCGCTTCTGATAATAACCCTATCCTGAGTAGGAACAAGGAGTTCATAAACGTTATCTTGAAGAGACATTGTTTCGACTCTTTGCCGTAGAGTTTCAGCAATGCGGACTTCGTGGCCTGAGGTGGTGTGCACGACATACCAACTAGCCCGATCATCTTCTTTCGGATTGATGACAATATGGCCTGGAATTTTTTTGCTTCCGGTTCCTCTTTCGGCAACCGCTGTTTCCTGATTTTTTTCTAGTTTTTGTTTGTCCATCTATCTAACTATAATTGTTTCAAAAAGTTTTGTCAGCCCGAAATCAAGAACTCCGAGATAAGCAGCAACTATACCCGAAATCACAAAGATTATCAATGTCAGCTTGATGACATCATCTTTTTTGGGCCAAACAACCTTGAATAGTTCGGATTTTACCGATGCGAAATAATTAATAATACTCTTCACAGCTTTAAGATTATAGCAATTATTTGTCATGAACTCAATTTGAATAGATTAATTTGACAATTTACCATAATACCATTAATTCGGTTGCTATAATGGGGAAATGTCACCTGAAATCAAAGAAGTTGGTGTTAAAGTCAAACCAGGTTTAGTAGTTGTTCAAGTTGAATTTAGCAGTTCAGGGGCTACGTCTGGACCTTTTCAAAGAGGCCCAGAAAGAATAAAGGAATTGCAACAAAAAACTTTCCTGCAGGGACCCTTGAATCATTGAAGCTATTAATACCTGAAACTTTTTTGGAGGAGGGTTGCTTTGATTATTCTCAGTGGGCGGATTTGGATACATCTTTTTCCGTTGAGGAAGCCTGTAGAAAATTAAATGAAGACGAAAGCGGGCTATTAGATGTTTCGTCGGCATTGCTTAAGTTAGACCCTCCGTTAAGGAGTGTGAGTGATTTGGAACCTGAAGTCAGAAAATATTTAAGAACAAACATCGCCCGAGGATTATTAAAATATTATCCAGAAGAAGGAAGGGAGAAATGGGAAGAGCAACTCAAAAAATTCGAACAAAATACTCAAAACCAAAGGCAATAAAATTTCCTGATTTTTATTTTGAAAGAAACCTTTGGAATAAGGGCTATAAAGTAATTGCCGGATGCGACGAGGTGGGTAGGGGGTGTTTTGCCGGGCCGGTTATCGCGGGTGCGTGTGTTTTTTCTCGGGGTAAGAAATTAACTTATAAAAGCCTCTCCTTGCAAGGTATAAAAATTAACGACTCAAAAAAGTTGTCGTGTGCGCAAAGAGAAAAAGCGGATAAATGGATAAAAAGCAATTGCATGGCGTGGGGAATAGGAGTGGGAAGTGTTGCGGAAATTAATAGGACAGGTATTGTCAAAGCGACAAATTCGGCTTTTCGTCGGTCTATCAAAGCTCTGATGAATACATCGGATATAAGAGTAGATTATCTACTCGTTGACGCTTTTTATATACCGTATATTCGTAATTTATCAATGCCACGAAATATGCACAGGTCTGTGAACAAAAAGGTTAAAGAGAAAAGATTATACAAATTTTCCGGTAGACAAATGGCGATTATCAGCGGTGATGAAAAATCACTTTCTATTGCAGCTGCCAGCATAATCGCTAAAGTTTATAGGGATAAATTGATGGCACGTCTGGCTGATTTTTTTCCCGACTACGGATGGCAAAACAACAAAGGATACGGGACAGAAATACACAGAGATGCAATAATTCGGAACGGTTTAACAAGACATCATAGAAAGCAGTTCGTTCAAACTTTTATTAAAAATTCCGCTTTTTTTCCAGTTCGATCAAAAACTTAATACGATTTTTCTGCTCTTTTCTTTTTTCCGATGGAGGAACGTATCTTTGGCGGTCACGAGCCTCCTGAAGGATTCCCGAATCCACAACCTTTTTCTTGAACCGCGCAATGAGACGGTCTTCTGTTTCGCCTTTTTTCTTGACGACAACGACCATAAATAATCGCCCCCTTTCCTAAAATATGGCAAAAAGTAATCTCCATAAAAATCACCTGCAATCTATTTTAACAGATGTGTAAAATATTGGGAATGGTAACTTTGTGCGACATGTTTCGGGCTAACCTTGATAGATGGTGAGTGTGCAGTGTAAAATACTATTCTGATTAGAAAAGACAGGTAGTGTTATGGGGTTAATTCAAGAAGGTAATGAAAATTTGGCGCATAAAACTATAAAAGCTTCCGGGCTTGTGGGTAATCAGTATACTATTGAAACTACAGATGATACTGGACAAACCCTTGTATTAGTTGTGACACCGCGGGTAGAACATACAATACAAGGGCTTGTACCACAGCCAGGAGCGTTGGTTAGAATTGAGAAAGTGAATTCGTAGTTGCTTTCGTGTTTTACCAATGTCGTAGGAATTAATTAATAATATTTAACAACAAGTTGTGGGGTGTTGCCGGTTTTTAGAGTGTTTTCTTCGGACTCAAAATAGACAAAGTCTCCGTCCGAATCTTTGTCTGTTAGCTCGTTTTCAAAGTGAATCCTGTATTGTGACACCGAGCGGGCGTTGGCTAAATCATTTTTCAGTTTGTCGGTAATATCCGCCTCCTTCCAGCCGGCTTTTTCACTTTCGCTTATAACTGCAAAATTTGTCGTCAATGCCGGCAGCGCGTAGTCTGTTTTATCCAAAGCGTCTCCGAAGGTCAGGTGGTCCAGTTTTAGGTTTCCTCCGGATTTATAA
>Ga0265297_10002346_pt1 | contig 39034 bp, 36 predicted proteins | sample Munlanlwell13791_FD_192502 | JGI IMG/M metagenome (GOLD analysis project Ga0265297, IMG submission 192502) | Leachate microbial communities from a municipal landfill in Southern Ontario, Canada - Leachate well 137-91 | ecosystem: Engineered > Solid waste > Landfill > Unclassified | place...
CGCACTGCATCTGGTCCGCCTCTTTATGCACGGAGGCAATGATCTTCGCGTCTTCGGCTATCGCGATAGAAGTGTATTTCGATGATGTGTCGAGCGCTAATATTTTCATTTTTTTATCGTTATGGCCCTTTTTGCCGGCCCGGATATCTTCAATGATATGTCCAGGTGCCTGTTCGGCAGGATGCGCGCCATCTTATTCGACCATTCGATCACGACGACGCCGTTCCGGGCGAGATAGTCCTCGTATCCGATATCCTCTATGTCTTTCAAATTATTGAGGCGGTATACGTCGAAATGGAAGAGCGGCACCTTGCCCTTGTACTCTTTCACGATCGTGAACGACGGGCTGTTTACATAACGGTAGTTCCTGACGCCGAGGCCTTTTGCGATGCCCTTGACCAGCGTCGTCTTCCCCGCGCCTAAATCGCCCGACAGCGCGACCATGTCGCCCGGCCTGAGATGTTTCGCAATCTCCTCACCGACCCTTATCGTCTCTCTCTCGCCTTTTGTGGTTATTACCATCAGAAATGGGAAAATCCTTTTGCTTTCAGGTCCGTTGCCCTGCCGTCCCTGTCGATTATCTTTACGCCTATCTTCTTATCGAGGACCTCGCCTATCTGCGTTATCTTTACGCCGCTGACCTCGAGAGTCCGTCTCGCGAGGCGGCGCGCTTCGCCAAGCGGCATAGTGAACAACAGCTCGAAATCCTCTCCCTCGTTTAGCGCAGCGGCAACGCCGCTAGCATCCTTCGATACGGGAATAAGCTCCTCGTATATGCACGCGCCAACGCCGCTAGCTTTCGCTATATGGTTCAGGTCTGTCGAAAGCCCGTCCGAGATGTCTATCATTGAGTTTATCCTGAAGCCTTTTACGAGGCAGCGCGACTCGGCCAGCCTCGGCATGAATGCCAGGTGGCGCTTGCTCTTATACGAGCCTCCGAGAGAACCCGTAACACAGATTATGTCGCCCTTCTTCGCCCCGCTCCTTGCCACCGGCGGGGTCTGCCCCGTGAACCCGATGACAGCGATGTCAACAATAAGTTTCGCGGAAGAGTTCGTGTCCCCTCCGACTATATCCATGTTGAATTTTTTCGCGAGGGCCCTGATGCCGCAGTACATCTCGTCTACGAATTCGACTGTCAGTTTTTCCGGGAGGCCTAGCGAGACAACGGCATATTTCGCGGTGCCGCCCATCGCGGCGATATCGCTGAGGCCGCAGGCAAGAGACTTCCACCCTATCTGGTAAGGCGAGGCCTCTTTTAACCTGAAATCCGTGCCCTCGAGTAGCATATCGATGGTGACCAGCAGGCTCTTCTTCTTCGATAAGCGGATCACGGCGCAGTCGTCGCCGATACCCTTAGCATATTTCGCGAGCCGCTCTATAAGGCCTGTCTCACCTAATCTTTTTAATTTCACCGGGACTGAACACTCCCTTTTCCGTAACTATCGCGGTTATAAGCCCCGCCGGCGTCACGTCGAACGCAGGGCAATACGTCTTTACCCCCTTCGGGGCGAGCATCCTGCCCTGTATCGTCGTGATCTCCTCGCCGCGCCTCTGCTCTATCGGGATGAGCCTTCCATGAGGCATATTGAAATCTATCGTAGATACCGGCGCCACGACGTAAAAAGGTATCTTATGGTACTTTGCGAGGACTGCGACGCCATATGTGCCTATCTTGTTCGCTGCGTCGCCATTGCGTGCTATCCTGTCGGCGCCGACGATGACTTTCGTGACTTTCCCGAGCCCCATTACATGCGCGGCCATGTTATCGCAGATCAGGGTGACGTCTATGCCCTCGTGCATCAGTTCCCACGTCGTCAACCGCGCGCCCTGCAGGAGCGGCCGCGTCTCGTCGGCATAGACCCTGAACTTCTTTCCGTTCTCTTTCGCGCGGTAGAGCACGCCGAGCGCGGTTCCGTAATCCGCCGTCGCCAGGGCACCCGCGTTGCAGTGCGTCAGTATCACGTCACCGTTCTTTATCAGCCGCGCTCCGTGGTCGGCCATCTTCCTGCATATCGACTTATCCTCTTCGTATATCTTGTGGGCTTCGGCCAGCAGCGCTTTTTTTATCAGGGCAACGGGCTTCTTCCTGTTCCTAACGGCCGCGGCCTTCATCCTGTCGAGCCCCCAGAAGAGGTTGACCGCCGTCGGGCGCGCTGAACCGACGAACTTTACCGTCTTGTCGAGGTCGCGCATGAATCCCGTGTAATCCTGCGCGCGTGAACACCTGATACCGAGATAAGCGCCGTAAGCAGCGGCCACGCCAAGTGCCGGGGCGCCGCGCACCTGCAGTTTCTTTATCGCGTGCCAGAAACTCTTCACATCTCGGAATTTCAGGTATACGAGCTTGCCGGGCAGCAATGTCTGGTCTATTATTTTTACGGAATCTGCCGTCTTTCCGGCGTCCCATTTGATCGTCTGTATGGCCATTTGTCTACCTTATTATTTTAGCCAGTAAACTGCGCTTTACCGATATCGCGTCGTACGGGCACAGTTCGTGGCAGCAGAAACACTTGATGCATTTGCGGTAATCTATCCTCGAGCCCCCATCCGCTATCGTTATGCACTTCGCCGGGCAGCTCTTTTCGCATATCCGGCATTTCTTGCATATTCTATCATTTATCTGCGGCAAAAACCTTATCGCTCTTGTCAGCAGTTTCACGAGCGGCAGCGGCACTTTCATCACGACGGATGTGCGCGGTAATTTGAAATCTCGCATCCTAACGTCCTCGATGCGCGCGCCGAGGACCTCGATATTCGAAAGGTCCGCCTCCCCGAGTTTCCTCCTGTACGCTTCCGCTATAATGGGCAGCCTCAGCGGGTCGAGCCCCGCTATTCGCGCGAATACCGCATCGCACGCGACGCAATCATTCCCCGTGATGATAAGGCCCGCGTTTCGCAGTGTACCCGCGGCAGGCCCGTCGCCTTCCATAGCGGTTATCCCGTCCATGACCGCGAGCCGCGGCACCGCCGTCTCGAACACGTCGACCGCGCGCGCAGCGAAATCCGCCGGCAGCGGCGCCTTCAGGTGGCAATCGGCCTTGAAATGCCCGACGGCGAGGCCGTATGAGTTCTTTACGGCGCCCGTAAGCGTCATCAGGTCGTGGGTCTTCATCTTCGGGATGGTAATTATCCCGTCGACGTCCTTCGCCCAGATAGATATCGGCATGCCGTTGATATTGCGCGCGGCGTCAAAATCGACGAGCTTGATGCCTTCTTCCGCACAGACCTTCGTCATCCCCGAGGCCTCGTATGTGGAGCCGGCATTCTTGTAGCCGAGACCCCCGGGCGAATCGCCGAGGTAAAGCTCCGCGCCTTCCTCCTTTGCAAGCCGCGCAACGGCCCGCACCACCTCCGGATGCGTGCATACGCCCGATTCGGGCGGCCTCGCGGAAAGAAGGTTCGGCTTAAGCAGTATCCTTTCGCCTTTCCTGACGAAAACCGCCATGCCGCCGATGAAATCCACCGATTTTTTCACAGCGGAATATACCTCGGCCGCATCATATGAGGACGCCCTGGTTATCGAGACTCTTGAAGGCATATCAGGCCCTATCTGGGAAGCGCGATCATCTTGTAAAGGAACACGAAAAACACGACAGCCGTATTATGCACCACATGGACCGCAATACACGGGGTTAAAGAGCCTGTCTTCTCATAAAGGTATGCGAGCAGTATGCCCAGCGCGAGTATCGGGAAGAACGACACTATGTTAAGGTGCAGCATGGAGAATACCAGAGAGACGAGTATTATCGCGTTGCGCGCGCCTATCCTCTTCTTGACCGCCGGGTAAGCGAACCCCCTGAAAAAAAGTTCTTCCATTACCGGGCCGAGCAGGGTCACGAGGCCCGTGAGCACCAGGAGCAGCTTCGGCCTGTTCATCTCGTAAAGTATCTCGAGCGCTTTCGTCTCATTCGGCTCGTAATTGAATATCCTGAGCGCCAGAAGCACAAATATCATTATGACGGCCAGTAAGGGTATGAGCATCAGGTAACCGCCGAGGCCTATCTTGATATCCCTGAAAATATTCTTCGCGGACAGCCCTAGGTCCCCGTACCCGCCCTCGAATTTGCGCAGGACGAAATACAGGACTATCAGGAGCCCCGTGATATCCATCAGCGTCGCGTTGATGACGGTGAAGAGCTTCTCGTCGACGTCCTTTACCCCCGCGAACCCGGCGCCTGCAAGCTCTATCCCCTGCAGAAGATATCCGAGGAAATAGAACACGATGATAATCCTGAATATGTCAATTATTCCCCACTTCACGTCCGGCGTGGAGCCTATCCCCGGCATCATGTCGAAACCATTGAGTTTTCGCGTAAGGCGCTTCACGAGCAGTACGAGCCCGAACATCAGCGCGGCCGAACAGGCGAACGTGCTGGCGGAAAGCGTGAAAGCGAGCGGCCTGTTATTCGAGAGCAGTTCCTTTATCCTCGTTTCCTGCGCGGAGATCTCCTCGGACGTCAGCATGCGGCCGGCTTTCTTGTCCTCCTCGGCCGGCTTGTCATGCTTTACGGGATAAAGCGCGAAGATGACCTCGAACGAGGCTATAAGCACGAGCATCAGGATATATATCCTGTTCCGCCTGATGAAATCCGCGAAGCCTTCAGCCGACGACATTATGCCTCCTTGGCCTGAATTTCACCTTAAGTTCCCCGACCGCGACCTTTTCGCATGCCTGCATATCGACCCCCGCGTAATCCACGCAGGTGACCTCTACCTCGGGAAGCTTCTCCCTGCACGCAGTGATGAACTTCTTTACTTCGGAGTATGTGCCGGGCCCGAACGCGGGTTTGCATATCCTGTCATAGGTCTGGGCATCCGGGGCGTTCAGGCTCACGCTGACGCGGTCTATGAGCCCCACAAGGTCGCCTGTGATATCCCTCTTGTTTATCAGGTTGCCGTGGCCGTTCGTCGTAAGCCGTAATACGGCGCCTTTCTTTTTCAATTCCTTTGCGATTTCCATGATGCAATCGAGCCGCAACGTCGGTTCGCCGTAACCGCAGAAGACGATCTCGTCGTACTTTTTTGGGTCGCCGACCGCCCTGATGACCTCCGCGGCTGTCGGTTCGCCTTTCAGGCGCAGGTTATGCCCCATCACGAAGTCCGTGGATTTGGTCACGCAAAATTCGCAGCTGCTCGAGCACCTGTTCGTGAGGTTTATATATAAGGAATTCCGTATCGGGTATACTATCGCCGGCGCAGGCTCATCCTCTTTGCCCGCTCCGCAGCCGAAAAGGTTCGCGCAGTTCAATGTCGTTACGCGCGCGACATCTTCCGGCGTTATCTTCTTGAGCTTCGCTATCTCCTCGACGGCCTTCAGCATGAACGCGGGCTCGTTGCGCTTCCCGCGCATGCCTTCCGGCGCGAGGTAGGGCGCGTCTGTCTCGACGAGTATCCTGTCCATCGGGACGAGGTCGCGGACGAGGTCGCGCAGTTTTGAGGCGTTCCTGAAAGTTATGTTGCAGGTGAACGATACGTACATGCCCAAACTGAGCGCTTCGTCGAGAAGCACTGCGTCGGCAGGGAAGCAATGGACCACCCCTTTTATCCGCGAGGGACCCATCTCCTGTTTCAATATCCTGAGCATATCATCGCGCGCTTCACGGCAATGGATTATGAGCGGCAGGCCCGTCTCCTTCGCGAGCGACAGGAATCCCCTGAAGGCCTTCTGCTGGATGTCCGCCGGCGAGAGGTTCCTGTAATAATCGAGCCCGACCTCGCCGATAGCGACGACCTTGTCACGCGAGGCGAGCGCTTTTATCTCTGAAAATGCTCCGGGGGAGAGCTCTTTCGCGTCGTGGGGATGTATGCCTACCGAGGCGTAAACGCAGCCGTATTTTTCCGCGAGCTCAACGGACCTCCTGGAACCCTCGAGGCTGCTCGCGACATTTATGATATTCCCTATACCCGCTTCCCTGGCCCTTCTTATTACATCGTCCCTGTCAGCATCGTACTCGGGAAAATCCAGGTGGCAGTGCGTATCGACAAGCTTGATCATTTTGCCTTGGTATCTATGCGCGGGAATAAAGCGGCGCCCTTTCTTACCTGCGTGCCGGGCGCAACGAGGCCCCATTTTTCGATATCCGTTACGCGCATTTTGGAAAGGGGTTCCGCCATCCCTAACTGTTCCCACATCTTCTGCGCGGACGCCGGGATGAACGGCGACACCGCGATCGCGGTTATGCGCAGGACTTCCGCAAGGTTATATATCACGTCGGACAACCTGTCCTTTTTTCCCTGCTTGTCCAGCGACCACGGCGCCTGCACCTCGATATATTTGTTCGCCTTGTTTATCAGCTCCCATATGGCCGCCAGCGCGCTCGGGAAATCGAGGTCCGCCATCGCCGCATCCATCCTCGGGGCCAGCGCGGCGGCGAGCGCCTTCAATTCGCCGTCGGCGGGATCCCCGGAGCTAAGCGACGTCCCTGCCGGGGCCGGCACCTTGCCGCCGTAATATTTCTCGATCATCGTCAGCGTCCTGTTCAGCAGGTTTCCGATATCGTTGGCGAGGTCCGTGTTCAGGCGGCTGACCAGCGCCGCTTCCGAGAAGAGCCCGTCATTACCGTACGGTATCTCGCTGAGCAGGAAGTACCTGAGCGGGTCCGGCCCGTATTTGCTAATCATCTCGACGGGGTCGACGACGTTGCCGACGGACTTCGACATCTTCCTGCCCTTCGCGTCGAGCCAGTGGCCGTGCGCGAAGACCGTCTTCGGCGGCTCAATTCCAAGCGTATGCAGTATTATCGGCCAGAAGACCGTGTGGAAACGTATTATGTCCTTGCCGACTATCTGCACGTCGGCGGGCCAGTATCTTCGAAACTTCGCGTCGTCGCCCGCGTATCCAAGCGCCGAAATGTAATTGATCAGCGCGTCGAACCAGACATACGAGACATGGTCTTTCGCGAAAGGTATCTCGACCCCCCACTCCAGCCTGTTCTTCGGGCGCGAGATGCACAGGTCCTGCAGCGGCTGCTCGAGGAAACTCAATATCTCGTTCTTCCTAGATTCCGGCCTTATGAAATCCTCGTGTTCCTTTATATACCCGGTCAGCCAGTCGCGGTATTTCGACATCCTGAAGAACCAGTTCGTCTCGGTTATCTGCTCGACAGGCCGCTTGCAGTCGGGGCAATTGCCCTCCTCAAGCTGGCTCTCGGGCCAGAACGCCTCGCATGACGCGCAGTACCAGCCCTTGTATTCCGACTCGAAGAGCTCGCCCTTCTCGTGCAGTTTCGAGAAGACCGCCTGCACCACCTTGATATGGCGTTCCTGCGTCGTGCGGATGAAATCGTCGTATGATATGGATATCGTCTTCCAAAGGTCGATGGAGGGTTTGACCACGGAGTCCACGAACTCCTGCGTGGAGACGCCGGCCTCGGCCGCCGCCTTCGCGACCTTCTGGCCGTGCTCGTCGGTGCCGGTAAGGAAATAGACATCATCGCCTTTCAGGCGATGATAGCGGGCAAGCGCGTCCGCGACGGTGGACTCATAGCAATGGCCCACGTGCGGCTTCGCGTTGACGTAATATATCGATGTCGTAAGATAGAATTTGCTCATTTTTTCCGTAGGTGCAGCTTGCATCCCTGCGGGCAGCAGCACGCGATCTCGGTGTACTTGCCGTCCCCGCAATCTACGGTCACCGCGCGTTTCAGCGCGTTCACGGAGACGACCTTGCCGGCGATGCCTTCGGCGCTGATCTTGTCGCCTTCCTTCGGAAGGCCCCTTAAAAGTTCCACATAAAGTTTATGCTCATATCCGAGGCAGCACATCAGCCGGCCGCAGACGCCCGATATCTTGGCCGGGTTGAGCGGGAGGTTCTGCTCCTTCGCCATCTTTATCGTGACCGGCTCGAAATCCTTCAGGAATGTCGCGCAGCAGAGCGCTTTGCCGCAGGGGCCGAAACCTCCGAGAAGGCGCGCCTCGTCGCGTACGCCTATCTGCTTCAGCTCTATCCTCGCCTTGAATATCCGCGCGAGGTCCTTGACCAGTTCCCTGAAATCCACGCGGCCGTCGGCCGTAAAATAAAAGAGCAGCTTCGACCTGTCGAACGAGTACTCGGCCTCGATCAGCTTCATCTTAAGGCCGTGTTCGATGATCTTCTTCTGACAGGTCGTGAACGCTTCCCTGGTCTTCTCGCGGTTCTTCTTTATCTGGTCGACGTCCGCAGCCGTGGCGATCCTCAATATCTTCCGTACGGGCTCTTCCCCCGTCAACTTCGGGACGGACTCGACGTCCGATATCGCGTCGCCGTAATCGAGCCCCCTGTCCGCCTCGACGACGACCGTATCCCCAATCTTCGGCTTCGTGTTGCCCAGTTCATAGTACTGGGTCTTGCCGCCTTCCCTGAGCCTTATCTGGATGACTTCGTACAATTCCATTCCCCCTAGGTTATGTTCAGCCGTAGGCAGGAAAGCGCGATCTTGATATTCGCGTTCCTTTTTATCTCGTCCTGCGTGGCAGCGATATTATCGATTATGTTCTCCAGCCTGTCCGCCGTGTACTTCGCCGAATCGCGCGCGATGTCGGCCGCCTTATCAAGGTTCACGAGCAGCCCCTGGTCCTTCGAAAGGCTGAAGACCAGCAGGTCCCTGAAATATACCGCCAGCGCGTTCAGCGCCTCATTGACCTTTTCCCTCGGCTCGGCGTAGAGCCATGTATCCTCGTAACCTGCCGCCTTCGGCGACAGGAAATCATCGACGATCCTGTTCCTGCCCTCGAGCAGTTCGCCTTCGAGCACCTCGACCGCCTTGCCGAGCCGCCCTTCGGAGAACCTGGATACGCACAACGCCCTCTTCTCGTCCAGGCCGTAACGCTCGATCAGTTCTTTCATTATTGGCCGCTCGCCCAGCGGATGGAACAAGACTTTCTGGCAGCGCGATACTATCGTCGGCTGCAGCTTGAACATATTCGAGGCCAGCAGGACTATTACCGTGTCCTTCGGCGGTTCTTCGAGGGTCTTCAGCAGCGAATTCGCCGACTCCTCGGTCATCCTGTCCGCGCCGTCTATTATGAATACCTTCGTCCTGCCCTCGTAAGGCTTAAGCGACATTGATCCTTCCATCTTGCGGATCGCGTCTATCCCTATCTGCACCGATTTGCCTTCAGGGGAGACCGTTATCACGTCCGGATGGATGCCGCCCTCTATCTTCCTGCAGGATACGCATTCACCGCACGGGTCGCCCGCTTTCGGTTTTTCGCAATTGAGCGCCTTCGCAAATATACGCGCAAGCAACGACTTGCCCGTGCCCTCCGGGCCGATAAAAAGATAGGCATGCGCGAGGCGGCCCTCGGCCATCGCCCTCTTCAAAAGGTCTACGGCAAGCTCCTGTCCTATTATCCCGCTAAATGACATTATTAACCGCTTCTCTCACTCTTTCCTGGACATCATATACGGAAGAGCATGTCGTGCATATGACTTTGACCCTGCGGGGTTCCTTCGCGGCAAGCTTAAGGTATCCGTTCCTTACCCTCTTATGGAAACCCGGCGATTTCGTCTCCATCCTGTCGTGCGCGCCCCCGCGCCTGAGCCCGATTCGGCTCTCGACGTCGAGCAAGACCGTAAGGTCGGGTTTGAGCCCGCCGGTCGCAAGCTTGCGCATCGATTCTATCATCCGGAGGTCCATGCCGGCGCCGTAGCCCTGGTAGGCGACGGTCGCGTCGTGGAACCTGTCGCAGACGACGATATATCCTTTTTTCAGCGCGGGCTTTATGACCTCTTCGACTATCTGGGCGCGCGCGGCCATGAAGAGCAGCAGCTCGCAGGTGTCGGCCATGCCTTTATTCTTCTTACTGAGGAGTATCTGCCTGACGGCTTCCGATATCGTGGTGCCGCCGGGCTCGCGCGTATGGACGACCCTGTGCCCGTTGCGGCGCAGATATACGCAAAGCAGGCGCGAATGCGTCGATTTCCCCGAACCCTCGGGTCCCTCGATTGTGATGAATTTTCCGGACCGCATCTGTTATCCCTTTACGCCGGTAAGCTTGATGGACTCTACGAAGTAGCGCTGTGTGAAGATGAAGATAATGACGATAGGGAGCATCGCCATCACCGAACCGGCCATTAGGAAATGCCAGTCGGTGGAATATTGCGTCTTGAATGATTCGAGCCCTATAGGCAGCGTCCTCATATTTACCGAGTTAGTGACAAGCAAGGGCCACATGAAGGAACCCCAGTTGCCCATGAAGGTGAATACGGTAAGCGTCGCAAGAGCCGGCTTCGAAAGCGGCAGGATTATCGTCGTATAGATGCGGAAGAACCCGCACCCGTCTATCTTCGCGGCATCCTCGAGGTCTTTCGGCAAAGTCATGAAGAACTGCCTCAACATGAAAGTGCCGTATGCCGAGAATATCGCGGGTATTATAAGCGCCTTGAATGTGTCCACCCACCCGAAAAGCCTCATGAGGACATACACAGGTATCATCGTGACCGAACCGGGTATCATCATCGTCGCGAGGTACGCGAAGAAGAGCTTGTCCCTGCCCCTGAACTCGAGGCGCGAGAAAGCGTAGGCCGCGAGTGAGCTCGTGAAGACCTGTCCGACCGTTACCGCGATGCCGACTATTATCGAGTTCATATAGAACTTCGCGAACGGGACGACCTTGAACGCCTGCGCGTAATTGTCCCAGATGAACATCGTCGGGATGAACATTTGTATCCAGTTCTTCGGGCGGATATATATCGCGTCAAGCGTCTTCAGCGAGGTCGTTATCATCCAGAGGAACGGCATTATCATAGAGAGCGCGCCTATTCCGAGCACCACATAAGCGAAAACCTGCAGCGCCTTCTCCCTCTGCGCCGCCTCGCTCAAGTGAACCGCGTTCTTAGGCTGCTGCTTGTTATCCATATATGGGCCTTTTAGTAGTGGACCAGTTTGCCGCCGAATCTCCAGTTGACCAGGGAGACGACGAATATGACCATGAACAGGAACCATGCGATCGCGGCCGCGTAACCGACGTTCTGCCAGGTGTAAAGGTTATTGAAGATATAATATTCTATTGTCGTGGTCGCGCCGCCGGGCCCGCCGCCCGTCATTATGTACGCCTGCATGAAACCGCCCTGGAAGCCGCCTATGATGCTCATTATGGCTATAAAGAATGTCGTCGGGCTTATCTGCGGCCATGTTATCGCCCAGAACTTCTGCCACCCGTTGGCGCCGTCGATCTCGGCGGCCTCGTAGAAGTCCCGCGGTATGCCCTGCAGCGCGGCAAGGTAGAGTATCATGTTCATGCCGCCTATCGCTATCCAGAAATTCATGAGCATAAGGGACGGCTTCGCCCATCCCGGCGAGTTAAGCCATAGCGGGCCCTGCAGGTTGAAACCCAGGAATTTCCCGCCCCAGTATATTATGTTATTCAGCATGCCGTATTCGGGATTGAATATCCAGAGCCAGAGTATCGATATCGCGACTCCGGGGCATATCGAAGGCAGGAAGAATATTGTCCTGAACATCGACTCGCAGCGGACCTTGCGGTTAAGCGCTATAGCGAGCGCGAGCGAGGCCATCATGCATACTGGTATCGAGAACATCAGGAAGACGGTATTCCAGAGGTATTGCCAGAATTTCGGGTCCTTCGCGATGATATGGTTCGTCACCGGGTCCCTTCCGAACCCGAGCAGGTGTATGAAATTATCGAAGCCGATGAACTGCGGGGCGGTAAGGATATCCCATTTGTAAAAACTCAGCACCAACGAGAAGAAGACCGGCACGAAAGTGAATACCATGAAACCTATCAGGTTCGGGGCCAGAAAACCGTAAGCTGCGATAGTCTCTTTGGTGCGGGCATTCATTCGCATTTAAACTTTCCGTCTCCAGTAAGTTTTGTCTTTGTTGTCTTCGAGTATCACGCCTTTTTGGTTCAGCTCCAGCCTTATCCGGTCCGACTCGCCGAAATCCTTCATCTTCTTCGCCTCTATGCGGGCGTCAACGAGCTTCTGTATCTCGGCATCTGACGCGCCGGATGCGGCCGGCACGAAACTGAGCCCAAGCACCCCGCCCGTTTCCAGCAGGGTATCTTTTATGTATTTTAGCACAGAAATATCGTCATTTCTATCAACAATTTTGTTCGCGGCGCTCACGAGGTCGAAGAGCGCTCCCAGCGCGGACGGCGTATTAAAGTCCCCGTCCATCGCCTCGATGAACCGCGCCTTCGCATCTTCAATATCCTTGTCCTTTTTGGCCGGGATACCGGCCTTTCCGGCGAGCCGCCTGTCTATCTTGTCCAGGAGCACCACAAACCTCTCGTAGCCGCTCCTGGCCGTATCCATCTTCTCCCACGTGAAATCAATAGGATGGGAATAGTGCGTACCGAGGAAGAAGATCTTCAGCACGTCTGCTGGGTAACGCTCTAGCACTCCATTTATGGACACATAATTACCAAGGGATTTTGACATCTTCTCGCCGTTTATGGTCAAAAGGCCGTTGTGTATCCAGTAGTTGGCGAAAGGCTTGCCTGTGGTGCATTCCGACTGCGCGACTTCATTCTCATGGTGCGGGAATATCAGGTCGCGTCCGCCGCCGTGGATATCAAAATTATCGCCGAGATACTTGGTGGACATCGCGGAGCACTCAATATGCCATCCCGGCCTTCCTTTACCCCACGGAGAATCCCATTCCGGTTCGCTCGGTTTCGCGGATTTCCACAAGGCAAAATCAAGCGAGTCCCGTTTCTTTTCGCTCGCATCGATCCTCGTCCCTTCGAGCATCTGGTCCTTGTCCTGGTGTGAAAGTTTGCCGTAGCCGGAGAAACTGCGCACGTCGAAATATACGTCGCCGCCCGACGCGTAGGCATGCCCCTTCTCTATAAGGGTGCTTATCATGCTTATTATATCTTTTATATGCTCGGTCGCCTTGGGCTCCTTATCGGCGTGCGCAATGCCGAGGGCCTCCATATCGCCGTAAAAGCTCCTGGTATAACGTTCGGCAATCTCCCTGGAGGCGGTATTCAGGTCCCTGCCGAAGAGCGGCGACTTTTTATCGGCGGCCTCATCGCGGGCCTTATTGATTATCTTGTCGTCGACGTCGGTTATGTTCTTGACGAACGTGACCTTGTATCCGCGGTAGGCGAAATAGCTCCTCATAAAATCAAATATGAACGCGCTGCGCGCGTGACCGAGATGGCACTCGTCGTATACGGTGACGCCGCAAACATACATGCGGACTTCGCCCTTTTTTATCGGCTTGAACTCTTCGGTCTTCCTCGTGAGGGTATTATATATCGAGATGGGCATCTTCTATTTGAGGTCCTGGCGGTGTTTCTTCAGTTCTCCCTCTATCTGGTTTATCTCGTCCTGCAGGTGGTCGAGCGCCTGCGTAAGTGGGTCGGGCAGGCTTGAATGGTCAAGCCTTATGCCTGGAATGTCCCTGCCTTCCTCTTTCACTATCCTTCCGGGAACGCCGACTACCGTCGAATCCGCGGGCACATTCCTGATTACCACGGCGTTCGCTCCGACCATCACGCCATCTCCTACTTTTATATTACCCAGCACTTTCGCGCCTGCGCCGACTACGACATTGTTCCCGAGAGTCGGATGGCGTTTCCCTTTTTCCTTGCCGGTACCTCCGAGCGTCACTCCCTGGAAGAGCGTGACGTTATCGCCTATGACCGATGTCTCTCCTATGACCACTCCCATGCCGTGGTCGATAAAAAGCCCCCTGCCTATCGTCGCTCCCGGATGTATCTCGATGCCGGTAACGAATTTCGCGAATTGGGATATCATCCTCGGAAGCATGGGTACCCTGGCGGAATAAAACGCGTGGGATATGCGGTAATATATGATGGCGTGGAGTCCCGAATAGAGTAATATTACCTCAAAACCGCTCTTCGCGGCCGGGTCGCGCTCGAAGATCGCGTTTATCTCCGGCCTGAACACCACGGAGATCACGAGCATCTTAACGAGCCCCAGGATCACCAAAGCCATAATGACTATCAGGAATATTTCCATCTATTTTGTCTCCTCAACGGAAGCGACCGCGTAAGCGGCTATCGCCTCGCCGCGGCCTATCGCCCCGACGCCCTCTTGCGTCGTCGCCTTTACGTTCACGCGGTTCTCGTCGATACCGAGGACCGACGCGATCGTCTTTCTCATCTTCGCCTTAAAAGGCAGTATCTTCGGTTCTTCCATGATAAGCGTGGAATCCACGTTGACTATACTGAACTTCCGCTCCCCGGCCATCACCGCCACCCTGTGCAGCAGCTCTATGCTGCTTATGCCTTTGAACTTCGGGTCGTTGTTCGGGAAATGTATGCCGATATCATCCATGCCCATCGCGCCCAGCAGCGAGTCGCATATCGCATGCAGGAGGACATCCGCGTCGGAATAGCCCTCGAGGCCCTTGATGTAGGGGATCTCGACCCCGCCGAGGAAGAGGCTCCTGCCCTCGACAAACCTGTGTATGTCGTACCCGAGGCCCACCCTCATTTTAGACCTGCCAGCGTTTTCGCATATTTCAGGTCTTCCGGCGTCGTTATCTTAATGTTGCCGTATGACCCGTCGACGACCTTTACCTTTATCCCGAGCCTCTCGGCCAGGACCGCATCATCTGTGGCCGCTGCGGGAACTGCGCCGGGTTCCGCGGCAGCATCGTGCGCGAAAGCCCTGTCATAAGCCCTGAGCAAAATGTCCTTGCGAAATGCCTGCGGCGTCTGGACCTCTACGAGGGTTTCCCTGTCGAGCGTGGCCGCGACAAAATTCCCCTTCTCGACCTGCTTGATCGTGGGTTTCACGGGCATGCCGGTTATCGCGGCGCCGAAAGTATCCGCCGCGCCCACGACCGATGATATCATCCTGTTATCTATGAAAGGCCTGCAACCGTCATGGACTATGACATACTCCGCGTCCTCGCTTACCGCGGCGAGGCCGCTCTTTACCGAATCCATGCGGCGCTTGCCGCCGGCTACAACATCCTTTACCTTCTTAAACTTCCCCTTCTTGACGAGCAAACGAGCCTTAGGCAGGTCGGATTGGTGGACCACCACTATGATCTCGCTTACGGTGTTGGACGCGTCGAGCGCCTTCAGCGTATGCGCCAGTATCGGCTCCTTACCCAGAAGGACAAAAGCTTTATGCGCTTTCGCCTTCATCCGCTCGCCTTTCCCGGCAGCGGCAACTATCGCAGCTACCTTCATGTTTTCTCTCCTATCGCTGTGATTCCATCTTCGCGAATATCATCCTGCCCGCGGCCGTCTGGAGCACCGAGGTCACGAGCACCTTTACCGGCTGCCCTATCAGGTGTTTCGCATTATCTATGACGACCATCGTACCGTCGTCGAGATACGCGACGGCCTGGTTATATTCCTTGCCTTCCTTTACCACCTTTACTTCCATCAGTTCGCCCGGTATCACGACCGGCTTCAGGGCGTTCGCGAGCTCGTTTATGTTCAATACCGAGACTCCCTGCAGTTCCGCTATCTTGTTCAGGTTATAATCGTTCGTGAACACCTTCGCCGAGATAAGTTTAGCGAGCTTTATCAGCTTCGCGTCCACTTCCTTGATATCGGGAAAATCGTCCTCATGTATCTTCACTTCGACCGCGCCCGACTTGCGGATCTTATTGAGCATGTCGAGCCCGCGCCTGCCGCGGTTTCGCTTTATCGGGTCGGCCGAATCCGCTATCATCTGTAGTTCCTTCAGTACGAAACGCGGGATTATAAGTATCCCCTGTATGAATTTCGTGTGGCAGATATCGGCGATCCTGCCGTCTATGATCACGGATGTATCGAGGAGCGCCATCTCATCGTGCTGGTCTTCCCTTTTTAATTTTATATAGGGTATTATGATATTGAACTCGTCCTTGCCCCTTATGGCCATTACCATTCCGAGGTATGAAAAGATAAGGATCAGGAGGCCGTTAAACGCCGCCCTGAGGTCGTCGTCCATCGGTATGAGCTTGAATACGCCTATGATGAGCCACGCGAACAATATGCCGAAGATTATCCCGAACACGGCCGAGGAGAGCCCCTTTACCGAGATCCTCTTGGTCGTGTATTCCAGCATGACGACGATCCCCCCGACAACGACGCCCACGAGCACGCCTACCGTAGACGAGAGCGGCCCTATCCTTAGGATATCGCCAAGCTGGTAGCCCATCAACCCGCAAAGCAGGATAAAAAAAGACCTGAGTATTGTAAATGTCATTTTTCACCCCTCGGCTTCGAAAGGAGCTTCCAGGGATGCGCCTTGAGGTCCTTGACAAAAGCTTCCAATTCATCGTACAGGCCTTCGTCCATAAACAGTTTCCCGACCGTGCCTTCGCCTGCCTTTACTCTGTCCATCACGACGTTCGCGGAGGCCACGAACTTCCTGATATCGAGCATCGTCGCCTTGAAGGCCGCCTGCGTCTCCGGATCGCCTACAAGCGTGTTGAAATGCTTAATCGTGTCGCCAAGGCCGTTGGCTATTTCATAGCCCTTCTGCGTGAGCTTCTCCATCGGGACAGACTCCCTGCCGGCGAGCATCTCGCCCGATCTCAAGACCTCGCTTCCGGGCGTCCCGGGGATTATCTCCACGTATTTCTCGCCTATCAGCCCGAGGGTATTTATGAAGGCCTCCGCGTCCTTTTCGACCTTCGCCTTCTTATCAAGGCACACGTAAAGGTCCACGGCGGTCTTCTTGGCCTGTTCATCCCTGACGATCTGTATGTCCTTCACCTCGCCGAGCTGCACGCCCGCGACCCTCACCGGCGCGGATATCTCAATGCCGTTCGCGAAATCGAAACGCACCTTGATGGTGTATCTCTGCTGGGAATATTTTATTTCCTGGGCCATGAATATCATGGATATCCCGATGGCTATGCCAATGGCCACAAAAATCCCGACCTTGAACTCCAGGTCCATCCTCCTCTTCATGCTCGCCTCCTGAAATATAATATCATGAGTCCTCTGTTATGGGGCCTGAAGCGGCCCCGGTTATGAACTGTTTTACTATAGGGTTCGACGTTTTCCTTATCTGCTCGGGCGTTCCCGCCTCGACTATCTTGCCCTTATATAACATCGCGATCCTGTCGGCTATCTTATACGCCGATATCATGTCATGCGTGACCGCGATGGCCGTGGTCTTCAGTTTGGACTGCAGGTCTTTAATCAGGTCGTTTACCGCGTCTGCCATGATAGGGTCGACGCCGGTCGTCGGCTCATCGTATAAGATTATCTTCGGGTCCATGCATATGGCGCGCGCGAGCCCCACGCGTTTCCTCATTCCTCCGGAAAGCTCCGAAGGCCGCAGGCCCTCGATGCCCTTGAGCCCGACCAAGCTGAGGCATTCCGCGACCCTTTTGTCTATTGAGGCATCGTCCATCTTCCTGTGCTCTAAAAGGTTGAACGCGACGTTGTCGCGGACGCTGAGCGAATCGAAGAGCGCGGCGCCCTGAAAGAGCATGCCGAATTTAAGCCGGAGTTCATTGAGCTCCTTGCCGCCGAGCCTCGTGACATCTTGCCCGTCGATAATGACCTGCCCGGAATCGGGCCTCATGAGCCCGATGATATGCTTAAGCATTACGCTCTTTCCGGTGCCGGAGCGCCCTATTATGACGACCGTCTCTCCGTCATTGATGGTCAGGTTGACGTTATCGAGGACCACATTATCGTCGAACGCCTTGCACAGGTTTATTAGTTCTATCATATCAGAATGAGAACCCGAAATAGAAAAGCGCAGTGAACAGGCAGTCGGCCGCGATTATAAGTATGAACGATATGACGACCGCCTTTGTCGTGGCGGCGCCGACACCCTCGGCTCCGCCCTCAACTCTCATGCCCTCATAACACGCGACTATGCATATGACGACCGCGAAAGCGAAAGATTTTATCAGGCCGGTCGCTATATCTTTTACCTTCAGCGGGTTCCACGTCATGTCCCAATAGAGGTTGCTGAGTATATTGAGCCTCCATACGCCTATCATATACCCGCCGAGTATGCCTACGATATCGCCGTAGATCGTAAGCAGCGGCAACATGAAAAAGAGCGCGATGAATCTCGGCACCACGAGGTATTTTATCGGGTTCGTCGCGAGGGTCTCGAGCGCGTCTATCTGCTCGGTGACCTTCATTGTCCCGAGCTCCGCGGCTATCGACGCCCCCACCCTTCCCGCAACGACGAGCGCGGTAAGCACGGGGCCCAGCTCTCTCGTCAACGAAAGCGCGACGAGGCTCGCGATATAGAGCTTCGCCTCCATCTTCTGCATCTGGTAGGCGCTCTGCAGCGCAAGCACCATTCCGGTAAACAGGCACGTCAGGAAGACTATCGGCAGGCTGTCTATGCCGACCTTGACCATCTGCTCCAGTATAGGCCTGCGCTTGAACGGGGGCATGAACGTCCAGAAGACCGTCCTGGCCGTAAGGACCGTGATCCCTCCCGCATAATGCAGGAAGTCCAGGAACCGCTCACCTAAGTCAGTTATCCAGCCTATCATACCGCTAGAACCTCACTTTATGCTCTACGCCTATGAATTCGTCTTCTTCCTTCATGTTGACCTTAAGGTTTGCTGGGGCTCCGAGATTGTATTCCAGCTCCATTTCGCCCCTGCCGGCCCTTTGCTGGTCGGCGTTCTGCGCCTCATATGTCTTAAAATTCACCCTGAACTGCTCGCTCAGGTTCGTCCCCGTGACGTATTCGTAACCCGCGGGCGCCTTCGTCACGTTCACGCCGGCCCAAACGACCTCATTCTGGCCGGACTTTATCTCGATATTATTGAACATCCTCGGCGTACCGAGATCGGCCATATCTATAGCCCCTTCCAGCACCAGGGTCTCGGTATCAGTATAAACTTTTGAATCGATAAATTCAAGTCTTGATCCTCTTCCCCTGACATTTATTTTTGCGGTGTTATACCGTATGATGCTGATATTGCCGTTGAGGAACTCCACCTGGCCGTCTATTGCCATCTCTTTACCTGGCTCGCCGCGTATATATATGTCCCCCATGACCGTGCCCGAGAGCATCCCCTTCTCGGTCACTAGGTCGGTGAGCCCCCCGAGCTGGGCTCCCTTGAACTTAAGCCGGACATCGACCTCCCTCTTGCCTGCCAGGGATACTGCGGCATTCGCTATGAGCACATCGCCGTAGTTCACGCCTGTCAGTTTCAGCTTTCCGTCCTTGAACTCATAGGCGCCCTTGACTTCCCTTATCGGGTCATAACTTATTATGGAGCCGGAGGTGCTGAAATCCCCGCTCACGGATTCGAGCCTGTTTCCGGCGCCGTAGTTCAGTTTCCCGTTTATCATATAGTTCGACATCACGTCGAACCCAAAGACTTTCAGGTGGTTCGCATTGATCTCCAGCGAAAAATTCGGAAGCTTTGAGAGATTGCCCGATATCCCGAGCCTGCTTACCTCTCCCATGGCGGTGGCGTTGCCCTTATCGTCTTCGGGAAAGAGGTCGAAGCTGAAACCCTTGTCCGCCGTCTGGAGCAGCCCGTTAAGCATGAACGTCGGCCCGAACCTGAAATTATTGAACGCGACCATGCCTTCGGATGCCGCTATATTACCGGCAAAATTCAGGTTCGTCCTGTCGAGCGTATCCAATGAGCCGCGTATGAATATCTTTTCGAACGCGCCGTCTATCTGCACTCTCAGGGCGTAATCACGGCCTTTTATCGTGCCTTCAAGTTTCACGGACGAACGCTCTATCGGAAACCCTATCCTGCCGCGCCCCGAAAACCCCTGGCCCAGGATGCTTGCGCTGACGCTGCGGGACTCTATGCCGCTCTTGTCCACCTTAAAATTCCCGCTCATACCGGATATCACCGGCATATTCTGCGCGTTAAAAAAAGAACCGTCCTTTACCGAGATCACCGTCTCTTCCCATGCCTGCTCGAAGACCTTCGGTATGAGGTATTTGATGTCCTTGTCCGGGAAGAAGACCTTCGGGGACACTACGGTTATCCTGTCGAGCGTATCGTATCTTCCGAGAGCGGCGTCCCATAGCCTGTAATCAAGTTCTATCGTGTCGGCCGAGAAGAAGAGTTCTTTCGGCGTGCCTGCCGCGCCGGATGACGCGGGGATATACAGCTTCACATCCTTCAGTATGATACCGCGGAAGACCCCGCCCTCAAGCCCGCCTATCTCGCCTTCAAGCCCTATCTTGTCCCTGATAAGCTCGAGCGAAGTCTCCTTGAACCCGGAAAAGAACACCCTTCCCTGCATGTCCAGGAAATAAAGGACGGCAAGTACGACCAACCCCGCAATTATAATGACCGGGTTCGGCCTGTGCCTTCTCATTCGAAGATAAGATGGTCGACTTTAGCGCTTACTTTCACCGTCCTGCCCCTCTTGATCCTTGCGGAGATGATCTCCTCGGCAAGCGGGTCCTCCAGGAAGCGCTGTATGGTCCTCTTGATAGGCCGCGCCCCGTAGACCGGGTCGAAACCTTTTTCTATGAGGAAGTCCGTCGCTTCCTTGCTGAGATCGATTATTATCTCGTGCTGTTCCTTCAGGCGGTCCTTCACTTCGGCGACCTCGAGGTCAACGATCTTATAGAGGTCTTCCTTCGTAAGCGGCCTGAACACTATTATATCGTCTACCCTGTTAATGAACTCGGGCTTGAACGTCTTCTTCACTTCGTCGAGCAGCTTCGCCTTCATCGTCTGGTAGGTCATCTCTTCCTTATCGGTCTTGAAGCCGAGCGATCCCTGTTTCTTGAAAGTCTCGGCGCCGATGTTCGAAGTCATTATCAGTATCGTGTTCTTGAAATCGACCCTGCGGCCGAACGAATCGGTAAGCCGCCCTTCCTCGAGCACCTGCAGCAGCACGTTGAATACGTCGGGATGCGCTTTTTCTATCTCATCGAGCAATATGACCGAATACGGGCGGCGGCGCACCTTTTCCGTCAACTGGCCGCCTTCTTCGTACCCGACATATCCCGGCGGGGCGCCGACAAGGCGTGAAACGTTGAATTTTTCCATGTACTCCGACATATCTATCTGCGTTATCGCTTCCTCGTCGCCGAAGATGAGCCCCGCGAGCGCCTTTGCGAGCAGCGTCTTTCCTACGCCGGTCGGCCCGAGGAATATGAACGAGCCTATCGGCCTCTTCGGGTCCTTGAGCCCCGCGCGCGAGCGCCTTACCGCATTCGCGATAGCGTTTATCGCCTCATCCTGGCCTATGACGCGCTGGTGCAGCTGTTCTTCCATCTTCAGCAGCTTCTCGCTCTCTTTCTCTTCCAGTTTCACTATCGGTATGCCCGTCCATTTCGCGGTTATCTCGGCAATGTCCTCTTCGGTCACGCGCGGATACGCCTCGGCCTTCTGCTTCGACCATTCCTTGCGCACCTTCTCGAGCTGTCCCTTCAGTTCCCTTTCCTGGTCGCGCAGGCCGGCAGCCTTTTCGAAATCCTGGCCCTTGACCGCCGCTTCCTTCTCCTTCCTGACGTGTTCCATCTGCTTCTCGACCTCTTTTATGTCGGGAGGAGTGGTCATCACGTTCAGGCGTGCGCGGGAACCCGCTTCGTCTATGAGGTCAATCGCCTTGTCGGGCAGGTACCTGCCCGATATATACTGGTCGGAGAGTTTCGCGGCCGCAATAAGCGACTCATCGGTGAATTTGACCTTATGGTGCGCCTCGTATTTATCGCGCAGCCCTTTTAATATCTCGATCGTCTCGTCCACGCTCGGAGGTTCGACCATTATCGTCTGGAACCTGCGCGCGAGCGCCGCGTCTTTCTCGATATGTTTCCTGAACTCGTCGAGCGTCGTTGCGCCGATGCACTGTATCTCGCCGCGCGAGAGCGCGGGCTTCAATATATTCGACGCGTCGATCGCGCCTTCCGCGCCGCCGGCGCCGACGAGCGTATGAAGTTCATCGATGAATATTATTATGTTCTCGGAACGCTTTATCTCGTCCATGACGGCCTTTATGCGCTCCTCGAACTGCCCCCTGTATTTCGTGCCCGCGACCATCAGCGCGAGGTCGAGTATCACGACCCTCTTATCGCGCAATATCTCCGGGATATCCCCCTTGATGACCTTCTGCGCGAGCCCCTCGACGATAGCGGTCTTTCCGACGCCCGCCTCGCCCAGGAGCACCGGGTTGTTCTTCGTCCTTCTGGACAATATCTGTATCACGCGCTCTATCTCGTCCTTCCTGCCGATCACCGGGTCGAGCTTGCCTTCGCGCGCGAGCGCGGTAAGGTCGCGGCCGAACGCGTCCAGCGACGGGGTCTTCGTCTTCGCCTGCGCCTGCTGCTGGGTGAATCCGGGGGTCGCCGAGCCCAGCAGCGACATCACTTCCTGCCTTACCTTGTTCAGGTCGAGCCCTAGGTTCGTGAGGACCTGGCTTGCCACGCCCTCGCCTTCGCGGATGAGCCCGAGCAAAAGATGCTCGGTCCCGATATAGTTATGCCCGAGGTTGCGCGCCTCGTCGGTCGCGAGCTCGATCACCTTCTTGGCCTTCGGCGTGAAAGGTATGTCCCCGGAGACAACGGTCGGCGGGCCGGGCTGGACTATCTTCTCGACCTCGAGGCGTATCGCCTCGAGGCTCAGCCCGAGGTTCTGCAGGACCGCAGCGGCAACACCCTCGCCCTCTTTTATGAGCCCGAGAAGTATATGTTCAGTGCCTATGTAGTCGTGGTTAAACCTTTTGGCCTCTTCCTTCGCGAGGATTATGACCTTCCTCGCCCTTTCGGTAAACCTCGAGAACATGTTCATCGTATCCTGCCTCCCGGAGATTAATCTTTTAGGTTGAACTTCTGCGAAATAAAATCCGCCCTGACGGCGTCCCTCTCTTCCGCTGACAGCTGCTTGCCTTCTTTCTTCTGCAGGTGCGCGGGCTGTATCTGTATAAAAAGGCCGTTGAGCATGTCGCGGTCGACGCCTTTAATTATTCCGAGGTCCGCCCCAAGTCTTATCGTCGACAGGAGGTTGAGCGCCTCTTCGGTGCTTATCAGCTTGGCGTTCTTCAGCTCCTCGAGAGACCTCGTCATCCTGTCCTCCAGGAGCAGCCTCTGGTTCGCGAATACCGCGTCCCTCGCCGCGTTCTCCTGGTCGATTATCTGCTTTATCATCCTTCCGAGATTATCGACCATGTCCTCCTCGGGATGCCCGAGGGTGACCTGGTTCGATATCTGGAAAAAGTTCCCGTAAGATTCGGTCCCTTCGCCGAAGAGCCCGCGCGCGGTCATCCCTAGCTTCCCTATCGCCTGTATTATCCTGCCGGACTGCTTTGTCATTACGAGCGCCGGGAGGTGGACCATGCATGACGCGCGAAGCCCCGTGCCGATATTCGTAGGGCAGCATGTCAGGTAACCGGCTTCCGGCGAATACGCGAAATCCAGGCGCTGCCCGAGCTCCTCATCGATCCTGTCCGCGAGCTTCCAGGTATCCCTCAGGTTCAGGCCGGACTGAAGTACCTGAATCCGCAGGTGATCCTCCTCGTTGACCATGATGCTGATTATCTCGCGGTCGCTTATAAGGACGGCTTTATGCTCGGGGCGGAACGCATGCTCCCTGCTAACAAGATGCCTTTCTATCAGCATCTGTTTCTCAATGCTGTCGAGTTCGCCCATCCTGAGGAACAACGCGCCTTTAAAATGATCTATGCTGCAATAAGCGCTTTTAAAATCCCCTATGACGCCTTCAAGCTGCCCGGCATCGGCCCAGTGCGGGAACGGGTATTTATCAATGTTGCGCGCAAGCCTGATGCGCGACGACATCACTATATCCGAATCAGGCCCCGAGCCCTTGAGCCATTCGCCCGTGCCGTCCCACAGGTCATCTAGGGTCATCATTTACCCCCGGGATCCTTCTCCAGGTCACGTATCTCGTCGCGCAGCCTTGCCGCTTCCTCGAACTCTTCCGTATCTATCGCACGCTGCAGTTTACGCTGCAGGGTTTGGCGCAGGTCAGGCGCTTCCGGGTCCTTCGTCTTTCCCGTGTGCCTGGTCGAGCCGTGTATGCGCTTTATCAGCGGCAGGAGGCTCTTCCTGAAAGCAAGGTAGCAATCGCCGCACCCGAACTTTCCTATCTTCTGGAATTCCCCGAACGTCATGCCGCACTTTTTGCACCTCAGCGGGACGCCGCCGTCCGCCGCGGCGTCGGGATCCGCAGATCCCGCGTCGCTTATGCTCGCGAGGAAATCGGCAATGCTGAAGTGCTGCTCCATCTCGACTCCCTTCTTCTTCGCGCAGGCGTCGCAAAGCTGGAGCTGTTTCACTTCTTCGTTGATGATCTCGGTAAACTCGACCGTGGCATCATTCTTGCCGCAGATCTGGCAAAGCATCAGAACCTCACGCCGTCGACTTTCGTAAGTTTATGGAATTCGCTAATGAGCTTAGCCGTCATTTTCCCGGGCTTGCCGTCGCCGATCTTGCGCCTGTCCATCCTGACGACTGGTATGATCTCGGCCGCGCTTCCGGTAAGGAACATCTCGTCGGAATTAAAGAGGTCATACCTAGTAAGGACCTCCTCTTTGATCGGGATCTCCTTCAGGTGCGCTATATCGATGACCGCGCCGCGCGTGATGCCGCGCAGCACGCCGCTATGGATCGGGGGCGTATAAATAACGCCGTCCTTGATCATGAATATGTTGTCGCCCGTGCATTCCGCGACGTATCCTTCGGAATTCAGCATGACGGCTTCCTCGACGCCCGCGTTGATCGCCTCGACCTTCGCGAGGATGTTATTCAGGTAGTTAAGCGACTTGATCTGGGGATTGACCGACTCATGGATGTTCCTCTGCGTCGAGATCGTCACGATCTCGAGGCCCTTCTCGTATAGTTCCTGAGGATAGAGCTTGCACTTGTCCGTTATGACTATGACGGTCGGCTTGCCGCACTTCCTCGGGTCGAGCCCGAGGTCACCGTAACCGCGCGTGACGACGAGCCTGATATACGAGTCCTTCATCCTATTCTCCCTGAGCGTCTTCTTGACCGCCTCGGTCATATTTTCCTTGGACATCGGGATATCGAGCATGATCGCATGGGCGGACTGGTAAAGCCTGTCGATATGCTCCTTGCATTTGAAGATAAGCCCGTCATATGTGCGGATGCCCTCGAAGACGCCGTCGCCGTAGAGCAGGCCGTGGTCGAAGACCGAGACCTTCGCGTCCTCTTTCGAGTAAAACTTCCCGTTAATGTAGATTTTCAGTCCCATGGTAATGATCTCCTGATTATTATACTATTGCCCCGTCCCTTATCTGCACGACCCTGCGGGCAGCTTTCGCTATCTCGGCGTCGTGGGTCACCATAATAAGTGTCATTTTACGCTTTTTATTCAATTCCCACAACAAATCAATTATATTCCTTCCGGCGCCTGAATCGAGGTTCCCTGTGGGCTCGTCGCAGAGCAGGAGCTCCGGCTCGTTGGCCAGCGCGCGCGCGATGGCGACCCTCTGCTGTTCGCCCCCGGAAAGCTGCCCGGGTTTATGGCGCATCCGGTCTTCAAGCCCGACGGCCTTTAACAGTTCCGCCGCCTTTACACGGCCGGCCTTTCCGCCTTTGCCCATGATCAGCATCGGGAGCAGCACGTTCTCCAGCGCGTCGAACTCCGGAAGCAGGTGATAGAACTGGAAGACGAAACCAATCTTTTCGTTCCTGATCCTCGAGCGCTCGGTATCGGAGAGCGAGAATATCGGTTTGCCGCCTATGTTTACCTCTCCTGCCGTCGGGATATCGAGCCCTCCCAAAAGGTGGAGCAGCGTCGATTTGCCCGCGCCGGAAGGGCCCAGAAGCGCGAGCACTTCGCCCCTGTCAACACGCAGGTTGACGCCCTTAAGGACTTCAAGCTGCTTTGCGCCGTTGCTGTAGACCTTGCGCAGGCCCTTGGCTTCTATCATATCATTCGTACCTCAAAGCGTCCACCGGATTGAGCCGGGAAGCTTTCCACGCCGGATAGATGCAGGCGAGCAGGCTGACAGCCAATGCTGCGACGATTATCGCCGCGACATCACCCGCCTGTATATCAACCGGGAACCTGTCGATGTAATAGGTGTCCCTCGGCAATTTTATGAACTGGTATTTTTCCAGCAGGTAACCGAGGCCGAGGCCCCCCGCGACGCCGAGCGTCGTGCCTACAAGCCCTACGATGAATCCCTGCAGTGTGAATATCGCCATTACGGAATTACGCGTTGCGCCTATCGACTTAAGTATGCCTATATCCCTGGTCTTCTCCGTCACTACCATTATCAGCGTGCTCGCTATGTTCAGGCACGCGACCGCAACTATCAGCGCGAGTATCCAGAACATCGCCAGCTTCTCGAGCTTCAGCGCCGCGAAGAGGCTCTTATTCAGGTCTATCCAGCTCCTGACATAATACGGGAATTTCAGCTGCCCCTGGAGTTCGGCGCGCAGCGCCTGCGCCATATAGACGTCCCTTATCCTGACGCTCAGGCCGCCGACCCTGTCTCCGGCGTCAAAGAGCCCCTGCGCGTCCTTAAGCCCCACGAACGCAAGGCCGGAATCGTATTCGTAATATCCCGAATTGAATATGCCGGCGACCTTGAAATCCGTTGACGCCCCGTCTACCGGAGATACCACCGATATGATGTCTCCTGTCTTCAGCCCGAACCTGAGCGCCAGTTCGGAACCGATAAGCATACCCCTGTCCTTTGCGCCGTAGATCGAGCCGGTCTTGACATAGCTCGCGACCTTTGAGACCTTCGCCTCCTCTTCCGGCACTATGCCCCTCACAACGAGGCTTTGCATGCTTTCGCCTATCTTCGCAAATACCTGCCCGTCGAGGAAAGGCGAGACCGATACTACCTCAGGGCTCGCGGCCCTTATCTTCCCGATGGCCGCAGCCGGGTCATCGATGCCGCCCTCCTGCTCTACGACGAGATGCGAGTTGGCGCCTATTATCTTATCGCGCAGCTCGTTATCAAAACCCGACATGACCCCGATAACGACGATAAGCGCGCAGACCCCTACCGCGACCCCGAGGATGGATATGAGGCTTATGATGGATATGAATTTCTCTCTCCGCTTCGCGGTAAGGTACCTCGAAGCGATCAACAGTTCATAACGCATGAGGTTATTGTTCCGGTTTAAGCTGCGGGAAGAGTATTACGTCCTTTATCGAGTCCGAGTCCGTAAAAAGCATCGCGAGCCTGTCGATGCCTATGCCGAGTCCTCCGGCCGGGGGCATCCCGTATTCAAGCGCGCGCACGAAATCATCGTCTATGGACTTCGACCCGGCGGCCGCGGCCTGTTCTTCGAACCTGGCCTTCTGCTCGATCGGGTCGTTCAGCTCGGAGTATGCGTTGGCGAGTTCCTGGCCGTTTATGAACAGCTCGAACCTTTCGGTAAGCTCCGGCTCGCCCGGCTTCTTTTTCGACAGCGGGCAGAGAGCGGCCGGATAATCTATTACAAAGGTCGGCTTCAGGAGTTTCGGCTCCACGGTCTTTTCGAATATCTTGCTTGCGAACTCTTCATCAAGTCTCGCTTCGCGAATATCGAGGCCCATATCCTTCGCGACCTTTTTAAGGTCCTTCTCTTTCTTGTAATCTATACCGGAATATTTAATTATCGCTTCGCGGAAAGGTATCCTCTCCCATGGGGGCGAGAGGTCCATCTCTCCGTCGCCGTGCCTGACCTTATAGCCGCCGAAAAGGTGCTTCGCAGCGTCGGTGACCAGCTCTTCCGTGAGGTTGATCATATCCTCGCAATTGCCGTACGCCTGGTAGACCTCTATCATCGTAAACTCGGGGTTGTGCCGGGGCGATATCCCCTCGTTCCTGAAGTTCCTGTTGATCTCGTAAACCTTCTCGAATCCCCCGACCAGGAGCCTTTTAAGGTAGAGCTCCGGCGCGATCCTCATGAACAGGTCTATTCCGAGCGCCTCGTGATGCGTCTTGAAAGGCTTGGCGGTGGCGCCGCCCGGCATCGCCTGCATCATCGGCGTCTCGACTTCCATGAAACCCTTCGCGTCGAGGAACGCCCTTATGCGCGCGATCATCCTTATGCGCAGCTCGAATACCTTCTTGACCTCATCGTTGACGATCAGGTCGACATATCTCTGGCGGTACCTCGTCTCGACATCCTTGAGGCCGTGCCATTTCTCGGGGAGGGGCTTTATCGACTTGGAGAGCATCGTGAAATCTTCCGCGTGGACGGTCGGCTCGCCGGTCCTCGTCTTGAAAGCCTTCCCGTTTATCCCGACGATATCGCCTATATCGATGTTATCGAAGGCTATCTTCGACTTTTCGGGAAGCTCGGCAGCCTTGATGTAATTCTGAATCTTGCCGGTGGAATCCTTGACGTCTATAAAACAGGACTTCCCATGGGAACGGACGGCCATGACCCTTCCGGCGATCGCGACCTTCTGCTCTTTTGCGGCAGCATCCTCGAAATTCTGCAATAACTCGCTGATATTTATGGACTTGGCAAATTTCCCCCCGTAGGGGTTGACGCCGTTAGCCCTTAAATTATCGAGTTTTAACAGTCTCTGTTTTATAAGATCGTTTATTTCTTCCAATTTTTCCGCCTCAAATTGATATAATTATAGATTGAATAAAGGGTTAAGTCAAATAAAAAAACCCCGATACACGCCCAGGCGAAGACATCCCCATACTTCATGTAGGGGGTCTGGCCCCTTCCCGGTATTATATTTGCCGTAGCGAAATTCGTTACGAATATCCTGTCCCCTCCCGCTCCCGCGACGCTCTGGGTTATCCTGCCGGACGGGTCTATGAAACATGACTGCCCGGTATTCGCCGCCCTGACGACATTGAGCCTGTTCTCGACCGCGCGGAAGACCGATGACTGCGTATGCTGGTATGGCGCCCCGGACTTCATGTACCATGCGTCGTTGGTTATGACGACCATGAACTCCGCCCCGCGCCTCGCGAAACTCCTCGAGATCTCAGGAAAGACGTCTTCAAAGCATATAAGCACGCCGAACTTCACCCTGCCCGCCTTTTGGGTCGGTATCTCGAACATGGTGTAATCTTTTCCGGGCGAATAATCCTCACCCATGTCGTAGCGCTTCTTGATGAAGGACAGGTATGAGTTGCCGAACGGCACATACTCCCCGAACGGCACGAGATGTATCTTGTCGTAGCGCTGCACTATCTCACCGGCATTCGATATCAGCACGGCGCTGTTGTAGTAACGCACGCGCTCGGGGATCTTCTCGGTCTGCGTGCCGACCAGGATATAGGTGTCCAACTCCTTCGCGAGCGCGGTTATCCTGTCGCGCAGCGGCTTCTCGGTCTCCAGGAATCCGGGCACCGACGTCTCAGGCCACACGATCAGGTCGGGCTTATCCTTGGCGGCTTCTTTCGTGAGCGATATATACCTGTCAAGTATATCGTCGGCATATTTTTCGTCCCACTTCTGGGACTGCGGGATGTTGCCTTGTATTACGGATATCTTCACAGGCTCCCCCGGCCTCCGGAGGTCTTGCATATAGTAGCCGTATATCATGGCCGCTATCAGTATCATGACCAAAAGCGCGAGGAACCTCGCTTCCGGCTTATGGCCCCTGATCTTCTTCTTTATCTTTGACGATATCAGAACGTTCGTAAATATCACGAGGAATGAGACGCCGTAAGCGCCGACGGTGTCGGCTATCTGTATCATCGGGAGCGTTTCCCATTGCGTGTGCCCCAGCATCGCCCACGCGAAACCGGTGAAGATGTGGCCCCTCAGGTATTCTACCGCCACCCAGAGGCAGCTCACGAGCAGTGCGAACCTGAGCCGCGGCTTCTGGAACTGCGTCGAAAGGACTTCGACGCCAAGCGCGAACAACCCGAAAAATAAAGCAAGATAAAACGTCAGTATGACCACGCCGATTATCGCGACATACCCGACCCAATACAACGTCGCGGCGAAAAAGAGCAGGCCGGTAATGTAGCCGGTGAAGAACGCCTGCGGCAGCCGTTCCCCGCGTATCGCAACGAGCATCGGGATCAGCGCGAACCACGCGATAAACGACATGTTGAACGCCGGGTACGAAAGCGTCAGCAGTAACGCCGACAGTAAAGGCAGGTATACTAAGCGCCGCAGCATTTTTTATATTTCTTTCCGCTCCCGCACGGGCAAGGATCGTTCCTGCCCACTTTGGGCGCTTCCCTTTCGATGGGTAGCTGCTTGGCGTCCTGGGGGGAAGCCTCCGCCGGCTGACCGGCCCCGGCATTGGGGATCCTTGAAGCGAGCGAGCCCATGTCGCGGTGTATCATCTGCTGTGGCACGGAGTCGAAGACGCCCTTCGGTTTCTCCTGCCCGACCACCTGCACCTTGAATACGAACTCGAGCGCATCATCCTGTATCCGGTTCATCATCTCCTCGAACATCGCGAAACCCTCGTTCTTGTATTCTATCAAGGGATCGACCTGGCCGTACGCGCGGAGACCGATGCCTTCCTTCAGGCCGTCCATCGCGTAGAGATGCTCCTTCCACTTGGAATCTATCATGTCCAGCATTATAGTCTTCTCTATATGGCGCGCGACATCGGCGCCGAGAATAAACTCCCTCTTCTCGTAGTGCTTGTTGATTATTCCGAGCAGCCTCTCCCTGATCTCCGGGCGCGAGCCCATGAATATTTCATCACGGCCGGAGGCAAGCGCGAAACCCAGTTTTCCGCGGAACCACTCGTCGAGGCCCTTGAAATCCCACTCGTCGGCCTGCAGCTTCTCTTCCATGAAGCGGTCCATCGCGCCATCCAGGCCGTTCTCTATCGCGGCGGCTATGTATTCGTGCAGCTCCTTGCCCTCGAGGACCGAACGCCTTTCGGCGTAAATAACTTCCCTCTGCTTGTTCATTACGTTATCGTATTCAAGCAGCTGTTTCCTTATCTCGAAGTTATGCGCCTCGACGCGCTTCTGCGCGGTCTCTATCGACTTGGAGACTATCGGGTGCTCTATCGGCTGGCCCTCTTCCATCCCGAGCTTGTCCATTATGTACTTTATCCTGTCGGAACCGAATATCCTCATCAGGTCGTCCTCGAGCGAGAGGTAGAACCTCGACGAGCCCGGGTCTCCCTGACGGCCGCACCTCCCGCGAAGCTGGTTGTCGATGCGCCGCGCCTCGTGGCGCTCGGTCCCGAGGACATGCAGGCCTCCCGCCTTGATGACCTCGTTGTGCTCGTCCTCGACCTTCGACTTGAACTTCGCGAGCATCTCGGCCTTCTCTTTCGGGTCTATATCCTTCGGCTCCAGGCCCTTCTGCTTGAAATAATCCAACGCCATGTATTCGGGGTTGCCGCCGAGAAGGATGTCGGTCCCGCGTCCGGCCATGTTCGTCGCTATCGTGACGGCCTTGTAACGGCCGGCCTGCGCTATTATGCTCGCTTCCATCTCGTGGTATTTCGCGTTGAGGACCTGGTGCGGTATCCCGCGGCGCTGCAGCATGTGGCTCAGGCGCTCGGACTTCTCTATAGATATCGTGCCGACCAGCACCGGCTGGCCCTTCCCGTATAATTCCGCGATCTCGTTCGCCGCGGCCTCGAACTTCTCCTTCTCGGTCTTGTATATCGAATCGGGGTAACTCTTCCTGACGAGAGGCTTGTTCGTCGGCACCACGACCACGTCGAGCTTGTATATCTGGCTGAACTCGTTCGCCTCAGTCGCGGCGGTGCCGGTCATGCCAGCGAGCTTGTCGAACATCCTGAAATAGTTCTGGAACGTGATGGTAGCGAGCGTCTGGTTCTCCCTCTCGATCTTCACGCCTTCTTTCGCCTCGACCGCCTGGTGCAGGCCGTCCGACCACCTGCGTCCCGGCATCAGGCGCCCGGTGAACTCGTCGACTATTATCACCTCGCCGTCCTTTATAACGTATTCGACGTCGAGCTTGTATAATTCCTTCGCGAGCAGCGCCTTCTCTACGCAGTGCCGCTCCTCAGCGAACTCCATCGAGTGCATGTCCTTGATGCCCCACGCCTTGATCACCTTCGCCTCGCCCTGTTCGGTAAGGTAGACCGCGTGGCTCTTCTCGTCGACGACATAATCGCCGGTCTCTTCCTTAGTCTCCTGGTCCTTCGCGCCCTTCTCCAGGCCCCTGACTATATCGGCGGCCCTGTAATATTTTTCGGTGGATTCCTCCGCCGGGCCGGAAATTATAAGCGGGGTCCTCGCCTCGTCCACGAGTATCGAGTCTACCTCGTCGACTATGCCGTAATGCAGGTTGCGCTGGGCCATGTCCTCGATGCGGTACTTCATATTATCGCGCAGGTAATCGAACCCGAACTCGTTGTTCGTGCCGTATGTGATGTCGCTGCGGTACGAGACCTGGCGCTCCCTGTCGTTCATGTCATGCTGTATCATGCCGACCGTAAGCCCGAGGAACTCGAATATCGGCCCCATCCAGTACCTGTCGCGTTTCGCGAGATAATCATTTACCGTGACGATATGCACGCCGAGCCCCGTAAGCGCGTTCAGGTACGCCGGAAGCGTCGCCACAAGGGTCTTGCCTTCGCCGGTAGTCATCTCGGCGATCTTTCCCTCATGCAGCACCATGCCGCCTATCAGCTGCACGTCGAAATGGCGCATGCCCGTAGTCCTCCTGCTCGCCTCGCGCACGACGGCGAACGCCTCGGGCAATATCCCCTCCAGGGCTTCCATCTCGAGCTTGCGCCTCTCTTCCTTTCCGAGCGCCGGCAGGTCATGCGCCTTGATCTTCTCCTTTATCTTCGCGCGAAATTCATCTGTCTTCGCGCGGAGCTCACCGTCCGAAAGCTTCGAGATCTTCGGCTCGAAGGAATTTATAAGCTCGACCTTCGGCCTAAGCCTCTTGATCTCCCTGTCGTTATGCGTCCCTATGACTGCTGAAAACAGATTCCCTATCATTTTTGCGCCGCCCATTTTATGTACGCTTCTATCAATTCGTCCAGCTCGCCGTCGAGTACCTGGTTCGCTTTTCCCGTCTCAAATTCCGTCCTGTGGTCCTTAACCATCATGTAAGGGTGCAGCACGTAAGAACGTATCTGGCTGCCCCACTCTATCTTCTGCTTCTCGGAATACATCGACTTGAGTTTCTCTTCCTGCTCCTGCTGCCTCTTCTCGAAGAGGCGAGCCTTCAGCACCTTCATCGCCGAGTGCTTGTTCTTCAGCTGAGAGCGCTCGTTCTGGCATTGCACGACCAGGCCCGTCGGGATATGCGTTATCCTGACGGCGGAGTCGGTAGTGTTGACCCCCTGGCCGCCAGGCCCCGAAGCCCGGTAGACGTCTATGCGCAGTTCCTTCTCGTCGACTTGTATGTCTATATCATCCTCGATCTCGGGGATCACATCCACCGACGCGAAGGACGTGTGGCGTCTCTTGTTCGAATCGAACGGAGAGATCCTGACGAGGCGGTGGACGCCGCGTTCCGACTTCAGGTACCCGAACGCGTAATCGCCTTTCACGAGCATCGTGACGTTCTTTATGCCCGCGCCTTCCCCTGCCAGGTAATCCAGAACGTCAACCTTGTGTCCCTTGTTCTGGGCGTAGCGGACATACATGCGGAAGAGCATCGCCGCCCAATCGCACGATTCGGTGCCTCCCGCGCCCGCGTTTATCGATATGATAGCGGCGGACTTATCATGTTCGCCCGAGAATAACGCGGTAAATTCTATGCGCGCGATCTTCTTCGCTAGTTCTTCGAGGTCTTTCGAAAGCTGGGATATTGAGGCGGCGTCGGACGGCTCCGTGATCCCGGCAAGCCCGGCAAGGTCATCAAGCTCCCTCCGTGAGGCTTCCCACGGCTCGAGCTTCGCCTTGAGGGACTTCATCTCCTGGATGGTCTTGTTGGCCTTCTGCTGGTCGTCCCAGAAACCCAGGGCCGACATCCTCGCTTCAGATTCCTTTATGCTCTTCTCGGCGGTATCGAGGTCAAAGATACCTCCGCAGGTTCGCAAGCGTGGTTTTGGCGTCTTCTATTTTGTTTTTCAGGTCTTCAAGCATGGGAAAATTATACCAGTTTGGGGGGCTTAAAACAAGGACAATAAATCGCCTTTTTCGGTGCGGACCGGCATTCCGGGGCCTATATTGTTCCTCTCGAACCACCCGCGGTTGGCTTCCAGCGCGAAGCGGACCCGGGAAGATGCCGATGTGACCGGCGTCTCGTCCATAGGCTCCATGTCGCGGATCTCGAGAATTACGCCTCCGCTGTCGATAAAGGCGCATGACAACGGGATGTACGTCTCCTTCATGTATAACGCCGCCTGTTCCGGCGCTTCGAAAAGAAAGAGCATCCCCTCGCCTTCTCCGAGAACCCGGCGGCCCATCAGGCCCGTCTCCATTTGTGAAGGCGTCCGGGCGATCTCCGCTTTCAGCTCTTTTCCGCCGGCAAGCAATTTCACGACGGGAAGTTCGGCAGGAAAACATTGGGATGGCAGGAGCAGCGCGATAATCAGCAGTAAGTGGAGCAAATTAGGCGTATTTTCCTATTTCTTCTTGGATTCAACCACTTGGGTCTTAAACTTATACCTGGTACTCATGGCAACCCCGGTCATAATAAACGCGGCCATGGCTAAAGTCAAGATTATCTTTATCTTAATATATTCCTTTATTTTTCACTTAACGTTTGAACTCAGCGGCAGCGACTATTAAAACAGGTGGCCAACGCCGTCCTCTGGAGTGAAATGTTATACGTTTTCTATCAATCCTTTGAATTGTTCTTTAACTTTAGGCCTGGTAAAAAAATATAATACGACTAGACAATAAATTAAAGACGGGGTTCCGAATAATACCATAAGGATAATCGGTCCATATTTCTTTGACATTTCCCTTCTTCTCTCTAATTGTTCTAATGCCTTTTGCTGAAATTCTGGCTTCATTTGCTCAGCAATAACTATTTTCTGATTTATGTAATTACTTTCAGAATTTGTTTTATCAATAATCGGTTTAAGGTTAATAGGGATCAAAAAGATGCCAATAATGCTTAAAACAATCACTACTTTTCGCGCAATCTCATTCAATTTAAGTATAAATACGCCACATATTAAATATGCTACATTCATAATTATATTACTTCCAATGCCATAGATTTGTGCTTCTGGTTTATATCTTATTGTAAAGAATAGCCCTAGAATACTAAATATAATAAAAGCCCAACCCCAAAAGGTTACGCCTTTTGATCTTTTCTTTTCCATGTTTTCTCCGGTTTATTTTCCCGTATAACGTTTGAACTCAGCGGCTGGCACCTTAATACAGACGGCCGGGACAGTCCGCTGGAGTGAAATGTTATACGTTTATTTATCAATAATCATTTAAATAAATTATTTATCCTAGGCCGTGTGAGGCAAATAATAAAAGCTCCGCAAATTATAGCCAGAAACCATGTTAGTCTAACCTGCGGTAGGGAAAAATCCAAATATAACTCTTTGCCAAAAATCATTAGCGTTAAAACACAAAATGCAATAACTAAGAAATCGAAATAGATTGATATCTTTCTAGCAAAATTCCTCAAATATATAATTCCAATTCCTGAAAGTGAATATATAACAGCTATGAAGCTATAGAAACGATATATTGATGCGTCAATGGGAGGACCTCCGCGGACAACCATTGTATCGAGTTTTAGCGCGTACTTATAGAAAAGGACGGCGCATATAATTCCAAGTATGGTTCTAATTATTCCGATTGTTAAAATTGCGATTGTTTTATTTTTATTATTCATTTTTTTATTTTATTTTATATAACGTTTGAACTCAGCGGGAGCGAACGAAGTGAGCCTCCGCTGGAGTGAGATGTTAGACATTTTATGTCATACATTCATCCTTGTATCAACCTTTGATTTGGATTCTTCTATTTCTTTTCTTACTTGTTCAATAAATATAAAATATTCCGATTCAAATGAATACATGATTCTCATCTTTTTACCATCTCTGGGTTTTATTATCAACATCGGCATTATGTTTACTTGCATGGTTTTGATAATTGAGATGACTTCTTCTCTTGGAATTAGCTTTGTCCATTCTTTACTGTTCCGTATCAGGTCTCTGCGTTTTTCAAATAGCTCGATTGAATCGCCGGCTTCAGCAATATGTTTGTCATAATCGATGCCGAATATCCAAAACACTACATTCAAAGGCAACCTGAGATGTTTTGCATAGGGTTCTGGGATAGTTTCGTTTGAATTATCTATAAAATTATCGACGTATTTATTGATATAGTATTGCATTTCTTCCCAGTCATAATCAACGCTTTCTATGTCTTTAAGAAAGATCTGCTTTGGCCGGAATAAATAATTTTCTATTACAAAATACTCGCCTTTTAGATATAGTTTTTTAGACCATGCCAGCATTGGTATAATCAATAATAAAAATATCAATATCGAGGTAGAAACATCGCTTAATTTATATATTCTATCAAATATGATATATACGGACCAGAAAACACAAAAAGCGATGACAAACCTATGTTTGGGAAAATAAACCTCAAAGGGATATTTATGCCCGGTAATGCTAAATAGTTTAAAGATGCTAAAAGCTGCCAATAGGATCAGAAAAATGACAAAAGCCTGGCTGATATCTATCACTGCTCACCTACCCCTGATTTTTCAGAACAGCTAATACTAGTTTTCTGCAGGCGGCCCATCAGCATTGTTAAGCCTGATTACGCCGGTTTCGTCAGCAAAGTATACTCTATATCCGCATACTACTTTTTGTTCCGGGGAAGCAACACAAGTATATTTATTTGCACTTATGAATGTATAAGTAAATATGTATCCTTCTTTTTCTCCTCTTCCTAACGCCTTGTCAATGAATGGCGGGTTTACGTCGCTTAACATCTTAAGATCCTTAGGGTATGTAGGAGGGCTGGTGCTAGCACGATAGCTTTCAAGAGCAGTTGATAAAGTTCTTAAATTCGTAAATCCCGAAGATCCCTTATCGTTTTCTATTTCCTCTTTAGAGTAAAGCCCCGACTTCTCTTTTAATGATTGTTCGAGGGCATAATCTACTTCGGCACCATTCACACTATTCAATCTAATTATTCCGGATTCATTAATAAAAAAGGTCTTTCCCCCGCTATCTCCAGGCTTTTCAGGAGATGCAGTACATGTAAATTTATCAGGACCTAATAAAGCATATGCGTAAACATATCCTTGTTTAAGCCCAGCTCCCAAAGTCGCATCAATAAATGGCGGATTTGTACTGCTAAGTGTCTTTATATCCGGGGGATAAGGCTTGACTTCTCCTGCGTTCCAATAGCGATAGCTTTCACATGCCATATAAATGGTGCGCAAAGAACTTATTGCAGAATATTCATTCGCGGCTATTTGTTGTTTAACCAAATCGCTCATAACCGAATCAACTGCCTTTGATAGAGGATTATTTTGAGAATATGCAAAACAAGTTGTTAATAAAATATATACTAATGAAATAGAAAATATGGCATTGTGGCTCCAGGCTATTCTACGTCTGCAACATTTTAACATTTTATTTCCTTTCGTCTAACATTTGAACTCAGCGGCGGCGACATTAAAACAGGTGGCCAGCGCCGTCCGCTGGAGTGAAATGTTAGTCTATTTTATTTTGTCTTTAATATGTGATTCCTGTAATATCCTTAATGTTTTCTGATTGGTTTCGCTTTTATAGGCCTTTGCATATTCAGCGGCCTCCAAGCGCGCTTCTTTTGCTGGACCTGGATTTATTGCCTCTGGAATCGCCGTAATAATCCATGCTGGCTCTTCAATTGTCTGGAGGGTTGCGCTATCAACACATATTAAATGTTCCGAATTTTTGAGCGCGATGTCCATTTTTCCATCGCGCAATGCCTTTGAAATAACGATTTCCTGCCCTAAATGATTCTGAGATGAATGCCTTAGAGCAAATCGACAGCCATACATGAAAGAAAATAGCGCTATGGCAACGAACCCGATTGCAATGCATATCGATATTGCAATTGTTTTGGTTTTCATAATCGTATTATCTCCTTTTATTTTATTAGACTAACACAATAATCAGCGGCGCGTTAGCGTCCGCTGGATTTACTGGTTATAGGTCTTTATCCGGTTCTTCTATAATTATACCGTTAACGGTTTCTCCTAACTTTTCTAAAGCTTCTTTTGCCGATTTACGAACATAATATACTCGTGTCCATTCTTTGGGGATGTTGGTGGTTAAATAATTTTCATCTCCCAAGAGGTGTCTTAATTCTGGAACAGCTTTTTTAATCTGTAACTGTCCGCATGCAATAGCGCCTGTCTGGCGATTTTCCGGTTCAGGTGAAGTCAATAATGAGAGAGCTTTCTGTATTATTGTGTTTTGAATTTCGTCCTTAGCTTCTGAAGGAATGTCCTGTAAAAGATTGTTTGATGCCAAGTCGATTATTATGATTCTCTCCCAGCGGGTGCGGACAACAAAGAAAGCGCCATTCTTTGTTATAAATGAGATTGAATTTTGATACCAATCACTACCAGCGGTTGTTAGGTTATATTTACCGACGTCATCAACTGGTAGTATTTCTTCGTCTGTAAATTCTTTTATTTTTTCACCGCTTGAGTTTTCTATCGTCATTGCGATATCAGATTTTCGAGAAGTTGTGAGTCGGACAGTTATTTTTTTATTTGATGAGACGGTTACTTGATCGGGATATGGTTCCGTTGCGGTACAAAGCATTGGAATTATAAGCAACCCGATTAATAATAATATTTTTTTCATTTTTTGTCCTTATTTTTCCTATAACGTTTGAACTCAGCGGCTGTGCCCTGCTAAAACACTCTGGCGCGGTCCGCTGGAGTGAAATGTTATCTGTTTTTAGTTTTATCTTGTGCCTCGCTAATTGGTTTATCTATCTGTTTATCGATTTGCTCAGAAGAAAGATTTTCGTGTCTCATTATAGGCTTTTTAGGTTTCACTATGAAAAACAGATAAAATGCTACTAGAAGGATAATTATACATGTTATTAAATAATTTATTTTTTCGTTTTTTATTATAAATGGCAGGCCAATAGGGACTAACAATATTATAGTAATAATAGGGAGTATTATTAGGAAATATTGCCTATTATAGATGGAATATATTATACCACCGTACGATTGAGGAGCTACTTTTAATATGAGGAAAGAATTCCATAATATTGGACCGATTATGGCAACAAGTGATGCGATTATTATTATTTGCTTCATTTTATTATTCATATTATTTATTTTTCATTCAGATAACGTTTATTATGCGAACTTCGTTTTTAGTGGCAC
>Ga0265297_10002347_pt1 | contig 39028 bp, 45 predicted proteins | sample Munlanlwell13791_FD_192502 | JGI IMG/M metagenome (GOLD analysis project Ga0265297, IMG submission 192502) | Leachate microbial communities from a municipal landfill in Southern Ontario, Canada - Leachate well 137-91 | ecosystem: Engineered > Solid waste > Landfill > Unclassified | place...
CCGATTACGGTGGCCTCGGCATCTTCGAACCGTTTGATCTTGAGTAGGTAGCCTTCCTTCTCCGAGGACCGGCCGCATTTGTAGGGCGAGGACGGCGTGCGGACCATGACGCCCTCGAATCCTTCGGCCAGGCAAAGGCGCTCGTAAGAAGCCAGCTCCTCCTGGTCTTTGATCAGGACCGGCAAAACCAGCTTGATACGGGAGTCCAGGTCGGCCGCCATGGCCTCCAGTCGCTTCATCCTTGCCGAGTAGGCTTCAGACAGGTCGGAGGCCACGTGGTCGAAAACCCAGTATTCAAAGTCGGGCATGCCGTCCTGTGACATGATGCCTGACGAGACCGCTTGGAAGTTATTGGTCCCTTTGATCATCAGCTCGCCGTCCATTTCGGACTTTCCATAGTAGGCAAGAACCCGGCGAATGAAGTTATTTGGTATAGGCTTGAAGTTTCGACTGACTGCGTAGCTACGTCCGCGTGCATCTCTGCGGATCAGACATCTTATCCCGTCGAGTTTTGGGGAACCCAGTAATGGGAACTTTAGGTTGTGGACGGACTCGCATTTGCCGGCGAGCATTGGTTTCGTGATAATATTCATATTTTGGTTTTTGTAAAGGTTAGGTGGTAGAAATTAGGCGGCATTGAGCTTCGTAGTGGCGTCAATGGAAGCGCCCTTGTTGAAGCCGTCCTGGAAGGCTGCGGCGTCGTGGCGGGCGGAGGACTGGCTTTTGCGGCCGGGTGTCACGGTCATCTTTTCTTTCTGGTAGCGGGTAATCGCATCCTTCTTGTTGGCCAGGACGATCGCGAAACGGTCCTGCTCCTCTTTCTTGAAGGCCTTCATCGCCGCATGGTGTCCGTGGACCGAGGCCTTGATGAAACCGTCGGCCACGCCACGGAAGAAGGAGTTTGCCACGGTGGTGTTCCAGGTGATGCCGCGCGCTTTGAGGTGGGCATTCAGTCCGCGGGACATGGCGCCGTAGATGATCGGCAGGATGAGCTTGGCCATCTCGACATCTTCAGGCATCCCGACAAACACATAAATGTGGCGGTAGCCGCCGGCGACTCCAGCAGCGGCGTCCCAGACTTTGCTGAACAGGATGTCGACTTCGAAGACCTGCTTCAAGACGGCCGGGATCCAGCGGTCCTCGTCGCGTTTTTTGCGGCCGGTGTTGAAGCGCTCGTGGAGGACGCTCGGGCCGGCTTTCTCGGAGACCTCGCCGACCTGCATCTGCTCGAGGCCGTGGCGGACCATCAGCTCTTTCGCTTTCTGCATGGCAATCTCCATTTCGTTCTGTGATGCGCCGTTCGCGGGATCGGCCATCTTGAAAAGGGACCGGATCTTGTGGAGGACGCTTTCTTTGGGCTGTGCGGATTCAGTATTCATGACGTTTTGTTGGTTGCTAAGTTATCGGACGATTTCGGCGCAGACTTTGCGGCCATTAAAGCGGAGCATCGGATTGTCTTTGACGATATGCTTGAACTGGAAACCCCAGTGCTCGGCGGCTTCGTGACGGTTGGAAGACATGGAGCCGTCTTCGCAGAGATACATGCGGCCGAACGCCGGGTTGCGGTGATAGATGACGATGGTCTTGACCCGGCTTCCGCCGGCCAGTGATGTGGATTCAGTATTCATGACAGTTGAAAATCTACGGAGTTTTTTTCTGGGATGTAAATAAAAACTTTACAGAATTTTGAGGGCCTGCCAGGAGGTGTTCCCAGCAGGCCCTCAGACCGCTTAGTCCTGATTGCCGCGCTTCATGCTTTTGCGAAGCGACTGGAGGCCCTTGATGCCGCCGGTCGCGAGAGCTTCCGCTCCGGCCCAGAGGCGCTTGTTGACGTCCATCCCGATGGAGTAGCTGGTCACCCCTTTGGATTTCCGGCCGGTGATCATCGGCACCCCGCCGACCATCACGTTTTCCTGGACCCGATTGAACACGGTCCAGAGGTCGTCGCCCTTGTCGGAGTCGCGGCGGACGGCCAGCAGCTCCTTCGCCTCGAGCTTGTTTTTGTTGTAGCCGCGATACCGGACTTCCACCGCGTAGTTGGCGAGGGTGGCCTGCTCGATTTTGTTGAGCTTCTTCCCCTTGAAGAGCGACACCTGCTGGGCCGCCCCGTCGAGCATCTTGGTCACCCCGTTCATCATCTCCTTGACGCCGGCGGTGTCCAGCTTGATGTGGAGGTGGCAGAGCTCGGAGTGCATCCCGCTCGGGACCACCATCCCGTTGGAGCAGACGAGGCGGTAGTAGCCGGCCATGAAGACCAGGCGCCGTGTCCGGTCGTGGCTGTTCTCGAGGATGATGCGGGGGCAGTCCGCCTTGTTGCCCGCGGCGAGCGCTTTGAGATCGTCCTTGCGGAAGAGCTCGATACGGTGCTGCGAGTGGATGGTGCCTTTCTTCCGGGTCGTGGCGCTCGTCGGCACGAAGCCGTTGGAGCGGAGGACCGGGAGAACGTCGGCAGTGCTCACGAAGGTGTAGCGCTTGCTGACGTCTGGGGCTGGAGTTGTCGCAAAGATCGCGGGGACCTCGGCGGCCAGTTCGTTGTCGTTCAGTTCCACCAGCGTGCGGATGTTCGGGCGCTGGTCCAGTGTTGTTGGAGTTGTATTTCTCATGACGAATGAGAGTATACCTGGCAGCCAGTTACCTGTAAACAATTATTTTCAATTATTTTCAGGGTTACTTTTGGAGCCGTTTTTCTTGAAGAGCAAAGATCCTTTTCAGGATTGCTGGATTTTTTAATTGGAGACAGCCTCGGAGCCGTTTTTCTTGAAGGATTCCGGCGCGACGATCTCGTAGATCTTTTTCCCATTGATCCGGCGAGCAGAAACATTTTTCTTCTGTGACTCCAGCTTGCCGAGTTGGATGCCGAGCCACTTCACGGAATTTCTTCCGATCATCGATCGCAGAACATCGTCGAGGAGAATATCCTGCATCAAAGCCGTTGCTGTTCCAACCCACGGCACCGGCTCCTTGTTCTTGATGCGCTCGAGGATGAAGGACTCCAGAATTTCTCCGAGCACTGTGGCGTCAGTGCTTTCTCCCGCGGCCAGGCGGAGTTCCGGGTGGTGGTAGCTTTTGATTCCGTAGCGCTGCTTGCTCGAAAGGCATTCCGATGGCGGCTCGAAGGCCACCAGCCAGGCGGCGAAGAAGGGGAGCTCTTTTTCAATGGTCTCCTCCAGCTCCCGCTTGTCAGGGAAAATTTTGTTGGTGTTGGCCGCCTTGAAAAGCATGATCTTATCTAAAATGGAAACATCCAAATCCGGCAAGATCCGCAGGGACTCGGCGTCCAGGTTGCCGGTGATGATCACGCGCCCTGTCCACTCCACCATCACCGAGTCATGGAATTTCGCGTGGTATTCAAAGCTTGTGTTGGCGGTGACTTTTTTCAGCAATGAGGAAAACCGTTTGTGGTCACCAAGGTTGTCGCCGGGCGTGGCATCATCGATCGCCCAAAGACCGTTGTGGAAAAGTTCCTTGTTGAAGTCGCTCTCGCCGAGCAGAAACTTCGCCGCGTCCTGGTGGCCGCCGACCAGCCCCGAGATGATCTTGTTGGAAAGAAGGGTTTTTCCCTGTCCGGCCGGACCGGCGATGAAGAGTGCTTGACCTTGCCGTGGATTTCCTTCAAGCGCCGAGCAGTAGAAGCGCTTCAGCCAGCTCATGAAAAACAGGCACTGCTCCTCGGTGTCGAAGAAGGCCTCGAAGAATTCCGCCAGCCAGGGAAACCTGTCGCCCCAGTCTTCGACGTTTTTGGCAGGGGTGATCACTCTCACCCGGGCGGTATTCAATACCCGTTTCCCCATGAACTCGATCATGCCTGGCGGAAGGTAGACGAACGGCGCGGCTCCGGCCAGTCGCTTGTGCTGGTCCACGGTGTTCAGGGCGTGCTCGACTTCCGTGGCGTCCTGGCCTTTCTCCTTGTCGCCGGAAAGTTCCCGGTCCACCTTGAAGAACCGGACCATTTCTCTTTCGGCCCTCGCCTCCCACTTTTCGTCGGCCGATTGATACCAGTAGTTTTTCCCGTCATACCAGATGCCGTCGACCACCTCGCCCAGTTTCGCGGCCGTGAACTGCGAGACAAAGGCGTTTCCGAAAATCTTCTCCCAAGGCAGAAATCCAGAAGGCCCGGTGAAGCACTGCATCCCTGTCGGCCTCACGATCGCCGCGGTAGGGTTGTCGGCCAGGGCATCCCAGAAACGCACGCCTCTCGCTCCCTCAACAAACGGGCCGTCCCAGCGTCCGGGAAACTGCTCTTCCATTTTGGCCTCGAGAACGTCGTAGGGGATCTCCTCGCCGCCCCACTTCACCCCGTCCGAGCTTTTCAGCATCCACCCCTCCACGAGCTCGGCTTTTAAAGGCTTCGTGCCAGAGACCTCCATCCAGTCCCGGCCGACGTCGTAATAGATGGCCGCGTTCAGGAAGGCGTTTTGCAGGTCGAAACCGGGGAGCATTCCGCGCAGGTCCATCGCCTTGGCCGCCGCCTTGAGCGTTTTCTGCAGAATAGGCTGTGAAGCTACCAGCACCGGCCGGGAGAGTACCCAGACCAACCTGGCTCCGCCGGAGGGCGTCGTGTGCACCCAGTTCGGCGTGAAGTCTCCGGCACGGTCGAGCATGGACTCAATATCCTCTTCGGAGATTTCCGAGTCGTAGTCGGCAATCAAGGCGTGGACCGAGTGGATGGGGTTGGCGCCCTGCTGGACCCGGAGATTCGGGATCACCCCGAGGAATCCAGAATAAAGGCAGTGGCCCGAGGACTCCTGGGCCAGCCATTCTTTGTAAAGCCGCTTGTTTTTAAACTTCGGAACTTTCGGAACGAATTCCCAGGGTTTGAAGAACTCAATATCTGACGAGGCGAGGTTGGCGATGCAGGGAAAATCTGGGCTCATGACGGAATTTAATAATGGGCAGCATAGGCGAAAACGGAAGACTTCTTATCCCCGCTTTTTTCGTTTCAGCCCGCACTCCTTCTCAAGGTAATCCCGGTTTTCTGCCAGCCGCTGGGCGCTCTTGTCCGACATGCAGTGCTTCCGCCAGGCGAGGGCCAGGGCGTTCACGTCGAAGATATGCGCCCCGAGGTTTTTGCCGTGCTGGTCCCGGTCATACTGGTAAGTGGCCATATACTTGGCGCAGGCCGGGGCGTGCTGCCGGCAATACCCGGTCCCGATGCTGGCCAGGGAGGTCCCAAACCACCAGTCCCAGTATCCGAGGACGACCTGGCGGTAGTTCTCGCTCGGGGAATACATCTCCTTCCGGCTGGTGAAGGTTTCCTTATGGGCCTCGATCATCCGCTCCGGGCTTTCCATCAGGGCGACGACGTAGAAGACTCCGAGGCTCGCCATCACTTTCGCAGTCCACTGGGACTCTTCAATCAAGTGCGTTCCTTTGCGGTAGGCGCCCGCGTAGATGTTCTCGCTCGGCCAGTGGCGGTCAATGACTACCGGACACTCTTTGGACCACTTGGCGGCTAACGCGATTGCTGCAACCTGGTGGGCGTGCATGGCTTTCCTTAAGGTCAGATGGAGTTTTCTCCCATTGAACTTCTTGCAGTAGGCCTCCGCCCAGGTTGTCTTGCCTGTGGCATCCGGTCCCTCGATGATGATGATCGGATAGTTCATTCTTTTATCAGGGCTTCCAAGACCGGAGTCAAGGCATCGGCGAGACCGCCTCCCCACAGGTGATGCAGCTGCAAGAGACCGCTGAGCGCCGGCGGATACATCCGCTCGATCCAATCATGCTTGTCTGGCTCCATGTTTTCTGCGAGGGACAGGTCACGCACGCCGATCGTCCAGATGCCGATCACCCAGTCGAAGCCGTCGCCTGGCTGGTTGCGATAGATGGTTCGGAACTTCAAATCTTGTAGCAGTCCCCGGTCCAGACCGAGCTCTTCTTTGAGTTCGCGAAAAATTCCTTCCTCGAAGGACTCTCCGTGCTCCAGCAGGCCAGACGGGATGGCCAGGCAGTTTTTGGCAGACCGAACGTTTTCGCCCCGGTGCATGATGAGGACCTCGCCGGTGCAAATGTCATATGGGAGGACGCTTACAGTGAAATGCGGCGTGATTTCGTCCAGGCCTCTTGGTGCCGGCTGGCTCATTTGGCCTCCTCGCGTTGCTTCATGAATTCGTCTGCGACACCACGTGAAAATTTAACCAGCTTATCTCGCAAGGCTTCGCTGTCGGTTGCCGGGTTAGCGCAAAGGCCTGAGAGAACTACTAACGCCACGACGTCATGCGCTGTAAGTTCCTCAGCTTCTATTTTTCGATTTTTTCTGATTTGTTCTACTAGGTTTATTTCCATAATTATTTTTTGTAAAAGGGCGAAAGGAAAGCTTCTGAATCCAGGGCAATTCCTGGCATCCACTCGCAGGGTGCCCGCATGATCTCCGTGACGATCTCCAGGGCTTCTTGTCCTTGTGACTTGTGGATCCCGTCGGTGATTCCTTCGTCGTGCACGCAGAACAAAGTCGGAATGCCGGCATCTTCGATCATTAGCATTTTCTCGTAGAAGGCGTCGCGGGCAATCGCCTGGATCATGTTCTCGCAGAGCAGTGAGCCCCACAGTCTGTTGATTCGTCCGGTGGCGAGAACCGCGGCGATCTGTCCTTTAGATTTCCGCAGGTCACGATAGCGCATCACATTCCAGGATGGCAGTTCAATTTCGATGTCGTCGCCGAGGGATCCTTCCAGCAGGTTGCCAAGGCGATTCCAGAGCTGGACGATCTTGCGTTCCTTCCGCCGGAAGTCGTTGACCTGGTAGCGGGAATCTTTGGTAGAAATCAGATGGCCGAACTGCTCCCAGCAGTAGTCGATGAACCGCTTCCAGCCGCAGCCGTAAGAAAGACCGAGCACCCTCATTTTGCAGAGGGCATATTTGTCGGGGTCTTCCTTCTTCAGGTTTTCACCGCGCCAGTGCAGCGTCTGGATAGCGTGGACCTGGTAAACGGAAAGCCCGGAATTGATCAGATCGATCTTTGCCTGGTCATGTGTCACCCACGCGGTTGTTCTTGGCTCGATTTGGGCAAGGTCCGCGCAGCAGAGAATTCCGTCTGAACCGGCATGGATAGCCCGGCGCATATCGATCCGGTCCGCCACCGGCAAATCCCAGACGGTCTGCCCTTCGACAAGCGTCTTGCAGGGAAACGGCTCCCGCTGGAAACCGAAGACATTGAAGCCCTGGTCGCCGGAAGCCCGCTTTGTATGCGAGCCGCAATACTTCTGGGAGAAGTCAATCCGCCCGGTGGCAGGGGAGATCCGGTTTTTCATCGCAGTGAATTTGGTCTTCAAAAGATTGGCTTTCCTCCAACGGCGCATTTCTTGGACATAGCCGAGATCCAGGTGCTCCCGCTCCCAGCGCTGGCAGTCGGCATCGTCTTCCGCCAACGATGTCGGCGCAACGATTCCAATCTTGCGGCATTCTTCGGCCAGGGCGATTGGCGAGAGGACGGCCTTGTCTTCCGAGGTGCCGTTCGCCCAGGGCAAAGCTTTCTTCGCTTCCCAGCAGACCCGCTCCAGTTTGGCGATCGAAGCGTCAATATATTCCTCGTCGGCCGGCAGCCCTCTTAAGACCTGCGCCGTGGTCATGTCAGAAATCCGCTTTTCAATATCCGGCCAAGAATCCGAAAAAGTGTCCCAGAGTTTATAGCACCACTCGGCATCCCGCTCGGCATAGGCAATAATCTCTTTCCAGTCCGGGCCGTTGCGCAGCTCGGCGACCGTCTTGTTTTCCATCTTCTTCCGAGCGTCCTTGGAGATGTCGACGTTGAACAGGGCAGAGACGGCTCCTTTCAAGTCTCGAGGGTATCCCATCCAGGAAGTGAGGTTGGCTGTGCAGGTCCAGGTCTTCGGAGTGTGGATGGCATTCTCCGGATAGTCGTGCAGGAAGCGGCGCCAGACACGCCGGTCGAATCCGGCATTGTGGGACTCCCAGTCAAGGTCTGCGATCTGTGACCAGTCGAACTCGGAAGGGTGCCCGACGAAGCTGCCGCCGTCCACCTGGACAGAGCACAGGTAGATCTCAACTTCGTGGTGCCAGAGATACTGGTCCACGCCCATAGTCCGCAATCCGATTTTCCGCTTCGGGAAGAAGGTGCTTTCAAAGTCAACAGCGGCGTGAGGTCTCATACTTGAAAATCTTCCGGATATTTGGTTGCTTGTGGCTGGTAATTTTCTCCAGCACTTTTACTGCATTTTGAGCAGCTCATTTTAGGAATAACTTCCAAATGAAAATGGGCGTCGTCATAACCACCTGCTTTTTCAGTGTGACCACAATGCTCGCACTCGTAGATGGCTGTGAAGTCCCGACGGCACTGACTAATAATTTGTTTGATATTCATGAAGCGGGAGTATAGTGCATGGTTTTAAAGTTTCCGTTAAGGGCTTCGGCATAGCGGTCGGCCGCCCAACTCGGGAGCTCGTTTCTGCCGGGCCAGAGAAACTCCTGGAAGGAGCAGCACTCCGGCTTCGGCCTGGTATTGAGCGGCAAATCCAGGATGGCTTTCAGCTTCTCGGCCTGCAAGGCGATGTCGGCGGATCCCTGCGCGAACATCCTCGGCAGGAAGTCGTCTTGCAGGGTGCGGACTTCGACCAGGTAGCTAGCCAGTGGGGAGGCCATCCGGTCCTGGATGTCCCGGTGCGCCCCGATCAGGTGCATCCAGCTTATCCGCTTTTTAATATCTTCAGAAAACTGGCTCCAGCAGGCATGGGCCTCGGAGGACATGCTTTTCAGCCGGGCGTCGGAGACTGTCTCCAGCGCGATAACGGCTCCACGGCGGACCGCATTTGACCGCCACACGGCCGGAGGGATGTTTCCCAGGTTTGCACAAGTCCGGATTGTGGTGAACGGCATGTGGGGCAACGTGGTCACATCCCACAGAGAAGCCGGAAACCGGTAGCAGAATCCCTCCGCCTCTACCAACTCGCCGTCCAGCGGGACGCCTGTGACCTGCCACCCAGTGACGCTGTAGGGGTTAGAATATGCCGGAATGTCAAACATGCTAAATTCGGTCTCCGGTTAAACATTTTTTACCAAAAACATAGCAGCCGGCCAGACTGGCGTTCTGCAGCCGGTAACAAGCCAAATCGCCATAAGCGAGCAAAACCGAAGAAGCCGGCTTTCCAGCAGACTGCTTTCCGTGAATATCATAAAAAGCCATGCGGCCTTCTAAAAACAAAAGCCCGTCTGCCTGCCAACCGCTCGCAAAAAACCCCCTCGTCTCGACCCGGGCAAAAACTAAAGCTATTCCGTTGGCATGCCTTTGCATCTTGGCCAGCCATTTATATGTTTCTTTTCCGTAAGGCGGATTGCACCACACAAAGCTTTTGGGCTTCCAGGGTGTAACAAGTCCATCTTCTTTTTCGGTAAACTGAAGAGTTGCGGTTTTCCAGGGCTGTCCAATAGCGGCGCAAGGGTCCAAGTCAAATGGCCCCAGCTTTTCAAGAAGCCGGGGCGGAGTCAACCAGGTGTTGGTCGCTCCTTCGATCGGCTTCTCGTAGTTGAAAGATTTTGAAACTGGCATGAAAATCGTAGCAGACTACAAACTGCTTTTCGGGTTGGTCTTGCAGCAGAATTTGAATTTCTTCCCGCTTCCGCAGCCGCAGGGAGAGTAGAGCCGAATCTGCAAGTCCGCTTTTTCTTTTGCCGTCAAGTCACGCTTGACTGGAATCCAGTTGCCAGTTGCCGGCCGGTCGGTCAATTCACGTATTTCGCCAGTGTCAGTATTCATAAAATGGGAGCAGACTTTAACCGGTCTGCCAGCGGGTGTCATGAACGACGGCCAGGAATCCACTCTAAGCCGCCGACCAATTGTTCAGCCCAAGGACAGGACCCACTCGAGGAATTCCGGGTCCTTGTGCTTTCCGAGGTTTTTGAAGCTGGCCACCGTGACGATGTTGCCAGACTTCTTCTGCTTCTCGCGGGAGGCCGTCATGGCCAGCATCGAGTGCCGGCTGTCCGGCGCCAGCGAGGAGCGCGACTGCGAGATTAGCCAGCGGCCGGAGCTTGTCGCCCGGTAGTTGACCCCGCTGAAGCGCATCTCCGCCAGAGCGAAGGCGCGGTCGCCGTGCTCCAGGTTGAACACCGGATCCGGGTCGATGTATTCCGGCTGCTCCAAGAGGAAGAGCGAGAACAGGACGGGATCCACGGTCGGAGGCTCGTCGCCGTCCCACTCGGTGGTGAAGCCGGCTTCCATGACGGCCTCGGGGGAATCAAAGATGAGCGGGATGACGCCCTCCTTGTATTCCTCGTCGCTGAGCTTCTGCTGGAACTTTTTCCGGCCGGTCATGAGGATCATGTTCAGCGCGTCGAAGCCCTTTTCCCAGATGAGGATCTCGCCGTTGAGCACGATCTGCCCAGTGGAGAAGCCTTTCTCCTCGAGGTCGGCGGAGTTTGCCTGGACCATCTGGATTCGCGGACGCATGAGGTCTTTCGCATCGATGGGTCCGTCGATGGCGCCGAAGTGCATGGCCTGGTAGACGACCGGCGCGCGGTCTTCCGCGTCGACAGGAGCTTTCTCCTCGCGCTTGGCCAGGACCTTTTTCTTCGGAGCAGGAGTTTCCTCCTCTTCTTCGACTTCCTCCTCGACCGGGGCGGCTTTCTTTTTGAGGACTTTCTTCGGGGCGGGAGCTTCCTCCTCTTCCTCTTCGGTTTCCTCTTCTTCCTCGACCGGGGCGGCTTTCTTCTTGAGGACTTTCTTCGGAGCCTCTTCTTCGGCTTCCTCCTCCTCTTCTTCGACGGGCTCAGGCTTCGCGGTCGGTCCGGCGCCGAGGCGCTTTTTCACGAGGACTTTTTTCGGGGCCTCTTCGGCTTCCTCCGCTTCCTCCTCTTCGACTTCCGGGGCGACGGCTTTTTTCAGGAGCAGCTTTTTCTTAGGAGTCGCGGCCTGCTCTTCGCCGGATTCCTGTGCGTCGTCGTCGGCCTTGCGGCGGAGCGACAGTTTTTTTATTGCCATATTATTTAGGATTTGGGTTGATTATTTCTGGCTAGTTCCTTCAACGCCGCGAGCAAACCGGTCTCGTGTCCGTTTTTGCAGCCACATCAAAGATTCTTCCAGCGCAGTCAGGGCAAGCGCATTTTCGCGGCAGGCATACAGACCAGCCTGGAATGAGCGCAGACGATCGATCTGGATTGCCATGAGCGCCTCGCCGCTGATTCCGTTTACGCCTGCTTCTTGGATCGGTCCGTTCTGGAACTGGATATGGGTTTCTCCACACGGCGACTTCCCAGAGGGGTGGCTTGAATCCGCCATGTGCGTGATTGCATATTTGTGGCAAGCCCCACCATCTCCGGGCTTGTCGAGGACTGTAATGTCAAGGGCTTCGTTCAGCCCGTTCAGAGCCCGTTCAGCCCGTTCAGTTTGTGGTCAGTTATACTCCGCATATTGTTTGTTTTATGGGTTGTGCCTTACGGATTAACCTTTCGGTTGGATCTCAAAAAGGCGTGTTGCTGTTTCGCCGACGGTGGCGTCCTTGAACGTGTCAAGGGCCTCGTCAGAAATTTCAAAGCCCAGGGCCTCGTCCATGTAGAGCACGAGCTCGATGGTGTCCAGGCTGTCGGCGCCAAGATCGGTTTTGATGTTGGCTTCTTCGGTTGCCATTTCAGGCGTGACTCCTTTCAGATGATCACAGAGGACTTTCTGAAGGACTTCGAGTATTTGGGCGCGGGTTTTCATTAAACTTTTTTCTTCCTGGAAAGCTGCAAATACCGGGAAGGCTCGCCGTTGGTCATGAGGCCTTCCTCTTTCAGCAGGGCGACAAACTCGTCGGCGGCTTTTCCCTTCTCGCCTTTTTTCGTTTTGTCTTCCACGAGGTTTTTGATGGCGGTGGTCGAAACTGTGCACGCCAGGATGAACTCTTCCTTGGTCACTCCTTTGGCCTTCAGAAGGTCGTAGACGGCCAGCGGGTCGGCAATGGCGGGCTTCCCGGCTTTCTCAACCAGGTTCAAGCCGTCGCCCAGGCGGCCGGTGTCATAGACGGCCAGGGCGAATCTTTTCAGCTTGGTGAGGTATTCTTCCATCGGTTTGATCCAGCGGAACACTCTTAAAACTTCATCAGGATCCGCAGACTCCGGATCGTCGAGGGCAGAAATAGTTACAACCGGCACTTCGAACAGATTGCTCTCGTTGGCGAGCCGGACCATGTAGGCCTGCCAGACGGGGCAGGTTGCCTGCATCGCGCAGAAATTGCAATTGTCCTCGTCGCTCTTCAGCATCGCCGCGTCCCGGGTTTCAAGATACTTGTGGCGGCGTTTGATGATGGCTCCGAGCTGGGTTTTGATGATATTGAAGTCCGGCGTTCTGCGCAAGACATGCGTCTCGTCCTTGTTGAGGGCCGGCTGCTTCAGTCTCAATACCACCTCTTGTAGGGTTGGAATCTCCAGGAAGAGCCCGAGGCCATAGGAGCGGAACTGGATGTTGTCTTTGACGGGCTCCACCTCCCACTCGCCGAATTTGAAGTCGGTCAGCTCTGCTTTCTTCGGGTTTTCATCTTCATCCACTTCGAGGATCAGAACGCGGTCTAGGTGGCCTTTCTCGAAATGCTCAAGGCCGAGAGGCGTGAAGTCCAGCTCCATTTCGGAGATCGGCTCAAAAGGTGAAAGCTTCTCTTCTTCACGCAGGAAAACCAGCATCTCCTTGGCCATTTTCAAATCGTCTTCCGTGACGTTTTCGGGGACGACTTTCGGGATCTCGCCGGTTTCCATGATCTCGTGCAGGAAAGTTCCTCGCAAAGAGGCTGTCGAATCGCCTTCGATGTTTTCCCAGCCCGGACAGATTTGCAGCGGCTTCAGCTTGGAGGGGGAGATTCTCGAATGCTTGCGGTCTTGTTGTTTCAGTTTCATAAAAAGATAGCGTAATAAATAACATAGAGCCAAGAACAAAGCCCGTGTAGAATAGCCCACAAAATTGAATGACTCAAGCTCCAAGATATTGTTACAGCCAAAACACAGCCAAGCCCTATTCCGGATTCAGTTGCGGTTCCTTTTAAGCTACTAGGCTTTGTCATAGAATAAAGGGAAGGGTGTTTTTCAAATCGTCGGCAGCGCCCTGGGCGGAAATAAACTCCAATGAAATTCCGTAGTCTGCAAGAATCTCCTTGCCGTCGGTGTCGTGCTGGTATTCTCGGCCGTAATAGACTTTTTTGACGCCATGGGCCGCAAGCAGTCGAGCACAAGGACCACAGGGGAGCAAGGTCACGGCCACAATCTCCACCTCGCCGCGCTTGGTCAACGATACCAGATTCTCTTCAGCATGAATAACTTTTTTCCTTCTGTTCTCGTCGGAGTCCCACCAGGTGAAATCGACTTGGGATCCGGCAGCGAGCCCGTTGTAGGCCGTGGCAATGCAGCGATGATTTTTGTCCAGGGCGCAGGCACCGGTTTTCCTCGAAGGATCTTCTGACCGAGAAGCCGCCGCGACCGCCAGGAGCATCGCGTATTCCGGGATGCCGATTCTGAAGAGTTCGCCGGAAGACGGGATCTTCTTTGAGGCCAGCTCCTCAATGGCCAGGTAGAACTTTGGAAAATCTTTATCCAGGTCATTACCACCAAACACGTCTACAAACTGCCGAATCAAAGTCAACTCGCGGTAGGGCTTCCGCATAGATCGCTGTCGCCGAAACTCTGCGAGTGCAACGGTCGCAAATTTTTTAATGGCCGGATATTGGTCCATCAAAGTCAACAGGCGCTGGCCGTAAGAGGCAGGAGATTCTTTGCCAGGCGTGCCAAGACACCTTCCACGACAAAGCGGACTGCAGCAGTCGGAAGAATGTCGAATAATCTGGTTGCTCATGACAAGTGCGAGGTTAGGTATAGCTGGCTGCCAAGTAAATATATTTTTACTGCGAAGTTTTCAGACCACCCTTTGGGTTAAACCACAACATCCACCTTGATGGCGGCGTGCGGATCATATCCCACAACTTCCAGCTTCGTGTGGTCCCAGTCCCAGAAGGTTTCGTTGGTGACCCGGACCGACGGCGACCGGCGGCAAGTGCGGCAGAGGATCTCTTTTGCCCCCGCCAGCTGGTTTTCATAAAAGTGCGTGTCCCCGAAGAATCCAGTGATGGTCCCTGGCAGCAGTCCGGCATGCTTTGACAGGAGCAGCAAGAGGAGGGCATAAGAAGCCATATCGAAGGGCACCCCGAGAAACCAGTCCGCCGACCGCTGATACCAATTGAGATGCAGCCTTCCGTCGATTCTTAAAACCTGCCAGAGAATGTGGCACGGCGGCAAAGCTTGCTCTTTCAAGGCGCAGGGATTCCAGGCCGTGCAGACCATTCGCCGTGAGTCCGGATCGTCATGCAATAAGTTAAGGATCAAACTGACCTGGTCAATGCCCTGCCGGTTGAAGTCGCGCCACTGTGCCCCGTAGATCGGACCCAAGTCTTTCTCCAGGCGCATTTGTGCTCTTGTCTCGTCAGAATGCCCGTAGGGAACTTTCATCGGGTTACAAAAGGCGGACCAAATTTTGCAGCCACGCTCTTCATACCAGGTTTTGTCGGTGATCCCTTTAAGGAAGCCCTCGAGCTCCACGGCGACGATGCGCAGCGGGACAGACTTTAAAGTCAAAAGTGGAAAGCCGTTGATGAAGTCATGGACCACCATGCTGGATGGAACCGCTTTCGTCCGAACTCCTGTGCGGTTTTCCCGCCAGGCGCCGAAGGTGGTGATCCGTCTTGTGGTGTTCTTGTAGTCGTTGTCGAAGTTTTGCATGGTTTTATTTGGTTGGTTTTCTGGACAGTTTTGAATATGCTTTTGAATGCGGGCTTGTAGTTCCTCCGGAGATTCATTTTCCAGCCGGGCAAGGCACATCCGCTCGCCGCACTGGCAGCGGTAATAGCTTAACTGAACTGGGTAACAAATTTCATCGGTTAAAACATCCCACCAGCAGTTAGCTCCCCATCCATCAGAGCGTTTAAATTTTGAAGTCTTGTCTCAACAACGCGGGAAATTTTTTCTTCGATGCCGCCGGCCGAATAGACCAGACGCTGCACCACTGGAGTTTTCCCTCCAGAACGAACCGTGCGGCCGTGGACCTGGATCAGCGTGACCGCCTTGTAGGTTGGAAAGATGATCACGTGCCTCGGAGAATCTCCGATGACGTCGTGCAGGTCGATACTCTCTGAAGCGGCATCGATCTGGCATAAAACTAAAGAAACTTTCCCGCTCTGGAACTTGTTCATCTCGTCCTCGGCTTTCCCTTTGAACCAGGCGCCGGCAATCACCGAAAAATTTCCCTTGACCCTGGCCATCACAACTTTGATGGTTCTTACATACTGCATGAAAACCACCACGTGCTCGCCGGCTTCCAGCAAGTCCTCGATTTCCTCAAGCAAAACCGGGACCTTCATCAGCTCCGACCGCTGACGTTCCCGAATAGCCGAAACCGCCGTCGGCACTTCGCTGTCGTGCTTTTCCTCGTCGGCGATCTCCTCGTCACGGATTTCATCCAAGAAAGGCATCAGCCAGCCGGGCGGTTTGGGAGGAATATCCCAGAGCTCAACGTAGGTTTCGCACTCCGGAAACTCGCCGGCGTCCATCAAATCTTTTTTCCTCAGCCGGACACCCCAAGGATCGGATCCGGAAAACAAAGTCTTGTGCAGTCCACCAAGCACCCGCTCACGATCCCGCTTCCGGAAATACATCCCTCCGAAAGGACTTTTTCCGCAGCCGGATTTCCGGCACCAGAGCCAGAAGTCTTCACCCAAAGTGTGGAGCCCGGTGCAGAAGCCGACTGACCGCATCTTCAAAGGGGAATCCGCGACCGTGGCCGACAAACCTAAAACGTAAGCCAACGGACACCGTTTCGCCGCGATCACCAGCTCGGCGTTCTGCGACTTGATTGCCCCGCCCGCGTGGATCTCATCGATGATCACCAACGTCGGTTCTTCAAGCCTTAAGTTGAACGTCATGACTTTCCGCCGGTTGTTCATGATCGGCAGGAAAAACTCGTTTTTTCCGCGGGCCTTTTCCCAGGACATCACAAAGACCGGCTTCAAGTTGAATAGGGCCAGAGCTTCAGTCCATTTGGTCTTGGCTTTTGCCCGGCAGATGACGGCTATCGGGGGCGAATCGAACTCCAGGGCGGCGGCGATCGCGTGAAAAGTTTTACCAAGCCCGCAATCAGAACCATCCAAGGCGAACCTTTTCGCGGCCAGGATCTCCGCCAAAGCCTTCCCGGCTTCTTTCTGGTAGTTTCTAAAGGAAAAGGTTTTGGCGGTCATGACGGCGATCCTGGCTCCGTTAAGACTTGACGATTCCGGCAGAAGCTCTCTTCAAGCCGCGTTTCAAATTGGCTTTGACTTTTGCATTGTGCGCCTGCAAAACGGCCAGGGCTTTGAGCTGTCCGGACCGGAAAATGATTTGCCGCTGTGCCGGCCATGCCGCAGGCGGCTCCGGCGCATTCAGATGAATTTTCCCACCTGCTTTCAATTGGTCCATGATCGAGTTGTGCCCCTCGACGAAGCAACGCTTGTTTTGGTAAGACGCCCAGCACAATTTCAGGGCGTAACCCAAAGCACAAATGACGACAAGCCAGAGGAAGATGAGAATTCCGGTCGTTAGGATCCAGTGGAGGACTGCGATGGTGTTGTTCATAAATCAGTTCTTGCTGGATTGCTGCGCAGCTGCGGCTTTGGCAGCCTTTTCATCGGCACGCTCTTTCAGAGTGGCTAGACAAAAATCGCTGAGCTGCTCTTGCATCACCTCGATCGTGGCATAGCTTTCTTCAGGTTGCATGGTGCTCAGACAAAGTGTGAACACCGTCGACGCCTGGAGCATCCCAGCAGCGAAAGCTCTTGTAATCTCCCGCTTTTGCAGGTCAGAAAGCGGGACGTCATAGACAGCTTGCATGTATTCGGCGGCCGCAAGCTGTGGATCCGTGAAAAGAGGAATGACCTTAGACATATTATTTCTTGGTATACTCTTTCGAGCAGGGTTTCCAGTTCTTAGTGTCAAGGGCATATTCCCAGTCACCTTTCGCAAGTTCTTCCCACGTAAACAGGCTGTCACTAAGCACTATTCCTGTTTTCTCAACTCTACACAATGTCCAGAATGCAACATCAGGTTGATCGTGCAGATGCCGGAATACTGTTCCAGGCATAATGTCAGCGGCTTCTAAAGGCACAAGTTTTGGAGTAAGCTTCCGAAGAAAGCTAGCTGTGTGCCCAACTTTTCCAGTTGTCAGGAACCTGTGACACGGTGCGCACAGGTCCCCAATAAAGACTCCCTGGTCTCTGTGGTTCTGGCATTCGAACACAAGGCATTTATTTTGAGCAGGCATACTATTTCTTTAGTTGGATTTTCTTTGGAGCTGTCTGCTGTTTCACGAGTTTGGCAAACCGGGCATTGGCAGATTCAATATCCCGGCAAGTGAAACCCTTGGAGCCCCAGTCCTCGTTGCGAGGCATGAACTCGGCGGGTGGGAAAAACTCGTTTCCAAAACGATAGCCATTGTGGCTTTGAACGATAGCGACTTCATAGCCGTCATACATCTCGGGCTTGGTCTTGTGGATCAGGACGACGTCGCCCTGACGTTGTAAAACAACGTGGTCGAGTCCTTCCTTGCGGAATTTTGTTGGTAGTTTTTTCATACGTGGATTCCTTGTCTGCGGGCTTTGCGGAGTTGGGTGATGCGACGTCGGGTGACGGTTGCACGGTAGCTTGTCTTGCCGTTGGCCCCGTGCCTGGGATTCCAGCAAGTCCACAAACCGGTTTAGCATCTTGATTTTGCGGCGGAGTTTCATTGCCTTAATACCTCCCAGGCCACAATTGGAGCGATCAATGCACCCGTGACGCATCCGATAGCGATTCCAGCTTTTCCGAGCAATAGCCACATCAGAATTACTGTTACTACCCAAGCACTAAGACTCCAGAAGATTGCTTGTTTGTCGATCCGGCTCATTTTTCGAAGAGGGAAAGTTGTTCGACTTCTCCGGTGACGGAGATGGGCAGAAAATATCCGACGGCCGTGAGAAATTTCTCCCGGACCACCAGGCAAGTCTCACCGGTTTCACGATTGACCATCAATCGGCCGGTGACGGGCCACAGAAAATTGTAGATATATTCTGTCTTGATGGTTTCGAATCCTTCGGAATGCAGATGCCCCACGATTTCGGCAACTGACGGCGCGTGGATTTCGAGGAAGAACTGCCCTTCTTTCAAAGCGTCGCGATTGATAAAGTGTTGCGCGGCTTCTTTCGCTTGGATAAAAGAGGAATACTGCGTCGCATGATGTGCTCCGACTCCGTCCCAGTAGAAACCATGTTTCCAGACCGGAGAGTCCGGACACTCTGAAAGCCAGTAGCCCCGGTAACCGTCCTTGAAGTCGCGGATGCTGTAGAAGATTGCTTGGTTACTCATGTTCCAGGGAATCGGTTAGTTGTTCAACTTCGGCGGCTTCGCTATCGGTCAAGTCCCGATCGCCAGCGGCCAGGAGGATGGCATTGATTTTGCCAATGTCGCTTTGTTCCGGTCAAGCCGGGTGGATTCAATTTTCATGACAAGGAGGAGTATACCTGGCCGCCAGCTACGTTGTAAATAAAAACTTTCAACTATTTTCGTATGCCTCGGCCAGGGCAAGAAAGGCTTTTTCAGACAAGATAGCCAAGACCATATATTCCATCCGCCGCTGTGTTCCTTTCATACCCAAAACCCGCATCTCATATGTGGCGGTTTGCATACAGTCAGCCAGGCTTCTCGGCTGTGGCTCAGGAGTAAAAATCGGTTTTGGTGGAATCGCAACTTGCCAAATTGGCTGCGGGCCACAGAAAAGAACTTTTCCATGAACCGGTCCGCCAAGAAATACTCTAAGCCCTGGATCCATTTTCCTGGTCCGGTCCAGAATCCCGATTTTCCACAGAGCGGATATACCGCAGAGCCGTCTCGTGCCGGGTTTCGTCTTCATACCTGGAGCCGACCGCCAGGAGGAGTTCGTTGTATTGAGTTTGAACACGACGAAGCTCAAGGCCTGGTATATACAAGACCTGCTGTCCACGGCCAGGACAGATCTGGCGCTGAAAGTCTCCAGCCTTCAATGCTTTCCCCAGAGCTGAGGCAATTTGGTAGCCGGTCAGCTCTTCACAATACAAGTTGTGCTGCTGGACCAGGCGCATGAGACTGTCATGGAATTTTGCTTCATCGAATTTGAAGCCCGGCAAGACGACTGGATTTGCTGGAGCTTGATCACGCCAGATACTATTTTTCACCCAGTCTCCGTTCTTGTCTTGCTCGAGCGGCAGCTGGTGATTCTTGGGATCAAGCTCGGCAATAGCTCGGTCCAGGGCGGCGCGGCGGGCGGAACCAGGCTCCATCCAGTCCCGCAAGTTTTCCAATTCGGTGATGTCTTCTGGTTTCATTTTCTTAAATTCCACCATTCGAGATTTGGGTCAATCATACAATCGAGGAAAACCAGGTGCGCATCTGGGCGAAGGTTTGAAAGTTGTCGATAGACAGGATCGCCGCCTCGAAGTCTATCCCAAGGAGTTCGCAGTATTTCTGGATGGCAAGCTTGGCCGCAACTTTCGGCGGGCGGATCCACTTCTTCGTGTTTGGGTGGTAGGTGCCGCGGTATTCCTTGACGGCGTTCTCTAGCTTCTTCAGTTTTTCTGCGCGGTTCATAAGGTTTCCCTTTCACTTTCTGGGTCAATTTCAAAATCCTCTAGCGATAGCTCGTGTTCCTTATCACAAGTCCAACAACTCCACACCATATTTTGTTTCTCCTCTTGAGTCAGCTCATGCGGAGTATCACAATGCGGACAGAATTTTGTCATAGAAATTCTGCTCCTGTTAGTCGTTCAGTGTGTTGAGTTGCCCGCATCCATGCCCTCCCCACCGAATAAGGGTCGTCCTTGTAGGCTCTCAGCCTGAGGCTCTTCCAGTTCTGGTCCCAGCACCAAAGCTTGTTCTCTCCCTTGGGATACATATATCTGGAGACTGCGTGTCCCCACTTCTCGGTCTGGAGGAGTAGCACGTTGGCCTCTACACCCTTTCCCCTCAAGCCCTCGGTCATCGCTATCGCTTGGGGTAAACAGTCGTTGCCGTATCGGAAGGGGAGTCCACTCCCATGGTTAGCGCATCCTGCGAGTATCGCGCAAGGCGCAAGTGCGAATATCGCAGAACACGCGAGCGAACGGACAGTGGAGCCAATGCTACTCATGGCTCACTGGTCTGTTCGCAGAAGAAAAGTCCCCTGCCGTCGGCGAGATGCTTGGGCAGTATTCCACGCCGTCTTTTTCGTCGGTGTTCAGGTCCCCGCCCATCCATACGCTTGTTGATTCTTGCCCGAGAAGGATTCCGGTTTCACGATGGATGATCACCGCGAAGTCATTGCAACCTCCCGAGAAGAGAACGAGTCCGTTTGCATCAAGCATCTCCGCGAGCTTCTCGGCCTGCTTTTTGATCGCCCGCAAAGAACTCTGCGAACAAAGCGAGCGAGCCAATCCCAGCCCGCCGCATGTCGAAGTCCTGAGATCATTTCGAGCTCTCCCGAGTTGCGGAGCGCGGCCCCTGGCTGGGATTGCTCCTCTCTGTGTTGGGCAAAATTTCGTCATACTCTTAAAGGCGGTTTTCGTATTTCTTGCGCATCTTGTCAATGCTCTTACGCTGCCCGTCAGAAAAATGCTTTCTTGAAAGGTTGGAGGATAGGAAGTCCGCCTCCCAGTCGGAGATCTCGATTGTCGTGCTGTCGTCGAGGTCTTGCAGGAAGTTATTGCGCAGAGTATCCATGGCCTCCTGTGCCAAGGGATTTGCCGGCTTCCTAGAGAAAGTGCTTCCTTTGCGGACTTGAGGTCGCTGCGGCCGTCTTGCGCGTGGAGACGAGCCTTCGTCGAAGTCTTCTGAACCGTCGATTGATCCGGAGAATGCCATATTATTTCTGATTGGTTGGGAATGCTGTGGCGTCAAGCATCTTGAAGAATGGACTTGGCTTGAGAAGCTTATTTGCCATGTGCTGGGCGATCCTGTCTGACTCGCGGGCAAGGATTCCTGGAGAAAAGTGCAGCGCAACAACCCCGCCGGCATAGCTGAAGGTAATTACAAAAGCAAATGGGTCCAGCAGGTCGCTCCGCATGTCGGAAGCCTTACGGCGTGGTGGGATGCCAACCTGCTCGCAAAGATCTCGGAGTTATTTGAAAGAAAGCCGACAAACAATCTCTTGCTTGAAAGCGTCTGGAAAATTGGATAGCATTATTTTGGGAGAGCAAACAGATTGTGGTGGCCAGTAAAATCGGAGTGACCAGCAAGACGACGATAATGGAGATGAAGAGGCTCACTACTTTTTAGGAGTAAAGTTCCAGCGCTTCTTCGCTGAGGCTAGCCCTCCGCGACGCCGGGCGTCTTTGTCTTTGCCACCAACCAGGCCGCCGATTTTTCCGCGGATGGACATGAGCTCGGACTGCGTGAAGCGGCCGGTCTTCAGCAGCTCCTGCAGCCTTTTGATTTCCCGCTTCCGGGCGGTTGGGTGCATTTTCATATTAGCATTCCTCGTAGGCCCCTGCCGCCTCTTCGCCTTGCAAGTCGATGCTTTTTGTTAACGTGACCGACTGGTCTTTGCCTCGTTCCCAGGTGAGCGTGATCGTCCCATGGATGACGGTTGTGATGATGTTTTTCTTGTAGCGCCCACCACCACCGTCTTCACTTTCGCCGCCTTTTTCTTCAACTTCCACCGTCACAGCGTCGTCTTCATTTTCAACCAGGTTCAGAAGCTCCAGTTGGTTGGGTTCAGGCAGCTCATTAAATCCTTCGAAAGTGCAGACCTCAAAGCTTTCTTCCAAGTTGAGGTCAATACTCTTCAGCTCAGTGGAACAGTCGGCGCAAGCCCGGACAGCCCGGACTTCCGCTGTGATCAAGACAGCTGTCCCGGAAAATGAAGCCTCGAAGGAATTGATTTCCGGATCCTGGTTTTCCAGGCCGGTGAACTTATTGCAATCTGGACATCTCATAATTTTATAAAGTAGAAATTTGCCGCGTCCGGAGGGTTGAACTGCCGGAGCGGCGTGGGTCTGGGCTAAGCTTACGACTTGACTTCGCCGTTTGCGAACCAGTCTTCGAGCAAGCCTTGGAACTCCTCGGCGCCGAGGTTCTCATCAGCCCAGGCTTTGATTTCGGAATACTTCCTCAAATCGCGCAGGGCGGCGTTGGTGGTGCGGCGTGCCTCGGGATCCTCAATCGCCTGGATGATGGTCCGGACGACGGAGCGGGTCCGCAGGTTGTAGGGCAGCTTGATCAGTGGGCGCTTCGCCTTTTCAGGCTTGGGCGCGGCTTCCTTGCCCGGCTTGTCTGCAGGCGGGTTTTTCTTGGTTGAAGTTTCCTTGGCGGCCACGGCTTTCGCCACGGCTGCGTTTTCCTTCACAAGTTTGGAAGGCTTCTTTGGCTTCGCGACTTTCGCCGCTTTTGGCAATACGTCTGGCATTTTGTTATTTCCTTTTTCCAGTGGGTTTTGTGTTCTTTGCAACCAGACTGGAGGCACGGCTGTAAGAAGAAATCTTGATGGCCAGGACTGAGTCGTTGGGACAGCGGACCTGGATGGCATCGGAAGGAATGCTCAGAGAGAACGCTGAGAAGTGGTGGTTCTTCGAGGATTCCCAGTTGCGGTGAAGAGACGCCGCGGAAGTAAACCCGTATTCGGAATTTTTCGGATTCAGGCAGACCAGGATCAGCCACTCTGCTGGGAGATACTCCAGCGGCAGCCTGTTGTTGGGATCCAGGACTGAAGCGAAATCGTCAGGCAAGGGAAGGAAGTCAAACATTTTGATCGACTCCTTGCATAGAGTGGCGGTCGTTGGCGGTGGTGCGGTCCAGGTAATCAAACGAGCTGCGGCCGAGGGCGAACCCACACTCCTTCTTGCTGGCGGCATCCTCGGCCTCTGAGACGAGCTGCTGATCTTCGGGAGCCAGGGCCTTGAATTCCTCCGAGGTGAGATCCGAAAGGCCGTCACGGTCGACGTGGACCTGCTGTCCGGTGGATAGTGTGACTTTCATTGAAGATTCCGGGCAATCCCGGCTGTTGGAAGTGTTGAAGTACTCATGACAGAGGAAGGAATACCTGGCTGCCAGTCAGAAGTAAATAAAAACTTTCAACTATTTGGCTTCTTGGGATGGAGGCTCCACAGGTTTCTTTGAGAGGTGCAACTTGGAAAGCGGAAGCTTTATCCCAAGCGGAGCGACTTCGGCGGAAGGTTTTTCGAAGAAATGAACCACACCACCCATCTCATGCGGACAGGAACTCTCGTTGTCTGGCACGACTTCCGGCGGGCAGACTTCTTTTGGATTTTCAAATGATTCTTCCATATTAAGATATGTGAGCGAGCGGCTCGGTGCCTTTTGCTAGTCCTTCGAAGAGCAAGCGTTTCCTGCGGGCTTTCCAATTGATGGTCGCGCCTTCTTTCGGCTGGAACACCGGGGGAAGATGCTTTAATTTCTCGAGAGCGTGCGGACCGGTGCGGGCCAAAGCCAGTTCCTCGCGGGCCTGGATCTGCATCCGGCTGAGCCAGTCTTTCTGCCTGGCGATGAACTCGTCTGGAGTCTCGCCTTCCAGTTTTCCGTCTTCGTAGATGTCAAGGAACTCGGAGTTGAAGAATTCCATTTTCTCCGCAGCAGGCGTCGACCGAGAACCGGCATGCGTCCAGTCGGAAGCCAGGACCGTGAGCTTTTCCAGCGCCTCTTTAATATCAGCGAGCCGTTGCTGCGCGGCAAGAATCGAAGTGCGCCTGGTGAATTTGGATTCTTTTTCGAATACGGCCATCTCCTTCTGTTCTTTCTTTGCAAGCTGCCGTTCTGCTCCGCCCCGGCGCTGCGCCTCAAGGAATTTGCCACGAAGTTCAAGGATCCGCATCTCAGCTTGAGCCAACTGTGTGGCATGCTTGGTCTGCAAGTCGATTTTTTCCTGCGCCTGCTGGGCAAGCTGCCGGGAATGCTGGGCGGAGAGCTCGAATCTTTCCTGCTTCTGGCAGGCTTGAACGGTGACCAATGCAGCTTTGGCCATGTGCAATTCTTCCAGGGCTTGGGTTTCGGAAGCCTGGACGATCTCGGCTAAGGTTTTCTCCTGGACTTGTAGGCTTTGACTGTTTCCGGCTCCTTCTGGTTGGGCCCGAATCAGACGTGGCCGACTGGGTTTTTCACTGTGAGGTTGCGTATTTAGTTTAGGTCCAGCTATTTGAGCCAGTGGTTGGTTGGTTGTTTCCATAAATTTATTGGTGGAGGATCAAGCATAGAATAACCGAAACTCTATTATTGTAAATAAATATAAACCATAATATGGGGGGGCATGACTATTATATAACATACCACCCCCCCCCTATTTATATTTATATTTTTTCTTCATATATATTTTAAACCTTTGTTTGATCCTCCACAGAATCTTCTGTGTAGTTTGTCTTTGGATTTCCCGATTAGCTGAATTGTTGACAGACTGACAGCGGATGAATAACTTCATAGGAGTCGACCCAGGTAAGACCGGCGGACTCTGTTTGCTCGAGCCAAAACTTCGTGGTAAAGGATTAAACGTCGTAGAAGGCTGCAAGATGCCGGACACCGACACTGAAATCTGCGAAGTTCTTTTGGACTGGTTGCCGCAGTGCCGCAGAGTTTATGTCGAGGCTGTTCCGAAGTTTGCCGGGGAGAACCGGTCCGCGGCCTTCATGTGCGTCCTGTATGGAAACTATCGAACAATCACCGGCGCAGTCACCATGTATCAGCTTCTCCACAAGAAAGACTTGCTGGTGGAAATGCCGCTGCTGCTCTGGATGAATCAGATAATCCCACAGAAGGAAAGGTCCCGGGACCGGGCGATCCGGAAAGGCCAGCTGAAAGCCGCTACCGAACAGAAATGGCCGGCCTGGAAGTGGACGGCCGCGACTTGCGACGCGCCGTTGATCGCGGAGGCTGGGTATTTGCTTGGTAGATAATTTCGCTTTTCATTCGTTGGCTTCAAGAGCTATCCTTTGAAGCATGACCGTTAGGAACAGCGTCCGGCTCACTCCGGCTCAAATCGAGTTCGTCAACCGCCACATCCTGGACGGAGAAGCGCTTGGTCTGGCTTTCCTCAATTCTTTTCCCCAGCTCACCGCAAATTGGAATCCGAGAGATAAAGGTATCCGGCTATCAATGGCCTGCCAGGCCGCAAGCCGGCTTCTCGAAAAGCCGCACATCAAGCGGTATGTCAACGAGCTGATCGCAAAAGCCAAGAGGAAAGCGGAGCGGTCAAGATTTCTGTCCCTGGAAGAAAAGCGGGAATTCCTTGCGAATGTCGTCCGCACACCGGTCGGTGACGTGGATGAGTTCAGTCCGCTTACCCAGGAAGTTACACACGCCGCGGATGGATCCCGGAAGATCAAGTTGCCGGATAAGCACCGTGCCTTGGAGCTCGATGCCAGGCTTATGGGAGAATTCCAGGACACGGTGCGGTTGGACATCGGGGAGAAGATCATCAAACTTGCGACCGAAGTTGCCTGATGCCTCCGTCGCACAAGTTCATGAAGACCGGGGTGCGTCGGCCGGTGCCGACAGTTTCCCAGCAGATACGGGACCGGAAGGCCGACAAGGTTTTGCCAAGTGAAGAGTATCTCCGCCGTGCATACGCCCTCCGGCAAGCCCACACCGACGCCGGTGACATCTTCGGTCCGGCGGAGTATATCATCAAGCATTGCCTCAAAACTCCGCAGACGGGCGAAATCAAGCTGACGACGAGAGAAGCGGAATTTCTGGTTTGGAAATATATCCAGCGGATGCTTGACGTCGAGGAGTATAAGGCCGCGGCAATCGTCTGTTGGGGCCCGGAGCTCTTCACTCCCGAGCCGCATTGCACACAGCTCGTGTGGGACGCCCTGGAGACGCACTCAAAAAACTTGATCATGGGCGGAGGTTCTTTGAGCAAGAGCTACAGCGGTGCGGTTTACTTCGGCCTCGATTACATTCGGGATCCGGAGTGGACCTGCCTGAAGGTGATGTCGGTGACCGCCGCGCATGCTGTGACGAACATCTTCGCGCATCTGAAAAACCTGCTGCAGAGCACGATTGTTCCAGTTCCCGGACTGGTGGTCAAGACGGACTCGATCCGGGTGAACAATGACGACAAGCAGGGAATTCATCTGGTCTCAATTCCGCAAGGCGATGATGGGAAAGGCCGGCTTCGAGGATTTCATCCGGTGCCGCGGCTTCGAAGTCATTGGCGCTTCGGCCGTCTGAGCCGTATCGGCCTGCTGCTCGATGAGGCGGAGGAAATTCCGGACGGCGTGTGGGAGGATGTCAACAACGTCCTGCTCACCGAGGAGGCCGACGACAGCCACGTCAAGGTGATGGCCGCGACGAACCCCAAAGACCGGCATTCGAAATTCGGTCGTAAAGCCGAGCCGGAAAACGGCTGGTCAAGCGTCGACATCGACATCGATGAGACCTGGGAATCGTCTGAAGGCTGGCATATCACACGGCTGGATGGCGCCAAGTGCGAGAATGTTGTGCAGGAGAGGATCGTGTTTCCTGGGCTGCAGACGCTCGACGGCTTCAACAACCTGCTGCGGATGGGCACCGACAATCCGGAATATTACACTATGGCTCGGGGTTGGTTTCCAGAGGAGTCTTCCCAGGCTGTCGTTGTCACCGGTGCGATGTTCACTGCCTGTCAAGGCAACCTGGTATTTTCTGGTCCTACAGTTTCCGCGGGCGGAGTTGATCTTGCCTTTGAGGGCGGCGACTTTGTGATCTTCACTCACCTTCGGCATGGCGAGGCGGCCGGTTTTCGGGATGTTAGCGGGCGATATACCCCGTTCCGCCACGGGCAGCGGGCCATTCAAGTCGAGCAGCAGATCAAACTTGAGAAACTTCCGACGCTTGAGCAGACCAAGGCGATTATTCGAGTCTGCAAGGATCTTTCCATCAAGCCGGCCTGGCTGTCGGTCGACCGCACCGGCAACGGCACCGGCGTCCATGATGCTCTGTGCTCGATGTTCGGGCCCGAAGTCTTCGGTGTCATGTTCTCCTGGGCGTCCACGGACACGAAGATCTTGGAAGATGACTCAGAAGTCTGCTCGGAGCGTTACCACGACGTCATCACGGAGATGGCATTCTCTGTGCGGCGGTTCATGGAGACGAGCATCCTCATGTTCAATCCGGCGATGAGCTGGGTTGATCTGGAACGTGAGTCCGTGACACGACGCTATTACCAGGTCGGCCGTGGCTTCGTCCGCCTGCAGTCGAAGAAGGAATTCAAGAAGGCGAACGGCGGCGTTTCTCCCGACTTTTTCGATTCTCTGCTTGTCGGTGTGCATGGTGTCCGCATGAATTCCGGCGTGACTGCACAGCTTGTTGGGATTCCTGCTAAGAAGAAAAACGTTTCACAGCTACCCCGGCACGGGGTAATAGACGAGCTGGAATTTATGGACATGCTTTGAATCTTATGAGCCGCGTCATTGAAGCATTGGTGATGCCGGGAGGCTGGCACAAACCGGAAGTCGATCGGACTGGCCAACCGCTGCCTTCGCCGATCCAGGCGGACACTTTCAAACTTCTGGTTGAGGCCGTGAGGAAGTTCCGGGCCGACAACTTGATCCCGATCGGCGACCCGCTTGCCGACGTTGAAAAGTATATCTGCGAGAAATTTCCAGGCTCCTGCCATTCTGTCCCAGGTGCGACTGTGCAAGTGACTGTGAAGCGCGGCTCTACCGACAAGCTGACCGACGAGATGATCGCCTGGCTTGACCGGGCGCTGATCAATCATTCGCAGGACAAGCTGGTCCTCAAGGCAAAAGCTCTGGAGCGTGGAGAGATCTGCCGCAAGTGTCCGATGAATGTTTCGTGGAATCGCAGCTGTGGAGTCTGCTCGGAAGCTGTTGGCCGGCTTTCTTCGATGGTCCGCGCCGGGCAGGATGTTGCTTTTGGTAAACGGCTTTTTGCTTGCCGCGTTTTCAAGCATGAGAATCGCTCAGCCGTGTGGTTGAGAGAGCAGCCGCCGCAGGAAGCCTCCGGCTCGGCGCCGGCTTTCTGCTGGGCAAAGTGAAAATTTCTGCCCAAGGCCTGAAAAATGCAGGGCAAGCTTTGCAGCGGGTTTTAAGAAGGATTCCCAGTGAGGATCCACGGGTCGATAGTTCTATGCAGAAAAAAAGAATGTTAATTTGTGAAGGGTGTGAGTATCGAGAAGACTATCAGTGCTCCAGGTGCGAGTGCTTCATCCGTATAAAAACCATGCTGAAAACCGAAAAATGCCCGGAGGATAAGTGGTGAGTGAGCAGACGACCACCGGGGTGGAGAAGCTTGTTGAAGAGACCGGCGAGCCTGTGAAGCAGGTTATGTCCTTCAGTCAGGTGCATCAGCTGTATAAAGATTTCGTCAAGGACAACCGCGAGCGCAACAACAAGAACGCGGCGATCACGAAGAAGCGGGACGGCGAGCAACCTTTCTCTCCCCGAAAGCTGAAAGCCGCCGGGCAGTCCTGGCGCAACAACCGTCCGACCGGGTTTATGAGCGCGATGCTGCAGCGCTTGCATCCTCCCTACAAGCAGATGGTGGACCAGCTTCCCTCCTTGACTTTCGCCGGCTTCCCAAACGATTCTCTCGGCTCGGACAAGCACCGCGACGCATTCCGTCGCCGGGTGACCGACACCATCCGCAAGTGGAGCGGCTGGGGAGATTTTGTTTCACAGCTCGTTTCCGAGGATCTTGACTTCGGCTATGCGGCGATGTCCTGGGACGACGAGTTTTCCTGGAAGCCGAAGCTTTATCGGTCGGACGAAGCCTATTTCTATGTTGGCTGCCCACAGGATTCGGCCGAGGTAGAGGTCTGGGGGCTCAAGCAGAATTTCCCTGTTCATGAGATGATGGCCGTCATTCAGCGCGGACAAGTTTCAAAGGATGCCGGCTGGCACCTGCAGAACGTTATCAAGAAGCTGAACGTCGCGCCGAAAGAGTTTGACAATAAGTCTTCCGAAGAGAATGCCCGCCAGATGGAAGACCTTGCCCGCGAAAACAACTACGCCGCAGCCCACGGCTCCTCGATCCGAGTGGTGAAAGCCGGGCACATCTTCTCTGTCAACCCAGTCACAAAAAGAGTCGATCATTACATTTTCGATCGTGACGACGGGACACCACTTTTCTTCAAGGCCGCTCAATACGGGAAGATGCCGCATGTCCTGAAGCTGTTCACTGCGGAAGTGGGCGACTCGACACTTCACGGCTCCCGGGGGGCGGGGAGAGTTCTTTACAACACGCATGTCTCAGTCGAGCAGGCCCGCAACATGATTCAGGACGCGCTGCATCTTTCCGGGCTCGTGCTGCTGAAGAAAGGCAAAGGCCAGGGCGGAAGCGGCACCTCGGAGAATATCGCGCTTACGGTGATGCACCCCTTTGCAGTCATCGGCGACGGCTACGAGATCATTGAGAAGGTGAAGTTCGAAGTCAATGCGGAAGCTTTCTTCGCTTTGGACCGGCACGCGACGGCCCAGGCTGAAATCCTTATTGGTGCATTTCTCCCGTCCCAGCCGACAATGGAAGCAAAAGGCGGACCTCGGACCGCATCAGAAGTCAACTACGTTGCTTCCATTGATGCCCAGATCAAGGCCGGTTCGCTGGCAAGGTTCGCCGATCAGTTGTTCTGTGGCATCGAAGAGATCCAGCGCCGCATCGCCCATCCGGATGTCCTGGACGCCGCGGAGCAAGTCTTTAAAAAATGCGAAGAGACGCAATCGCTGCCGATTTTCGACGAGCAGCTGTTCCAAACGTTGGTTTCTGCTAAGACTCAAACAGGGTTTGTTTTTGCGGACCTTCCCAAGCATGTGGATCCGGACGCGGTCTATTGCGTTCTTGCTTTGCGGCAAGATGGCTTGACCCAGCAGCAGATACTCATTCTCGCCAACTCTCCTGCCCGGGCTTCTGTGTCCGATGCCATCGCCGCCCAGTCTGGAATTCTCAGCGACATCGTAGCACGGTATGGCGTCGACCCTGTCGTGGACACGACCGAGCTGAAGCGCCGTGACATCGCTTCCAAGCTTGGAGGAGAAGCTGCCGAGCGGCTGATGAACGTTGACCTCAACCCGCTCTCCGACCTCAAGCAGGGAAGAAACCAGATGCTAGAGTTGAGCGCCATGCTCTCCGGAAACGAGATTCCAGTGGACAAGTCGGATTCCGACGTCGTTCATCTTAACGTCATCGCCCAGCGGATAGAGCCCATGCTGCGGGACCCCAACATTTCTCCGCTCGTGTCGAGCCAGCAGTTTCTGCAGAGGCTTCTCAGCCATGCTCAGGCACATGCCCAGGCGGCGCAGACAAAAGGAGTCAAACCCGACGTGCTTGCCCCGGCGATGGAAGTCATCAGTAAGATTGAAAAATTCGTCCAGCAGATGCCTGTCGAGCAAGCCGCAGGCCAGGCGGTCGGACAAGCCACCGCGCCGGGAGTCGTTCCAGCCGGAGCGCCAGCCGAAGTTGTTCCTTCCACTCTTCCGGGCGACATGATTGAAAGCGCCGCGTCTCCAGCCCGTCCTACAGCAAGCGGAGACCTGAAGCCCGTTTCCATCCCACTTACTCCGCAGCCATCGTCCAGCCAGCCAACATCATAAAAAGTTTTAAGGCATGAGCCCTCTTCAGATCCTCGCAGTTTTGTTCTTGGCACTTGAATTTGCCAATTTCGTAAAGTATCTAAAAACATGAGCCCCATTCGCAACGAAGAAGCCGTCGCCTTCCGTGATTTTATCAAAAAAGTTTCTGCTTCCCGTTTAGAGGAGCTTCTCCGCGCCGGCCGGCCGGAAGCGCTGACCGCCGAAGCTGTTCTTACGAATGACTCAGACGCGATCGCACGGCTTTCGATCATGCACACTGGGTATGACTCCGCCGTCGCTCAATTTTTCAACCTCGCAGAGTCCAAGCCGACGGTGCAGTCCGAGCCGGGATTTGCGGATATGACCTGAACTTTATGCCAAGAAAAACAAAAGCCACAAAAGGTGCCGCCGAAGAAGGAGTCCCCGCAGACCTGGATCTCGGCCACGCAGAAACTCCGTCGGAAAACCAGATGCAAGAGCTCGACGCCGCCTTGGATGAAGCCGGTGTGCATGACGTCAATACTACCCCTGCTGCCGAAGCCCCAGCGGAAGAAGTGCCCGCCGACGAAGTCCCCGCGGACCAAGTGATCGAAAAGCAGGCGCCGCTGACCGACACGCCTCTCAAGGATCTTTTACCGCCCGGCACCGAAAAGCCTGTCGAAGTCCCAGGTGAGAAGCCCGCTGAAGTTCCTGCCGAAACTCCAAGCGAAAAGCCCGTCGTTAAAAAACCGGTTGATGAAGAGCCGGCCAAAGAAAACTTCGACGACCTGGATTTGGACGCGATTCAGCCCCCACCTGGGGTAAGTCCCAGGAATCTCGTCAACTTCAACAAGCTGCGGGAAGTATCAAAACATTACAAAGAGGTCGCCGCGGCCATCCCAGGGCTCCAGAAACAACTGACGGAGCTGCAAGCTCGGGGCACAGTTCCGGAAGAAGTGACCAAAGAGCTTGAAGACCTGCGCAATTTCCGCAAGATTTTCGACACCGAGAATGATCCGGAGTTCAAGGCGCAGTTCGACGGCAAGCTGGAAGCCTTGGACACGGACCTGCTCGGACTGCTCGTCAAGAACGGCCTTCCACAGGAAACGGCTGACTCGTTGAAGGCCCAGGGCCTAGGAACCTTGCCCGCCGAATTCTGGGAAGAACAAATTCTTCCGAAGCTTTCTTTCGTCGACCGGCAGCGGATCGAGAAGCGCCTCGCCGAGCGGGCCGACCTCAGCGACCAAAAACTCCAAGCCGTTGAGAAGTTTGCCAGCCAGCGCACCGAAGTGCTCGCCGAACAGGAGAAGAAGCAGATGGCTGCCTTCCTCGCCGACCAGGAAAAGATCAATCAACACGTGGCTGCTATGGTGAAAGACATTCCCTGGGCAACTCCGGTGGTGATCCCGGAAAAAGGCACGAAGGAAGAGAAGGCCGCGGCGGAGGCGCACAACGCGGAGGTTGCAAGACTCAGTGGAGCCCTGCAAGAAGCCCTCTATCCAGCGACGCCGCAAGCCCGGGCCGAGATCGCAGCAGCGGCTGTCGCTTCCACGGTCCTCGCCTCCAGTGTGAACGATTTGTCTTCTCGGTTGAAAGCGGCCAATGAGCGGGCCGAGAAACTTCAGAAAGACTTGGACGCGATCAAGTCTGCCGGGAAGATGCCGACACCGACAAAAGAAGGACGTCGCGTCACGCCAGAAGTTACGGATACGTCACGAATGTCCGATGACGAGGCGATTGAGCAAGGCCTCAAGGCGGCGGAAGGTCTCTAACCAAGAAATTTTATGACGAGCCACAAATTGCGTTTGAAGAAACGTCCGACTGACGTTTCTGCACCAGGTCAAGAAGCCGCACCGAGCGAAGAGTCTGTCGACGCCGGGCTCGGCAGTCTGGCAGGTTTTTCTGCCGAAGACTTGGCAGAAGGTGCACAGAGTCCGGAGGAAGTCCCCAGTCCGGAGGAAGCGCCAAGTTCTCAGCCAGTGTTTAACGATTCCCATATCGTGGACTGGGTCGGGCGGGATGTTTTTGTCGGGTTCCCCTGCTACAAGCAGACGAATCCGGCGACTGCTTGGTGTCTGCTCGCTTCCGCCTTGGACTATGGAAAAGAGAAGCTGCGGTTTGACCTGGAAATCGGCGATGCGATGATCTACCACGCCCGGAACCGGCTTGTGCAGAAATTTCTTGAAACTCCGGCGCAGTGGCTGCTGTTCGTCGACGATGACATGATCTTCCCGATCGGTCGTCCGGCTTTCTTGCGCCAGATGGGCCGTCTGCCTCTGCACTACCCGGATTCTCCTTTGATGCTGAACTCCATCGAGCGTCTGCTCAGCCACAAGCAGCCGCTCGTTGGAGCGACGTATTTCACCCGCAACGTGGAAGGCCTGCCGGTCAACGCCCTTCGGCAGGAGTCGAATTATCTTCGAGCAATCAAGACTTTCGAGGACCGCATCTTTCCATGTGAGTGGACGGGCACCGGGATGATGTTGATTCATCGCTCTGTTTTTGAAACGATCCAAAAGCAGATGCCGGAGCTCGAGACCAGGCATGATCCACTTGCGCCTTGGGAGTTTTTCTTACCGGTTGCCGGGCAGGGCGAGGATGTCGCTTTCTGCCAGCGAGCAAAAGCTTGCGGAATTTTGACGCACGTCGACTCCATGCTGCAGTGCCTGCATGTCGGTTACGGCGTCTACGGAGTCCACACCTCTGTTACAAAATGAGAATCGTTGTCGTCAGCCACGGGCGGTGCGGATCCTCTTTGCTTACAGGAGCTATTTTAGGTTCGCAGACTGAGGTTTCTGAAGCAACCTTCGTAAGGCATCATAAGGATTTGCCCAAAGAAGGAATTTTTAAGACGCATTGCTGGGCACCAAGTCGTTTATGTTCTGACACGAAATATGTTTACGTCTACGGAGACTTTGCATTGTCTGCTATTTCTGCTCACCAACAGCCGGAAGATTTTCAGCGGCTGCATTACTTGAACATGGGAGCGGCTTATGAAGACCGTGAAAATTGGCCGTGGGTAGACACGCTTCATATTCTTCAGAATTTTCGTTCTTGGCAAACTTATCAAAAGTTTGTGTTGTTTTTGAAGTATGACGAGCTTTGGTCTCCACATGTCCGGGAAGCTTTGGATACACATCTCGGCTTTCCGGTTATTCTGCCTGAGAAAAAACAAAGGGCCACGCTTTTTGACTGCACTGACGTAAATCATTTTGCGGCACAGATGACCTATCAGTTATGAAAGTGGATCCGGGAAATATGTTGGTGTGCCTACCCTACTGGGATGGCGACTGGGATCAGATGCGGGAAACAGCAACTTTAATAAGCGACCTTCTCCCCGAAAAACAAGAAAACTGCGACCTACTGTTTGTCTCCCGGTTTGACGCGCACGGCCCAGACGCCAAGACAGTGATGCACTGCATGGAGAAGTTCGCTACAGTGCAGCATCACCGCTGCCGGCGGAGAGGAATCGGTTTCCCCATGGGCTGCAACGAGATGGCTTTTGAAATTTTCCACCAAGTCAGTTATCATCACGCCCGGCTTTTCCCGAAAGCGCGCTGCATACTGGTTGTCGAGTCGGACTGCGTAATGCTGTGTCGGGATTGGAGTAAGCAACTATTTACAGCCTGGCGAAAAGCCGAGGCAGCAGACAAGCTTATCTGCGGGAATTTAATCCCAGGCTGCGTGGGTGAAGGCAAGCACCACGTCAACGCGGTGTCCATGTTTCATTGGGACATCGTTTCGAAGATCCCGCAGCTGATCGGATCGCCAGGGCAACAGGGTTGGGACTTTTATCACGGCTGCCGGACAGCTCCAGTTGCGGTCGACACTCCGCTGATCTTCATGGACTATCAGAAGAAGACAATTTCCAGCAAAGAGCTGTTTTCTCCAAAGAAGCGAGGCCAGGTGCCGGTTCTTTATCATGGCGTCAAAGATGATTCGGCCGTTAAGGCGGTGAGAAAGAAATTTTCAATATGAACAATCGAAAGACGTTGGTGTCGGTGCACGGCTACGCCGGCGACCAGCAGCAAGTCTGGGATCTTCTTCCGGTTTTTGAGCACCACCGCTGCCCGGTTATTATCTTGTCACCCGAGGATTCTCACATTGAAAACGTCAAAGGGCACATCTGCCGATTTGCCGGCAAGCGCGCCTATGTCGGGCAGGATTCCTGGGACCGGCAGCATCTTCAGCTGAAAGTTTTGCTTGAGTATGACTTCGACTGGTATCTGCTCAACGACTCGGACTCTTTTATTATTTCGCCACAGATCCCGGACTACCTTTTTGAAAGCAAAGATGTCGTGTGGAGCAACGAGGTAAAAGATTTCCGAGTGCCCGGAACAACGTCTCATGGAGTGGACTGGCCTATGGACTATCATGCCGGCTATTCACTGATCGCGATGCAACCTCCTTACTTTCTTTCTCGTGTTACACTTGAGAAACTGGTTGTAGCCTCTGAAGGATTGGTCGCCTGCCCGACGACGCCTTTCATCGACTGGTGGTTTTTGCCGGCTTGCAAAAAAGCGGGGTTGGTGCATGCGCCATTTCGGAACGGGGCCAGCTGTGAGACGATCACGCAGAACGGCGTGTCTGCGATGGCCAATGCAGTGTCGAACGAAAAGGCGGTCTGCCTTCATTCTATCAAGTCTTTGGAGATTCGCAAGATGCTCGTCCAAGCCTACAAGAAAACTTTATGAAAACCCTCGTCATCACCGGCGCACGCGGATTGCTCGGCTCCGCCTGCATGAAGCATTTTGAAAACAAGCGGGAGATTATTCCTTTCGAGGGGAATTGCCTCAACGAGACACACGTCGAGCGGTTCTTCCACAACATCAAGCCGGACGAGGTGATCCACTGTGCCGCAAAGGTCGGCGGAGTCGAGGCAAACAAAAATCACCCGGTGGCTTTTCTGCAGGAAAATTTGTCGATGCAGTGCAATGTCATTTCTTCTGCTGCAAGAAACCGCGTGGAAAAACTGATTTTTGTCGGCACGTCTTGCATGTTTCCACGGGACGCCGAGCTGCCTGTGCGGGAAGACTCTCTGCTGACCGGGAAACTTGACGATTCCATCGAGGCTTATGCAGTAGCAAAGATCGCCGGCTGGCGGTTGTGCAAGGCTTATTGGGAAGAGCAAGGCAAGCAGTTCATGACAGTCAACCCTTCGAACATCTACGGGCCGAACGACAACTACGGCCCTTCTGCGCACGTGATCCCCGCATTGATCCGGAAGTTTTCTCTGGCAAAGCTGACTGGAGAAGCGCCTGTGATTTGGGGAGACGGGTCTGCGGTTCGGGAATTCATTCACTCCTCGGACGTGGCCGCAGCGATCGAAGTCGTCCTGGAAAAGTGGAAGTCTCCGGAGGTTATTTCTATTGGGACCGGAATCGGCCACACCATCAAAGAGTTGGTGGAATTCTTGGCCCGCATTTCAGAAATTTCTGTCCCAGTCCGGTGGGATACTTCAAAGCCGGTTGGAATCCCAAGAAAGACTTTTGACGTTACCAAGATACGGATGCTCGGCTGGCAGCCGATGGTCGGTTTGGATCACGGGCTGCAGATGACCTGGGCCGACTTTACGAGCAACCCGCTTCCGCGCGGACTTCAGACAGACATGCGCTGATTACTCAGCAGTAAATTTTTGTTTACAAAGCCGGCAAGAAGAGAATATCAAGGCATTTAATGATTCGAATGGTCCACGCAAGGACTCCCTGGCCAGAAGGGTGACTGGCTGAAGAGGACGACCAACGAGCCCCTCGTCCGAGGGCACTGAGAGAAAACTGTCAGTTCAACTCGTGGTCGAGTCCCTCAAAAGATTACGGCTGCACAAGCAAAAGGAAATTACAAGCACTATGGCAGCAGAATGCATTGATCTTTCGGCAGTCCAGGACTTCGCCGTCAAAGACACCAACCGAATCGTCGGGCAGATCGCAAAGGTCCTCGCCCGAAAGTCCCCGTATATGAACGTCCTCAAGGGCGGCACTTTGGAAAATGTTTCTGACGTTGTCCGGTCCGTCATCCAGGAGCGAGCCGTTCTCGCCGCCAGCCTCGCTGCGCCGGCCTTCACCAATGACATTGAACTCTGCGGAACCGGCGCCGACGCCGACGAAGTGGGGACGACCGAATACCAATACAGCCTGCAGAGTCTGCGTGGCCGCGGTCCTCGGGTCTGTGTCAAAACCAGCCGCACCGCCTTCAAGGGAGCGTATCTGCAAGCGCAGATCGCGATCGAGAAAGGCATCCTGCAGCTTGTCAACGCGGACATCCGCTATACGCTTCTTTCGCGTTCCGGCGTCAAGTTCACCGCCCAGTCCGGCGTGGCCTTCGACAGTCTGATCGACGGAGACGCGCAGCACATCGACGAACTGTTCACCAAGGGCCTTCCGACGTCGCCCATGAACTTCAAGTCACTGTATCGCCTGGCCTCGTTCCTGCGTGAAGACCTTCTCGCCGAGCCCTTCGGTTCGGCCTCCGGAGACTTCTTCACCGTGCTCGGTTCGCCGGACTTCATCGAGACCATCCGTAACGATGCGGACGTCAAGGAAGATCTGGTCGCGCTCACCACGGGTTCGTTCTCCATCGGCAAGGATGCGATCGCCGGCTATCAGTTTCAGGGCTATCGCGGAATTGCGTTCGGCGTGGACAGCCAGCCGCTGCGCTTCAACACGATGACCAACGGCATGCCAAATCTGATCGAGCCGGAAGTCAGTGTGGCCGCATCGAAAGGTGTCGCCTCCCGCGCCTCCAGCGCCTGGCGGAACGCTCGGTATGAAATCGGATTCATGATCGGCGGCGACAGCTTCGAGCGCCTGGTGCCCGAACGCTACGTCGGCGAGGGATCCTTCAAGTTCGCGCCGCAGCTCCACATGGGCGAGCTCGAGTGGGTGGCACAGCGCGATAACGACTGCAACCTGTTCCTCGATTACGGACAGCACATCTACCAGATCAGCCGCGCGCACCGGCCGATCCGCCCGCAGAATGTGGTTCCGTTCATCTACGAGCGTTGCCCTGCAGACACCGGCCTCGGTGCTTGCATCTCCAGCTCAACCGGTCTCTAGTCAGACCCACCTTCTTTCGGCTGCCAGAGCCCAACTGTTTTGTGGCTCATGACTTAGGGCCTGGCAGCCGGAAGAACCCTTTTCAAAATTAGTTTTAGTGGAGGAAAGACTATGACAACCGCAGAGTTTCGAAAACTGTTTCTTATCGGCGCTGGGTTTGAGGCCAGCCAAATTCCTCCGACTTTTGACGAAGCTACTTGGCGAAAGCTGGTGCTTCAGGCGCTGGCATCTCTCGAAAATCGAGTTCCAGTGGTTTCGTCTGGCGGGCTTGCAGATTTGACTGCTGAGCAGCAAGCTACCATTATCGAAGGCAGCACAGTAACGACCACAGACGGGAGACGGTGGGTTTATAGCGGGACTGGGGATAAAACACTCGAGGCTTCTTACGTAGAACTTTCTGATGTCACTCCGACTTTAGCTTCAATCACCGACATGTCCGCCGATGCGCGGACGCGGAATATCAAGACGGACGCGGAGTTGCAGACGCTTCTCGACGTGCCTACCGGATCGACAGCCGCAGGGCGAGCGATGCTCACGGCGGCGGATGCGGCGGCACAGCGCGAACTTATTGGCGCGGTGTATCCGACGATCATGCTGCCTTCTGGCGCAAACATCCTTGGGGATATTCCTGATAACTGGGCACCACAGCCAAACACGGATACGGGGCTTGTTTTAGGCAACTCCGTAACCACGATTGGCGACTATGCATTCAGCAATTGCACCGGCCTCACCGGAAGCCTGACCATCCCTGACTCCGTCACCACGATTGGCGACTATGCATTCAGCAATTGCATTGGCTTCGCCGGAAGCCTGACCATCCCTGACTCCGTCACCACGATTGGCAACAGTGCGTTCCAATACTGCACCGGCCTCACCGGAAGCCTGACCATCCCTGACTCCGTCACCACGATTGGCAGCTATGCGTTCTACAGCTGCTCCGGCCTCACCAGTCTGACCATCCCCAACTCCGTCACCACGATTGGCAACAGTGCGTTCCAATACTGCTCCGGCCTCACTTCCGTCAACTGCCGCATCACCAAGGCTGTATTCGATGCCACAGCAGGGGCAGTGGATATGTTCGTGGAAACCTCCAGCGATCTCGTCCTCCACGCCCTCCCCGGCACTGGATGGAGTGCCGGAACAGACTTAACCATCGGTGGCAACACCAGTGTGGATGTTGTCCTCGATCTCACTTAATGAAAACCGTCCACTTCACATCCGGTCTGCCAAGGGCTTGCAGCACACTCCTGCAAAACCTTCTCGCGCAGAATCCGCTTGTCCATGCCACGGCAACCAGTGGAGTGCATGAGGTCATGTATCTCTCCAAGGCGTTCTTCAAGACCGAGGAGTTTCGCACGATTCCGAATCCAGCAGACGGGGAGAAGCTATTCATGGACTTCATGCGAGCGGGAATTTCCAACTCCTTCGATTCCCTGACTGATCGCCCTATCGTTGTGGACAAATGCCGCTCTTGGATCGGCAGCACAGGGTTGCTGTTCAAGCTCT
>Ga0265297_10002348_pt1 | contig 38975 bp, 34 predicted proteins | sample Munlanlwell13791_FD_192502 | JGI IMG/M metagenome (GOLD analysis project Ga0265297, IMG submission 192502) | Leachate microbial communities from a municipal landfill in Southern Ontario, Canada - Leachate well 137-91 | ecosystem: Engineered > Solid waste > Landfill > Unclassified | place...
GTGGCGGAGTCGGAATTATTGAGATCGAAAGAGCTAAAAAACTGGGTTGGTCGGGACCAGTTGTTATTATTGATAAATATTCAAGAGAAGATAGTCTGGAAAATACGCTCGTTGTCAGAAACGAATTCAGATACGAACCAGCTTCTTTATTAGCTAAGGATGAGGTAAGAGAAGTGCAGAATAACTGTCCAGTGCCATTATTTTTCGTGCAAACGGAGATGCCGGTGACTGCCGGTGAACTAAAAACAATAATGTCAGACACAGGTATTCCGGGAAAACCAGTGAGACTGATTTTTGACCAAAGAGCATCAGCACTTTATTTGAATGGGGAGAGACTCTTAGAATCAATAACGAATTCTGTGGAATTATTAAAAGAAGGCGGAGTTTATTTTCTGACAAAATCATTCGCCGATAAATTAGTAACGGATCAAATAGTTGGGGTAAAAGACGGAAAAGTAAGCTATGTTGTCGCTCCCGCACACACTAATGCATTGATTTCCGACTACTCTCCTTTAATAAGTTCAAACGGACAGACATACGTTGCCGAAGGCGTCGTATATACTGATTTAAATGGTAATCCCCTAAGATCCCAAGAAGGAAGAGAATCTGAAAAATTAACCGAATCCCAAAAATTGTGGACAATACAAATTTTAGCTGAACAATTCAGTAACAATAATCCCTATTTACTTATTGATATCACGGAAGGAGTAGTTTACACAAGAAATTTCGTATACGCATACGCATATACACAAGATTTTCCCTTAATGGTTCCTCCGAACTTACCCGAAAATCTCCAGAGCGAATACTTAATAATACAATCTCACTTATTAGAATTAATCAATTTGGCCAGAACAAATCCGGATGCCCTGCATAAAATTAAAGTTCCGGATTTCCCGGAAACACAGGCACTATCATCCTATGTTCGTACCGTAAGACATTTTTTCGCGTCTGTCAAAAAAGACCCCGAAATTTTATTAAGTTGTATAGCTGAATTAGACCGCTCATTTTTCGAAGCAAGACAAGTCGTTTGCTCTCCAAATAAATATTTAGTTTCTGCTGGAGAATTACCTCTGGCAAATTTAAAACTCATGACAGAATATCCCGATTTTGAATCGGATTTTATGGGGCGTTTTTGGAGTTCTTTCTTGATTTATGAAGATGGTCATTTTTCCAGAATCGTTGCACTAGCTATGAGGCATCTCTACACAGGTTCAATTGATGAGGACAATCTTAAAATCAGAAGAGAAATTGACAGACCTCTCGTGCTAAAAATACTTGAAATAATTGAAAAAACTGTGATTGCACACAACTTAAATGCAAGATATGATCCAGAAATTAACACCCTGATTGCACAAGATTCACAATTTGAAAGAATAAGGCAATCTGTTGGGCGGATTGTAAAAATCTCTCCAGAAACCTGGGGCGAAATTATAAGATTCTGCGATGTTTATTTCAGTACTAAAACGAACCAAGGCGCGTGCTGATATTCGTATTATCTTTTTGCCTCAGAGAATTAAAAGGGGTAAACGTAATGTTGAAAAGTAAATACTTTTAAGTGTGTTTATCTGCAACGGATGAAGCCCCCCAGGAGTCGGGTTTGGTTTTGGCAACATAGCCGTTTCCGTTAACCATACCCACAACTTCCCTTATCATCTCCCTCGTTGGCCCCAAAGGTCCAACATCAATGTGAATCTCCAGATCATACTCCGCAGCTGATATTACCTTTCTTATCTCCGGAACCATTTTCTGGGCTGTTTCTAAACTTAATACTGTTTCTGTATATATTTTGTCCCTTAGGATGGGATTTTTAACCAAACGTTTCTCTTTTTTCCAAAAATATCTTGCCCCACGCCCTACCCTGTGGACGATAATCGCCGTTACATAATCTATTTCCGATTTGCCGTTAACCCTGTGGGTTTGGCTATCGGTTCCGATCACAAGGCGGTAGAAACTATGCGGTTCCTCATCAACGAATGACGATATTTGAGATATCACATTTTCTCCGGCTACGGCATTCCTTCCGGGACTATAATAATTACCGTTTGGCTTTGCTTTCATGGCCAAATTATACCCTCTTAATATTTTTGAAACAATCCTTCCTGGTGTATAATCATAAATGCACATGAAAAAAAAGGAATTTAAAAAAGTTACTAAAGCAGTAATAGCCGCAGCGGGTTATGGAACTAGATTTCTGCCTGCCACCAAAAACCAGCCCAAGGAAATGCTTCCAATTATTGACAAACCGATAATTCATTACTTGGTCGAAGAATGCGTTGCTTCAGGGATAAAAGATATAATCATAGTCACGCGAAGCGGACAGGGAATAATGGAGGATTATTTTGACAATAGTCTGGAACTCGAATACATGCTTGATTCAAACGGAAAAGAAACCCTACTTAAAACCGTAAGAAAAATTCCTCAACTTGCCAACTTTGTCTATGTTCGTCAGAAAAAAAACCTCCCCTATGGAAACGGAACACCACTTTTGTGCGCAGCTCCCTTGATTGATAACGATGAAACCTTTGCCTATCTTTTCGGTGATGATTTAGTCAATTCGAAAACACCCTGTCTCAAGCAACTTATTAATATCTATGAAAAAGAGAGTTGTGATGGCGTAATTGCCGCCCAGGAAATAGACATATCTGAAGCTAATCGATATGGCATCTTTAAATTCAAAAAGGGAACAAATGAAATAAAAGAGCTCGTTGAAAAACCGGATCCTGACAAAGCTCCATCAAATATGGCAAATGACGGAAGATTTATACTAAATTACAAAACAATTAAAGAACTCAGAAAGAAAAAATTAGGCAAGAATAATGAGCTCTGGCTGACAGACGCCATAGCTATGGCAATTAAACACAAAGGCCGGTTTATTGCACACAAAATCGAAGGAGAATGGTTAACAACAGGAGATCCTCTGAGGTATATGAAAACTCAAGTCAGAATGGCACTTGACAGAAAAGACATCGGAGACGATTTTACTAAATTTTTGAAATCTCTCAAACTCTAAAAAGTATAAAGAATAATATAACCACACCCAAACAGGCAATTGCAACATATTCCAAAACAACGGACAAGTGCAGATCTTTATGTATGTAATGATAAACCACCCCCCAGGCGAGATAACCCGAGGCTGCCGCGATCCCGAGCGCCAGCTGGAACACCCTATCGTAAGAAAATAAATAAAAACCCAAAACAGTCGCAACCATCATCCCCATCAAAGGAAGATAGTGGGCTAAGTGCCTAGTATATCTTTTGATTATCATACTTATTTCCATTTATTTTGCCGCCCCTCAAAGTATTTCTCCCGCCCTTGCTATAAGTAGTACTGTTAATATCATACCTAAAAATGCGATGTGAGCAAAGGAACGCCCGGAAACACGGTTTATCTTTCTTTTGGCAACAATAACTCCGTCGGAAACCATAACGACCAATAACACTATTGTTGTAAAAACCGATATCTCTTTTGTCGAATTAAAGGGTGATACTAAAAAATGCAAACGGCTAGCCTTATCTTCACCTCCAGAGATATCCGCATCTGCGGTCTCTATAATAATAGTAGGTTGCACTTGATGTGTTGTTGGCTCCACATTTACAACAAGTGATGTTGTCGGAACCGGAGTAATTATGATAGTAGGAACAACTGACACAACCTCTAAAGCTTCCGTATTTCCTGCTTCGGCTACTTTTGCTTGTGGCGACGTATCTATCAGTTTCATTCCAAAAAGCTGAACCACTATCGTTGTCTCCACACCATTTAAGTCGCCTTCAACTACGGCCACACCGATTTCATTGTATTTGGCCGACAAAAGATTATCCTTATGTGACGGTGAAGCCATCCACGCTTCTATTGCTGAATTTGGATTAGAAAAATCACGAGCTAAGTTCTCACCGGCGTATCTATATTTATAACCTGCATCAGTAAAAAATTTCCACGGTTCAGTCCCGTCTGGCGCAATGTGGGACCAGTAATCGTTCGCGAGCATGTGCTCACCTTTAGCTTTTGCCGCCTGGGCGAGTGAAGCACTATATATTAAATCGGAAACCCCGGCTTCCCTTCTTTTAACGTTTGTCAAGCGTATTATCTCGTCAGGCGGAATATTTGCCGCGTAACCAAGAATCTTCACGCCCCGCTGAGGAAAAGTCTGCAGGAGAAGCTGATAAACAACCAATAATAAAGCCAAAACAAAAAGCGTGCTTGTATGTATAAGCTTAGCCTTTTGGTTATTAGAATGTTGGGGGAAAAAGTAATGAACGAAAGTATAAGCAAAATCCATTATCATCTATCTTAAACCGAACCATATGAAAGTTTCAATACTGTATCAAATTTATATGGGTTTGGCTGTTACGATAAGTCGTTTTGAATCCTGATAACCTGAACAAGTATATAAAGTCAGCGTTTCGTCATCTGTCGGTGAAATAACTTCAATTTCGCGCGGATTAACCTCTTTTATATCCGTTACTTGGTAATCATACCAGCCTAAATCAGTTAACAAGTATATTTTTACCCCTAATTTAACCGAACGAAGTGGTAAAAATAAACTTTCTCTTGCGTGAGCAAATATAACTTGATTGCCGACCTGACCGGGCAATCCTGACCCCTTACCCCATCCGGCTTTATCTTCAAATACTTCCCAATAACCTCCTTTAACATCCGCTTCTTTTACTTCCAAATCTATACCCAAATCCGGAATTAATATTTTTTTTGCAATCGCCACACTTTGAATATTTTCCTGTGTGAATCCTTTTATGGAAACGGGCTCATTTGCAAAACTGTCATTAGTACTAATATAGGTTTTCTGACTATTAGAAACGAGTATTAATCCCATCAATAAAAGCGCTACACCTAAAGCTAATCTGGAGGGTTTTTTTTCAGACATTTTACTTATTTATGCTGTTTATTCCGGGAGGTCGTGGGGATAATTTCCTCAAGCGTTATCTTTCCACCAACTGTAAACAAAATTAGACTAAACCAGAAAAACAGGTTCCTTGCGGCGGTACTTGACGTATCCGATAAACCCAATATACCGGGTCCTCCCGCCTCAGTTGCTGCAGCAGAAGGTAATATCAAACCTTCAGATTCCCCACCAACATCGTCATCACTTTGCTCGTCCTCGCCATTTGAGGGTTTTTCTTCATCATCAGCCGTATCATCATCTTCATCTTGATCACCATTACCAGGAATTACTTTTTCGCAGCACTCTACATCTACTTCACCCATGTTGGCTAAATTATTGATAAAAGTCAAAAGATCAACTGATCCGGTTGTAATATTTACATCTCCGCCCAAATTCCCATTCGCTTCATTATCACCGGTGTTTGCATCCCATAAAATATAATTGCCAATATTTGATGTATGACCGAGATAAACGCTCAATTCATTCGATAGAAGTGTTAGTACAACATTTTCAGAATCCGAACCGTTTTCTTTTATTAAGACACTTGTGCTGCCGATACCTGAGGATACTTTAATATCTGATGTATTTATAGGGTTATTTGTAATATTGTTGCTCACCGTTATATTACCAGTATTTATATTGACCTTTCCTTCCATATTGTTGTTTGCCTTATTTACTCCCGTGTTGGCAGTTCCATCAATAAAGTTGTTTATATTTGCGATACTTTCTACTTTTACATTCGTAGCGTTTGTATAATTTAGAATTGCCGTATTTTTGGAATTATCACCGTTAGCCGACACTGTAATTTCGTTGGGTTCGCAGCATGTATCCACTTGTGCCGATGAAGTATTCAAAACATTATTTACTGAAGTTGTCGCATTTATATCTCCTGTTTGGATATTTGTTTCACCATTAGTATTACTGTTAACGGAGTTGTCCCCGGTATTGGCATCTTCAACAATATTGTTTTGATTATTTGCTTCATTCGTTTGATCCACCACTGTTTGAGTTTCTACTTGTACACTTACTTCACTTTCTGATCCGTTACCATTATCAGATATTGTGATCTCTAATGCACGAGAGGATGGTGCTAAAACAAAAGTAAAAACCGAAAGAAACAAAACCAGAAGTTCAAATTTTTTGCTATATTTTATTCTAAACATTGCCTTTGTTTGGCAGGGGTAGTAATCTCAATAATTGATACTTTTTCTTTGCAATCATCAGTATGCCAACAAAAGGTATAATAAATAGAAACCAGGCTAAATTGATATTTACCACCTTGTCGCCGGCTGATTTGTCATTACTCCCAGAGGCAAATATAGGTTGTTCTTCCTCAGATGATTCTTCCTCTTCTGAACCCATAGTGATCGAAGAACCACCCCTAGTAAACATACTTAATACGCCCGTCTTTCGTTCAATTTGAGTTTCACCTGTAACATCTGCACTACCGTCTTGTGTCACGCTATTATCCCCACTTTCTGTATTCGAAGCTAAAACCTCATTTAATCCGGAATCATTATAATCATTTTGACTTTCTTGATTGCTGGCTCCGCCGACAGCGTAGTCATTTTCATTAACTTTCCCATAACCTGGCCCCACAAAATCTCCTATCCAACTCCCAAAAACATTTATTGCGGTTACTAGCAGTTTTCCGTTGCCGATTATGTTGTTGTTCACAAAATTGACTATATTGGCAATTACACTGGCATCACCTGTTGTAATAGAGTTGTCGCCACCAACGTTTCTTGAAGCCGAATTCCCACCAGTATTTGCCGAAAGATTTAAATTATTGACAATATGGGCATTATTTTCTTGATTAACTTCAGTATTATTTTCCTGATTTATATTTAGATTGTTCGTTGAGTTGCTGCCGTTACCTGTATTCGTAACTAATATTTCCCCATTGTCATCATAATAAATATCTATTCCTTGTGACGCATACATATCAGACCCATCCGGAGCACCTAAAATCTTTCCTATCCAACGGCCGCCTTCATTAACAAGAACCAACCACCAATTCCCACCGGCTATGTTCATGTTAGCAAAATTAACCACACTCGCCACAATACTAGAATCGCCCGTTGTGATAGAATTATCTCCATTAGTATTACTGCTTGTGGAGTTGTCACCAGTTTCGGCTGATAATATCAAGTTGTTGTCGATATCCGCAAGGTTAAATTGACTTATATCTTCATTGGTAGTTTGGCTGAATGTCAGATTATTATCTGAACCGTCTGCATTACCGGAATTCACAACCTTCGCATCCTGTCCGCAACAACCCAAAATACTTCCATCCGGCAATAAAATATCACCTATCAAATCTCCGAAAATATTGACAACCGCATAAACCACATTGCCGGCTAAATTATTGTTGGCAAAGGTCAGTGCATTCGCTGAAACATTAGCATCACCCGTAGTAATTGTAGAATTTCCCGCCGTATTGCTGTCAGCCTGGTTATCTCCGGAATCCGCAATAAGAGTCATATTATTTTCCACATCAGCATCATTGCTTTGGAAAGTAGAATTATCAGAAATCAAATTAACGTCGAGGTTATTTTCCGAATTATCTCCGTTTCCGCTATTTGCTACATCTACAGCAACGTCACAACCGGATATACAATTTGCGCTGTTGAAATCAAGTATATAATCACCCATATGATTATCATTGATATTAAATTCATAAACCGCGACTCCGGCAAGATTTGTATTAACGGAATTGATAATTGTTCCAGTTGTGTTTGCATCCCCGCTGACAATTGTATTTTCCCCTCCCGTATTCCTGGAAGCGGAATTATCACCAGTCGTTGCGCTCTGAGTCAAATCATTTTTGATAACTGCTCCATTGGTTTGAGACGTGTCACTTCCTTCGGTAAGGCTAACCGAGCCAGAATTCGAAGATCCGGAACCATTGTCAGAAGTTGCCACTGAAACACTCCCCGTTTGAGAAACTGACGCCGAATCCGATGGGTTGTTTAGAGAGTTGGTATTTAAATCATTCTCAATCAAAGATGTACTTGTCGCATCTCCAGAAGCGACAGACGATCCGCCAACCACGCTGTCTCCTGATAATCCTCCTGTTTGGTCGGTATCGAATGAATTATCTCCTCCACCCTGTGTCTGTGATTCCTGAGAATTTGTCGCAGCAGGTCCATCTTCAACCGGTTGTGTGTCTGTATCAACTGACGAGTCCGGAGTTTCTGGGATCTGAGGAGGGGGTGGAGGTGTAACCTCGGATACCGGAACAGGTCCGGGCTCCGGACTTAGTGGTGCCTCAGGCGCAGTAGGGTTTGTTGGCGCAGTCGGCGAAGAAGGAACGGAAGGCACGGTAGATCCTGAGGGCGCGCTTGGACTTGCTGGCGCAGTCGGCGAAGAGGGTGCTGTTGGCACCGTTAGAGCAATCGCATAAGCCAGCGGATTTCCCATAACTATCAAAAGTGTTGCCACAAATGCAACCGATACTTTTTTTAATTTATTGTTCAATATATTTTTTATCATTATTTAATTTCTATCTCTACTCTTTTGTTTTTTCAGGTTTCTTTTCACCCCTAACTCGTTCCGTTTTTTCTGAAAAATTTCTAATTTAAAATACTTAATTACAACCTCTTCTTCAACTTTCTTCAAGGCAGGTTTCTTTAACATTTTTATCGATTTTGTTTTCTATCTTAATTTCCCTTTTTTTCCTTTAGGTTTCGGGGTAGTCTTTCGAAGTGCAGAAAGCTCTACCCCAAACCCTTAAGGCTGACTTAACCCATCATTCCGGACAACAAAAGCCAGACAAAACTTAAGTTAAATCCGAACTCAAAATCTAAACCTTCCAGTTCATCAAAAATTTCCGATAAATCAGGAAGTTCTTGGCCTGTTGTCTCACCGCCAAGACTGGCATAATTTGCATTGCCTGTGTTATACAGATCAACATCAACGGTTGCATTCCCCGTACCAATTGACGGATCTGCACCATCTACTCCGCCGTTATTGCTGTTGGCGTCGTTTTTACCTGTGTCTGCATCTGCATAGACAAAATCGTCCTTATCGCCGCAGCTGCCGCCACTGCTGGCCCAGAAATTGGTTTGGCTCGCACCCAAAACATCGTCAAGATATGCGTCAATGTGATTTTCACTATTATTACCATTACCCGCAACCTTTGCTGTTACATCCAAAACACAGCCACAATCAAGATCGGCCCAGTTGAAATTGGCCAAATTGTCAATTCCAACCATCGCTTTTGCATTCCCGGTCGTTATTTCGACCACGCCACCGGTATTGCTGTTGGCGTCGTTTCTACCGGAGTCAGCATCAGCCAAGACAACATTGTGAATATTTGCCATGTTTGACTGATCCGCCCAAACACTGCGGTCAAAATCCAAATCGATGCTGTTATTTGTATCTACAGCATTATTGAGAATTCTGGCGCTTAGCGACATGCCTTCGTCACCGCCACCAACTTTTGCGGAGTTGGCGTTCGCAGTATTTTCAATATCAACATCAACGGTCGCGCTACCTGTGTGAATTTCAACATCACCGCCTGAATTACTGTTGGCATCATTCTTGCCCGAATCAGCATCGGCATTGACATAATTATTCATTCTTGCAAAGTTTTTTTGCTCAATGAGTGTCCCGGCATCTTTATCATTATTGACATCCAAATCGACATGGTTTTCGGAATTATTACCATTGCCGCTAACTAAGACGTCAATGTCTCCCGTACCACAGCAGCCGACATCAGCCAAATTGCTGTTTACAGTGTTGGAAGCACTGACATTTGCCGTTGCGTTTCCGGTTGTAACTTCAACATCACCACCGGTATTTCCATTGGCATCATTGTCTCCGGTATCGGCATTTGCATAAACTACGTTACTGACATTTGCATAGTTTGACTGTGTAACATAAGTCGACTGGTCCACATCAACATTTGCAGAGTTATTGGTGTCAACCGCATTTCCAGAAATCTGGATTGTTGTTGATGCCATAGCCGGTAAGGCTACCTGCAAAAGTATAGAACCGGCAGCAATTGCCGAAGCGACTCCTTTTTGAAATTTATTCATTTTTCCTAATCACCTCCTCTCTTTTCTGGTCACTCCGACCGGATATACTAATCCGGCGGAGAAGGCACTTCACCTTATCCTCGTTATATCCTTTTTGCTTAAAGCTTTTAAGGATCGGCTCCGGGGTTTACCCCGAAAACCAAAAACGGAGGCACCCCGATTCGACTCAATCATCAAAATTGGTCAAACCGGAAGGCCTCCGTTTGCGGTCAGTCTCCCTCAAACTATTTAAATAAAACTTATCGGGGCAGAAAAAGCTTATTAATATTTGATATAGGTATATCTTTTAAAAGCTTCATAATATATATAACAAGCGCATTGAAGTTTGTCAATAGCCTCTCGAGGTACATCTTTGTAAATCAATAACAAAATAATTATATTGTATATCGTTATCTCACAAACCATCCTCTTTTAAACTTTTCTGTACAATAATGAAGATAAAAAAACTATTCAATTAAGTAGACAAGTAATAAGTGGTGTTATTTCAATTTCATCAGGTATCTCAATGTTCGTAAACTACTAATATTTGGCGATGGGGTGAAAGTTCAGTCATACGTGTATCCAAACCTTTCCCTTGTAACAAATCCCTAGCCTCCCTTACGGTTTCTGGAGCCCCATAATACACTCCAAGTCTTTCTCCCGTTCCTGGTCTTCTTAAGTTTTGATGCAAAACTCGCTCTAAAGCCTCCACGTCATTGAGTGCTCGTCCTTCCTCAAACCTTGATAATCCCGGCATTTTATCTTTTTCCATATTTTATCCGTGTATTGTACTACTAAATGCTTTAATAAAACAAGTCTTTGTTGAGTTTAGTATTCATAAGCACTAGCTGGTAATTATTTAAACCGACGGAAAAATTACACGAAATAGAATAATCGAGAGCCAATTATGTATATCGTTGTAAAAATAATAGGAATTGAAGGAAACAACGTATGAAAGACTATATAATCGGATGTTGCGGGTAATTCATTTGTAAATAAGATCATGTCAGGTAATAAAAAATCCGAAACTAGTCGCACATACACCGGGAAGCGCTATCTTAAAGGCCGGAAACCTTCCGCTCGAAAAATAATAAAACAGAAAAACTTCAAAAATCTAATTGTCCATCCAAATATATTTTACTTGTTTATCTTGTTTGTTTTTTTAATGTTTCTTATCGTAATCTGGGTTACAATGCTATTTTGGACATAAACTTCAATCGAACCGTACGAGCTTACGCTTTGAAGCGCGTTTTTAATTTCACCTATTAAAGTGTTTGAAATTTTTTTAGTGGAGTAATCATTTTTCATCAAAATTATTTTAACTCAAGGTTAATCTTTTCTTTATCAGCCTGAATTTCGCCGACATGCAAAACCAGATCTTTATCCGTTTCGTTAACAATGAAACCTAAACGTGTATATTTTGTTGAGATAGCCTGGATTTCTACAGGGTCGTTGTGTGTATCCGGCGCAAGCAATTCTTCTTCTTTCCCGTTGACAGACAACCTAATATAATCACGGGTATTTATTTCTATAGCTTTCTCGTATTGGTTCGTAATCTTTAAAATTATTATCAGAAAGAGCCTTCCTTTTACAGCCGTTGCCCTCTTTCCTTCTGTAATAATTTCGTCCCTCATTTCAGCTTTCTCTATAGAGTATTTGATTCTACTAATCTCTTCACCTTCGTTATCTTTAAGCGGAAACTCAAATTCTCGATTTACGTCGGCCATTGATAGGGCAGCTTTTAATTCAGCTCTCTCATTAGAGATCTGATCCATTGTATTGTTATTTTTGGGAACATACTTTACTAACAAGAAAAGAGCCAAAACAACTAATACCACAACGAATATATTTCTTAGCGTTTTTTTCTTTTTGTTGAAAAATGAAGGCACATTTATCCTGGGCGAGTTGCCGTGTATGGCGTAATCCGATTCTACCCGCCTTTTAAATAATCCTGAAAACAGTAGAAGAAAATTTCCCATTTTTCTGACAAATGTCTTTTTCAAAAAAACAAACAAAGCAGTTACTTTCCTGAAGTATGATAAATAATCTATACTGAAACCCGGTAATTCAAGAGTTAACTGTCTTACTTTCATATTATTTTTTGAAAAAAGAAATAAGCAGATTTATTTGTTTGATCGGGAGCAGAAGCAGCTTGGTGAAATGTATGTTACAAAAGCGTCAGCCTTGTGTCAAGTTCCGTTTTTAAACCGACAATTTTTACAGAAAAATTAATCACCCGAAAGAGTTAAATTTATCTCAGAGACAAACTCCCCTTCACCCCTTTTGACTTCTACGGCTATTTCCAACCCCTCTTTCGCTCCCGCAAGTTTATTCAAAACGTTGTCATTCGTTTTTGTAGTAACAAAACTTTTGACATTCATTTCATATGATTCAATTTTTTCTTTGTACCAGTCGGTCACCTTATCGGGATCGTCCATAGTCCTAAGATAAGCAGAACCAGCGCTTGAACTTACTACCTCTGAGCCGGGATAGACAAAATCATTCAAAGGCAAACCGAATAATGAAACTGAAGTTGGTTGGGGTGTTAACTGAATACTTGGTTGGGAAGTAGGCGAGTTTTCTTTTTCTTTTGTAATATGAGATTCACCCACTATTTTTTCATAATCTTCCTGAGAATTTTCCTCTACTCGTTTTACTTCCGACTCTTCGGAAAGAACTTGTTTTTTATTAAGCTTAAAAACATTAAGGTTGTGGGAACCGGAATAAACGATCCCTGAAACAAATAGTAAAAACGCAAAAATAATAATAATTATCTTCATTACCTTGATTATATACTTTCATGCAAGCTAACTATGAAACTTAAATATTTACTTCGGCCAACCGTTTGGATACATCTTGTACCAAGAAACTAAAGACTCTACCGAATATTTTATATTCCTTTCCGGTTTCCAACCCAGAAGTTTTTTTGCCTTTTTGTTATCTGCAATTAATCTTGAAGGTTCACCCTTGCGCGGTTCACCTTTTTTTATTTCGAACTTGACACCAAGTATTTTTTGAACCATATTCACAATCTCCAAAACCGAATTACCGTTTCCTGTGCCAATATTTATCACTTCGCTTTTTCCTCCTTTTCGCAAATATTCCAAAGCTTTAATGTGTGCCTCACATAAATCAACAACATTTACGTAATCCCTAATCGGTGAACCATCAGGTGTATTCATTTTTCTAAAAGTCAGATAAAACGGCTCTATTCCCAAAGCGCCCCTGACGGCATTTTGCATGAGTAAAACTGAAGGCTTTTTCGAGTCTCCTATCATTCCATCATCGCTTGCGCCGCAGACATTAAAATAACGTAATATTACATAATTTAGTCCTTTAGTTTTCGCGTAAGATTCAATCATCATTTCCACAATTCTTTTTGAAATCCCGTAAGGAGTGCCTGAATTAACAGAATGTTTTTCGTCAAGCGGCACGTATTCCGCTTCGCCATAAACTTCGCACGTAGAAGAAAATATGAAGTTTTTTATATCATGTTTGACCACTTGTGAAAGAAGATTATGAGATCCGCAAACATTATTACTAAAATATTTTTGAGGATTCTCCATGGATTCATTTACCAAACAACTCGCGGCATAATGCAATACTGCGTCAATTCCGTTTTCTTTATTAAAAATTGTGTCGAGTGGTTTATTTAAATCAGCGTTGTAAAACCTGAATTTTTTATCCCCAAACCTTTCACCGAAAAAATCCAAAGGACCTTTGAATCCAGTTGAGAGATTATCAACAACAACAACTTCATAACCTTTTTGCAGAAGAAGGTATGTTGCAATAGAACCGATGTAGCCTCCTCCGCCGGTAACAAGCACTTTACGCTTCATAGCAACTATTCAGGGTACACTAAAATTACATTATCCGCAAATCCTTAGCTATCTTTTTTATTTTTTCCGGAGCAGTTGGCAGATAATTCCATATTAAATAAATTGCTGAGATTGACCCCAGCGTATCGAATATAACATCTCTGGCCTTAGGTGTTCTTCCGGGAGTAAACGATTGATGGAATTCATCGGTTATTCCATAAAAGACCGCTAGAAGTATTGAGTAAAAACCCGCCTTCTTTTTATCTATACCACAGGCATACAGCGCCCTGTACAAAAAAGTTACGAATATCGCATATTCAATAACGTGTGCACTTTTTTTAACAATAAAATCCTGCCAATGAATTTGTGAAACTGGATTGGTGGGCATCGCTGAAAAAAGAAAAATAACCATAGCCCACAAAAAAACAGGCAACCATAAAAATATAGTTTTATCCAAAAAGTTCTTAAAATTCATTTATTTACTTATTATTTTTCTTTATTTTTAGATAATTCACAACTGGAAAACTAACCAAACCTAAACCTGCCAATATGAATAAACCTGCAACAAAAGGAAATTTACTCTTACTTTCCACATCGTCTGGTTTTTCCCTTTCATCTATTTTCTGTTCAACACCCCCTTCTTCATTGATACCTAAAATCTTATCATCTTCGAAAACTAGATCATCTTCCGGCTTTACCGAAAGTGTAGGAGCCGTCGTTGGTTGACGTGTAGGCGTCAGTGTATTTGTGGGCATTTTAGTCAGTACTGGTGTAATTGTCGGCATCGGCGTAGGAGTTTGTGTATTTGTGGGCACCGGTGTTGGACTCGGACAAGGATTCAGTGTTGAATTTTTATTACTTATACCTTTTGACGGGGTATAAAATCTTTCCCACACATTTGTCGGATAAAATGGTTCGTCCAAAGACGCAATTCTGCCGATGCTGAATCCGGATCCCGGGCAACAAACATTGCCGTCACCACCATAAGTTATCTGGTCGATGATTTCAGAGGATTCAATATTTTTCAAAATAACCGTATCTCCATCATTATCCAACCTGTTAGACCACTCAACCACACAAATATTCTCAACACAAACCGCTTCAGAAAGGTTCCTGATATTTCCTGAATCTGATCCATCATTTAATTGAAACTTGTTTGGATCCTCACCTTCATAAAAATAAACTTCGACCCAATCCGGAGAAGTTGAGGAACTTATTTCGTTGATTAAAGCTTGTGCATCAACCCTTCCTGCACATACAAATAAAATGTTGAATACTATAAATATCTCAATTAATAAACCCCACACAGTCCTAACCCCGCAATGTTTTGGTTCCAATATAAAATTCTTGCTAACTGTAGATTGAAATCCGTACTTTTTACAAGAGTTTTGAGCTGAATCTATTACTGATACTAATTCTGTTAATAATTTTTCCAAATTTTAAATAATCAATTAACAATCCGGACCTGCGATTAAAATAAAAATATTCGAACTAGTGAAATTTATTACAATTTAAATCCATTATACATTTTGAATATTAGATTTGAATAGCTTACGTTTATTAATAATTAATGTGAAGGTAAAAAGAATCTAAATCGCTATCGTCATGATCAACTCTTACATATCTCAATCTGCATCCGCCGCTACCGCTGTAGCTTCCTCTATATAAATTCCCTGACCTTACGGCCTTTACTTCAGACGACGCGCCGCTATCAATGTCTATCCCGTTGTGGAAAGAATATATTTTACCAACCCACGTATTTTTAACCGCCCAAGTCAAGCCGTATCCTTGGGTAAATTTAACTTTGGGTGTTATCGGCCAATCCCAAGAACCAGCTGGATTAAAGGCGTCACCGTCAACTGATCCGCAGGAAGAGCCAGAACAGTTATCAAAGTCTACTCCGGACTTTAGATAATTGAACGGGTTTTGAGTACTACCGTTCATACTAATCATAAAATGCAGATGGGTTCCACTGGAATTACACGAAGGCCCTTGTATGATTGAGGCTATTCTTTGTCCCTGGGATACTTTACCAGCCTCCTCTTCTTGGCCGCGACCGGCAATAATTGCCTGAATAGCTTCATATTCAGCTCGCGCTTGTGCCAGTAGTTGCTGATATTTCTGTTCGTCATTTTTTGTTAGTTCAAGCAAATGGGCTTTAGCTGATTTATGAGTACCTAAAACTTGCTTTTGATCTTCTAACTGTGATTGCAGTTGCTCTTGGTCATCTTTCTCGCCCTCATAAGTAACTTGTGCTTTTTCTAACCGAACTAACAAGTCCCTGTCTGATTCCTGAATTTTTTGTAAATAATGGAAGCTTGTTACCGCAGCATTTAAATCTGGCGCAGACATAATTAAAGCAAGCGACCCATTAAGTCTAGACATTTTATATGTCTTTACGGCTCTTGAAGTAAATGCTTTTGTCAATGTCTGTAAAGAAGTTTCCAGCTGATCAATCCTTCCGCCCAATAGAAGTATTTTTTCTTCCGTTTGGTTGATCTTGAGTGTTGTAAGTCTTATTTGTGCATCAAACTGAGCAATTTGATTTGAAAGCGTGCTTGCCTGCGATTTCAATTTGTTTATCTCCGACTCGTACTGCTGGATTTCCTTGGACAAGCGCTCAAATTTCTCATTTTCAGTTTCCGCATATACATGTTTATCAAATAAATAAAAAAACCTAAACACCAATAGCCCGCAAAAAAGAAATAATAATATGGAGTTTTTTTTATTTATTTGCATGAGACGGAAAATTATAAATGTCTATCTTCTTCTTTTAACCCTTGAAACTGCCAATATACTTCCGCTCACCGCCAAAATCAATCCTGCAACCAGCTCAATAGCCAACATTAAGCTGAATAACGTAAATATTTGTGTCGTGTTTTTAGGCAAAATAGGAACGTCTCCAAAATAACCGATGAGTGAAGGTGTTGAATACAAAACGAGTAAAAACGCCATAAGCCACCCCAAAAATACCCCGCCCAATGCATATATTATACCTTCCCATATTATCGGGCTTCTGATAAAACCGGGTGTCGCTCCAATGAGATCCAAAATTTCTATCTCGCCTCTACGGGTCGTCATGCGCATACCGATTATTACAACCAAAACTAAAAAGGATGTGCCAACCAGAAAAAGCGAAAAAGCACCTCCACCGATCCTTAGATACCTGGTCAGATTTCTCAAACGCGCCAAAACCTCATCCAAACTTTCATCGTCCCCAAGACTCGCAGTAAAACCAACCTGATCAATAATTTCTTCTTTTTCTATCTCATCTATAACAGCCTGAGCGTGCGATAAATCCACTAACGAAAACTCCAAACTTGCTGGAAAAATCGAAGGGCTAACTAATTCTGATAAAAGCGGATTATCAGAAGTTGCTTTTTTGTATATGTCAAGCGCCTCCTCTTTTGTCACATAATTCACGCCGTCAACTCTTGCATCAGATTCCAATTTCGATTTCAATTGAGAAACTTTTTCGCTAGGCACATCTTCTTTAATAAATACAATCACCTGGGGTCTCGTTTCAAAATAGCTGATAACCTTACTCGAAGAGTAAACTAATACCGCCAAAAGGGTCACTACAAAAAAAGTTATAGCAAGCACAAAAACCGCAGCCGCAGCCTGAAAAGGCGACCTTCGTATATGCGAACCTGCAGTTTTAAGATGAATATTAGCCATTATTTAATTTTTTTCTTTTTTACTTTCTTACCACCTTCTTTTTCAACACCATCCACCGCCGAATCCGTATCTTTCTTTCCGATACCGATATCTGATACCAGCTTACCTGATTCCAAATCGATTGTGCGTTTATTCAATCTTTCAACAATTAGTTGGTTGTGGGTTGCCATAATAACCGTCTTCCCTTCCTCACTAATCTTGTCAAAAAGGTCAATGATCTTGTCTGCTGTTTTCCAATCCAGATTTCCCGTCGGTTCATCGGCAAGAATTATCTTCGGATTCACAACAAGCGCCCGTGCCATTGATACTCTCTGCAGCTCACCCCCCGCAAGTTGAGAAGGAAAAAATTCGCTCCTTTCCTTAAGATCTACCAAGTCCAACACATGATCTGCCCTAGCTTTCCATTCTTTTTTAGGCAAGCCGATTACTGCCAAAGCCACCTCAACATTTTCTCTAACCGTACGTTCGGGCAATACCTTGAAATCCTGAAATACAACACCAAACTTTTGTCTCAAATTGGGAATCTTTTTGACTGGAATATCGGGTATATTCTGTTCGTCCAATAAAATTTCGCCTGAATCTGGCTTGAGTTCTCTTAAAATAAGCCTAAGAAGCGTTGTTTTTCCACTGCCTGAGGGGCCTGTAATAAATACAAACTCTCCGTCTTTAATACCAAAACTTATATCGTCGATGGCTGTGATATTTCCGAATTTCTTTGTAACACTTTTGAGTTCAAGCATGGGCAATGGGCTTCAATCTTTACTAAGATTATCAGATGAAGTAAAGTTCCTCAAGCTGAATTGGGCAACTTACATACTAATCGCCTTCAATTAATAGTTTTTATTTTCCCGACATCCATCAACCATCCCGCGTGAAGCCCTGATAGGGTTTCTCCCCAAACTTTGACCTTTTTACCAACAAAACTATGAAGATCTATAACGGTCGAAGTAAGATACACATATTTACTCTCACCCGTTCCCCGATCGAGATGATGTGTCCCCTCGCCTTCAATTCCACCTTCTACCAAAACCCCTTCAGCACTATCTGGAAGATTACTTTCATCCTCTAAACCAGCTTCATTCTCAGAAACTTCAACTCCCTTAGACTCTTCAACACCCTTTTTGACTTGCTCGCTTGCGATACTATAACCAGACAACAAATATCCTGTTACAATACCAGCCAAAACAACCGCCACAACTCCAAAAACTAAGAATATGCTACTCTTTGCCGATGATTTATTTGAAAATCTTTTCATAACCGGGCCTTGTGCCGGTTCAACTACACTTTTTATATTCACGCTTTGTCTTCTAAGAGTTTCCATACAAAACAATATAGCAAAAATATAACTTCTTGTGAATTACTAAATATTAGATTTCTTTATTATCATTATAAATGCCTATTTATTATATCTCCTTATACTTAATAATAGGAAGGTGGGGCGTTTATGCCTGGCTTTTATGCAAAAATCCGCTTTTATTATTTTCTTACCAGCTATATTTATTTTTCAAGAAAGCTTTTGGATCTCCGCCTCGACAAAATCATCCAAATTCCCATCTAAAACATCCTCGGGATTTCCTGTTTCCACTTCCGTTCTAAGGTCTTTAACCATCTTGTATGGATGAAGGACGTATGAGCGGATTTGATTTCCCCAAGATGCCGGTCTGTATTCACCTTTTAATTCCTTCACCCTATTTTCCCTCAGAAGCTGTTCTCTAGCCCAAAGTTTGGCACGAAGTAAGTTTAAGGCGATTTTTCTGTTTTGTTCCTGGAAGCGCTCTGTCTGTGCAGTAACAACTATGTCGGTTGGAATATGTTTCAATCTTACTGCTGTTGATACTTTCTGCACATTTTGGCCCCCTTGAGAAGAAGCCCTGAAGAATTGCCAATCCAAGTCGGAATCTTTAATTTCCACACCAGGCAAGTCCACATCTTCCAACTCAGGAAGAACCTCTACAAGAGCGAAAGAAGTCTGTCTTAATTTATCAGCATTGAAAGGCGACTGTCTTACAAGTCTGTGAGTTCCGGCTTCACCTTTCAAATAACCGTAGGCATATGAACCTTCGATTCTGAAAGTAACGTTTTTTATACCAGCCTCTTCGCCTTCGGATAAATCCATCGTTTCCGACTTCCATCCTCTCCTTTCACAAAAACGCAGATACATTCTGTACAACATACTTGCCCAGTCCATTGCTTCAGTTCCTCCCTGTCCGGCGTGGATTGACAAAAGCGCGTTTTTTCCATCGTACTGACCCGAAAGGAACGATTTTAACTCAAGTCTACCCAATCTTCTTTCCAGTCTTTTAACATCTTTACTAAAATCATTTACCTCTCCTTTTTCAGCCAGAAGTCCGGTCAACGCCGAAATTTCCCCACCTATTTCCTCTAGCTCTGTAATTTCTTCTTTAAGGTCGCCAAGTTCCTGCATTATCTTTCTAGCCTTAGTTTGGTCATCCCATAGATTTTCATCCGCAGAGAAAGCAATCAATTCCGAAAGTCTTTTCTTTTTTACGTCAAGGGAAAAGTTCTTTTCTAAATTCCTAACTCTCTCCGACAAATCTTCAATGTTATATTTAAAATCTCTCATAAATCTATGGATTACATATATAGTCTTTCACAGTATCTTTTTCTTCTAATGACAAGTTTTCATAATCACCAACTACACTTTGATAAGTAGGTTGTTCGCTGGCAAATGAAGAAGGTATTTCTTCACTAATCCCCAATACGTTCACCAGCTTTTCTCTGCCGGCATCCAAAATTGTACTGATTGGTTTCGGTGCATTTTTCCACCCAACGACTTCGGTGAAAAGCGTCCTTCCGCCTATGATTAAAAAACCCTCCAATATAAGGGCAAATAAAAACCCGTAGAATAAAAACGCCAAAGACGTCCTGCTTAAATTCCAATTGACATAAAGATATCTTACTCGGGCAAGTGTTAAAAGGGCTAAAAAGATCAAAAAAACAACAACTGCGGCCATCCAATACGTCGGCTCTACATAAATACCTTTAATGTTATATATACCAAAACTTTTGTTAAGTAATTTAATAACGTTTTGCATACTATTTTATAATATCACGCAATGTTTATTTGTTTTCCGCATTAAGCCTTATTTTTTCCATCAGAAGCGAGTAAAAACGCAGATTATGAATTGTGGCCAGTCTTAATGCAGTTGATTCTTTCGACCTGAAAAGATGGGCTAAATAAGCACGCGAATAATTATTACATAAAAGGCAATCACACGCGCCGCTTACCGCAGACGTGTCTTTGTAATATTTCTCCTTATCCGGCACATAATAAGTATAAAAATTATCTGAATCTATATCTATTTTTTCTATCGTATTCGCATTATACACATACAGTCTTTTATGTCTTGCGTCGCGCGTCGGAAGTACACAGTCAAATATCTGAAAACCCAATTTGTAACATTTATAAACCTCATCTGGCTTGCCGATACCTAATCCGTAAAGGAGATAGTTATCAGGAGAATTTTCCGCTATAACTTTTGCCACTTCATAGTTGAAATCTCCTTGAGCATTTATTGGCCATCCACCATAGCCCAAACCGTCAAAGCCTATTTTAACCAACTCCTGAGTACACATTTTACGAAGGTCAAGATAATCACCCCCCTGGACTACTCCAATTAAGTAGGGTCTTCGGCTACGGCTAATTTTTTTATCCCTACAGATTTTTTCAAATTCTATTTTGGACCTTTTTGCCCAAAGAATGGTTCTTCTGACACTATCTTCCGCTTCTACATAATCCGCTTTGGGCGAAGTAAAGTCATCAAGCACCACAACTAAATCTGTATCCATTTCAAGTTGAAATTTGATCGAATCCTCGGGTGTAAGTGTAGTTTTTTCCGCCCCGATCGGATTGAAAGTCACTCCATTATCATCAATCCTGCCTTTACCTGATCCTCTTTTAATCAGCGACATTATTTGAAAACCTCCGGAATCCGATATAACCGCCCCGCGCCAACCCATTAAATTTCTAATACCCCTAAATTTTTTTACCACACTTAATCCCAGCTCCCGGTACAAATGATATGTATTGACCAATATCCCTGAGGTCTTGCTATTTTCCAAATCCGTGGCATCAACTGCCTTGACAAATGCTTTGGTTGCATCAGGAAAAAAAATCGGTAAATCTAAGCTGCCCTTTTTTGTCCTGAAATACTTGAGCCGCATATTACCTATAAGTTTACATAACAGTCCCGAATAATAAAATAGCCCCTTTATGGGGTCGGGGTTGGAGTTTGAGTGGGTGAAACTGTAACCTTTATAGAAGGAGTAGGAGTGGCAACTTTTGTCGTAGGCTTAGCTGTGGGACTGGGGCTGTAACCCTTTGGATAACCTGTAATAATCTCAACATCATATTCTCCAGCATCTCCTGATTTTACATTAACATCCTGGTATATCCCTTCAAGTTCATCTACAATTTCAGTTTTTACTGCCTGGTTTATATCGGAGGAAAAAGTAACTTCCGTATCCGTATAATCCTGATCACTTGCATTACCGGTAGTAACTTCCGAATATCCTAAACCTTCTAAAACCTCTTTCAAATCTCCTGCAGCGCCGCTTATTCCTGAACCATTTAACACACGTATATTCACATCGCTTCTATCAATTTCCTGCTCTGTTGGAACTGGAGTTGTGTATTCAGCTGCCGCTATTGTAGGTGTCGGCTCTTCATCTATTTCTTCAGCGCTACTCCTGCTAAATATAAGCCACGCCCCTACTCCGGTCAAGGCAATAATTGCAAGTATAATAAAAATTATTTTCCCTCGGTTCTTTTTTTCCTGTTTAACCTGAGGAAAGCCTACTCGAGCACGATTATCTTCCCCTGAAGCAGACGGGTTTGCTTCTTGTAGTTTTACGCCTTCATCTTCCATTTGCATGCAGTATATAGCTATAGTTTTTTTTTGTCAATCGTCATACAACGCGATCGAACACATTATAAATTTAACTCATTCATTAACATACAAACAGTGGTTTATATGGTCGAGCGCTAAATTAACTTTTAAAAATATTTGATCTTTGCCAACATAATCATACAAAGCCGTCCGTTCTAGCTTTCTCAATGTATTTTGTCTTAATCCCGCCATAATTAAACTGATTCCTCTATTTCCCAATTCATCTTTTAAAGCTTCTATAGTGTTCTCGGCCGTATCATCAATATTATTCACACCCCGGCACATCAGAATAACGTACTTAATATTTTCCTTGTCTTTGGTCAATTTTGACAATATTTTTTCATAAAGCTGATGAGAATTAGTGAAGTTCAAACTTGCTCCAATATCAACAGCAAGAACGTACTTATTAGTTGAATATTCATTAAAATTATAATTGTGCCGATTTAGGTAAGTCCTGTCATTACATAAAAAAATCTCCAAGTCGGGATGTGCCTCCCGGTAAAGATGGACTATAATCGAAGCAGCAACACCTATATAAATAGCCATATCCAGATGTGGTGCAAAATAAAAGGCAGCTGTAAGAGTAACCAGCGCAGTAACACCTTCTAACGGTTTGTGGATGATCAATTCTATAATCTTGTCAATTTTTACTAAAGATACAACGGCACTAATAACAATTGCGGCTAAAATTGACTGAGGAAGATATTTAATAACTGGAGATAAAAAAATCACTGTCAAAACCGTGAGAATACCTAAATAAACGGATGAAAAACGCGTTAAGGATCCTGATGAAAAATTAAGGGCGGTACGAGAAAACGAGCCGGCTACCGGAAACGATCCAAGTACACCGGAAGTAATATTTGCAATTCCTTGTGCTGTAAGTTCGCGGTTTGGATTAATTTTATCACCCGTTTGCCGGCAGAGACCTTTAGCAACCGATATTCCTTCCATGTAGGCAACAATTGCTATTATCAAAGCCGGTTTAATCAAAGTTAATAGATCTTTTGAATTAATATCCATAAAATGAAAACTCAATGGTGTACTTGCAACTTCTCCTACCAAATTTCCCCCATAACCCAGGAAATATCCTGCTAATATTCCTAAAATTACCAAAAACAAAACTCGAGGAAAGCGGGGGAAATACTTCTTTAAGACAAAAAGCAAAAACAGGGGCAGAAGGTTTAAAAAAAGCGCATAAATATTAGGATAAATAAGTTGTGGAATAATCTCAAAAACATTTTGGTAAAAATGTTCACCGATTGCCAAATCAAGATTAACAAGTTTAGGAAATTGAGAAACAGATATAACAATTGCCGCCGCCGTAGTAAAACCCAACATAACCGGGTGGGTAATATAATTAATAAAACCACCAAACTTTAAAAGACTAAAACCGATCTGAAAAAATCCGACCATAACAGCCAGAAGTGATGCAGCAACAAGTGATTGACTTACACTCACCGCGCCAATTTCTGATATGGCACTTGCCGTAAGCAAAGAAATGACGGCAACAGGACCTGTTGATAAAACACTGGAAGTACCAATGATAGCTGCCAGTATAGTAGGAATTGTAGCGGCAATTAAACCCGAAGCGGGCGGCAAACCGGCGAGGGAAGCATAAGCAAGTGATTGAGGTATCGCAACCACAGATACAGACAACGCAGCGATAAAGTCAGACTTAAAAGTTTTTGATATCTTCTCAAACATTTATAACATATATAAATAGTGTTGCAGTAAAAAGTAAATTCACAAACAAATAGGACAAGTGGGCATTTTATTTTCATTTTGCGTCTTTGATTAACGCCATAGCTCCAAAAAGTCCAGCATTATCAAACAATTCGGATTTTCTTATCTGTGGAGTTTCAGGAAATGCCTTAAATATTTCGTGCAAATTGTTATCAATATTATTTACAGACACTGCGTTGTTTAAAACCAAACCTCCACCCAAGATTATAATTTCAGGAGACCAAAGGGTTATCACATTGTTCAAAAATACCGCCAATAGTTTTTCTACCTCATTCCACACCTTCTTTTCTTTAATCTCCCCAGCTGGCTTGCCACATCTTTTTTCGAGTGCGTTTCCAGACACATAGCTTTCAATTGAACCCTTGGTTAAATAATTTAAAAGTGAAATTTTACCATCGGGCCATACCGAACAATCCAAATCTATAATTTGATTACCGGGTTCAAAACCCCAAGAACTAATATCAATTTTTCTTTTTACTATCCTAGCACCACCCACTCCCGTACTAATAGTTAAATAACCGATTATGTTTTTATCTTTTCCTGCACCATAACACGCCTCACCCAGTCCCGCTAAAGCTGCATCATTTTCTAAAAAAACATAAGTACCGAAAATTTCTTCCAACTTACTTCTTATGTGTACTCCTACCCACTCCGGAAGATTTGGAGCGCGCACCAAAAGCGTTTTTTCCTTATTCAGCACTCCCGGTAAACCCCCGGCAACTTTTTCAATACCATTACCTTTAAAGTCCGTAAAAAAACCAACTGCGTCATCAAATTCTGCAGGAGTATTGACCGTTATCACATCACCTAAAGAAACACCGTCTTCCGACACCGCAGCGCGCATTTTTGTCCCGCCGATGTCAAAAAGTAAATACATCTTGAAATATCCCAATCTTTCCTTATTAGTTAATTATTAATTAAACAAACAATCAAAGCATTATAAACAAATTCAATTTCTTTTTTTGTTGTAGTCATTTATTGAACTGGATAGCAGGCTTCACAAACCCCCAACTCTTCCAATTTTTCAAGATAGCTAATAATCGTCGTTACAAACTCGGCATGACTCCAAACTAAAGGGGATGCGGAAAGGTGATCGCCCGTATAAGGGTCAAGTTGTTCCGGCAAAGTTCCCGCCGAACCTGAAATTTTCAAAGCCCATGCTATATAAGGGTGCACTTTCTGTAAATCTTTTTCCTTTTTTGCCATGGCGATGTAATATTGGGCTATCCACATAGTCGTTATAACCCAGGGATTACCCGGATAATTACCTCCTTTAAAATGATATGAATCGCCTTCGAAACGCGCCATTCCGCCAATATCAGTTTTCACTTCGAGACGTTCTACAGTTTTATCAAACGCTTTTCTCAATCTTGGATCATCTAAGGAAAGAATCCCAAATTTATAGATACCATACACGGAGGAGGTATCGGTTGTTTTGTCTACCCGGGGTTTATCTTGTGACGTGTCAATCAATTTGTAAAAAAAGTTTTCCTTTTCATCATAAAGGTATTTTAATATTGCCTTTTTTATTTCATTTGCGACTGATTCATATCTTTCCTGACTCTCACGTTTACCAAGAAGGTTTGCAAAACGCGCAGCACTAATTAATGCGGCATAAACACTCGAGGATGTAAAGGTACTAATCCCATACACCCTCTCCCAAAGATCATAACTTGAAGAGGGTAAACCGGTTTTACCGTCTCTGAAAGAAACCATAAAATCAGCCGACTTTTTTATCAGGGAATTATAAAGCCCTTCAATAAATTCCAAATCCTTTGACAACTCAAAATATCTCCAAAGTGCATATATAACCAATGCTGTTTCATCCTCCTGTATTGGAAATTGTTTTTTACCTTCCTGAATCCAGGGATGCCAGGATGAACCAAGTGATTTATCCGGTCTATATTTATGCATAAAGTAACCCTCATCGGTAACAACATCGTGACAAAATTCAAAGAAGCGCCTCGAGGCGTTGAAATCTCCCGCTTTTGCTAAAGAAATTGCCGAAAATGCCGCATCTCTAGGCCATACATATTCATAATAATCTCTGCCGAATTGAAGCATTTCGGAATCACCTGATGCAATAATCGCTCCATTCAAACTAACGTGTGTACGAATGTAAAAAAGTGACCTCTGAAATAGAGCAACTACTTCAGGATTCAAACCGTAAAAACTGAAGTTTTGAACATTAACCCAGGCTTTCCAATAATTGGTGGTTGATTCAATAATTTTTTTTGGATGTCGGGCTAGGATCTCCTGATTTAGTTCCTTTACATCTTTTATAGATTTTGCGGCGCATATCCAATAATATAAAGTCTTTGTCTCATTCGGCGGAATTTCCATATTAAGTCCGATAACGGAATCAACCCTCCCGTGCTCAATAGGGTTTCCCGACAAAATCCCATCCTCAGCGTCTTTGTATGTCCCGTCTCTTCCCTCAATCCCCAAAAGACCAATACTATACTCGTCAAAGCCGGCGGCATCCCTTAAAGCATTTATTAAAAATACTCTTCTTCCTTTATAGTGAATGATTGTATTCCCCCGGGGATCATAGTAAGCAGTTTCTCCTGAATGCGTCTGCCCGATGTTAAACTGCTGATTAAAAAATATTTTTATATCACGTTTACGGTCAAATAAATTTTTCATACTTATTTGACGAATAAACATATCTTTCTCGTTATAAACAACGTCCGAAAAATGCATCTCTATTCCAAGATTTTTATTTTTTGCATTTATGTCGGAAGCGAGAGTATCTTGCTGGCATTTCACCACAACCTCCCAAGAACCGTCGCTCAACCAGCTAAAACTCTCCTCCACCATTACACCTATTTTGTGTGTCAATTGTTCACTTACATGATTTTCTAACCCCGCGTAATCAAAATAGTAATCTTTAACCTGACCAAATTTATCCAGTCCTATCAGAGTTGTACTGTTTCCTAAGGTTATTGATTTTGGCATATGTTTAATATTAACTAAAAAACCCGTAAATATTCCACACCATTATTCACTAGTATTCTTGAAAGTTTTTAAAAAAATAGTAAAAAATCGACAAATATTAAATCTTTCCCGATTATTATTTACGTTAACTGGACGTCAGACGTCTTCCCTTAATTTTTTACGTGTCTTTTTCTTATCAATTCTCAGTTTGAGATCATTCGCCGCATTCATGAAAGAAATGAATGCCTCATATGGCGATTCATAAGGATTAAAATATTTATGCACATCACCATCCGAAAACCATTTTGTACACATATAATAAAAATGGTCCGAGGTTTGGAGTTTCCTCCAATCCCCAATAATTTCTGGATCTTTTGTCTTCAATACTTTGTCCTGAAGTTTGTAAATAAATTCAATCGCAGAAGCTTGAATTGCGTTACCTACCCAGGCCGATAAATCACGCTCTGTATCAGCCCAAGTAACAACATATGGCACGTCCAACTCGTCCATTGGAGGGTATTTTTTTACAGCTTCCGACGGAGTTACAAAATTATTGTCAGGATGTTTTAATATTTGGTCAGGCAAATTTTCAAGAAATTTAAATATTCCTTTGTCTTCCCATTGATGTTCCCCAAAAGTTTCATAATCCATAAAAAGATTTACAATTTGGCCGTTTCCGTTTATTGCGGTTACCCAAGAAGCAAACTTCTCTGCTGTCAATGGCCATGATGACCAGCTTTTTTCAGAAAACCTGAATGCTATGTCGTCCGATAATTTATAGTTTTTAAGAAGAAGGCGGATATTTTTCGTACCAATGGGTTTATAGATAAAATTTGGACTTCGCCAGTCCAAAAACTTGTCCCAGCCTTCAGCCAAGATTGCTTTATACCCTTTTTTGTCCGCCCACACAGCAAGATCATTTGAGTAAGCAAGTTCAGTATTCCTGAAAATTTTAGGTTTTACCCCGAAGATTTTTTTTATTTTCTGTTCATGAAGCTTAACCTGGGTTTCAAACTCGGTAAGCGAATAGAAAAACGCAAGTGAGTGGTAATAAGTCTCCGACAAAATTTCTACCCTGCCTGTATCTACCAATTTTTTGAAAGAGTCAAGAACCTTTGGTAAATCTTTTTCCAGTTGCTCAAGTAACACGCCCGAAAACGAAAAAGCAATCTTTAAGCTTTTATATTTTTTGAGAAGTTTATATAGAAGTCCGTTAGCAGGTAAGTAAGATTTCCCAGATACTTTTTCAAGAACAATTTTATTATTGAAATCACTCTGAGATTCATCGTTAAAATAATTATGGTCATACCCCACATCAAATATTTTGTATTTTTTAATTCTTATGGGCTGATGAACTTGGAAATAAGGGCAAACAGACGGCATACATTATGTTGTAATTCCGAATTAATATAGTATTGATTTATTACCTATAACTTAGCATTTAATTTATCCAACAAGTTTTTGAGAATTTAAGCCGGCATAAAAACATCTTAAAAACCATATTAATGAATTAGCTGGTTATAAACCTCCAAAACTTTATCTGCTGAATTTGACCAGTTGAAATTCTTTACTTCCTGCCCACCTTCCCTTCTCAAATCCTTCGGAAGAGCGTCATAAGACAAAACTGCTAAAATTTTATTTGCCATTTCGTTTATATCCCAAAAATCGACCTTTAAAGCATTATTAAGTATCTCTGCAACTCCGGATTGTTTTGAAACAAGAACTGGAGTTCCATTACAAACCGCTTCGAGCGCAGTCAAGCCAAAGGGTTCGGAAACGGAGGGCATAACGTAAAGATCAGCTGACTGAAAAACCCTATCTCTATCATCTCCTCTTAAAAACCCAGTAAAAATAAACTTATCAGAAATTCCTAATCTAGCGGTTTCAGCAACCATGTACTCCTGCATGTCGCCCGAACCTGTGACTACAAAAATCACTTTCGGGTTGTATTGCAATACTTTTTTGGCAGCCCATACAAAATATTCCGGGCCTTTTTGAAGTGTAATTCTGCCCAAAAATAATACTATTTTATTTCCAGATTTTTTAAATTCACAGAGGGTGGGCGCTAATTTTCTATATCCGGAGTTATTCACGCCATTGTAGACAATCTTAATTTTATCCGGGTTGATATTATATTTTTCTACAATAATATTTTTCATAAAACCGCCAACCGGCAAGATCATATCAGCTTGATCAAAACCATCTTTCTCAAACTTATATACATAAGGGTTGGGAGAATGGCCGCCGGTTCTGTCAAACTCGGTCGAATGAACATGAACAACTAAGGGTTTTTTAAGTATTTGCTTAGCAACAATAGCAGCCGGAAAAGAAAGCCAGTCATGCGCATGAATTACATCCGCGTCGATTTTTCCGACAATTTTCGCCGTCCTTTCCGCAAATTTTAAAACGGCCTTGATATAGTCGGGGGGTAAATCTTTCAGCTCGATCCTTTTTGAATAACCGGGCTTAGCAGATAAGTAAACGGGCGGTAATGATTCATACGCTTCACTAACATTAGCAAATATAATCTTCATATGATTTACATTTAAAGGAAGTTTTTGCGGTAAAACAAAAGTGACTTCAACACCTTTTGAAGATAACGACTCAGTTAAGTGTAAACAAGCCTCACCCAAACCACCGCTATTGAAAGGATAGAGTTCCCATCCAAACATTAAAACTTTTTTCATTTCGACCTTCTCCTTTCTAATTTCAACCACACAAAACCCCCGCTCTAGCGGTACCTAACCCAAAACTCTCTTTTATAAGCCCTATGAATACTGTCCCATTTTTATAATACCAGTATTTTCTTATATTTATAAAGACTCAATTTTTTAAAATTGATTTTAGCGGTACAACATAAAGCTTTTTGACAAACATTAAAGCTTTTCGTAAGTAAATTCGCCCTTCCTTACTCCGGGCATAAGTATAATCTTGTCGCCTTCTTTTACCTTTCCCGCCAATATCGCCTTACTTATTAAATCTCCTAAATTGATATTAACAAGTCTTTTCATAGGTCTAGCTCCGAAAGCCGGATCGTAACCGTCTCCAGCCAATTTCTGGTATGTTTCCTCAGTTGAAGTAAGTTGAATTCCTTTTATTTTTAAGTTTTCCGCAAGATCGGCTATCATTAATTTTGCGATTTCAATCAAGTGAGATTCTTTTAGTGGTTCGTAAACAACAACCCCGTCAAAACGGTTAATAAATTCTGGTGAAAAAAGTTCCTTTTCCATAACAAAATTAAGAACCTGTTTTTGCAAATCCTCTCCTTTCACACCTTTTTGAACAAGCTGCCTTACTTGCTCCGCAGCTGCATTTGAGGTTCCTATAATGAATAGATGCCTGCCAACAATCTTTTTTCCAAACGCATCGGTAATAATCCCTTCATCCAGAAGCGCTAAAAACAGGTTGTATATTTCCTTGCTCGCTTTTTCTATTTCGTCCAATAAAAGCAAGCTTGCTGGGCGATTTTTTACGGCGGTTGTCAGCGCACCCGGTAAATTTTTATTCACCGAACCGATTAATCTCTCCAACCCTTCTGCGCCAGAATATTCAGCCATATCAAAACGCTGTATTGCCTCGGTTGAACCAAAATATACTTTTGCTAAAACTTTTGCTGTTTCAGTTTTTCCGACACCCGTCGGTCCGAGAAAAAGAAAGGATCCTAATGGCCTGTCTTCTTTAACAACACCAATTGTCTTTGCCCGGAGTATTTTGCCTATGAGATTAACAGCTGTATTCTGGTTTATAAGTTTTTGATGAATAATTCCTTCAATCTCATTCAGCTTTTTCAGCTCCCGTAGAGACAACTTTGAGAAAGAAACACCCGTTTTTTCAGCAAGAACGGTATTAACATCATTTACATCAAGAGATTCTTTCTTATTTTGCTCGCAATAACTTACAACAGCATCTAAAAGCTCAATTGCTTTTTCCGGAAAAGGAACTTCAGTAACATAACGGTCTGATTGTATAAGTATTTCTCTTAATGTAGGAATTTTTATAATCTTTCCGGTTAATGATTCCCATCTCTGAGCAGACTGAATTAGAATTTCCATAGCTTCGCTCTTAGTCGGTTGTGTCACTTCAACCTTTTCCAAATACTTCCTTAATCTCAGGTTAGGAACGATAAAGCGCTCGTAATCGGAATTTGTGGCAACCGCTATTATTTTCAGTAAACCTTTTTCCAAATATTGTTCGAAAATGTCCGTAAAGTCATAACCTTCGACCCCGGGATGAGTTAGGCGGTGTATATCGCGTACCATCAAGATAATATTTCCGGCAGCTGATGCTTCCTCAAAAATCATGGCAAGCTCAGTTTTTTTCTTGTTCAAGTCCAAAGACTGTGATAAGAGTGAATTGTAATCAAACTCTAGGACCCGTTTATGTGTCATTTTCAAACCCAATTTCCCATTCGCTGCTTTTTTGGCAAATTCCAAAACAACAGTCTTTTTGCCAACACCAGGATCTCCCATCAAAACAACGTTAGATCCTGATGAAAGAACTCGTTCCATACGTGAGACAATATTTTTTCTCCCGATCAATCTATGCGAGTATGATAAAGGCGCTGATAAATCAATCGAATACTGATTCAGTGTTGGTGTATAACCAAAAGTCAATTCAAGCGCAAGCCCCGGACGCCCAAGATCTTCTGTTTTCAGACTTGTTTCCTCCTCCTGTTTTTGATCCCACCAAGTTGCAGCCAAAATTATATCTTCTCCTTTTATTTCCCTTTTATCAAAATAGTCCCTGCTCCAAACATTAGCTTTGATCAATTCTTCAATTACATCCATATATTTTTGCGCCTTAAATTGCTGTGGAAACTTTTCTTGATCAGCATTGTCCACCAAATCCTGCAAGCTAATCCCCGTTCGGTCAAGGACAAATTTACCTGCCTGATTGTTAAAAATTGTATGAATTTTATTTTCGTCAACCGTTTTCAACTTTAAAAGTAAATCTTTAACAAAATTAGTAGGTTGCCTTTGATATTTGGAATAGATGTTTAAACCAAAAAAAGGTAATGCAAGCCATAAAAACAAACCCATAATGCCTCCTAAAAATGTAAATATAATAAAAATCGCACCAACCCAAATAAGAGTAAATCGCACAAAAGCTCCTATTCCGCGCGAGATCATATTAAATGTAAAAGCCTCGAATCTTTTCTGGATATTAAAGCCGGGTGACTTATCTACAACAACCATCCTTTTCCAAGGCGAAAAAAGGGTTCTCATTAGAAGCGGTAATGAAAAATAATGATTAACGGACCTAACCGTTGAAAACCAGCTGGCAATATAATAGTCAACACCTTGGCTGTAATACCACGATAAAAATTCCATATTAATTTCATGATAACATAAGCTTCGCCACGGTAGTATGTGATAATATCTTTACATGATTAAAAATAACTGGATTTCCGCCGGACTAAAAAACCTCACTAAAAAAGGTTCATTTATAAATATCAAAACTATAACTTCTGCAGTAGGACCTACAATTAATATTAACGGCAAACAATTTTTAAATTTTAGCTCCAACAATTATCTCGGCTTAGCTAACCATCCCCGCCTAAAAAAAGCGGCGATCAAAGCAATCAATAAATACGGTGTCGGACCTGCTGCCGTAAGAACAATATCCGGTACAACCAAACTCCACATTGAACTAGAAAAGATTTTGGCAAAATTTAAAAGAACTCAAGACGTAATAACTTTTCAATCAGGCTTTGTAGCCAACATTGCTACCATTCCCACGCTAGTCAATGAAGACGACATAATTTTTTCAGACGAACTCAACCATGCAAGCATTATCGACGCATGCCGCCTAAGCAAAGCAAGAGTTATAAGGTACAAACACTGTGATATGCAAGATCTAAAATCACAACTAAATGGGTGCAAAAATGAACCATCTCATTCCAAGAAACTTATTATAACCGATGGGGTTTTTTCCATGGATGGAGACATTGCACCTCTTGACAAAATTTTCAAACTGTCTCAAAAATACAACTGTCTTACAATGGTTGATGACGCGCACGGTGAAGGGGTGCTAGGGAAAAGTGGGCGGGGAATAGTCGATTATTTTAATATGCACGGAAAAATTGATGTCGAAATAGGAACTTTGAGTAAAGCGTTTGGCGTTGTAGGAGGGTTTGCAGCAGGAAAAAAAATAGTAACGGATTGGTTGAGGCAGCGCGCACGGCCTTTTCTTTTCTCTTCAGCGATGACTATTCCTGATACGGCCGCCTGTATAGAAGCTGTTAATATTCTCTACCGGTCGGACAGGTTAGTTAAAAAACTTTGGGATAATGCTAATTACTTTAAATATAAAATAAACAAAATAGGATTCAATACAGGAAAAAGCCAGACACCAATTACCCCAATCATGCTCGGTGATGTAAGACTGGCGAAAAAGTTTAGTGAAAAACTTTATGAGTTAGGCGTTTTTGCCATGCCTATCGGTTATCCAACAGTCCCGGAAGGTAAAGCAAGAATAAGAGTCATGATTAGCGCAGCGCATACAAAAAAGCATCTTGACTTGGCACTTGAAACATTCCTTAAAGTTGGAAAAAAGCTTAAAGTTATTTAATAAAACCAAACCGGTAAATAAACCATACACAAGAGATTAGTTTGTAGTATTTTGAGGCAGACTTAAAATTCTTTCTTGCCTAGGATTGAAATGCGCATTTTTCACAGGAGATAAACAATAAAAAATGAACTTATATAAATCACCCGTGAAATCAACAGTTTTCCAAGAGGAAAACATTGATTGATTTTCGGACAATTTATATATTAGTATCTTATTATATGGAAACTATCCTTATCACTGGCGCAAACGGAGAGGTTGGTCACGGCCTTATTCCTGCTCTTTTCAAACAAGCCAAATGCAAAATAATCACACTTGATATCAACGAACTCGACCCGGATCTTCAAAAGATGGTTCAAAAATCTGTCGTAGCAGACATAAACAATGAAGAAATTCTTAAAAAGTTCATCGAGGATTATCAGGTTAATACCGTATTTCACCTCGCCGCAATACTTTCAACAGGAGCAGAAAAAAATCCCGAGAAAGCGATTGCCATAAACGCCGGAGGGACGGAAAAAATCCTGGAGATAATAAATATTGTTGCCCGTAGCAGAAAAATGGTTATAAAATTCATCTTCCCGTCAACAATAGCAGTTTACGGATTACCCAGCGCAGAAAGCAAGGTAAAATCCGGTGCCGTCAAAGAAGAACAATTTTTAAATCCGATTACGGTCTATGGAGTAACAAAACTTTACTGCGAAAATTTAGGAATATATTATTCTGACAACTACCAACTCCTGACTTCTAGCCAGCATGGTTTCGTAGATTTTAGGTGTGTAAGATTTCCGGGTATCATTAGCGCGCTAACTATACCCACAGGAGGAACAAGCGATTACGCGCCGGAAATGATCCATTCTGCGGCTCAAGGCCAAGGTTATGAATCGTTCGTCAGACCTAATACCAAAATCCCATTTATGGTCATGCCTGATGCTGTCAAGGCTTTAATTCAACTGGCAAACGCACCAAAAGATAAATTAAATAAACACGTTTACAATGTATCGTCTTTCAGTATAACCGCAGGAGAAATTTCTGATCTTGTAAACCAGGTTTTTCCCGACTCATCAATCAGTTATAACCCCGATCCTAAAAGACAAAAAATCGTTGATACCTGGCCGGAAGCCGTTGACGACTCCGCCGCAAGAACTGACTGGAAATGGCAGCCCGATTATGATCTGCAAAAATCGTTCAATGAATATCTGATCCCTGAAATCAGAAGTAAATATAACAAAAAATAGTTGACACAACGGCACAAAAAAGTATATATTAAATAAGGATATGAAGGTAAATTCCAAAGATTTTTTTATGATTGTGCTTTTGTGTTTTGTCTTTATTGTATCGATGTTTGTAGTTATGCAACCTACAAAGCTTCTTTCACTTGCATCTGGGTTTTGACAAATAACTTGCTAAGAAAAGGTTTCCTGGTCGTTTTACCAATCAACTAAAAAATCTGCCGGAGCTTTTAATTTGAGTATCTATACCTTCTTTGTTTCTAAAATCTTTATATTTCTTTTTCTAAGTTCTTTAATAAATTTAGTATATACATTCCCTTTAATAGCATCCTCAGGAGGAACAATTCCTTTTTCCTCTATCAATCCTTGAAGTAAAAATTTGGCTGTGATTGCTACCGGAAAAGCAGTAACCCTCATCATGGCTGATAATCCGTTTTTTGCATCAGCTTCTTCCCACATGTAGTATTCCCTTTTTACTTTTTTACCTCTTTCTACACCTATTAACGTGTTATACATCACACAGGCATCCGATTCGCCTTTGTTGGGGAGAAGTTTGGGAGTAATAATCGATGAAAGAAACTCACGCGGAACAATCTTTACCCCGTTAAAATTGACTGGCTCCAAATCCAAAAGTCCACATTCTTTTAGGGTTTGTATTCCCTGCCAATGTCCAGGCCAACGTACTGTTTTTTCAGCAAACGAGTTAAGCTTCGGTCTTGAAAAAAGAAAACTAGGCATACCAGGAGTTATTGCGCATTCCAACACTTCTTTTCTACCAAGGCGGTTGAACATAAACTTCTCATAATCTTCCCCCGCATCTACTTCAACGGGTTTGCCATTTCTTATTACCCTGACTTTGATCATATACTCTCTGAGAACATGTTCAAAAGCCCAGGTAATCATATATTTAAGAGGGTGTTTATCGGCAGCTTTTTTATTTGGAATTCCTCCAACTCTGGCAACAGCATCTGTTGCCTTATCCATTTTTCTAATACCTTCACCGAGAGTAATATTACTCAACCCCGGAGCAAAACCCATTCCGTCAACGAAAGTAACCCCTTTTTCAACAGCCTTTTTATGAAGCCACTCTCCATAATTATCCAAGCTTACTCCTTTAGGCAGCTTTAATCCTTCTGTTTCATAACGGTCCGGCCTTCTGTGAAATTCTTCAAGCGAGTTCACAATATTTAATCCCGCTTCAATTGCCAGAGCAACAACTTGATAACTTGATTTTCTATTCGGTAAAGTAACTACTCCAACGTCATACTGCTTCATCAACTTTGAAGTTTCTCTTTTGTTCTCGATATCAAGAACATGGATTAACACTTTTTTACTTCCTATTTTTGTCTTTGCCTTTTTTAAATCTTCTTCGCGCCTTCCTACAATACCTATTTGTTTTATTTCTTTATCTTTAGATAAATCCCAGGCAACGGCAGATCCAATTTTTCCAGAACCGCCAAAAATTAATACTTTCATAACAATACCTTATAAATACTCTATTTACCAACCGATTTCAATAGCAAAATTAAGGTATCTTTTTTCAAATCAATAAACCAAACCAAATAAATCCATATAGCTGGATATATAACAAAATTTTCAAACCAACGTCCAGTTTTTATCCGCCAGCTTCTAATTGGTGGAAAACCGAAACTTATTTTTATCGGCCACAAAAGGGGAATTCCCTCCTCTGTCAGAGCATCGGCAAGCAAGTGAGAAATATAACCGATCATTAGTGCCGCAAGTATAATATTGGGATTTATAAATGCAGGATTTAAAAATTTGGGCAAGATCCACGAAAATAATCGGTAAATCAGATACACTCCGATTACTGAGTGAGTAAAGCTTCTGTGTTTGTAGAAAACATTCCGCAAAACTCTTCCCGTTTTTTCTCCCGCGGGAAGCATATGCCAAAGCCGGTTTCCCCCATCATCCATATCGGGAATTAAAGCTCCAATATCAGCCGCAAGAACAGCGCCAACCAGAGTTAATACATTTATATTTTTAGGAGGAAAAATTACTGCAACCGTTATCAAAGACGCAAATGCGACCAAGTCGTGTGTACGTGCAGTCATAATACTATTCAACCTCTGGTGTTAAATATATTTGAACACCGGGCTATTTTGAATACTCAAGATATAATTTTTCTCTGTCTTTTTCCAGCTTTTTAATTTGACTCATAATGTTTTCTAAAGCTTGAGTTAAGTGTGGCTTTTTGGAAAAATCAAGCATGTTATTTACTTCCGCCCATTGGGTGATTAAATGACTATGTCGATTATCCAACGCTTTGCGAATATATTGAAATTGGATGTGGCGGGATAACGTATGCCATTCAGCAAAGGTGGCCAAATAGGAAGGATCGTATTCTCCTAAATCAATAGCTTTCTGCAATGTCATAGTGGCAGAAGGCTTAGGTGATCTCGTTGATGGTTTTTCAATATTCCCTTCTTCCTCAAATCCCATAAATTATTTTCAATCAATTTTTATCACAACATTAAACGGTATTTTATTACTTTCAAATAATTCAACAACCTTATCAATCTCTTTTAAAGAAAAAACACTTGTAATTGCCTTTATATCATTTTTTTCTGATAACTCCAATATTTCATGCATCTCTTTTCTGCTCCCTATATAGCTACCTGAAATCTTTCTTCTTGCATAATCTGCAAGTATTGTCGGTGGTATAGAAATATTTTCTTCAGGCAAACCAATAAAACATAAACTACCTTCCGGTTTAAGCAGTTTTACAAATTTAGTCCAATCATGAGAATAATATGTTGTAACTAAAATAAAGTCATATTCTTCACTATTTTTTTCTAGTAAATCACCATTATTAGGATTAATTATATATTTAATTCCCAGTTTTTTAAGGATAGGAGTTTTGCTTTTTGAATGACTGAAAGCTGTAACCCGATAACCCATTTTATCAGCAATTTGCACTGCCAGATGTCCCATATTTCCCAAGCCCACTATTCCTATATTTGAAATTTTCTTTAGATCCGCATTTTTGATAGCTGAATAAGCAGTTAAACCGTAACACATTAACGATACAAATTCGGGTTTTCTCAGCTTAGTCGAAATTTGATAAATAAAATTTGAATTTACAATTATGTTGTTTGCTAAACCACCATATTCATGAACCCCAAGAAGCCCTTGCTTTTTACAAAATTGTTCTTTCCCCTGTTTACAGTAATCGCACGATAGACATGCAAAAACCTGATAACCAACTCCAACATAGTCACCTATTTCTACATTTTTAACCAGTTTACCCTTTTCAACAACAACTCCAAATATTTCAGAACCAGGAACATAAGGAAATTTAGTATCATTCCACATGTTGTCAATAAAGAAAATGTCCGCTTTTGAAAAACTGCAGTACTTAACTTCAATTAAAACATCACCTTCTGCAATTTTTTTGCGATATGTAATTGGTCTTAGCTTTCCTCCTTTTTTAGTCACTCCCCAAGCACTTATTCTCATTTAGTAGTATTCCCTTCTCTAATTTACCCTTACTCTAATTCAATCAATTAAATCAAGCTTTTTAAGGCGTGGAATAACTTCGTGTTCAAAAATTGACCCCACCTTAACCCTGTCGGAAAGTTTTGAATTTATCCAAAGTATTTCTTCAATCGTTTCCTCGCCAACTCCACTGGGTAACAAATCTCCCTTCCATGAGTGTACCCTAAAAAGATCCATCCTCAGCAACTTTCCAGGATCATATGCTGCCTCTGCGTAGAAAGTACCAAACTTATCTAGATCATTTTTATACACAGTTATACTCACCTCTTCACACAGCTCTCTAATTAAAGTTTCTTTAGGTGTTTCGCCCTTCTCGATTTGTCCACCCGGAGATACAAAATGTTCCTTGCCTTTTTTACGAGTCACAAGAAGCTTCCGTTCAACAATAATTATCCCCGATGCATTATGAATTTGGAACTTTCTATTTTTCATCAACCATCTTTAAATAAACTTCTCTTAATAGTTTAGCATCATCCAAGGCATTATGGGTATGTTTAAATTTTTTGGTATCTACACCTATTTCTTCTAAAAATTTTGTATCACTTAAAGAATACGGATCAAACCCCATTCCAAATAAAATTGAAGCGAAATCAATAGGAAGCCAATAAAAAGGCCTATCTTTCCGGGTTACCGACTTAGATAATTTATTCATATAAAC
>Ga0265297_10002352_pt1 | contig 38911 bp, 35 predicted proteins | sample Munlanlwell13791_FD_192502 | JGI IMG/M metagenome (GOLD analysis project Ga0265297, IMG submission 192502) | Leachate microbial communities from a municipal landfill in Southern Ontario, Canada - Leachate well 137-91 | ecosystem: Engineered > Solid waste > Landfill > Unclassified | place...
TAATTCATTCAACTCATGGGGATGGCTTGATCATGCTGATCCGGAAATTATAAAGTCATTGGAAATATTTTCAGGAGATATTCGTGATCCTCATGGAGTGAAAGAAGCAATGAAAGGCTGTACCGTTGTAATACATCTTGCCGCGCTGATAGCCATTCCTTATTCCTATCATTCCCCTGACACCTATGTAGACACGAATGTAAAGGGAACTTTGAATGTGGTTCAGGCTGCACGTGAATTGAATATTGAAAAAGTCATTCATACGTCCACTAGCGAGGTATATGGTACGGCCCGTTGTGTACCGATCACTGAAGATCATCCACTGCAAGGGCAATCACCTTATTCAGCTTCCAAGATTGGCGCAGATCAAATCGCCATGTCATTTTACCATTCTTTTCATACGCCCGTTTCGATAATCCGACCCTTTAATACCTATGGGCCACGTCAGTCTGCACGCGCTGTCATTCCGACCGTAATTACTCAGATTGCACAAAAGCAGCAAAAAATAAAACTTGGTGCTCTTCACCCCACAAGGGATTTTAATTTTATTCTGGATACGGTTGAAGGATTTATAGCAGCTGCTGAATCCGATAAGTCTGTAGGCGAAATTATAAACTTAGGAAGCAATTATGAGATATCTATTGGAGATACCGTAAAGCTCATTCACAATATTATGAATGCTTCCATTGAAATAGAAACCGATCCGGTTCGAATTCGTCCGGATAAGAGTGAAGTAGAACGGTTGAGAGCAGATAATACCAAGGCAAAACAGCTGCTGGGTTGGGAACCACACTATGCAGGCAAGGAAGGACTCAGAAGAGGCCTGACGGAGACCATTGCTTGGTTCACCAAGCCTATGAATCTTAAAGCATACAAATCACACCTATATAATCTATGACCAGTTCTGTTAATTATAAAGCTTTACTGCATGCTCTTAGGAGCGTGCTTCCACAAAATCAGGATATGGTGTCATTGCATGAACCTCAGTTTTCCGGAAATGAGTGGGCTTATGTAAAAGAGTGCCTCGATACGGGTTGGGTTTCCTCTGTGGGTGCATATGTTGACCGCTTCGAACGCGAGCTGGCTGCATTCACGGGTATCTCGCGTGCGGTAGCGGTTGTAAACGGCACGGCAGCACTTCATATTTGTTTAAAATTGGTCGGGGTAGCAGCCGGAGACGAAGTGCTCATCCCTACACTCACGTTTGTCGCCACCGCCAATGCAGTGAGCTATTGCGGAGCAATACCTCATTTCGTAGACAGCGAAATTAAGACATTGAGCATGGACCCTCGAAAACTTGATGACTATCTAAAGAACATTGCTGAAATCAGGAAGGACTGCTGCTACAATAAGCAAACCAACCGGCGGATTGCGGCTGTGGTACCGATGCATACGTTTGGTCACCCCGTGGATATCGATCTCCTGCTTGACGTCTGCAACCGGTATCGTATTGCTTTGGTCGAAGATGCGGCTGAATCCCTCGGTTCATATTATAAAGGAAAGCATACGGGAAATTTCGGCCGGGTTTCAGCGCTCAGCTTCAATGGGAACAAGATTATTACGACGGGCGGTGGTGGTGCTATCCTCACGAATGATGAAGAACTGGGACATTTGGCAAAACATATAACCACGACTGCCCGCATTCCTCATCCATGGGAGCTCTCTCATGACATGGTAGGCTATAATTATCGGCTCCCCAACATAAATGCTGCGCTTGGCTGCGCACAACTCGAGCAATTACCCTCATTTATAGAAAAAAAACGTGCATTAGCAGAACGCTATAAAAAAGTTTTTGCGACGGTATCAGGAGTTTCTTTTTTTACAGAGCCTGAGCATGCAAAAAGCAACTACTGGTTAAATGTGTTGTTGCTGGATAATAACTGTATTGCTGATCGCGATACTCTTCTTGAACTTACGAACAAAAGTGGCATTCAAACCAGACCTGTCTGGACATTGATGCATCAACTTCCTATGTTTCATCAGTGCCCTCGCATGGATATGAGTGTCGCAGAAAACATTGCTCGACGACTCATTAATATTCCCAGCAGCGCTGTTTTAGGAGAAGCATATGGTAAAGCGTAAACTGTGCGTGGTAACTGGTGCGCGCGCAGATTATGGTCTGCTCTCCGTAGTGATGCGCGAAATCCAACATGATCCTGCATTTACGCTTCAGGTTGTTGCAACAGGGATGCACCTTTCACCCGAATTCGGGATGACCTATCGTGTAATCGAAGAGGACGGTTTTAAAATTGCTGCTAAGGTCGACATGGATATTTCCGACGATACTGCTAAGGGGGTCGCAAAATCAATTGGTTTAGGAGTCAGCGGATTTGCAGACGTCCTCGCAATGCTACATCCTGATTTAGTTGTTTTGTTAGGCGACCGATTTGAGGTATTTACGGCAGCCCAAGCCGCTCTCGTTGCTGCGATACCGGTAGCGCATATTGCAGGAGGCGATACCACAGAAGGGGCTTTTGATGAATCCATTCGCCACTGTATCACAAAGATGTCACATCTCCACTTTGTAACGAACGAGTCCGCCGCCTGTCGGGTGAAACAGCTTGGCGAGAATCCGAAACATATTTATACAGTTGGAAGTCCCGGGCTCGATCTGATAAAACGTATGCAGCTTCTGAGCAGAGAAGAACTTGAGAAAGACCTGGAATTTTCCTTTCAAAAAAGCAATCTTCTTATTACCTTTCATCCCGCGACATTGGATAGACAACCAGCAGGAGAACAGTTTCAGGAACTTCTGAATGCCTTAGATGCGTTGGGAAACGGCTTTGGGATGTTTTTTACGAAGCCGAATGCAGATACTGGTGGTAGAGCTATTATCCGTATGATTGATGAATATGTTCAGTCACGGACCTATGCAAAAGCCGCTGTTTCGCTGGGACAACAAAAGTATCTCAGTATGCTGGCTCAGGTTGATGTGGTGGTTGGGAATTCATCGAGTGGGCTTTATGAAGTTCCTTCATTTAAAAAACCCACGGTTAATATTGGGGATCGACAAAAAGGGCGTCTTCATGCATCGTCGGTCATTAATTGCAAACCCGAATCAGTCGATATTTTGAGGGCGATCAAAGAAGCTTTTGACAAGGATTGCTCAGGCGTAGTGAACCCTTACGGAAATGGTGACAGCGCTCCGAAGATCGTGGCTGCTTTGAAAGCGATTCCGGATTACCGCGCTCTCCTAAAAAAGCATTTTTTTGATCTGAATCCATGAAAAAAAGCAAGCGCACCTACATAATCGCCGAAGCAGGTGTAAACCACAATGGATCCATTGATATGGCAAAGCAGCTTATTGATGCGGCTGCGGATGCGGGTGCAGATGCGGTGAAGTTTCAGACCTTCAAAGCGGAAACATTGGTCAGTGCGTCGGCGCCGAAAGCCCACTATCAAAAGATCGCTACCGGTGAAGATGAATCGCAACTCAAGATGCTTCGGAAACTCGAGCTCGATGAGGCCTCACATCATGAACTTGAAATCCACTGCCGTTTACGGAAAATCCAGTTTCTTTCAACGCCTTTTGATGAAGACTGCATCGAGATGCTGGTGAAACGAATTAAGGTCCCGTTTTTGAAGATACCATCTGGTGAGATAACCAACGGACCCCTGCTCTTAAAAGCTGCGCAGACGAAGAAGCCGATCATTCTATCCACAGGAATGAGCACCTTGAGTGAGATTCGTGAGGCTTTAGGACTGTTTGCCTTCGGGTATACTTGCAAAAATGAAACCCCTTCTCTTGTCGCATTCCGCAAAGCGTATCGATCAAAAACGGGTCAAAGGGCGTTAAAGGCAAACGTGACGCTTCTCCATTGTACAACAGCGTACCCTGCACCTTTTACTGATGTCAATTTGTGTGCGATGGACGGAATGCGCATAGCGTTCGGGCTGCCGGTAGGATTTTCTGACCATACGCAGGGAATTGCAATTGCGATTGCAGCTGCTGCGCTTGGCAGCTCGATAATTGAAAAACATTTTACTCTTGATCGGAACCTTAGTGGGCCAGATCATAGAGCGTCGATCGAGCCTGATGAGTTGTGCCGGATGGTGCAATCGATTCGCGAAGTTGAAGCTGCGCTTGGATCGAAAAAGAAAGCCCCTGCACAGAGTGAGTTGAAGAATCTTGCGATAGCACGAAAGAGCCTAGTTGCTACGCAGCATATCTCTCGCGGGGAACTGTTCACCGAGAAAAATTTGAGTTGCAAACGTCCCGGCACAGGCGCATCACCGCTCACGTACTGGAAAATGCTCGGCAAAAAAGCGTGTAAACATTACCGGAGAGATGAGATGATTAAGGCATGAATCTTCCCGTTCTCATTGTGGGCGGTGGCGGACACGCAAAAGTTTTGATTGAAGCGCTCAGATTACAATCAATAAAAATTCTCGGCATTATCGATGCAGATGCGACCAAAATTGGGGCTGATGTATCCGGTATCCGGGTGATCGGAGATGATGAGGCGATTTCGGGATATAAGACTTCAGACATTTTCCTTGTAAATGGCATCGGTTCAGTCCACATACCAAAAATGAAAATCGATGTATTTGAAAAATTCAAGGCAAAAGGGTTCACATTTTCCACGATCATACATCCATCAGCAGTAGTGGCTTCCGATGTTGCCCTGGGTGAAGGATCCCAGATCATGGCTGGTGTAGTAATTCAGCCTGGATGCACTATCGGTGCTGACACTATTGTGAACACACGGGCTTCGATCGACCATGATTGCCAGATAGGTGACCACGTTCATATTGCTCCTGGCGTTACTCTGTCAGGCGGAGTAAGGGTGGGAGATGGTTCTCATATAGGCACCGGGGCAACCGTGATTCAGGGCGTGACGATCGGCAGAAATAGCCTCGTTGGGGCAGGGTCGGTGGTTGTGAATGATATTTCGGGTGACATCGAGGTAAGGGGTATCCCTGCCAAACAAGTTGGCAAGAACACCTGAAAAGGAATTGTGTATGAAAAAAGAACTGCTTGCATCATTGCTCATATTCCCATCTACAACAATCAAAGAGTCGATCCAGCGGTTGACTGAAACAGCGCAGAAGATACTCTTTGTCGTAGACGATCAGGAGAGGCTGCTCGGTACACTTACCGACGGTGATATCCGACGGGCGATCCTCGAAGGATCAATTTTGACGGCTACGGTGGAAATGGTGATGAAGCGGAAATTTATTTCTCTCTCGACAAAGAGCGCCAATATTGCCCATGAAGCAAGACTGTTGATGCAGCAAAACCAGATTGAACAGATTCCTGTTGTTGATGGTAGGGGAGTTATTATCGACGTTGTATTATGGCTCGATTTTCTGACTGAAGAAAAATTATTGACGATGAAGAATAAGACATGTGTGGACAATCCTGTTGTCATCATGGCAGGCGGGAAGGGGTCGCGTCTTGATCCGTTCACGAAAATACTGCCGAAACCGCTTATTCCGGTGGGTGACAAGCCTATTATTGAGAATATCATGAACCGCTTTTACGATAACGGTTTTTCAAACTTCATTATGGTTGTCAATTATAAGAAAGAGATGATCAAGGCGTATTTCGGGGAAAATTCACTTCCATACACTATTACGTTTGTCGAAGAGGAAGAGTTCAATGGAACCGCAGGCGGTATGTCCCTCCTGCGTGAGAGCATTAAACAATCGTTTATTGTTACCAACTGCGATACCATCCTTGATGGAAATTACACAGATTTTTTCCAGTGGCACCATGACCATAAGAATATCATGACGATTATTGGATCTCACAAGGAGATTACCGTCCCCTATGGTGTTCTGTGTATGAACAACGGTACGCTCGACAAAATCGATGAAAAACCAAAGCTCGATCTTTTTGTCAACACCGGAACCTATATTTTCGAGCCTTCCATTTTCGATTTTATTAAGGACCGACAGCATCTGAATATGGACAAACTTATCTATAAGATCAAGACGCAGCGACCCGAGCAGGTTGGCGTCTTTCCACACTGGGGCGGATGGTCTGATATAGGACAGTGGGAAGAATACAACAAAACCTTGGCCCTTATCTCAGGGAATGTGAATAATGTATAAGAAACTATTCTCCTGTAAAAATAAAGTGGTATTGATAACAGGTGGCGCAGGCTTAATCGGCTGTGAAATCGCAAAAGGCTTCCATGATTTTGACGCCACTGTTTATATCGCCGATAAAAGCCAGGATATTGCTAAAAAATTTACCGATCATGCCGATATCCGTTTTGTCAGTCTTGATATTAGCGAAGAAAAAACCATCAAGACGGCAGTGAATAAAATCGTTGAGGATGAAGGTCGCATCGATGTCCTGGTAAATTGCGCCTATCCCCGGACGTCCGACTGGGGAGTCAAGTTCGAGCAAATTCCTGCTCAATCGTGGATGGAAAATGTTAATGCGCATCTCGGGGGGTATTTTCTCGGATGCAGAATCGTAGCCGAACACATGAAGGACAAAGGGGGAGGAAGCATCATCAATTTTGCCTCTGTCTATGGAAGTGTCGGCCCGGATTTTTCCATTTATGAAGGCACATCCATGACCATGCCAGCAGCGTATTCAGCTATTAAAGGCGGAATTATCTCATTTTCTAAATATCTTGCTACCTATTATGCAAAAAACAATATCCGCGTTAATTCCCTCTCTCCGGGAGGTGTCTATGACAACCAACCGAAAGTTTTTGTTGAAAAATATTCACAAAAGACCCCACTTGGGCGCATGGCGCAACCTTCAGAAATCGTCGGTGGTGCAATCTATCTTGCTTCCGATGCCTCATCCTATGTCACGGGGCATAACTTGATCATAGACGGTGGTTGGACCGCATGGTAACAGGCAAAAAGATCGTCAAGAGTGTATTGCTCGTTGGTTGCGGCTCCATTGGGAAACGTCATCTGTCAAATCTGCTCAAGCGAGCTACTATTGAAAAACTCTATATTGTTACGAAAAACGAACACTGTTGTGATTGTCAGCAGAGCGACAAGATCATTTTTAGCGAATCTCTTGAGGGTATACGGGCTGATATGGCTGTCATAGCCAATGAAACACAGAAACATATGGCTACTGCAATCCAATTGGCATCCGCCGGGATGCATCTGTTTATTGAAAAACCTCTTTCATGTAATTTGGATGATTTCGATATGCTGCAGTCCCTTGTAGAGAAAAATAATTTAAAGGCATTTGTCGGGTACAATCTGAGATTTTTGAAAGCATTTCACACGCTCCGCGAGATCATAGATAAAAAGTCCATCGGAGAGCCATACTTTGCACAGATTGAGGTAGGCCAGTACTTGCCTACATGGAGACCGGATAGAGATTACCGGAAGACATACAGTGCAAATCGCAAAAAGGGCGGCGGGGTTGCCCTCGATTTATCCCACGAAATCGATTATATGAGGTATTTATTTGGAGATCCCTGCACCTGGAAAGTATTGAAGACCCGAGTCAGTAAACTCCAAATAGATACCGATGATATTTTTCAAGGCACCTATGTTTTTCCGAATCAGTTTATTTGCACGGTTCACATGGACTATCTTCAGAGGCAGACGACGAGAACGATAAGAATTATTGGCAGTGAGGGGACGCTTGTTTGCGATTTTATTGACAAGCAAATTCAGGTCACAGTAAACGATACAATGACCGCGATCACCGATGAAGACTTGTTTGATATAACCAGAACCTATCAGGATGAGATGGACCATTTTATCACTGCAGTAGAGATGGGAAGCGAACCGATGATTACACTAGATGACGGGAAAAAGATTTGTGAACTCATTGAGGATGGCAATGTTTAAAAATTATAAAATCCTCTGCGTCATCCCAGCTCGAGGAGGGTCAAAGGGTCTGCCGGGGAAAAATATTAAATTGTTGGCTGGTAAGCCGCTCATTGCATACACGATCGAGCACGCGTTGCAATCTCCTTATATTGACAGGACAATTGTTTCGACGGATGACCAAGAAATTGCCGACATTGCTCGGCAATACGGTGCTGAAGTGCCTTTTGTGAGGCCGGCTGATTTGTCCAGCGATCAGGTCGCTACTATCGATGTACTGCTGCATGCTGTCCAATGGGTGGAAGAACATGAGAAATATGATTTTGACATTCTCGTTCTGCTTCACGCGACAACGCCGTTAAGGCACGTAGACGATATTAATGCGTGCATTAGCATGCTCGTTGAAGCGAAAGCTGATAATGTCTTCTCAGTAACGGAAGCTCATCGAAATCCATACTTTAATATGGTTGAAGTGGGCGATGACGGAATTCCAAAGCTAGTAAAAAAAGGCGACTGTATAACACGACAGAGCGCACCAAAAGTGTACGACATGAATGCATCGATATACGTTTGGTGGAAGGATGTTTTAAAGAACGAGAAGAAGATATTTCTTAAAAAAAGCCGTATTTATATCATGCCGAAGGAAAGATCAGTCGACATTGATGATGATTTCGATTTCAAGATTGCCGAAATTTTATTAAAAAAGGATTCGATCTAACCTGTGTCCAAGAATATCAGGATCATTCCTAGACTTGATATCAAAGGTCCTAACCTTGTGAAGGGGATTCATCTGGAAGGGCTTCGTGTGTTGGGCAAGCCGGAACAGTTTGCCCGCTATTATTATGAGCGCGGTGCAGATGAACTGATTTACATGGATGTTGTTGCGAGCTTGTATAACCGCAACAGTCTTCATAGAATTATTGAAAGGACAGCAAGCGAAGTTTATATTCCCTTAACTGTCGGGGGCGGCTTGAGAACCCTTGAAGACATACGAGATGTTCTGCGAGCTGGGGCCGATAAGGTTTCGCTGAATACGGCGGTGATCAAAAACCCTCAGATCATCAAGGAGGCTTCAAGGAAATTCGGATCGTCGACTATCCTTATCTCAATCGAAGCCATAAAGCAATCTGATGGAAGATATCTTGCGTATACTGATAACGGTCGGGAATATACCGGTATCGAGGTTCTGGAATGGGCCAGACATGTTGAAGAACTAGGTGCAGGTGAGATTATGATCACTTCCATAGATCGGGAAGGAACCGGTAAGGGATATGATATCGAGTTGACCAGGTTGGTAAGCGAGGCAGTAACGATTCCGGTAATCGCCTCAGGCGGCGCAGGAAAAATAGAACATGTTCGCCAGGTGATCTCTGCGGCAAAGGCCGATGCTGTTGCGGTAGCATCACTGCTGCATTATGATTTTATCCGAAATAATGAAGTGGATGCAGATAATGCCTATGAAGGAAATATATCGTTTCTTAAGAGCGGAAAAATTTTTTCAAAGATAGAGCCAACCGATTTACGAAATATTAAAAAATACCTGCACCAGAACGGTGTTGACTGCCGCATGGATCAGGTTCAGGGGTTGTAGTGTGGCCGACAATAAAAATAAAATTGCGATTATTGATTATGAAATGGGCAACTTGTTCAGCGTAAACCGTGCCTGTGAACAGGTGGGTTTAAATCCTCTGATTACCGCTGATGCAGCATCAATCATAAAGTCCGATGCGATGATACTGCCGGGTGTCGGCGCCTTTGGCGACGCGATGAGTAATCTTAAAAGACTCGATCTGATAGCCCCCATCAAGGAATTCATCGAAAGCGGTAAGCTGTTTATTGGGATCTGCCTTGGCATGCAACTGCTGATGTCTGAGAGTAAGGAATTCGGTTGTCATCAAGGCTTGAACATTATTAAAGGCAATGTGGTCAAATTCCCGGGAAGAGGCAAGGAACAGAGAGTCATCAAGGTTCCTCAGGTCGGTTGGAACAAGGTCTATTGCCAACGCCACACAGGGGAGGGAGTCTGGCAGAATACACCGTTTGAGGGTATAGTAAATAATGAGTATATGTATTTTGTTCACTCTTTCTATGCGGTTCCTGAAGATCCTCAGGTTATTCTGTCATATACGGAATATGAAGGTGTCGAGTATGCATCGAGTATGGCATGGAATAACATATTTGCCTGCCAGTTTCACCCTGAAAAAAGTGCTGCAGCAGGCATGAACATGTACACGAATATTGCTTCATTGATAAAGCAAGGGAAGGGACGTTATGAGTAATCATTTGCAGACAAAATATGGTTTGCCTGAAAAGATCATTTTTTGCAAACGCTGTGTAATGTCGAATCAACGGCCTGCTTCAGCTATTGAATTCAGACATACGAAGGAGAGTAAGAAAACCACCCTGAACATCGACGAGGAAGGCGTTTGTGACGCCTGTAGAGTAGCAGAGCAAAAAGAGTTTATTGACTGGAACAAGCGTGAAGAAGAACTGCTCAGGCTATTGGATAAGCACCGTCGAAATGACGGTCACTACGATTGTATCGTACCCGGGAGCGGGGGGAAAGATAGTGCGTTTCAAGCCCACGTTCTAAAATATAAGTACGGCATGCATCCCCTGACGGTCACTTGGCCTCCGATTCTCTATACGGACTACGGATACAAAAACTTTCGCAACTGGATCGAGGTCGGAGGTTTTGACAATGTCACCTTGAACCAAAATGGGAAAGTCATGAAGTTGCTTACGCGGCTCTCCATAGAAAATCTGCTCCACCCGTTCCAAACATTCATACTTGGCCAGAAAAATATGGCTCCCAAACTGGCACTGAAATTCGGCATTCCATTGATTTTCTATGGTGAAAACGAAGCGGAATATGGCAATCCGATTGCGGACAACTCAACTTCACTCAGGGACAAGGCTTATCATAGCATGAAAAATATTGAGGAGGTTTATCTTGGCGGGGTATCGGTTCGGGAACTTATTGATAAATACCATGCCGATCTGACTGACCTCATGACCTTTCTGCCTGCGCCTTACCAGGATCTTGAACAATCACAGATTGAAGTTCATTACCTTGGGTATTATCTGAAATGGACCCCGCAGGAGTCTTATTATTACGCCGTAGAGCATACCGGATTCGAGGCGAGACCTTTCCGCACCCAGGGAACATACAGCAAATATAACAGTATTGATGATAAGATCGACGATCTCCATTATTACACAACCTTTATCAAATTCGGAATCGGCCGTGCGACTTATGACGCTTCACAAGAGATTAGAAACCACCATCTTACTCGTGAAGAGGGGATAGCACTGGTGAAGAGGTTTGACGGTGAGTTTCCTGACCGGTACTTTCATCAGATTATGGAACACCTTGAGATGAAGCCAGAACGATTCATGGAATTGTGCGACGAGGCCCGTTCGCCTCATCTTTGGACAAAGGTCAACGGCGAATGGGAATTGAGACATACAGTTTGGAATGAACTGGATTAAAGCAGGATGAAATTAATTAACAGACAGAATAGCTTTATCCATGTATAGAAGAACAATTCATGATAGATTAATTTCCGGATTTAACAGTATCCGGTATTCAATAACGGAACCCATATTGTTGCGTATAGCACGCGCCCGTTACGCGCATCTTTATTCAGACACGGCAGAGTCACCACTCATATCAGTTGCTATTCCGACTTATACTAGGGGACAATTACTGGTTCAGCGCACCCTTCCTTCAATATTTCAGCAGACATATCGAAATATAGAAATAATTATTGTTGGTGATTGCTGCCCGGATGATACGCAGGAACTTCTTATGAAAGTTAAAGACCCAAGGTTGCGTTTTATCAATCTTTCTCAGCGAACGAAATACCCTGAAGATCCTGCATGTCGATGGTTTATTTCCGGATTGGATCCTCTTAACAAGGGAATGGCATTGGCGCGCGGGAAATGGATTGCTTATTTTGACGACGATGACATTATGACACCCGATCATGTAGAGAGTCTGTTACGATTTGCACAACGTGGAAATTACGAATTCGTGGCCGGTCTTTACGAGGAAGATCGTGACGGCCAAAAACATATTATGGGCCAAAAAAACTCAGAATACCCTGAATTCGGCGGACATGGCACTTCGCTCTATCGCAGCTACTTGCGTTGTTTCAAATACAACAGACATAGCTGGCGCAAAGCCTATAACAGACCTCAGGATATTGATCGGCAGCTCAGGTTGCGGCAAGCCGGTGTCAGGATGGAACTTCTTGAGAAGGTTGTGAGTTATGTTGTACCGCGGCCGGGATTAAGCACGGTTGGTTTAGCTGCCAGGATGATACAGCCTGAATAGCGGTAATGAAAATGCTTTTCTGTAGTGACAAGGAATAAACTTGCCACAACAGAAATTTCTCATTTTGCGAACTTTTAGAGACTGATTTCATGCAGGAATGCGGTTTCCTAAAGTTAGCCAAGAGAGATATTGGAACCTTAATTAGTTGTCTTGGGAGATATTGATTGTGATTATTGCCAGATTGATTGGAGGACTTGGGAATCAATGTTTCCAATATGCTGTTGGGCGTCATCTGTCTGAGATTCACCATACAGAATTGAAAATTGATATATCTGAATTTGAAACGTACAAGCTTCATCCGTATTCTCTAAGCCATTTCAATATTATAGAGAATTTTGCTACGTCGGAGGATGTGGCAAAATTGAAACATGTGAGAGAAAAACATTTTCACTTTGATCCGGAAATATTAAACCTTTCCGATGGTGTTTACTTGCATGGTTATTGGCAAAGTGAAAAATATTTTAGCAGCACAGAGGATATTGTACGTCGAGAATTAGCTGTGAATTCGCCACTATTAGGCAAAGACAAAGAAGTCGCTGAGCAAATTATTCTCTGTGATTCTGTGAGTGTTCATATCCGCAGAGGGGATTATTTGCCCAATACATATACAGAGCAGATACTTGAAACCTGCAGCTTGGACTACTACTTGCATTCTATCGAACGTATTGCTAACAATGTTAAAAAACCGCATTTTTTTATATTCAGCGATGATATTAAGTGGACGAGCGAAAACTTCAAACTGCCATATCCAATCACATTTGTTGATCACAATGGACCAGACAAAAATTATGAAGACATGCGCTTAATGAGTTTGTGCAAGCATAATATTATTGCTAACAGCACGTTCAGCTGGTGGGGTGCCTGGCTAAACAAGAATCCAGACAAACTAGTATATGCTCCAAAGAAATGGTTTTCTGAAAAAGCCCGAAGCAGTGCAAAAGATGTAATCCCAAATTTATGGATTAAATCATAAAAATATTTCCTCTATAATTCAATTGATATGACATCCAATAAAATACGTTGGGGAATTCTTGGCACGGGAAATATTGCCCGTGTCTTTGCAAAAGGGATAGCCAATTCCAAAAAAGGTGATCTCTTTGCGGTTGCCAGTCGGAACTTGATTCATGCCCAGAGATTTGGAAAAGAATTTGATGTGCCATTTCAATATGACAGTTATGAAGCCCTTATCGCGGATCCAAACGTTCAGGTAATTTATATTGCACTTCCGCATGTATTTCATGCCGAATGGGCTATCCGCGCCGCCAATGCAGGCAAACATATCCTTTGTGAGAAACCTCTTGCTATGAATTATAACGAGGCTCAAGCAATTGTCGATGCAGCAAGTCGTAATGACATTTTTCTGATGGAAGCCTTTATGTATCGTTGTCATCCTCAAACCGCTAAGCTGATCGAACTGCTTCGCTCCAAAGCTATCGGAGATGTTCGAATTATTCAGGCAACATTCAGTTTTCAGGCGGAATTTAATCCTGATAACAAAGCTTTGAGCACTGAGTTGGGTGGAGGCAGTATTCTTGATGTTGGCTGCTATCCAATTTCCATGGCTAGATTAATTGCTGGAGTTGATCTTGGAAAAGAGTACGCTGAACCCCTTGAGGTATATGGCATCAGTCATATAGGCGAGCTAAGCCACATAGATGAATGGTCGACTTGTTGTTTGAAATTTCCGCGCGGTATTCTTGCGCAAATAGCCACAGGCATTTACCTTGTTCAGGAAAATGTTGTACGTATATTCGGCTCGGAGGGTGATATCTTTATTCCCTCTCCGTGGGTTCCCGGGGGACGTGAACCCGGAATTACAAAAATCTTTGTTCGTAAACGGTGTGATAATATTGTCCGCGAGGTAATTACTGAAACAAAGATGGGGTTGTATTCACTTGAGGCGGATATAGTTGCAACCAGTATTAACATGCGTCAATCCCCGGTAATGAAATGGGAAGACAGCCTTGGTAACATGAGGACAATGGATAGTTGGCGACAAGTTGTAGGAATGAGCTATCCTTCAGATCATCTGAAGAGCTGTGGTTGATTTTATTAGAGTCCTATTTGTTTAATAAAAATCTATGAGGGAAATATGTGTAAAGCCAATAAAAACGATATTGCGTTAATCGATGAGCTAAAACAGACTATTACTGCAATTGTTGATGATAGCACACGTAGGACAACTGTTGGTGATGCATGGCTTACTAATCTCGATCGGCTGTGTCAAGAAGTCTTGACCTGTGACCCTAACGATTTCCTTAACTGGGACGTTATCATAAGAACAATGGTTGTTGGTAACGCTGAGTTTGTTCGTGACGAGTTAAATTATCTGCAAGCTCTTCCTGATTGGGAAAGCCGATGGGAAAAGGCGCTTGAAGAGTCTTCGGTAGGAAATCCAACCTTATACAATGATTTTCCTTCCAGTAGCGGTAACCTCATCCACCAAGCTTATCATTTGGCGCAGTTCGAAAATACAACGGGTATAGACATTACTCGTGCAAGGCTGGTGTTCGAATTTGGTGGCGGTTACGGCAGCATGTGTAGATTAGTTCATAACTTAAATTTTAAGGGTCGTTATGTTATTTTTGACCTGCCCCCTTTTTCTGCTCTGCAATATTTTTTTCTTAATAAGAACGGGATATCGACAGCCAAATCTAATGAGTATTCAAAAAAGAGTTCACATGGAGTCATTTGCGTGTCTGACTTTGAACAATTGGAAACGATTCTTTCTGATCATGAGAACATTACCGATGCCGTATTTATTGCAACTTGGTCGCTTAGCGAGGCGCCTATTAGCTTAAGACAGAACGTCTTGTCTCTGGTAAGGCAGTTCGAGGCATTTCTTATTGCATATCAAGGATATTTTGGTAATGTAGATAATGTGAAATTTTTTGAAGAATGGATTGGCACAATGAAAAATACAAAATGGCATAATTGGAAAATTAAACATCTGCCTAATCATATATATAAAGATAATTATTATCTAATAGGGCAAAAGAAGTTGCTTTAAATAAGTAAGTATCTATAAAGAGATAATTGCAACTCATGAACTCAAAAGTATTGAAATATAACTTCATAGTATCAGATTATCGGAAGCTGTGGATTGATGGGGCAACTCATCTCTATATCTTGGAGCCATATGTTTATTATAGACTCGAAAAGACAGGTCATATTTCAGATTATAATGCTATAACAGTGGCGCCATATAGACGCCAATCAAGTTCTGATCTGGAGAAAGATCATAATTTTGTGCAGCTCAAATTTGAAAAATACATTAATATACTCGCGAATCGACTTAATCACATACATCATACACATTATGACAAGGCCTTTTGGAGAAGGGCGTTATCGATATCTTTTGAAAGATACATTACTTATTTGTATGAAATGTTTGCAAATTGCAGATTATATTTTAATCAGAATGAGCATGATTGCCAGGTTCTCTCGGAAAAATCTTATTATACTCCATCTAATTTTGATGATCAGCGCAACTTTTTTCAGCATTCTCATTACGGCCAGGAACAAATCTTCAGTCTCTATATGCACTATTTCTATCCTGATGGACTAAAAACTGTAAAAGGTAATTATCAAATAAATAGCGAGCATAGGCCTGAGAAGCCCCTCCTGTTTCGCTTATTGAAACAAGTTTTTTCAGGAGCTTTTTTAGCAAGAGCAAGACGACAGATGCTAACGAAATTTTACTCTCGTCATACCCATAGAATAGGAATTATGGGGTCTTCTTTCTCTGCAAAGCATATGAATCATTTAATGATAAAAAGCAAGGGTTCGATATATCCAATAGCTTGGCAGATAGATATTAAAAGTGATGATGCCTTTTTGTGGGATAATAGGAAGTACCTTGCAAAAGAAGGATATGATTTTGATGATTTTGATCGATTCTTTTTTGCTTCAATTACACGTTGCTTTCCAAAACTATTTGTCGAGAATTTCAAAAAAACCGAGCAGTATTATCTGAATTATTTTACCAAATTTAAGGACCTGAAATTTGTTACCAGTGAAGCATGGCTCAGCAGTGACAGTTTATGTATTGCATTGGCTTTGCTTAAAGAACAAGGTGTTAAGCATATTTATAACGAACATAACTATTTTGAACATCCTTGGGTAGGAAGTTTGATTCCCAAAGAAACATCACTCGCAGATATATTTGTATCTATGGGATGGTATAGCAACAAGATTAATAATTTGTATCAAGGTGCATCTTTGTTTGACTTTAATCTCAATAAAAAACCAGATAAGCGATACAAAATATGTTATATCGGGAGTGGTGCAAGCGCGAAAAGGCCTAGCTATTCTGCTTCATACGGATGGTCTTGTGAGAATGCTCCAAAATATTTCAAATTCGTCAAACAATTTTTGGGGAATTTAAGCTATCAAACCATATCTGAAATAACTTATAGAGGATACCCTGTGTCAAATTACGAAGACTGGCTTGCTTATGACCAAGATTATATGTTGTCTCCATATATTCAACATATGCTGAAGCATAATGATATAAGTACGTCAGGAAAATTAATCATGCTGCAATCAAATCTTGTGATAGTCGATTATATTTCTACGGCATATCTTGAATCATTGATAATGAATATTCCTACAATTTTTTTCTGGAATTCTGATGCTTGTTACCTGAGTAATGATTACGCGGATTTTTTTGATTCGCTGATTTCAGTTGGCATATGCCAGACAGATCCAATTAAAGCAGCTCACTTTGTAGAAAGTGTAAAAGAAAATCCACAAGAATGGTGGGACTGTGAAAGAGTTCAAAAAGCCAAGGGTGAGTTTTTGAGGATTAATATAGGAGAGCCTCAGGTCATGATCGATTATTTATTGGGTTTATTGAAATCAAATAATAATTCAAATGCAAATCATTAAGGATACTATTTAACATTGTCTCATTTTCAAATAAGTCCAACATGTGGATCTCAAGCAGGGGAAGACTCCCTAAAGAAGCGCTATATTTTCAAGCTGTCTGCGAGTGTCTTTGGGCTTATTATAAGTTTGGGAACGCAAGCTATTATTCCAAGAGGCTTGGGTCCCAGTGCGTATGGGAATTTTAATTTTTTGACTAATTTTTTTCAGCAGGTTTTTGGATTTCTTGATATGGGCACGTCGGTTTGCTTTTATACAAAGCTCTCGCAGAGACAAAGAGATTTTGGACTTGTCTCTTTTTATATTTATTTTTCCTTCCTTATCTCTCTTGTTGCCTTGGCATTTGTAACAGTAACACAAGCCTGTTCTATCTATGCAATAATATGGCCTGATCAAGATATATTCTATATTTATCTTGCAGCTATTTGGGGAATTTTAACGTGGTTTAGTAGTGTTGTATTTAATCGGATGGCAGATGCTTACGGTCTTACTGTATCGTCTGAAATAGTCCGCATGGCTCAAAAGGTATTCGCCTTGGTGCTTATATTACTTCTTTTTTTCTCTAACCAACTGAACCTAACTTCCTTCTTTTTTTTCAACTATATCATTATGGTTTTTCTTAGTGTTGCGACTATGATAATTTTAGAGAGAAGAGGTTACTCGATAATACAAAATTTATGGTTGTCCCTGAATAAAATTAAAGAATACACTCAAGAATTTTACCTCTATAGCCGACCCCTGTTCATTATGTCCATATTTGGTCTAATAATCAATCTCGCAGACAGGTGGTTTTTGCAGTATTTCGGTGGCAGTATTGAACAGGGTTTTTATGGTTTTTCTTACCTTATTGGTTCTGCGTGTTTTATTTTCACGGGTGCGATGACCCCTTTGATCTGGCGAGAATTATCAGTTGCTTATGGGAAACGCGATTTTGACCAGATGTCTCATCTTGTTAGGCGTTATTTTCCGTTGTTCTATTCAATTGCTGCGATACTATCGTGCTTTATTGCCATACAAGCAGACAAGGTAATTTATATTATGGGTGGTCACCAATACGATGGGGCTCTTTGGAGCTTGATTATTATGTCATTTTATCCAATACACCAAACATATGGGCAATTAACTGGTGCTGTATGCATGGCTGCCAGTCAGACTTCATTGTATAGTAAAATTGGTTTCATAATTGCACTTATAGGTATTCCCGTAGGATACATCCTTATTGCACCGGAAAATAGAATGGGTTTAAATGCTGGGGCAACCGGTTTAGCAATAAAAATGGTTGTAATGCAAATTGTCAGCGTAAATGCGGTGCTCTACTTTAATTGTAGACTGTTAAGACTTGATTTCTGGCATTGTGTGTTTCATCAGATTTACATTGTTTTCTTGCTGCTTATTTTTTCAGTTTTCGCTATGCTTGTTATCGATAAGGCTCTGGTTTTTCAGGATAGCGTTGTCATCAGCTTCATCCTTTCTGGTATTCTCTATTTTTCTATCATCACTGGATTAATTTATTTCAAGCCCCATTTTTTTGGACTTAAAAAAGAGGATTTAACTTTCATAACCCGGCATGTATTGCAAATAGTTAAAAAATAATCTAAATAAAAAATTTGGTGCTAGGGTGGAGGATATAACGAATTGAAGCGAATTGTAGAAAATAATATTTTCATGAACGAAAGTTCAATATGGGTGCTTGATGATAAAAAACAATTTGACTACTCGGAAGGCATGGGTAGCGAAAAATATTTGGAATATGTGTTCTCAAAAACTAATGATCTTAGTTCCAATTCATATGAGCTCGAAGGCTATATAAAGGACTGGCCAAGTGAGTATCATTTATCGCGCAAGCGTTCTCAGCTGCTGCGCGGTTTTGATTTTGATAAACGAAAAAAAGTGCTTGAAGTTGGCTGCGGATGTGGAGCTATTACCCGCTATCTTGCAGAGACATTTGAAAATGTAGTGGCGGTGGATGGTAGTGAGAAAAGGGCGAGACTTGCTCGTATGCGTACTAAAGATATGAGAAACGTATCGATTCTTTGCGCCCCATTTCAAGAAATAGCGTTCAAAAAAAAATTCGATATTATTTTTTGTATTGGAGTGTTTGAATATTCGAATCTGTTTGTAACAGCTGAAGACCCTTATGAGTACGTGCTGCAATATTTTTACGATATTTTAACTCCAGGCGGAATTGTCGTGCTTGCTATCGAAAACCAGTTTGGCCTGAAATATTTTTCATCCAGCAGCGAAGACCATACTGGTATAATGTTTGATGGTCTGGAGGGGTATTCCCGATATGGCAACAGGGGAAGGACATTTGGCTATGATGAGCTTAAATTGCGGTTAAGTAAGTATTTTAAGGATATCAAGTATTACTTCCCTTATCCGGATTACAAGATTCCTTCCTGCATATTTTCTGAAGATGCGTTCGATCGGATGAAACTCGGTGAAATTATAGGCACTTTTCAATCGCGGGACTACATGGGAGAAAGAAATCCGTTATTCAGCGAGAAATTGGCGCTTCTAGAGCTGGATAAAAACAACAAGTTGCCGTTCTTTGCTAATTCCTTTCTGGTATTTGCAGGAAAACATCCTAATGAAATGCCGATTAAATTTGATTATTTGGGGCTGATATTTAGTGATGGCCGTCAAGAAAAATATCGAACAGTCACTCAAATCTCTGGATATAAAGAGAGCGGTATCAGGGTAAAAAAAATACACCAGTTTAATCAGAAAAAAAGCGGATATGAAAAACTTATTTTAGATCCGCGGGAAAAAGAATGGGTAGATCAACTTTCGCTCTATATGCAGATTTTTAAAAGAATTAAAGAGAAAAATATTACTATCGAGGAACTATTTAACCCTTGCCGTATCTGGTTGCAAAAGATGAGGTCACTTTCCTCACTTGAGGCAGGCCGCTTTATGCTTGAAGGAAAACATGTTGATAGCATCTGGAGAAACAGTTTTATTAAGAATGGTGAGTGTTGTTTTATTGACGACGAGTTTGTTTGGCATAAGAAAATTGCTCTTAACGTGCTTCTTATTAAAAGTATTTATTATTTCTTATTTGACCTGCGTAATACAGATGATCTAACTGCGGCTCTAAAAATGAAATCGACAAGGACATTGATTAACATAATAGCTGAAAGTTTCGGTATTAAGCTTCAACGGAAGGATTTTCATGAATTCTGCGAATTGGAATCTCAGCTTGCTAATGCTATATATGGAGCAAATATACAGCGAAGCATTTTTTATATTAATCTGATGTTGATCAATAAAACGATATTCTGCAGATTAGAACAAATAAAAAAACTGTATACAAACATACTTCGAAGATTGCAGAGTAGGGCATATGTAATGTTTGGAAATTAAGGTTTTGATTTTTGCGGTCATATTAAGAAAGACTAAGGATCCAATCGTTTTTTTGTGCAAAATAGACTCGTCCTTCAATGAAAATCGTCGTTTTGGTTCTGAATAGAATATGAGGACAGATTGAGGAAAACAAATAAATGGGAGAATACAATGAAAAAATGCTTGATATGTGATGCCCCTATTGAACCGGTTATGTCGTTCGGTAACATGCCGATTGCCAATGGTTTTTTGAGTAAGTCTGAGTTTAGTAATGAATATTTTTTTGAGCTTGCCATAGCATTTTGCCAGAAATGCGGTATGGTGCAGCTTATGGATCAGCCGGAAAAGGAAAAGATGTTTAATGAGAATTACGCATTCTTTTCCGGGACGTCCAAGGCAATGGCCGTTCATTTCAAGGAGTTCGCCGATCATACCGTAACAAAGTTCATTACCAGGAACGACCCTTTTGTGGTGGAGATTGGCAGCAATGACGGAATTATGTTGCAGTACTTCAAAGAGAAGGGTATTCGTCATTTAGGGATTGAGCCATCAGCGAACGTTGCAGAAGTAGCAATGAAAAAAGGGATAAATACGATATCCGAGTTTTTCGATGACAAGCTGGCTCGCAAAATAGTAGGACAATATGGGCAGGCAGATGCTTTTCTCGCAGCTAATGTGATGTGCCACATACCGTATATCCATTCGATTATAGAAGGTATAAAGGTGCTGCTTAACCCCGATGGAATCGTGATGTTTGAAGACCCCTATATGGTGGATGTGATAGAAAATACCTCTTATGACCAGTTTTACGATGAGCATGTGTTTCTTTTTTCAGTCCTCTCCATCGGTTATCTTTTTGAACAGCATGATATGGAGCTTATAGATGTAGAACCTCAGTGGACACACGGAGGATCGATGCGATATGTAATTGCCCGGAAGGGTGCTCGAACAGTCTCAAACAGTGTGCATGAATATAGGGAAAAGGAAAGAAAACTCGGTCTTCACGAACCAAGCGTATATGAGCATTTTAAAAAGAGTTGTGAAAAATCCAGAGATGATTTGACGTCGCTCTTAAAAGAAATTAAAAAAAAGGGAAAACGCGTTGTTGGTTATGCAGCGACATCCAAGAGTACGACTATTTTAAACTACTGTAATATCGGTCCGGACTTAATAGATTTTATATCAGACACGACGCCAATCAAGCAGGGCAAATACAGTCCCGGTGCTCATATTCCGGTGCGACCTTATGAAGAATTTCTTGCTAACTACCCTGATTATGCCTTACTATTTGCATATAATCATGCCAAAGAGATCAAAGCAAAGGAACATGAATTTATTGAATCAGGAGGTAAATGGATAATATATGTACCAAAAGTGGGGGTGTCGGAATGATTCGGTGCAGCAATCCTTTGGCTCAATATCAATCCTATAAAGAAGACATTGATGTGGCAATCTCGAAGGTTCTTAAGAATGGCCGATACATTCTTGGCGATGAATCAAAGGCATTTGAAGCAGAATTCGCCGCCTACATTGGTGTTGCTTATGGGATAGGTGTTGGCAGTGGTACTGAAGCCCTTCATATAGCTCTCAGAGCATGTGGTGTTGGGCAGGGTGATGAGGTTATTACTGTATCTCATACAGCGGTTGCAACTGTTGCAGCTATTGAATTAACAGGAGCCACACCGGTATTTGTTGATATTGAATCCGATTTCTATACGATGAATTCTAAAATGATTGAACAGGCAGTAAGTTCGAAAACAAAAGCAATAGTTCCTGTGCACATTTATGGTCAACCGGCAGATATGCAGTCTATTCTGACAATTGCAAAAAAACATAAAATTTTTATAATAGAAGACTGTGCTCAGGCTCATGGGGCAAAATATCATGATAAGATAGTGGGCTCATGGGGAGATATTGCCTGTTTCAGTTTTTATCCGACCAAGAATTTAGGTGCTCTGGGTGATGGGGGTATGGTTGTCACAGACAATAAATTTCTGGCAAAGAAGGTACGGTTACTGCATGAGTATGGCTGGGCCGAGCGTTATATAAGCGAGATTCCCGGCTGGAATACCCGCCTAGATGAGCTACAGGCGGCAATACTTCGAGTAAAATTGCGTCACCTTGATGATGATAACAGAAAACGACGCCAAATAGCAGCATTGTATGAGAGTGAATTACCTGTTTCTTCATTAACGCTACCGGGAGAGAGGGATGGGGCGACCCATGCGTACCACCTCTATGTTGTCCGCTCTGGAGAGCGTGATTCGTTGCGAGCCTTTTTAAGGAGTAAGGATGTCGAGCCACTGATTCATTATCCGGTACCGATACATTTGCAGCCGGCATATCGGGGGAAGTTATCAATCGGTAATAGTTTGCCTGAGACGGAAAAGGCTGCGCGTGAAGTCCTCTCTCTTCCTATCTATCCAGAGCTTGGAGAGGAAGATATAATGACTGTAGTCAGCGCGGTGAAGGAATTCATGGGAAAAGGTGATAAGTAATATGGATATAATCAACGGGGTGATTTTGAAAGAATTGATTACTTACACAGATGACAGAGGTTTTTTTCGTGAGATTGTTCGTTCAACTGATGATTTTTTCAAAGAAGGTTTCGGACAGTGTAGCCACTCTTTAATGTTCGATGGAGTAATCAAGGCCTGGCACTTTCATAATATCCAGACAGACTGGTGGTATGTTTTCAATGGTGTGCTCCGTATTGGACTTTGCGACATGCGCCCTGATTCTTCGACATACAAGATGACTATGGATTTTTTGCTGGGCGATTTGCAGCAGGCGCGTGTTGTAAAGATACCGCCTGGCGTGGCGCACGGATGCAAGACAGTTCAGGGGCCTGTAAACCTTTTTTATATTACCTCCCATATATATAACCCTGACGACGAGATCCGCATCCCTTACAATGATCCCCAGATCGACTTTGACTGGCTGAGAGGCTCATCCATCAAATAACACTTCAATAAACAGAAGAATATGGCACGATGGCACAGATATTACACGATCAAATTTTAAATCGTTTTAAGGGCAAGAATATTCTAATTACCGGAGGCAGCGGCTATTTGGCATCTTCTATTGTTAGGCTATTACAGGATGTCGATTGTTTCATAGTCCGTTTGGATCGGCCAGGCGCCTCCTTTTCAGCAGTAGCCGGCAGAGCCAAAATGCACGATTTTATTGGGGATGTGCGCGATACGGCAGTATGGGAAGAAGCACTGTTGAATATTGACATTGTGTTCCATTTAGCAGCCCAGACAAGCGCATACGAGGCAAACAAGACCCCTGTGGATGACTTGAAGAGCAATGTTATGCCTATGTTGTATATGCTTGAAACCTGTTTCAGGAAAAACTGGCAAAAGACCATTTTATTTTCAAGCACGGTCACCATTACCGGCTTACCCATTTCTTTGCCGGTCGACGAAACACACCAGGACAATCCGATCACCATATATGATCTGCACAAACTGATGGCTGAAAATTATCTTAAATATTATATTAAGCAAGGCGCCGTTAATGGAGCGATTCTTCGTCTTGCGAATGTTTATGGACCGGGCCCGAAAAGTAGCCGCTCTGACCGAGGTATTTTAAATCAGATGATTCGAAAGGCACTTGCAGGAGAACCGCTTACTGTTTATGGAACAGGAGATCAATTACGGGACTATGTGTACGTAGAAGACGTTGCACTGGCATTTCTTAAAGCTGCATATAGCATTGAATCAGTGAATGGCCGACATTTTGTGATTGGAAGCGGAAAAGGTTACACGGTAGGCCAGGCAATGGCCCTTATATCCGAAAGAGTAGGCTTAAAAACAGGTAGGAACGTTCCTCTTGAGCATGTTGTGCCACCTTCTCCTTTATTGCCCATTGAATCCCGAAATTTTGTTGCCGATACCAGGCAATTTTGCGAGGCGACTGGTTGGCAGGCGCAGTATAAGCTTCCTGAAGGAATAGACCTTACGATGGAGGGCTATCTATGAATATTTTGATAATCGGTGGTGCAGGTTTCCTCGGTGTAAATCTTATCTACCGCTGTTTGGATGAACCAGGAGCGGAAATTACGGTGATGGATTCACTCGATCCTCATCTCTATGCCACAACAAACAATTTACGCAGTGTTTGGAACAAGATTCGTTTTGTTCGTGGCGATATGCGTGATGAGCATCTGCTTGCCGAGATTGTTCAAGGGAAGGATGTTATTTTTAACTGTGCAGCCCAAACGTCTCATCCTCTTTCTATTCAGTATCCCTTACTGGATGCCGACATTAATTGCATCGGTAATTTGAAGCTGCTTGAGGCAATTCGTTTGCTTAATAAAGATGTTGTCATTGTGTATTCGTCGAGCAGCACTGTGGTTGGAAAGGCCTTGTGCGAAGTTGTGGACGAAGATCATTGGGAGAGGCCTCTCGAAATCTACTCAGCGAACAAAGGCGTTGCAGAAAAATATTACAGGATTTACCACTCCATTCATGATCTGAAGACGGTAGTGTTGAGATTTGCCAATCTTTATGGGCCGTATGGAAAAGGGTATCCGGAATTTGGATTTATAAATTATTTTATCGATTTGGCCTGGAGAAATCAGGAAATTAAGCTTTATGGATCTGGCGAACAAATAAGAAACGTTATGTACGTTGAAGATGCAACAGAGATTATGTGGAAAGTGGCACAGGATACCAGGTTATATGGAGAAACTTATTTTGCTACTGGAAATGAGCACCTTAGCGTTATGGATATAGCAAACACTATTGTTGATATTTTTCAACAAGGTTCAGTAAGTCATATTCAATGGCCGGAAGAGCGTCTTCGCATCGAAATTGAGCATGTTAAATTTTCATCGGCACGTCTTCAAAAAATCACAGGATGGCACCCTCGGTTTGATTTTTCTACAGGCTTACAAAAAACAAAAAGGATTTTGGAAAACGTTAATTCAAGGAGATAAGCACACTATGAAAATTATCATTACCGGAGCACTGGGTCATATTGGATCAAAGCTTATTCGATCCATTCCTGAGATGTTTTTAGGGGCAGAAATTGTTATGATTGATGATCTTTCGGGCCAGCGATATTGTTCACTATTCAATCTAACCCAAAAGGGGAAATATCGATTTGTCGAAGCAGATGTTCTTACTGCGGACCTTGCTCCTATTTTTTCTGGAGCGGACTGCGTGGTGCATCTTGCAGCCATTACAAACGCTGCCGGGAGTTTTGAACATGTTGATCAGGTAGAGCAGGTTAATTATGGCGGGACAGAGCGGATAGCAAATTTATGTCTTGATTCTGGATGCCCCATGCTATTTATTTCCACAACCAGCGTGTATGGTTCACAAGAAGAAGTCGTGGATGAGAATTGTCCCATAAGCGATTTAAAACCACAAAGCCCCTATGCAAGCTCGAAATTAAAAGCAGAGGAATTGCTACAGGCATTAGGCAAAACAAAAGGGCTGAAATTCATTACATGTAGATTCGGAACAATATTCGGGATATCAGAAGGAATGCGTTTTCATACTGCAGTTAATAAATTTTGCTGGCAAGCGGTAATGGGACAGCCGATTACAGTATGGAAAACGGCATTACATCAGAAGAGGCCGTATCTTGATCTGGGTGATGCAGTACGGGCCATAAATTTTATCATTAAAAAGAATATGTTTGACAACGAGATATACAATGTTGTTACGATTAATTCAACTGTTCATCAAATTGTAGAAATTATTAAAAAACATGTTCCCAAGTTGCATATTGAATTTGTCGATTCTAAAATAATGAATCAACTATCCTACAATGTATTAGGTCAAAAATTTGAATTAAAAGGTTTTCAATTTGAAGGGGATATGGATCGTGGTATCTCTGATACCCTTCATTTATTTAACGGTATTCGACGTTAATGAATCTAACACAACAAACCATAAAAGCAGGCTATTGGCAGCTCCTTGCTGTTATCGCAAGAGTAATCTTACAATTAATGGTATTAGCAGTGTTGGCTCGATATGTTTTTCCAGAAGAATTTGGTTATCTAGCTATGGCTAATATTGCCATAATTTTTATTGACATGTTTGCTGATGCAGGTATTGGTTCGGCAATCGTTCAAAAAGAAGAACTAACTGAAAAACATATAAGAGCTGGTTTTTTTCTTTCAATATTTTTAGGTATTTTTTTTGTATTGATATTGTGGTTCTCTGCCCCGTTCATTGCAATGATTTTTAAGGTTGAAGATCTTATAAAAATAATTCAATGGATTGGATTGTCGGTTCTTGTCACAAAAATAGGCTCTGTTTCGCGTTCTCGCATAGAGCGAGATATGAGATTTGACATTCTTATGTGGGTAGATGTAGGATCATATTTATTTGGATATGCCCTTATTGGTATTCTTCTGGCAGTTCAGGGTTTTGGAGTATGGTCCATTGTGGCTGGTAAAATTACTCAATCCTTTCTACAAACCGGAGGCTTATTAATTATAAAGCCACACTCTGTTAAGCCACTATTCTCTGCTCAAGAATATAAGGAACTGCTCACATATGGAGGCGGCCTAACGTTAGCAAGAATTTTTGATAATATAGCGTCACAAGGTGATTATTTTATTGTTGGTCGTTTTTTGGGTTCTGCATCTTTGGGTTTTTATGAAAGAGCTTCCTCCCTGATGTCAATGCTTGGGCAGTATCTCAATCTCGTCCTCGATAAAGCTCTTTTCCCCGCTATGTCTCAAGTTCAAAATCATATAAAAAAGTTAGAAAAAGCATATTTTACAGCTACCAATATTATAAGTACTGTTTTAATTCCACTTACGATATTGACGTTTCTCCTTGCGCCCGAAATAATTGCTGTCCTCTTGGGCCCTCAATGGAAAACCACCATAACTCCCTTTAGGATTTTATTGCTCACTGCTGTTTTTAGAATATGTATGTCTGTCTCTGATACGCTTGTTCGCGCGACCGGGGCTGTTTATGCTAGTGCTTTACGAAAAGCAATCCTTGTTTTTTTTATTCTATTGGGAAGCTGGATAGGACACTTTTGGGGATTATATGCCGTGGCTGCTGCAATGGATATTGCTATTATAATAGGATTCATATTAATGCTCCATCTGAGCATAACTATACTCAAATGTAAATTAAGAGATTATCTTAAAATATTTAAAAATGGCTTTCTTATTGGCGGATTACTGCTTCTTATAACTTTTCCTATTGCAAGCATATTAAGATATTATTGTGCTGAATACAATTTTCTGATTTTATTCACGACAGCCGCAACAGGCTGTTGTATAACAATTTTAGTGCTTTTGCTGTTTCCCGGATTATTAGGCAAATCTGGCATGGAATCGATGCGTCAAATTAAGGAGTCCCTCATTAATAATTATTATTTCCCCAAGAGGACTGCGAATAATATATAAACATGTTAAGAGATAAGTAGAAAAAGAAAGTCGAATGCATCCCTCGATATGAATTTAATAATTGTATTGGTAATTTATAATTGCAAGATTGAAGAATCAAAAACATTTCAATCTCTACTGCAAAATTATGGAAAAAATCAAATTGGATTTGGCTCTATCAAACTTATTGTATATGATAATAGCTTAATAAAGCAGGATGTACATTCATTAATGCCATTCGAATGTCTATATGTTCACAATCCTCGTAATGAAGGTCTTGCAATCGCATACAATTATGCCTTAAAAGAGGCTACAAAAAAATCTTGTGACTGGTTGCTCCTCTTAGATCAGGATTCATCGTTGCCTGAAAACTTTCTCTGCAACTTGTCACACGTCCTTGCTAATCATGGCCAAAAAAATTCATTAGCAGCAGTTGTTCCTAAAATGCGCTATAAGAAGACAATTTTTTCACCAACAAAAGTTTTTTTTGGTGGGATAGTACGGGCAATTGATCAGCGGTATACAGGAATTTGCACATTTAAAAATATATTTGCAATCGGTTCAGGATGTGTAGTTAATGTTTCTTTTTTGCAAAAAATAGGAGCATTTAATGAAGCATTTCCGATGGATTGTCTTGATCGGTGGCTGTTTCTAACCATTAATAAGATGGGTGGTAAAGTGTATGTAACTGATTCGATTATTGACCACGAAGTGTCCGTAATGAATTTTGATAAATTAATGAATGAAAACAGATACAAAAGTATTCTCAAATATGAAACTCTTTTTATAAAATCTTTTACAACAAAAATAGAAAATTACATTTTTTATTTGAGATTGATAAAACGAACTGTTTATCTTTTGTTCACAGCAAGTGATAAAAAATATGCAATCATGACATTACGTCACCTGTGTAGCACGATCATGTCAACAAAAAAGGCAAAATGACTGAAATCCAAAAACCTTTATTTACGATCGGTGTTCCTACATATAATAGAAAGAATTTGTTGAAGCAAACACTTTCGTCTATTTTACAGCAAACTTTTACTGATTTTGAAGTCATTGTCGGAAATGATTTCCCTGAAGAAGTTCTTTCTCTTGAAATGTTGGGAATTAACGATCCAAGAATGAGAGTAATCAATCATAAACGAAACATGGGTGAGCTTGAAAATATGAATTATCTTCTCAGTGTTGCGCAAGGTAAATATTTCACCTGGCAATTTGATGATGATCCATGCGCACCAACTTTTTTAAGTGAAGTGTATTCGGCGCTCATAAAGTTTGAGTTCCCTACGTGCGTGTTTACATCGTTTGCATTTATTTATAGCACTTCCTATTATAAATTTAATAAGACTACATCTGGGAAGATGCAATTATTTCCCGGTCCTGATTTTCTGAGAAAATATTTATCAGGAAACGTAAAAGCTCTGGGGTGTTGTGGAATTTATAAAACCGAGTATCTCCTGCGCATTGGGGGGGCTAAACGGCTGACCAATGGATTAATTGCGTTGCATTCCGAATATTTGCTTCTTATTGGAGCTGGAATGGTGCCTAACATCGCGTATATCAACAAAAAATTAGTATCATCCCGCATTCATGAGAATTCGTGGACCTGTGCAAATGATAATGTAGATTTATTTAAACAAGCCGGTATAACTTTAATGCGGGAAAGCATTAGAATATTGTCCGATAATACTCTAAAGAATGACTTTCATAAGAACATAAAGGCAATTTCCAAATTTGTTATTAGTTCTGTAGTCGTAAAAATTGCAATGTCCAATAAGCAGCTGAACATGCAAGAAATTATCCAATACCGATCTTTGATTGAAAAAGAATTTCATTCATTAAAGGGAACTGTTTTCTATGAAATGGCCATGACTGGATTAGATATAGCGATAAAAAATATTCCACTGTACAAACTAAAGGCAATCTTAAAAAAAATAATACCACTCAAATATTTAAAATTTGTTCATAAAGCTCGTTCGCTTTTCTCATAATGCGAAAATTTTTAGTAATATGCATATAAGAGTGCCTTCATTTTTTTTCTCAGGTAGGTTTTCAAACAATGGCTAAAAATTTATATCTTGCACATTGCCTTCCGAAACGGTACTCTACACTTATATTTCTAAACATAGTATTGATTTTCTTAATAAGCGTGTGTATTTTTGATCCGGCTAGTAAATTATTAAAGCTAAAGGAGTTGCTGTTCATTTTAACATGGACATTCTTTATACTCGATATATTTCTAAATAATAAGATAGTAAACATTCCTTTTAAGTTGGCAATGTATCTAATAACGTTTATTTTTCTTATTCCTTTAACTTCAGCAGGTTATCATGCTATAGCTGGGAGTAATATCGACTATCAAGATTGCTACAATTATTTAAAACCTTATTTATTTCTTACCATAGTTGTTATTTTATTTGTTTCAAAAATCGATTTGGAAAAACCAATGATAATAATTCTGTCTATTCTTTCAATAGTTACAATTATCATCTGGATTATGATAACGATCGATAGTTCTCTTATTCTATTTTTGCGTTTAATAATCAGCGATAAATTCGGCATATTGGATGTCGGGACAAGAATTTTTGGCGATTTTATTGTTCCTCAAGTTCATTTTCATACATCACCATTGCTTATTTTCCCAATAGGTTATTTTTCCTTTGCTATTATAAATTCAATTGAATTCAAAAAAAAAATCTGCTCAGTTTTTTTGCTAGTCATAAGCATTGTTGCTATGTTTTTGGGAGGAACGAGAAATAACATTCTGGCAAGCATATTAACTCCTATAATTATTTTTTGTTGGTATTCTAAAAAAAAAGCAATTACAATATCAATTACACTTGCAATAATAGTTATAATAATATTTTCTTATATTGATACATTGCAAGCCATGGTAAATCCTGAAGAACCTTCAAATTCCATTAAATTAACTTTTAAAAAAGATTATTTGAATTTGTTTGCGGACTGGAAAATTCTTTTTTTCGGCCAGGGCTTAGGATCATCTTTTCATACTACAGTGAGAGGAACTATATCCATAACTGAACTTACTTACTTCGAGCAGGTTAGACGATTTGGATTACTATTATCGTTAGCATCGTTTTTCTTACTTGCATATCCATTAAGCAAATTACGATTAAAGGAATATTATAAGTCGCATTATCTTTTTATATGTTATGGTATTTATTTGGTAGGTTCTTTTTTCCAACCGCTTCTTATGTCTTCTAGTGGCATGCTTCTATTATCGCTTGTGTTATGCAAGACATTTATTGCCAAGAGTTCCATTCCGATTGAGCACCCAATAAAAATGTATCAACTTTTCTACAGGGAATCTAATAAATTGTGAAAAAAGATAAAGTAGAGGATTCGATAATGTTTAAGAACAAAATACTCCTTATTACAGGCGGAACGGGCACTTTTGGAAATGCAATTTTGCGAAGATTTATAGACACTGATATTAAAGAGATACGCATATTTTCACGCGATGAAAAGAAACAAGATGAGATGCGCAATGCGCTGAAAAGCGAAAAGGTAACGTTCTATCTTGGGGACGTGAGAGAGTATGCCAGTATTCTTCTTGCCATGCAACATGTTGATTTGGCTTTCAATGCGGCAGCGCTCAAACAGGTTCCCTCCTGTGAATTTTTTCCGGTAGAAGCAATTCGTACGAATGCCCTTGGTGCCGAAAACGTCATGAATTCAGCAATGGCCTGCAAGGTAAAAAATATGATTGTTCTGAGTACAGATAAGGCTGTTTATCCTATTAATGCCATGGGTATTTCGAAAGCTCTCATGGAAAAAATGATGATTGCAAAGGCGCGAGCTTATGGTGCAGTGGGAACCATATTCTGTGGTACCCGCTATGGTAATGTCATGGGCTCTCGAGGGTCAGTTATTCCCCTGTTTATCAACCAAATTCTGACCGATATGCCAATTACCGTAACCGATCTTAATATGACCAGGTTTATGATGTCGATTGATGACGCATTAGATCTTGTTGTCTATGCTTTTCAACATGGTAAACCGGGAGATATTTTTGTTCAGAAAGCGCCGGCGGCTACTATTGAAACTTTGGCCAATGCTTTGAAAAAAATTTTTAATAAAAAAAGTGAAATCCGGATTATTGGAACTAGACATGGAGAAAAGCTATACGAAACTCTTTTAACCCGAGAAGAAATGGCGATAGCTGAAGATATGGGGAAGTATTACCGTATACCTGCCGATGTCCGCAATTTAAATTATGCAAGTTATTTTACTGAAGGTCAGGCGAAGATTTCCCATCAAGATGACTACAATTCACATAATACATATCGGCTTGATGAAGATGGACTTATTGAATTATTAAAGAACCTCGATTTTGTTCGTGACGCTCTTCATACAGGCAAGATCATTTTATAGTCGTTAGAGGTACAGGAGTATTTTTTTATGGCAGTAAACAAGAAAGTTTTAGTCCTGGGAGGATCAGGCATGCTCGGGCACATGGTTAATCGTGTGCTTACAGAGGCCTCCGATATTAATGTGCACGGGACGCAATTGTCTGACAAAAATGCTCCTTTTTACTTTGATGTTATGTCAGGTTTACGAAAGCTGGAAGCAATTTGCGATCAGTCGCCATGCTATGATTATTTCATTAATTGTATAGGAATCCTTCCTGGCAAGATCAGCGAAAAAGACCCTGATACGATTCGCAAAGCGATCAAAATTAATTCCTTATTTCCTCACGAACTTTCTGTATTTGCAAGAGATCGCTCCATAAAAGTTTTACATATTTCTACTGATGGGGTTTTTTCCGGAGAAGCGGATAGTTATTTCGAAGACGATACCCATGATTGCCGTGATCTTTATGGCATAACGAAAAGTCTTGGTGAAGTGTTTGATCGGCATTTTCTGAACCTGCGGTGTTCCATAATTGGCCCCAGCCCTTTTTTGGGTGAAGGATTACTGGAATGGTTTTTGAAACAGACCGCTGGGGCTACTCTGTCCGGCTATACCAATCAAATATGGAATGGAATATCGACATACCAGTTCGGGAAACTTTGCCGTATTATCATAGATGGCAACCATTTCGAAGAACTAAGAAGTGAGTCTCCGGTTTTCCATTTTGCCCCCAATGAACCAATTGCAAAATACGATCTTCTATGTCTTTTTAAAAAAGTATTTGAAAAAGATGTAGACATTAAACCTAGGGCAAGCGATGGAAGGGTATATACAAGAGTTCTGCAAACGAAGTATCAGGGTCTTAAAAATATCTTTCCATATGGTATTTCTGCCGCCAACATGGTATCAGAATTAGCCTGCTCTATGAGTAGGCTGAAAGGAGAAATAATAAATGAGTGAAGTGATCGAAAGACCAAAAGGCACATATATTCGTAGAACAACATGTCGTTTTTGCGGTGGATCTCATTTAACAAAAATATTAGATTTCGGTAACTTCCCTTTGGCAGGCGGTTTTCTTACAAAAGAGACAATAGCGGATGAAAAATATTACCCTCTCACTCTTAACTTATGCCAGGATTGTTTTTTGGTACAGATAAGTGATGTAATACCCGCTGAAGTATTATTTAATAAAAATTATTTCTTTTTTTCTTCGGCAATCGGCACTCTTGTAGAACATTTCAAGCTTTTTGCAGGTGAAATTCATGAACGGTTTCTTAAAGACAAGCAAAAACCTTCGGCATTTGAATTGGGATGCAATGATGGTGTATTGCTTAAACCATTGGCTGCCCTCGGCGTGCGTGTTGTAGGAATAGACCCGTCAACGAATGTGGTTAATTCCATACAAGACAAAAATGTCACGGTTATAAATGATTTTTTCACTGAAAAAATCGCCAAAGAAATTAAAAAAAAGCACGGCCAATTTGACGTTTTTTTGACGAGTTTTTCATTTGCTCATATTGATGATATGGTTGATATTATGAAAGGGGTCAAATGTCTTTTAAAGGATGATGGGGTGCTCGTAATTGAAATTTACTATCTGGGCACTCTGATAGATGAAATGCAATATGATATGATTTACCATGAACATATGAGCTACTATTCATTGAAATCTTTAAACAGCTTTTTAAGGAAGTTCGATATGGAGATATTTGATCTCCGGAATATTCCAGGGGTGCGTTCCGGTTCTGTCCGATTTTATTCGAGAAATATAGGTCAGCGCGATGAAAAGATATCACCCGCTGTTTATACTATGAATCGTTGCGAAGAAGAGAAAGGTTTTGATACCGTAGCGACATATTCGAAGTATGCAGAAAGAGTAGCTGAAACTCGCAACCAGCTTTTAGATTTACTGAAACGCCTTAAAAATGAAGGAAAAACGATTATTGGTTATGGTGCCTCCGGGAGAGGAACTATCATTATGAACTATTGCGGCATAGATAGTCGTTATTTGGATTATGTTGTTGATGATGCTCCTGCGAAACAAGGATTTTACACACCAGGAACACATGTGCCGATTAAATCGTGGGATGATATTAAAAAGAGTAAATTTCCTGATTATGTGGTATTGTTTGCCTGGGCATTTACAGATGAAGTTATTCAAAAAAGACAGGATTACCTCCAGCAAGGCGGGAAATTCATTATTCCTTTGCCGGACGTACGAGTAATATCCAAGTAAGCGTATAAATTATACGCTTACATTTTAACGACTTGCACAAAATACAATTACCACCACTCTGACTACAATGACGGAGAAATAATATGAAAGTGATGACAATCATGGGGACCAGACCGGAAATGATTAAGATGTGGTCTGTTTTGAAAAAATTAGACGAGCTGAATTTTGATCATATAATGGTACATACCGGTCAAAACCACACAAAGGAACTGAAGGATTTCTTTTTCGAAGATTTAGAGTTGAGAGCACCTGACTATCAACTGGCAATAGATACAACGAACTATGGAGCCGAAGTGGCGGATGTTATTCGGGAGAGCGATCAATTATTTAGAAAAGTAAAGCCGGATGCGTTAATAATTCTTGGAGATACATATAGCGGTTTATCGGTATTGCCAGCATCACATTATGGCATCAAGATCTTTCATATGGAAGCGGGACTACGTGCATGGGACAAACGAATGCCCGAGCAAAGGAATAGAATTCTCATTGATCACATTTCCGATATCTTGCTTCCTTTTAATCATTATCACAGAGAAAATCTGCTCAGGGAAAGCATTCACCCTTCTAAAATATTCGTTACCGGCAATACTACTTTTGAAGTGATGCGTGCGTTCCAGGATAAAATTCAAAAAAGCCATATCTTAAAAACTCTTGATTTAAAGCCCAAGGAATATATTCCTGTTACCGCTCACAGAAAAGAAAATGTCGATGATCCGAAATCACTTCAAAGTATCTTAACCGGTCTTTCTCTTGTCCATGAAAGATTGAAAAAAGAAATTATATATCCCATGCATCCTAGAACAAAAAGCAAAATCAAAGAGATGACATTTTCAAAAGGGGTACGCATTATTGATCCGCTCGGTTTTTACGATTTTAATCATCTCAGCATGAATGCATTCTGCCTAATAGCTGATTCAGGTACGACTCCCGAGGAAGGCCTCTTTTACAGGGTTCCCTGCGTGAGTATACGGAAAACGACCGAGCGGCCTGAGACTGTTGAAGCAGGAGCGCATATTGTGGCTGGAATCGATCCGGTGAATATTGCTGAAGCAGTGGAAACCATTGTGAGCATGAAATGGGATGCACGGTATGATCTTAGTGATAATTTCAGTCCTTCATCCGTTGTAATTAATGCTCTCAGAAGTCAAATTACTAATTATTTTTAACTTACGATGCGAATATTGCTTCTTGTCGTTTATTATGTCCCCAGTACTATGTCGAGCGCACAGCTTATTCATGATCTAGCCGCTGAATTTCGACGATTAGGACATGAACCGATAGTAGTGGCACCGGATGAGAACGCTGTGCAGGATCATCAGATTACCATAGAAAATGGTATTAAAGTTTTAAGAGTTAAGAGTGGCAAAATAAAATCAGCGAACAAATTCGTTCGTGCCATCAATGAAATCAGGCTTTCAAAGATCATTTGGAAGAGCGGAAAACAATTTTTTAAGGAAAATCCTTGTGATTTAATTCTTTATTATTCCCCATCCATTTTTTTTAGCTCTCTTGTTAAAAGGTTAAAAAAACTTTTTTCCTGTTCCTCTTATCTAATTCTCGGAGATATTTTCCCACAATGGGCAGTGGAAACCGGGATATTGAGAAGAGGTTTAATATACAGTTATTTTAAATATAAAGAACGCAAGAATTATGACGCAGCAAATATTATTAGAGTTCAATCTCCAGCGAATCTTCTCTATTTCCAAGAAAGGGGACTTGATAAAAAGTATCATTTAGAGGTCCTTTATAATTGGATATCTTTGACTGAACATCCTGCTCAACATACTACCTATCGTACTCGCTTGGGATTGCAAAATAAGGTAGTGTTCTTTTATGGGGGGAATATTGGCATTGCTCAGGATGTAGATAATATACTTCGTCTTGCGGAAAATCTGCGAAATGAACCTGCCGCTTATTTTTTACTCGTCGGCGGCGGGAGTGAAGTATGCCGAGCAAAAGCGATAATCGAAACAAAGAAATTAACCAATATTACGATTCATGACCCGGTCGACCATCAAGAATACCAATCAATGCTTTCCGAATTTGATGTGGGTTTGATATCGCTTGATCACCGCTTGAAGTCGCATAATTTCCCCGGAAAGATGATGAGTTATATGTATCATGCAAAGCCCATTCTGGCCAGTATAAATTTTGGCAATGATTTGCAAGAAATGTTGGAAGATAACAAGGCGGGCCTGGTTTGTATTAATGGTCAAGATGAAATATTTGCTTCTTATGCGTGGCAATTATTGACAGATGAGAATCTACGCCGCCAGTTAGGGCTTAATGCCCGTGCTCTTTTAGAGAAAAAATTTTCGGTTTCAAAGGCTGCTATTCAAATTTTATCCCATTTTTCTCATTGATCCGAAGCGGTAAAACTATAATGGTTTGTCATGCATACTAACAATCGAAACGTTGTTTTAATTACGGGAGCAACGGGTGCCCTTGGGCCGCGTGTTGTTTTCGCTTTTCGGAATGCTGGGTATCAGGTTCGCACGTTTTCGATCGACAAAGTTCCTACGAATATCTTTCCACCCGGAACTGAAATTTTTGTTGGTGATGTTACCGATCCGGCTGCCCTTAATTCTGCAATGCAGGGCGTTGATGCTGTCGTGCATATGGCAGCGCTTCTCCATATGGTGAATCCTCCAGCTGAAATGCGTGGACAGTATGAGCGTGTCAATGTCGGTGGTACAGCGAAGGTAGTAGAAGCTGCAATGAAAGTAGGTGTAGGACGCATTGTTTTTTTAAGCACGATTGCCGTATATGGGGCTTCTAATGGTCACGTGCTTAATGAGATGTCGCCCACTAATCCCGACACTTTTTATGCACAAACGAAATGTATCGCAGAACAGATTGTCTTAAATGCGAAGAACGCAAATGGTATCCCGTTAGCAACTGTTTTACGCTTAAGTGCGGTTTATGGTCCTCGGATAAAAGGAAATTATGAGCGGCTGACGCATGCCTTAGCACAGCATCGCTTTATACCTATTGGCAAGGGACGTAATCGAAGAACGTTGATTTATGACAAAGACGTCGCACGGGCGATTGTACTCGCTCTTTCTCATCCTGCTGCAGCAGGTAAGGTGTATAATGTTTCCGATGGCGAATATCATACCGTTCATGAAATTATTGAGTCTATTTGTGCTGCTCTAGGACGTACGTCGCCCATGTTTTCATTGCCATTGGGTTTAATGCAAAGATTGACAGAGAATGTGGATAAGAGTATTCGTTTTTTTGCTTTCAAATCACCGGCTACCAAGTCAATCATTGAAAAATACACGGAAGATATTGTGGTTGATGGCAGCCTTATTCAAAGGGAATTGGGTTTTGTGCCCGAATTTAATTTAAAAAACGGATGGGAAGAAACTATCAGAGAAATGCAACTATGAAGAGGATTATTGACTTTTTGCTTTCACTTTGCTTAATTATAGTTTTATCTGGTCTACTTTTTATCATTACAGTTTTAGTTAGGCTGACCTCCAAAGGGTCGGCTCTTTACTGGTCCGACCGGGTGGGGAAGAACAACATCATTTTTAGAATGCCTAAGTTTCGCACGATGAAAAGCAATGCCCCAACAGTTGCTACCCATTTGATGACGAATCCTGATCTTCATCTAACACCAATCGGAAAATTTTTACGGAAGTCAAGTCTTGACGAACTACCACAATTATTTAGCATTCTTAAGGGTGATATGAGTTTTGTGGGACCGCGACCGGCGCTTTATAATCAGGAGGATCTCATTCGCCTTCGGACAGAAAAAGAGATTCATGTACTTACGCCTGGGCTGACCGGCTGGGCACAGGTAAATGGAAGAGATGAACTCCCTATTCCCGTAAAGGTTGATTTTGATGAATACTATTTGCATCACCGTTCTTTTGCCTTTGATATGAAAATTCTCCGGATGACAGTTTTTAAGGCATTGTGCGGTGAAGGAGTGAAGCACTGATATTAGCCGGATAAGTGTATTTTCGTGATTTCGGGGGAGCGTATACTATGTTCTTATTTTTTGGAACCCATATAAAAAGACTATTCGTGGTTGTAATCGATGCTTTTCTTATTTCAGCCGCATTTATTACAGCGTATGCCCTCCGTTTTAATTCGTTAAACTTGAGCGAATACAGCCATCAGATTCTTCAATCATTGCCGCTTATAGTCGGTGTTCGTTTATCTGTTTTTATTTTCATGGGGCTCTACCGTGGCATGTGGCGGTTCGTAGGAATGCGAGATCTCTTGGTAGTGATTAAGGCCGTAACAGTTAGTTCAGTTTTATCGGTAGGTATTCTTTTTTTAATTTTCCGACTGGAAAGTTATCCTCGTTCAGTTTTTATCATAGATTGGCTGCTTCTTCTTGTTCTGATTGGAGGAAGCCGTTTTGCATATCGATTATATCGGGAAGGGTTGTTTACGCATGGAAAGCGTGATTCGGTTGGCGAAAAAAATGTTATTCTTGTCGGCGCTGGTCGTGCTGGCGAATTGATTCTTCGTGAAATTCTGAGTACACATCAGACCCAGTATAACCCCATAGGATTTGTAGATGACGACAGAACAAAGCATCATATGACCATACATGGATTTCGTGTTTTAGGCTACACTCGAG
>Ga0265297_10002353_pt1 | contig 38891 bp, 42 predicted proteins | sample Munlanlwell13791_FD_192502 | JGI IMG/M metagenome (GOLD analysis project Ga0265297, IMG submission 192502) | Leachate microbial communities from a municipal landfill in Southern Ontario, Canada - Leachate well 137-91 | ecosystem: Engineered > Solid waste > Landfill > Unclassified | place...
GACAGCGGGCTCGAAGCCCAGGAACCCATCGTCGTCCGCGCCGCCGAGGGGGTGTTGCAACACCCCCTCGGCGCTTCCCCTGATGCTACTCCCTCAGAGAATGCAAACAACACATAGGAATCCAGTTAGCCTTTCCGCAAGAAGACTATTATTAAAACTTTCTCTCCACGGCTGAGGTTGGAATAAGGGCTGTTCGCTGTTAATCCGGCGGCATCTCTCTTTCCCCTTGAAATACAAGCCTTTTTACCTTTTTCTTGAAACTAAAAAAGCGGTTTATGAACCCCCGAAAAAGGAATAAGAACATTTGTCTGTTTTTTAAAAGGATTTATGATGAGCACATTTAGAAAAGACGATTCTGAAAGAATCACGGAAACCGTGCGGGGTATTTGGAATTACGCCAAAACGGGCGATATCAATTCCATCTACACGATCGGCAACCTCATCGATCAAAAGTTGATTGTTCTCGCCGATAAGACGGTAGATTGGGAATCCCGGTGTTTGGATTTTATCCTTCAAGCCCGCAGAATGACGGTTGAACGTGACGAAAATCTTGAAAACCTCGAAGATAATTATCAGAAAGTCCGCCCCACGTTCGTCACCCCGACAGGCGCCCCAACGGTTATAGCCGTGCTGTGATTATCCTGAACGGAAAGGAGGCTCCCATGGAAAAAACAAAAGGAGATCTCGCCATACAAAAAATGTGGGATCTTGCCGAGGCGGAGTATGACGCTGCGGAATATGCCTGTGGTCTCGCCTTGATGCGAGGTCTTCTCGACACGCCGAATAAACCCCGTATAGCAACGCGTGTTGGCCAAGAGTATATCGATCGTGCGCTGTCTCGCGGAAGAAGCATGGAAACGCTCGAACGCGTTTGTCAGAGTTACTTTTTTCCCGCGATTACCGACAAAACGCCAGCTCCTTAAAGAACAAAAACGCTTGCCCCGCCGCGCCGCGAGCGTTCAGCAAAAAATAAAAACATCAAACTTTTTGGCGGCGTAATCGCGCAATTCAGGAGCAACCGGATATATCGGCTGGCCATAGGTTCTGTTGCTCGAATGCCTCCACATATCGTGAAAAAAGTCCCGATCATTCTTATCAAGCGATACCTTCTCCAATCCCGCGGCGGATATCTCGACGATAAGCCAATTTATCTTGTTCAGCGTTTCTTTTTTATGCAGTGCTTCTTTGAATAAATAAAAATGCATGTGGAACCGGAGCTCATGCGTACAGGCAAACCAGACGTCTCTGCCATCCTGAAGGATGCCGCCGGGATCAAGGCGAGCATAAAGGCCTTTGCCTATGTCAACAAAGGTATCGGTAATAGAATTATTGGCAATAATGCCGAGCGCTTTATCGCCACAAGTGAATGCTTTTTTTGCAATATCGACGACGATCATAAGGAGCCTTCCTTTCGATTCAAATATGCCCAAGGATTGCGCCGAAAAGCCGAAAATTCAAGGTTAAGATAATATTTTGTGGCGATTTACGATCGCAGAGGATCAAGCCTCACCCACGTCATCAGGCGCTTGCGTCCCTCCGAGCAGAGCAGCCATCTGTCCGTATCGTGAAACCGCTTAAGCTCCTCGAATTTTGAAGGATCGCGGCCCTCCGCGGCTAACGTCACGATCGAATGAGTAGCCTTGGCCGCGTCCTTCAAGTTCCGAAGTTTGGCGTCGCCGTCTTCAAAGAACCAGTCGTGAAGCTCGATAATGATAATGGCGTCCTTCAGGGCATGAAGAGTCGTTTTGTCGAGCAACGCGAACTCCGCGCCCTCGATGTCGATGAACACCACGGCGCGTTCAAGCTCGCCCGCGGACAGATGCCTGTAAAAATCCTTCTCCGCGATTCCTTTAATGACCACGCGATCGGAAACGCCATTCAACGCGGCGTTTTCCTTAATGACGTATTGCCCCTCTTCCGATATCTCAAAGCAATACGAACGATCGAACATCTTGTTGATCAAAACGCCGATGCCGTAATATCCGTCGGCAGCGCCCAGATCGACAAACGTCCTGTATTCGGGCGGAATGTTTTGCAAGGACGTCAGAACTTCCTGTTCGTACAATCCGAAAAACATGGCCGAGCGATCCGAGAAGCCCCACCATTGATTTTTTGTCAGTTTCAGTCCGCGAAAAGGGCCGTAGGCGACGGTGGAATCAAAAAGCTTATCCAGCCTGTTGGCGATTTTCCGGCGGCGTTTGCGAACGGTTTCGACGAACTTCAGCTCTTCGAACAAAAGCTTGAGACGGTTCTTAAGGGTCGGGAAAAAGCCCCTATACCTAACAGCCAGAAAAAGCTCGCGAACAAATTTCTTTGAATTCATGCCTATTCCCAGTGCCCGGCGACGAACGTCCAGCCATAGGTGTGATGCACCCAAAAAGCGGGAGCCCAAACGGCGGTGGGATGCGGGCGCTGAAGAATTTCGCCGGGAACCCATTCAAATTCGCCGCTTTCGCCCGTTGGCATCCAATACCCGGGACGCCAAATTTTTGTCTGAGGATTATTGATGGCGGGAACAACCTCGCGTTCGTTCGCGGGCGGAGCGGAGGATGTCACGGTGCCGTCCAAAGAGCCGCAGGCCGCCAGAGCCAAAGCGCTTAAAGAAATAAGGGCACATAAAATAATTTTTCTTTTCATGACACGTCAATAAGCTTGGGTTGACGAAAGAAAACTAGACAATACTGACTTTGAAATCTTCGATAACCTGATTGGCCAGAAGCTTTTTGGCCATATCCATGGCGATGCCCACGGCCTTGGCGCGATCGGTTTCGCCCATGTCGATCTCGATGGTCTTTCCGGCGCGCACGTCCAGAATGTCCCTGAAACCGAAATTGCTGAGCGCATGATTGATGGCCTTGCCCTGAGGATCAAGAACGCCTTCTTTCAACATAATATCAACGCGGACTTTCATTTTGGCTTCTCGCTTTCTGAGGTTCGAGGTGCGTTTTCCGGCAAAATGCCCAACCGGCGGGCTACTTCCTGATAGGCTTCTTCGACTCGGCCAAGATCGCGCCGAAATCTGTCTTTGTCCATAATTTCGTTTGTCTTGACGTCCCACAAACGGCAGTTATCGGGGCTAATCTCGTCGGCAAGGACGATATGCAGCTCGTCGTTGTCCCATAGGCGGCCGAATTTCAGCCTGAAATCAATCAGCTTCAGCCCGATTCCCAGAAACAGGCCGGAAAGGTAATCGTTGACGCGAAGCGACAACGCCATGATCTCGTCGATCTCCATCGGGCTGGCCCACCCGAAGGCGGTAATGTGTTCATCCGTCACCATCGGATTCTGAAGCTCGTCTTTTTTGTAATAAAACTCGACGATGGAGCGCGGCAAAACGGTTCCCTCGGCAATGCCCAGGCGCTTGGACAAAGAACCGGCGACGACATTGCGCACGACGACGTCGAAAGGAATAATCTCGACTTGGCGGACAAGCTGCTCGCGCATATTCAGGCGGCGCATAAAATGCGTCGGCACGCCGATCTCGCCCAGCTTCGTCATCAGGTATTCGGAAATGCGGTTGTTAAGGACTCCCTTGCCGGTAATGACGCCCGTTTTTTGGTTGTTACAGGCGGAAGTGTCGTCTTTAAAATATTGCACAAGGGTTCCGGGCTCGGGGCCTTCGAACAAATCCTTGGCCTTTCCTTCAAAAATGCGGCGACGGCGGCCTATGCGAAAATTCATTTTAATTCACGAGGGGTAAAATAAGCTCCGCTTCCGGCGGACAGGGTCAATTCTATACCAAGCACAGCCCTTTAAAACAATTATAATAACACACTGAAATATATAAAAATTTAGACGATTTTTTTAAATCAAACATGCGGCAATCCCGCACGAATTCCCCTCCCCTTGAGGGAGGGGCTAGGGGAGGGGTCGTAAGTTGGGATTATACCGCTTTTGCTTTTATGTGAACTCATTGACTTCCCGCCAAAAAAAGCAGGAAAATGCCCCCATATTCATTGCATAAGGCATAAATCATGAGAGATAATTGCCCTTCAGAAATTTTTGATCCTACGGATATTTGGATTGAATTGTCTAAAGCCAAAGAACTTTTTCTGAAAAACAAAAACATAAAAAGCGCTGTTTCCGGCATCCGCACCGCATTTTCCAAAACAAAAGATATTTTTACGCGATACAGGGATATCAATGTTGTACTCTCCGATGTCCGCACTGCTTTATCGGAAGCAAAAAATAATCTGAAACGAAACAAAGACTTCGTTATTGGAGGCGGTATCAGCCTTGCATTTGGTTTAATGTGGTTGGGCGCGGGGATATATTCGCCCGAAGTTCAATCGGCGGGTGTTTTAGAGAAAGCTTTTTGCATAGGCGCGGGACTTCTCTTTCTCGGCATGTCCGGCGTGTTATTTTTTGAAGCCGTGCGGCCCCCCGTCATAACGCACTGCAGTGGATGTTCCTGCAGGTTCTGATTAAACCGTTCGTGGCAACACGGCGGCACTGCAGAATCGCCCCCTCTATCGTCATTCCGGAAAAATCGCTTTTTGCTCTTCGCAAAATACGGATTTTATCCGGAATCCGATTTGGTTTCTTTTTTTCCCCTCTCCGCCGCTTGCGGGGGAGAGGGAGGGGCCCCGCGAAGCGGGGAGGGTGAGGTGGTTTTGAGGATTCACCCCGCCCTCAAAAGCGGCACCGCGCTATCTTTCTTTTTCGTCATTCCCGCGAAAGCGGGAATCCAGCGCCGCGCGTCTGCGCGGCATAAGACTCATTCTCATTATTTGAATTTTTGCTTTACCCCGCCCTCAAAAGCGGCACAGCGGAATCTCGGTTAAACAAATAAAGCAATATCCTAAGCGCTTCCCCGCGTGGATTTTCCAGTTGCGGGTCTTTCGCCAAAATCAAAGCCGCATCGTCATGCGCCATATCCAAGAGGCCCTTGTCGCGCCCTAACTCGGCCAGCCGAAACTCGCGCAAGCCGCTTTGTTTGGTGCCGAGCAACTCGCCTGCGCCGCGCAGGCGCAAATCTTCCTCGGCGATCAGAAACCCGTCCTCGCTTTCGCGCAGAATTTTCAGCCGCGCTTTCGCAATTTCCCCGAGAGGAGATTGCGCCAGCAACAAACAATAAGATTTATCCGCGCCGCGCCCGATGCGCCCGCGCAACTGGTGCAATTGCGCAAGTCCGAAACGCTCGGCATGTTCGACGACCATCACGGTTGCGCCCGGCACATCGACGCCAACCTCGATCACGGTGGTGGCGACAAGAATGTTCGTTTTTCCGGCCGCAAAATCCAGCATCACGCGGTCTTTTTCTTCCGTCTTCATGCGTCCGTGAACAAGATCGACGGATATTCCGGGCAATATTTTCTTCAGCAAAGCGGCGCGCTCCGTTGCCGCCGCCAGATCGCTTGCCTCAGATTCTTCGACAAGAGGGCAAACCCAATACGCCTGCGCGCCTTTGGCAATCTGGCGTTTAACGCCGCCGATAACCTCGTCCAGCCGCTCCAGATCAATAATGCTCGTATCGATTTTCTGCCGTCCTGCGGGCTTTTCCGTCAGCCGCGACACATCCATATCGCCGTAAGCCGTCAACGTCAGCGTGCGCGGAATGGGCGTCGCCGTCATCGCAAGAATATCGACGCCGCGCCCTTTGTCGGCCAGCAGCAAGCGCTGATTGACGCCGAAACGATGTTGTTCGTCGATAACGGCCAGCCCTAAATCCTGAAAAGTAACATCCTCCTGAAAAAGCGCGTGCGTACCGACAACAAGTTTCAATTTGCCGTGAGCCAAGGCGTCAAACGTCGGCTTTCTGACGCCGTGCTTTCCGCGCCCGATAAGCAATCCGATTTCAATCCCAAGCGGCTTCAGAAGTTTTGACAAGGTGGTATGATGTTGCTTGGCGAGAATTTCCGTCGGCGCCATCAACGCGGCTTGCGAGCCCGCCTCGACCGCCTGCAGCATCGCCATCAAAGCGACAACGGTTTTTCCCGCGCCGACGTCGCCCTGCAAAAGGCGCACCATGCGCTTGGGCTCTTTCATGTCGTCTGAAATTTCTTTAATCGCCTGCACTTGCCCCGCAGTCAGCGTAAAGGGCAAAGCAGCCGTCATTTTGCCCGTTAAAACGCCTGTCCCGGCAAAAGCCCGCCCGCGGCTGCTTTTGTGATGCGCGCGGATAATGGCCAAAGACAACTGATCGGCCAGCAACTCGTCATACGCCAAGCGCCTCAAATGCCCGTCTTTTTCCTCCCACTCGCGGGAAAGAGGCAGCGTTATTCTTTCTTTTCCCTCCCCCTCGCGGGGAGGGTTAGGGAGGGGGGAGGTGTCGTAAGAATAATCATTTGGCAATGGATTATGCGCCTTTAAAATTGCCTCTTTCCACACAGGCCATCCCTCGCGGGTCATCATCGCCGCATCGTTCCATTCCGGAAAATCGTCGGGAGCTTTCTCAAGAGCCTGCGCGATTGTTTTCCGCAGCATCTTGTTGCTGATGCCGGCGGTCAAAGGATACACGGGCTCGAACGTCGGAATCTCAATCGAGCATTCCGCAGGCACGGCATAGTCGGGATGATTCATGACCCATCCCGAGCGATAGCGTTCCAACAGCCCGCTCACCGCCATTGTGCGCCCGACGGGATACATCTTGGTCAGATAATCGCCCTTGACGTTAAAGTAAGTCAAAACGACTTCAGCCGTATCGTCCTCGGCCAGAATGCGGTACGGCAAATTCGGACGCGCCGGAACCTGATGCTCGATAATTTTGACGGTAATCGTGGCGATGCGGTCTCGTTCCGCATGCCTCAGCTTCGGCGTATAGCTGCGGTCGGTGACGCCGACGGGCAAATGCCATAAAAGATCGACGACGGTTTCGCCGCAAAGTTTTTTGTAAAGCGACCCCATCTTCGGCCCAATGCCCTTCAAGGCCGTGAGGCTCGTAAACAACGGATAAAGGATGGGTGGCCGCATCTTTTTTCTACCGTCATGCCCGCGAAGGCGGGCATCCCATTTGTCTTTCCTTTTCCCTCTCCGCCACTGGGGGAGAGGGTGCCGCCGCTCTTGCGGCGGCGGGTGAGGTGGTCTTTGTCTTCACCCTTCTCGCGTCTCGAAATCGATCCTTGGGTCTGTCAAAACGTAGGCCAAGTCGCCGACGACGTTCAGCACAAGCCCCAAAAGCGTAAAGAAATAAAGCGTCCCGAACATGACGGGATAATCGCGATTAATGGCGGATTCAAAGCCCAAAAGCCCCATGCCGTCCAGCGAGAAAATCACCTCGATAAGCAGCGATCCCGTAAATAAAACAGCCATAAACGCGCTTGGAAAACCGGCGATGACCAGCAGCATCGCGTTGCGGAAAACATGCCCGTAAAGCACGCGGTTTTCGGTGAGCCCCTTCGCGCGCGCCGTCAAAACGTATTGCTTGTTAATCTCATCGAGGAACGAATTTTTGGTAAGCATCGTCAGGCTCGCAAATCCGCCGATGACAAGCGCAAACACCGGCAGCGCGATGTGCCAGAAATAATCAAGAATGCGACGCGGCCAATCCATGTCGCTCCAGTTGTCCGAGGTCAGCCCGCGCAGCGGAAACCAATCCAAATACCGCCCGCCCGCGAACACGACGATCAACAGAACGGCGAACAAAAAACTCGGAATGGCATAACCGGCGATAATGGCGGCGCTCGTCCACATGTCGAACGGCGTCCCGTCCCTCACGGCCTTGCGAATGCCGAGCGGAATGGAAACCAGATAAACCAGAAGCGTCGTCCAAAGCCCGATGGAAATCGACACAGGCATCTTGCTGACGACAAGATGAAAAACGCTTTCGTCGCGGAAATACGATTTGCCGAAATCGAAGCGAATATAATTGCCGATCATCGTGAAAAAGCGTTCATGCAAAGGCTTGTCGAAACCGAACTGGATTTCCAGCTCCTTAATCAATTCCGGATCAACCCCCTGCGCGCCCGGATAGCGCGAAAGCGCGGCAGTGTCGGCGGATTTCATCGTCTGCGCGGCGGGCGTCGAAACGTCGCCCGTGCCCGATCCCGAAAAACGGGCGGTTGCGGCAACGTCGGTTCCATGAAGCTTGGCGACGATCTGCTCGATAGGCCCGCCCGGCGCGGCCTGAACGATAATAAAATTAAGCACCATAATCCCGAACAGCGTCGGGATGATCAGCAGCAAACGGCGAATGAAATAAGCGAGCATGAAGAAGAATATAGAGCTTTTACTATATAAGTGAACAAGTGAAATAGTGCTGAAAAACAAGAGAAATTCCCCTCCCCTTGCGGGAGGGGGAAGGGGAGGGGTCATTGGTTGGGGTTTTCCTAAAGATTATTATTTTAACGTCTTTTTCCCGCTTAACACCCTGTCTCGCCCTCATGAAAGTAATTTAACCACAAACAGGCCTTTAAGGTGCCTCCGTCGACTTGGTATAAAAACCGGCCTCAATCAAAGGACGCCCAACATGAATATGCAAAAGATCGACGCCGCAACATTTGATAAGAAGCTGAATGTTCTCAGCACACATAGCACCCAATCGCAAAGCGATTGCCAGATAGCGATGATGTATGTCGGCTACGCATTTGAAGAAGATAACAGTCTCATGACAAGAAAAAGCAGGAGCGCCTTTATCGACATAGCTCGCAACGACAAGCGGGTAGGGCTGCGCCAAAGCGCGCTGACAAGGACTGAAACGATCCTTCTTTTAATGGAGGTTGAAAAAACCGCTGTCGATGAGAGCGAAATGCGCGAAATGATGCGTTCGATGACCCAGATCATCAACGACAATGATCCCCAAAACTTCACAAGCGCCGAAAAGTGGAGCAACCGGGTAATTCTCGACGAAATGCGCCATACGCATCATATCGCGCTTCGTGTGATATCCGCAGGCTTGGGCTATTTCCCGAAACAAGCAGTGTCGGACGAATTACATGCCAGCCTTACGGAGTATTCGAAAAACCTCAAAACTCAAATTGGAGAAAGAGCCGACAACAGGCTCGCTAAAAACCTCAGTGCTGCCCAACGGCTCATAAATACTTTGGAAAAAATTCAGCCATTCCTGAACCCTGCCGCGACGCCTGTTCCGCACGATCCCTCCAACCCTTTAGGAAAGCCTCATCCGCGTGGGTACATCACATAAAACCAACAATCGCATCGAGTACACCGTGGATCAGGCAATAGTCGTCTTAGAAAAGTACCTGGCCTCGGTGTCTCAGGAAGCGCCCGAATCTGCGAATGCCGCGGAATCTAAAGACGTGCCGTCTTTCAACGATTGCATGGAAGCGATGGGCGCGCTGAACCGGCTTGTCGCCGAAGACGCCAAAAAGGCGCAAACGACGATCATCGCCGTCGCGCGCAACGCCAAACACGCGCATGTGCGCAAAGCGGCGCTGAACCGGCTTAAAAAGATGCTTGAAGCCGAAATGCAATTGGAGCCGCAAGAAAGAGTCTTGGCTTGTCCCGACCTTTTTTCCGCAATGTCCTTTATCACCAAGGACAATGACCGCGAAAATTATAAAGACCCGGAAGGAAGGGCAACCCCCGCCGTTTCCCTCGAAATAGCCCCCACGCAAGAGCTTGCCCGCGAGGTCATCTAGGCGGCGCTGAGTTCAAATCCGAATATCGTGACATCGGCTTATCTTGATGCCGAGATGAGAAGGCGCAGCAATATTATGAGTGAAAAAGAACAGTCCCGCACAACCATCAAACATATAAAAGAAATAAGGGATCAAGTTCTCAACCGAACCGAGCCCGTGGTCGATCCCAAGCCTCCCGCGCCCGAGGTCGACCCCACGCCTGCGGCGCCCGTGGTCGATCCCCAGCCGGAGCCCAACCCCGTGCGGCCCAGAGCGGCCAGGCCGCTCATGGGAGATATAACGAAAGATGATTCCAGAATGCCCGGAGCCCGCTGGCGCAAGCCCACTATTTTGGGGTCAAAGACAAACACCCGCCCCGGAACACTTGGAGAGATTTATTTCCGCCGCAAACCGCACCTATAATTCCCCGCCTTTTCCGCTTTGTTCTCTATTCCCCCTCCTCTCGCGGGAGAGACCAGCCGCTAACATTAAAACCTTCGTCATTCCCGCGAAAGCGGGAATCCAGCGCCGCGCGTCCGCGCGGCAAGAGTCTTCTTTCTTTTTTCGTTATTTCGGAACGTGTGCCCATTTTATCCATCGTCATTCCGCAAAATTCGCTTTTTTGCTTTTTGCAAAAATGCGAATTTATGCGGAATCCGATTTAGTTCCCTTTCCCTCTCCGCCGCTTGCGGGGGAGAGGGAGGGGACCCGCGAAGCGGGGAGGGTGAGGTGGTCTTTCCTTCTCGTCATCCCCGCCCCGTGTCGTAGCACGAGGCTCTGGCGGGGATCCCATTTGGTTTCTTGTTTATTTCTCTTCGGCGCGTTTGCCATAAGCCCGCGCTTTTACGCCGCAACAGTGTGCTTACTTAGCGCGTCCTGCGGGCTTTTTTTGATTGCTGGAAACGCTGGCCTTTGCGGCGGGACCATTTTTTCAGCCGATTTGCTGCAACACGCCGTTGTTTTTGCGCAAGTGGCGGTCTTCGGTTTTGCTTTAGATGTAAACATTAAAGTGCTCCCGAGTTTGGTGTTGGGGTATCCGAAACGAAGAGAAGCCATAAAGGCTTCTCTTCATAAAACGGGTTATACCTTCGCTTTTGTGCTTTGAGCCGCGATTTTATCGGCATCGGCTTTTTTCTGAGCATCCGTCTGAGCGGCAGAAGCGGCGTCAATCACGGGCTTTTTCTGTTCTGGAAGCGGAGTGTTTGGTGTTGTTGAGGGGGGATTCATAAGAATACCTACAGGTAAACCGGCAATGATTTGCCGATAGGCTCCATATGGGCACGAAGAAGGCCGATTACAATGCAACGGGGCGAAAGCAGGAAAATATACTTTAATTTGTATTCACCCCGTATGTCCGTTGCTCATCACAAACTGTTAATAAGGCCTCTCAGCAAAACCTTTTTCCGCTCGGCAGGCTTAAGATGGCAAGCCACGTTGACGCTGCTGAGTCTAAATTCGTGGAGAGAAAGGTGTTTGGTGGAAAATCTGTTAACGACAACCTCATAATACCTATCTTTCCGAGGATAACGATCAAGGGTCCAGTATTTTGCTTCGACATAACCCGTTTGCTGATAAGAATTTAAAGCGCCCCGAATTCCCAATTTGCCGTAAATATGAAGAAGGGCATGGGGATTAACATCGTGCAAATTGGGCGGAAGGCAATAAACGGCGTTTTCGGAAGGACGGGCGACAACAGGGTCTCTTCCGATAAACGTTTGTGGGAACCTGTATAAAACGTCCTGCAAAACAGGAGAAATTTCTTCAGCGAGTTTTTCATCTCCCCACGAGAAGCTTTTCTTCTCATAATCATAGAGAGCAGGTTGCGTTTTGATCAATTTTGCTATGGAGCCCATGGTAATGCTCTCCCGATGAAAATAATAAATTTTGAAATGCCAGTAAAAGATAGCACAAAACGCGGCAAACTGAATTCAATTTATAAAAAAGAAAACAGCATTAACCATACCCGCAAATCAGATTCAAGAAAGTTGTTGCCGGAATAAAAGAGCGTATGATGCGACAAGACTATTTTTACGGAATACGCAAACGCGTCATATTTTTTTGTTGGCAAAGAGGCATGATCATGAATTTAGAAGGAGCGAGCGCTGAGGATCAAATGAGATATTATGCTAATCTCGCGGAAAAAAACGACGAAAACTGCCGGATAATGAATGAGTTTATGATCGCCGCCGCGCCGATCGTCGAGCGCCTAAAAAAGTGGGGATTGGAAGCCGATGGGCATTACAAGATTTGCGATAAAGTGAGGGAGGTGTGGACGGATGGAGAAGGTATTACCGAACATATGTACACAATCAGGGTGTACGATCCTGTCAACCTTTCAGGCGGTATAAAGAGCCCGGAAGACAAGCCCAGAGAGCCGTTCGGTTTCGAAATTAATTTTTATCAAAACGGAGCGGTCATTGTTCAGAAATATTATAACGACCGGGACGAAAACGGCCTTGCACCCAAAATACGCAGAACGGAACGTTTATATAAGGCAAATCTTCGCCGGTTTGACTTTGGCTGGTTTGGCCTCGGCAAAATAATGCCCGAAAAAATAGATGAAAATGGAATTGCGTTTGCCGTAAGAAGGGGGCTGGTTTCATCCTGGCTTCTTAAACCATTACCGGTATAAAGACGCAACGAGCGGGCATTCCTGTCTCACCACAACCAAATCTTATCGTCATTCCGAACGCGCATTTTTATTCACCGTCATTCCGCGCGAAGATGCGGAATCCGATTTGTTTTCTTTTTTCCTCCTCTCCTTGAAGACGCGAGCCGGAATCCAGCCAGCCTTTCAATAAGAAATCCATCTATTCTTGGCACCGTCATTCCGCAAAACTTTCTTTTCGCGCAGCGAAAGAAAGTTTATGCGGAATCCGATTTGTTTTCTTTTTTCCTCCTCTCCTTGAAGACGCGAGCCGGAATCCAGCCAGCCTTTCAATAAGAAATCCATCTATTCTTGGCACCGTCATTCCGCAAAACTTTCTTTTCGCGCAGCGAAAGAAAGTTTATGCGGAATCCGATTTAGTTCCCTTTCCCTCTCCGCCGCTTGCGGGGGCGCGAAACAGCTTTTCCATAAGAAAACAAGTTATGATAACGCGGGTGCCGCGCATTTGCGCGGCGGGAGAGGTGGTCTTTTCTTCTCGTCATCCCCGCCCCGTTTTTCAACGGGGCAGGCTCCGGCGGGGATCCCATTTGGTTTCTTGTTTTCTTCGTCATTCCGGCCAAGCCGCGCGCAACGCGCGCAGCGCGAGCCGGAATCCAGCCAGCCTTTCAATAAGAAATTCATCTATTCCTGGCACCGTCATTCCGCAAAATTCGCTTTTTTGCTTTTTGCAAAAATGCGAATTTATGCGGAATCCGATTTAGTTCCCTTTCCCTCTCCCCTTGCGGGTGCGAAACCGCGACCATTCCACCCGAATTCCCCTCCCCTTGCGGGCGCGAAACAGCGACCATTCCACCCGAATTCCCCTCCCCTTGCGGGCGCGAAACGGCGACTGCCATAAGAACATTAGTGGCAATAACGCGGAAGGGGAGGGGTTAGTGTTTGCTGTTAGATATATACTTTGAAATCAGGAGCACCCTTTAGCCCTTCTCGTCATCCCCGCGACCTGTCCGGCGTAGCTTCCGGCTACGCCAAGGCACCGCCGGACAAGTTAGCGAAGCCGGAAGGCGGGCATCGCATTTGGTTTTTTTTCTTTCATCACACTGGCGAAAGCCGGAAACAGGCACCATAGAAGGACAAATGATACGGTAATTCCCTACAGCACCATTTTGTTCTATAGCTTACGTTGTTCGTGACAAACACAAATTATGTGTATCAGTAAATGTCAAATAAGCAGCCCATTGTTGAAAAAGCGCTGACTGCAACGCGTGAATCCTCTGAAATCGAATTCAAGTCTGAATTTGACCACACAACACGTGCGTGGTGTGAGCTTATAAAAGACATAATGGCAATGGCGAACTCAAACGGAGGAGTGATTGTTTTTGGATTAAACGATGACGGGATTCATTCCGGTTCAGATGTTTCGCGAATTTTCAAAATCGACCCAGCTCAAATTGTTGATAAAATCCATAAATATACCAATGTTGATTATAGCCAATTTGAGTTGCGGCAAGAAACAAAAAATTCAGAACTGATTGTTTGTTTTCTTATTGATCCTTGTACTGTGCCCATAATCCCCGTTCGCCCCGGAGAGTATGAAACAGAGCAAAAAGAAAAACGAAGTGCCTTTCATAAAGGGGTATTATATTACCGACATGGTGCAAAGAGTGAGCCGGGAAGTTCGGAGGATTTGGCAAAAATAATTCGCAAAAATGTAGAAGCCCATCGTCGGGAATGGATGCAGGGGATAAAACAAGTTGTAAAAACAACAAAAAGATCTGTTCGCCATGTTGTAAATAAAACGGTTTGCTTCTCATCAGAGATAACTGCTCAACCCATTCGCGTTACAGATAATCCAGAAGCCCCTGAATTTCGTATAACTGACCCTAACAAAACACATCCCTTCAGAATGAAAGAATTTCTGAAGAGGCTGAACGAAGAACTTACCTGTTTGCCAAAAAAAATTACCGTTTTTGACATACACGGGCTTATGGAACTTTATAAATTCAATAATGATATTCGATATACATATAAACCAAAGTTTAGCCCGCAATTGTACTCAAATGAATTTGCTTCATGGATAAAAGAAAAGGTTCTTCAAGATCGATTTTTTATACAAACCGCGAGAACTCGGCTGAGAAGAATAAAAAGATCAACACCATCATTTGCTTCCTCACATAATGTACGTGCATGAATTGATTTCGTGTGTAATCTCTTCCGCCATCGGCGCGTTCAAATTTTAAAAAATCAACTACATTTTTCGCTTACACACTTTTTCAAAACCACTTGAAAAACAAGGACAACTCCTTGAAATAAAACAAAAACGTTCCGCTTTCGTTCGTTACAACAATTTTTTGCCTGCTTGATTTGGGTCAAACACTACACCAGATGTTGTGTTATCATGGCCGCGAATACTAGATATGGTATTCATTTGGTGTCCATGTGGTGTTTGTTGTTCCTCATGACCCATAAAAAACGCCCCATCAATTATGAGTTGATAGGGCGTTTAAATAAAAATGCGCTCGTAGCTCAACTGGAAAGAGCAGGTCCTTACTAAGTTCCCGATGCTGGTTCAAATCCTGCCGAGCGCACCTAAATCATTATCTGATTCTTAGTTTAAGAAATTCTGAATGCTTTGGGAAGGCAAAAATTGCCGTCTGTCAACAGCGTGAAAAACCTACATATTTACAAGGTTCTTTCATTCTTTTGATTGTTTTTTCCTTTCAGTGAAAACATTTTAAGTGGTGATATTATTCACCACCTAGCCCCCCTAATCCCTGAACTTGGGCACATATCCCTTCGGCTTATCCATAATTTCTTTCCACCTCTTGGAGCCCGGCCTTATGTCGTCGTCGCCCGGCCTTGTGTCGTCGCAAATCGGCTTATCCGTTAATTCCGCATCCTTCAATTCCTCTTCTTCCTCCGCGCCTGCCGCGTTGCCTTCCGCTTTGTCTTCATCGTCTTCAAAAGCCTTCGGGTCATCCGGGTTAATCCCCGCTCTCCGCAATACTTCCCTCGCTTCTTCGCATATTTCCCGCCTCATCTCGGGCGACAGGCCTCCCACGCCGCCCTCTGCTGCTGTCTTTCTTTCCTCAAAGGTCGTCGCCTTCCCCGCTCTTGTCGGCACAGGCTCCTTCGCCTTCGGCCAATCCTTCCACAAGCGGTTGCGCGGAATCTTCGCCGCAAACGCGAGGATCAAGGCTTGGCGCTCCCCGATCGCCCCAAGGCTCGAAGGCGCGGTATAATGGTCAAACGTGACGCGCAGCCGCCGCAGCGCCACCGTTTTTTCAAGCGACTGAAAAGGCACAAGCGCATAAACAAACCGGCAGTTCATCGCCTTCGCCACGCGCTGCAAGGTCGCAAGCGCGATCGTGCCCTTGCCCTCCGAAATCTGAAGGTATGAGATGGTCGACCCCGTAACCTTCAACATTTGCCCCAATTCGTCTTCCGTCATGTCCAAAGCCTCGCGAATATTGCGGATCCAACCGCCGGTGGGGACGGACGGCGAAACGCGTTTCCACTTTTTTATAATCACGTCCAAATTTTTTCTTAATAAGGCGGTCTCTGCTGCTTTCTTCATAATAAATCTCCTTAAAATAATATCCCATTCAATCTATGGGCTGTATCACAGTCTATAGGCTGTGTAAATGGGAATCCTCACAGCCTATAGCTCAATAAAAACGCCTTTTTTCAGCCTATAGCTTGAGAAAAAAGGTTAACACGCGATGTTAATGATGTGATTTTTACTCAGGCCATAGCCTGAATTTTAGAAGTTAACAAAATACGGAATTTTCGGGATTTCAATCAAGATCGATCGATTGGAATCTACCACCTCACGACCGCCATCCCCCACGTAAATCCGGCGCCCATCGTATCGAGCAACAGAAGCTGCCCGCGCTTGATGCGTCCGTCGTTGACTGCCAACGCCAACGCCAACGGAATCGACGCGGCTGCAGTATTGGCGTGATACGCGATGGTCGAAACGACGCGTTCGGCCGGCAGCGCGAGCTTTTTGCCCGTGCCGTCGATGATGCGCTGGTTGGCCTGATGCGGCACCAGCCAATCGATTTCATCGGGCTTCAATCCCGTCATTTCCAAAGCCTCGTCCACGACGTCCGACAAATTCGTCACGGCGGCGCGGAAAACTTCCTGCCCGTCCATGCGCAAAACGCCGTTTTCATTAGTGCGCAGCATGTCGTATTTGGTTCCGTCGGAATGCAATGCCGTGGCCAGAATGCCCTGATCGACGTTCATGCCAAGGCCTTTTTTGCCGCGCAGAACGACCGCGCCTGCGCCGTCGCCGAACAAAAAGCATGTGCCCCTGTCCGTCCAATCGGTGATGCGCGAAAGCGACTCCGCGCCGATGACAAGAACGGTCTTGGCCTGCCCAAGGCGAATGAAATTATCGGCCATTGTCAGAGCGTAAATAAAGCCGGAGCACGCGGCGTTCACGTCGACGGCGAAACCGCGCGTCATGCCCAGTTTGGCCTGAACGCGCGCGGCGGCGGCGGGAACCCTGTCGTCCGGCGTCGTCGTCGCGAGAATAAGCGCATCGATTTCATCGATTTTGACGCCTGATTTTTCTAACGCTTCCTGCGCCGCTTTGACGGCCATATCCGAAGTTGTTTCGTTGTCGGCGGCGATATGCCGTTCTTTAATGCCGGTGCGGCGTTCGACCCATTCGTTCGTGCTGTCCAGTTTTCTTTCGGCGATCAGTTGGTCGTTCGTTAAACAACGCGCGGGCAAATACGAACCGCAACCGAGAAAGACCGAACGGATCATAGGGGTTCTTCCATGTTTTCGGGCGCCGCGCCGTTAAGGCCGTATTGCGTAGCCAGCTCTTCGGCAATCCGCTCGTTAAATCCGTGGGAAACAAGATCGTGCGCAACGCCGATGGCGTTGGCAAAGCCTTCGGAATCCGTGCCGCCGTGGCTTTTCACGCAAACGCCCTGCAAGCCGAGGAACATCGCGCCGTTATAGCGGCGGGGATCGACGCGCTTCTTCAGGCGCTTAAACGCGCCGCGCGCCAGAAGGTAGCCGATCTTCGCGAACAGGGACGAAGAAAAAGCCTGCCTTAAAAAGAACGACAAAAGATGCGACGTGCCTTCGATCGACTTCAAAGCGATGTTGCCGCTAAAGCCGTCCGTCACGACGACGTCCGTCGTTCCCGCCAGAATGTCGTTGCCTTCGATAAACCCGTACAAACGCCCGGGGATCGGCCTCTCGCGCAAAATCGACGCGGCGATGCGGACTTCGTCGTGGCCTTTTAATTCTTCGGTGCCGATATTCAAAAGCCCGATGGAAGGCTCGGTGCGCCCCAACACGGCGCGGCAGAAAATCGCGCCCATCAGGGCGAATTGAACCAAATTCTCGGCGTCGCACTCGATGTTCGCGCCAAGGTCCAGCATGACGGTTTCGCCCGTCTGCGTCGGAAGAAGCGTCGCAATGGCGGGGCGGTCGATTCCGGGAAGCGTTTTCAAAACAAACCGCGCCGTGGCCATTAAGGCGCCCGTATTGCCGGCGGAAACGAGGCTCGAGGCTTCGCCGTCCGCCACGGCATTGATGGCAAGGCGCATGCTCGACGTGCGCCCTTGGCGCAGCGCCAGCGAAGGCTTCATGTCGGAGGAAATAACGTCGGGCGTATGCCGTATCTCGCTGCAATCCTTTAAATTGGAATGCTTGGCGACCATCGGCGCAATCTTCGCGTCGTCGCCGAAGAAAATAAATTTGATTTCCGGATAGTGCGCGCGCGCCAGCGAAGCGCCGTCGACGACGATGGCCGGAGCGTTGTCGCCCCCCATGGCATCGAGAGCGATGACAAGGCTTTTATTGGTTTGCGAAGCGATACCGAACGTCATGAAAGTCCCGAAACGAAAGAACGTAAGAAACGACTAGGACAAAAAGACAGGATCAGCGCCGGAACGCTGATGTTGAAAGAGGACGGGCGTAACACGCGCGCGACCGACTCAAGCCGATTTCTTCGACTTGACGACGGCGCGGCCGTCATAATGGCCGCACGCGGCGCACATATGATGAGGGAGCCTTGGCTCGCCGCAATTGGGGCATTCAACCGAATTGGTCGCCTTCAAAGCATGATGCGAGCGGCGCATATTGCGCACGGATTTCGAGGTCCTCTTTTTAGGAACGGCCATTTTAAACTCTCACGTAAAACGAATAATAAAGCGCGCCCCGACATCTAGCTCAACGATGCAATGCCGGACAACGCGCGACGGCCTTTACTTAAAGCGTTTTTAAATGAGATGCAAGCAGCAAAGCCTGAAGCGGGGCAAAACCTACCTCTTCCCCTTGTTTTTCTTAGCTTTTATGGCCGTGGCGAGCTTGGCGAAGGGGCGCTCTTTTTCCACTTTTTTGCCGAATTCCACAGTGCCGATAGAGGCGTGGGCTTTGCGCGGGTAGGGGTCTATCGAGATGCCTAATTGTTGGGCAACCTGTTCTCCGATATCGATTTTTCCGTCCGCGTAATACTCGATTTCATCGTTTAATTCATCGTCTTCCAGCTTGCGGACGTCGTTCGGCTTGCCGGGAACCAAAACCATATTCACGTCAATCTCCAGATGGCTGGTGATGGGCTCAAGCGTCACCACGCAGTTCTGCACAACCGTCGCTTCAATGCGTCCCGTAACTTCCACCGCCTGCTGTGCCCCAAGGACAAGGGTCAAATGCGCCTTAAGCGAATTCAGACTAACCAGCCCGAAACGTTTGGCTAAAGCCATACGTTCGGCCGGTTTGGCCTCCAACGCCTCTTCGATGTCTTTAGGTGGAATCCGCGTGACGCTAATAACGCGCGAAAATTCCGGTTCTTGTCCCTTCATCATATCGTTCTTTCTAACAACGCTTGACCATGTCGATTTTTTGGGTCTAATGACAGTACCGTTACAAAATTTAGGCTCCTTTTCCAGATGAAAAAACAGCCCTTCCTCCTTTTTTCTCTTTTAGCCGCGCTTACGGCGTGTCAACCGACGGTGGCTAATCGCGGGAACATGCTTGATCCGGAGCTTTGCGCCCAGATAAAGCCTGGGGAAACGACTCGCGAAGAAGTGGCGACAAAACTCGGAACGCCGACGGCCGTAAGCACGGTGGACGAAAACACCTGGTATTATGTTGGCCGTCAGACCGAACAAATCTCGTTTCTGTCGCCCAAGGTGCTTCAACAGCAAGCCCTTGAAGTAAATTTCGACGACAGAGGCATCGTGACGGCGGTTTCAAATCTCGATGTTTCAAAGGCCGCAGAGGCATCGCCCGTCGATCGCGAGACGCCGACGTTTGGTCAGAGAAACAGTTTCCTGAAGGAACTTTTGGGAGATCTCAGGCATCCGCGTCCTGTTATGAATAAGAGTCGCGGAAGCGGGACGTAAATCCCTTTATTTCATCAGCTTCATAACCTGTAAAATAGCCGGTCCTAACAACACAACAAAAAGCGGCGGCAAAATAAACAAAATCATCGGCACGGTTAGCGTCGCCGGCAATTTAGCGGCCTTTGCTTCTGCGGCCATGATGCGGTCGTTGCGCATTTCTGCCGAAAGGACGCGCAAGGCCTGCGCCAAAGGCGTGCCGTATTTTTCTGTTTGAATAAGCGTGTTCACAAGCCCCAAAACGCCTTGAATGGGCACGCGGTCGGCAAAGTTTTGCAACGCTTGGCTGCGGTTGGGAAGGAATCCCAATTCCACGCCCGTCAAACCGATTTCTTCGGCCAATTCGGCGCAAGAAGGCCCCATTTCCCTGCTGACGCGGTCAAGCGCCGAGTCAAGGCTTAAGCCTGCTTCGGCGCATATAACAAGGAGATCGAGCGCGTCAGGCATCGCCTTGCGTAAAATCGCGCCCCGTTTCTGGCTTAGATTTTTGAGGAACAAATCCGGCAACGCCACGCCGAGAATAAGCAAAAGAACGAAGACAAGAACCCTTGTCATCATAACAATATGAAAAGCATGCGCGACGAAAAGAATGGAAAAAGCCATAAATCCGATAGCAATCGGCGAGACAAGGCGCATCAGAAGATAAACCAAAACGGCTTCACGCGAACGGAAGCCCGCGCGCGCCAGTTTCAGGCGGATTTCGTTTGACTGCTTGCCTTGTTCCAATTTGAGTTTTTGTACAAGCTCCTTGATGGCGCTCTTGCCGACAAGGGTTTCGCGGCGCGATGTTTTTTTCTTCTTCTGTTCATCGTCGCTTAATTCGTCGCGATGTTCCGAAATGCTTTTCAGGCGGCTCGTCAAAGGATCGCCTTCAACCAAAGCCATCCAAATAAGAACGACAACGGCAAAAGCGCCCAAGCCGCATAGGGAGGAGAGAATGTCGGGGTCGCGCAAAAAATGTTCAATCGTCATGGCATGATTCCTAAAGCTCGAAGTGAATCATTTTCAACATCACACCCCATCCTATCGACATCCAACCCAAGCCAATGCCGAGCAAAATCCTGCCCCTTGTTTCGTTGAACAAAACAGACACATATTCCGGATTAACAATCATCAGGAGGAGGAACATGATGAAAGGCAAGGAACCGATAATCATGGCGCTGGCTTTAGCCTCCGAAGACATAGCTTTAACCTTCAGGCGCAACTGCCTCCTTTTGCGGATGAGTTCTGCCAGGTTGCCCAAAGTTTCGGCCAGATTGCCGCCCGTTTCTTTCTGAATAGCCATGGCGACGATAAGGAAGCGGAATTCGGGCGCATTGATGCGCGTGGCAACCTCCCACATCGAATTTTCCAGAGTTTTGCCCATGCGCACGCCGTCGCTGATTCTATGAAATTCGATGCCGATGGGATTTGGCATTTCGCGCCCGACGGCGCCGATGGATTCCGTAATAGGAAGACCCGAACGAATGCCGCGGCACATGGTATCGATGGCTTCCGGAAAATGGGCGACGAATTTTTTAATGCGGCGCGCGCCCATAAAGCCGGTCACGGCGTGCGGCACGCCGAGTCCGAGCATAAGAGACATCGGCAGGAGAAGCGATTTACTAAAGTCGAAAAAGTGGAAGACCATATAGAAAAGCAAAACGGAAAGCGCGTTCATCAACAAATATTCGCCGAGAGAAAGGCCCTTGCCGGTAGCCGCGAGTCGCGCCCTAAGCTTGTCCGGATTGGGCAGCATTTTGACCAGCCGGTCGAGCAAGGGAATCGCGCTGTCCTTGGTCGAGCGCACGCTGTTAGGCGATGTGCGGTCTCTGCTGTCGATGGCGCGCTTGGTTTGTCCTTCGACGCGCGCGAGCCGTTTATCGAGGTCGGAAGAACTATCCGAAAGCGCCAGAATAACGAGTGCCGCGACGGCAAACGCGCCGCCGCCCATAATCAAAGAAAGGTTCTCTACGCTCATGGTCATGAGTCTATGGTCTCCATCAATTGCCGATCGAGGCCGAAATAGGCGGCCTTGGGCAGGAAGTGAGGACGCAATCCATGGTTCTTGAATTCAACAGTCAGCTTTCCGTCGGGCATTTCTCCGATGACCTCGCAGGTATAAAGGTCCTGCAACGTAATGGTCTCGTCTTCCATTCCCGTAATTTCCGTGATGTAGACGATGCGGCGCGAGCCGTCGCGCAGGCGTCCGACCTGAATGATCATATCGATAGCCGAAGCGATCTGTTGGCGGATTGCGCGCGGCGAAAGATTGGCTGATGCCATGCCGACAAGGTTTTCAAGGCGCATGATGGCTTCGCGCGGGCGGTTGGCGTGAACCGTGGACATCGAGCCGTCATGGCCTGTGTTCATGGCTTGAAGCATGTCCAAAGCTTCGCCGCCGCGCGTTTCGCCGACGATAATGCGGTCGGGGCGCATACGCAGGGCGTTTTTGACAAGATCGCGCATGGTCACTTCGCCCGCGCCTTCCAGATTGGGCGGGCGCGTTTCAAGGCGAACGACGTGAGGTTGTTGCAATTGCAATTCGGCGGCGTCTTCGATGGTGACGATGCGTTCGCCGTGATCGATCATTTGCGACAGCGCGTTAAGGAGTGTCGTTTTGCCGGAACCCGTGCCGCCGGAAATAAGAATATTCAATCGCGCGCGCCCGGCAATGCGCAAGACTTTCGCCATCGAAGGCGAAAGGCTGCCGAATTTCAGCATCGAGTCGAGCGTAATCTTCTTTTTCGAAAATTTACGGATAGTGATGGTCGCCCCGTCGATGGCGAGCGGCGGAATGATGATGTTGACGCGGCTGCCGTCGGCGAGGCGGGCGTCGCAGAGAGGCGAACTTTCGTCGATGCGCCGTCCGATGGCGGTGACGATGCGCGTGGCAATCGACAACACATGCGCGTTATCGCGGAATTGCACGTCTGAAAGCGTCAGCTTGCCCTGGTTTTCGACAAAGACATGCTTGGCGCCGTTGACCATGATTTCCGATATGCTTTCGTCGGCGAGCAAAGGCTCCAAAGGCCCGAGCCCCAGCATGTCGTCCAGCAATTGCTTGACGAGTTCGGCGCGTTCTGCCGCATTAAGCTGAATTTTCGTTTCGGTCAGAAGCTCGGCGATAAGGCCGGTCAGGTCGCGTGATAACGCTTCACGCGGCAGTCGCGCGGCAAGTGACGTGTCGATGCGTTCCAGAACGATCGGCTGCAATTTCAGCTTGGCCTGCTCGACGCTGGCGCGGCTTGGATTGCGGGCATAAGGATCCTCTCCCGATCCTTCCGCAGCAGCCACAGCCGCAGCCGCAGGGGCAGCTCCTTCCGTGTCCGTGGAAGGGGCTTGTTTCGACGTATCGGCATTTTCGGCAATAAAGCCGTTGATAAGAGACGTAACGAGATCGCGTTGATCGAGCAAATTTAGGTCGATCTTGTTTGCCGTTAAAAGAGTGTTGACGGCAGCTTTAGCTTCGCGGGCGACATCGGCGCGTGGCGTAAACTTTGCCACCGCAGACGGAAACTTCTCTCTCAGGAGAGGCATGAGACGGTCGCGCAGCGCAGAAAAGGCGACCTCTCCCGAAAGAGGTTTCGCAGTTGTCATGTTTTACCTCGGCGTTCAACCTTGCCTTTAACGTCGCCAGCGATTTTGTTCCAGAAAGTGGCGGGTGTCTTTCCCGTTGGTTGTTCGCTGGTATTTGTCAGCTTCAAAGCAAGCTCGCGCATAACCTTGGTGATAGCCGCGCGAGGCGCGATGGCGCCCAAGGCTTTGCCGCTGTTGGAGGCGGTAGTTAAGGACGCGGAATCCTCCGGAATAGCCGCATCGATGGGGTTTTTGATGCCTTTTTCGAAAATGGCTCGCGTGACTTGACCCGAGCCGGAGGGGCTTACGCGAGCGCCGATGGTTGAAATATGCCCGCTGCAACCGATAGCGGTCAGGGCATTCTTAATTCTCAGCGTATCGCGAATGCCGGCCAGCGTCAGGTCGGAAACAACGACAACCTCATGCGCAGACGCCAAAAGCCTTTTTTGAGAGGCGAGAATATGGCGCGGCAAATCGATGACGATGACGTCGAAGTTGCTCTTCATTTCCTTGAGCAAAGCGGCAATGGCGGCGCCGTCGATGGGGGTAACCTCGTCCACGGCTTCTTCGGCGCCGAGAATCGAAAGGTTGTCGCTTTCGGGCACGATGGAACTGGCGATCATCAGCGCGTCGACGCGGTTGGGCGAACTTACGATGTCGCGCAATCCATGGCCGGGATCGAGATCAAGAGACAAAGAGCTTGTGCCGAAATGCAGATCAAGATCGAACAACGCAACATTCCGGTCAAGCTCGTGGGCCATGATCCAGGCCGTATTCAAAGAGATCGTGCTTGTTCCGATGCCTCCCCGCGCGCCGATAAAAACGACGACGCGGGCTTCCTTGGCAACTTGTTTGTTGGAAACGGCAGGCCCGCGAAGGGCGGCAGCCAAGGCCTGATTCAAAAGATCGGGCGTCAGGGGCTTCACCAGATAATCGACGGCCCCCGCGCCCAGAATTTTGCGGTAGAGCGTCACGTCGTTTTTCGAGCCGACGACAACCAGGCGGCATTCGCCGCCGCACAAGTTGATGATGCGCGCCGTCACGGCGGCGGGATCAGCCTGTTGATCGATATCGACGATAACCATTTTAGGGGGGGCGGCAGATTCCAAAAGTTGGGCAAACATATCCGGCCCGCCCTGCTGCACTGTAGCCTGCGGATATCCCTGCCGTTCGGCCCATCCACGCAATGACAAAAGGGATTCGTCATCAAGAACGAACCCCATAAACTCTCCATGCATGACGGCTTCGTCGTTATGTCCTGAAGAAAAAAGACCGCTCATGGTGCTGGCACTGATGCTCCTGCTGACGTTCCTCCCGTTACATCGCCGGACATTGAAGACGCGGAAGACGACGCGCTTGTCTTTGCGACTTCATTAACGTCCGGTCCTGTCCAGACAAGCCCACGCGTCTGGTTGTTGTCGTAGCGACGGACAGAGCCGACGGCGGTAACGCCGCGCTCTTTACCCATGGTGCGGCCTTCAATAAGGTCATCCGGATTTTCGATCTGTTCAGCCAAATTACGCGCATGAGCGCAGCCGTATTGGGGCAAAGGCTGATTGTCGAAAGGATTGGTAGTCTCCTCGCTCCAGCTTGGGCATTCGGGCGCCGTTGCGACGCTTCCCTGCGGCGTCGATGTGACGCGGATGGAATAATCGGGCCGCATCGTCGAGTGAAAAATATCGCTACAGCCTGTCAAAGCCAGAAGGCTGACGGAAAGAATAAGAAAACGATGTCCGTTCATAGGTTACTCCACTAAAAGGCCGCCACTTTGTTTATTTGCATCGCCGGATGTGTGAAAAACGAGAGGGGCTTTGGATTTCTTGGAAGAAGAGCTGCTTTTCGGAGCCTCCACAGGAACAAGAACTGAAGAAGATTGAGAAGAAACCGTCTCTTCCTTCACCTTCTTGACGGGGGCTTTTGTCACGGGCGTCGCCGGAGCTGCGGCAGGTGCAGGAGCCGCAGCCTTCTGCTCAACAGGGGATCTCAAAGTTAGATTCGACGTAGAAAGAGGAACGGTTTCGGTTTTCTTTTGCGGGACGGGAGCTTTTGCAACAGGCTTTACAGAAGAAGCTGTAGGCTTAGGTGCAGGGGCGGCCGCTTTCTGTTGAACTTGCGGTTTGGGCGGAAGCGCAGGCGTGACCGCTTGCTTCTGCTCAACCGGCTGCTTCAACGAGAGGTTCGAGGAAGAAAGAGGCGCACCCTTCGTTTCTGTTTGTGAAACAGGAGCCGCCTTCACTTCCTTTTCCTGCGCCGGAGCCGAAGAAACGGGGGCAAGAGGCGCGGGGGCGGGGGGTACGGCCCTAACCGCCACAGGTTCGCCGCTCACAGGACGCGCGTCTTTATCGCCGCTGCTGTACCGCAATCCGGTGTAACGTTCTCTTTCCGAAGGAGGCGAATACCCGTCGGTCGGCAAAGACAGGCGATTCTTCGAAGGCTTGACGATGTAAGGCGTGATGATGACGACCAATTCGGTCTGGCCGTTGACGAAGTGATCCGAACGGAACAACGCGCCCAAGATCGGCAAGTCGCCGAGCATCGGGAATTTATTGACCGTTTGCGACTGATTGTTGTTCATCAAACCGGCAATGGCAAAACTTTCGCCGCTGGCGACTTCAACGGTCGTTTCGGCTTTACGCGTGGTCAAAGCCGGAACCGTAATGTTGCTCGAGACGACAGCGCCCACGTCGGTCAACTCGCTGACCTCCGGGCGCACATGAAGGCTGATGCGGTCGCCGCTCAGCACGGTCGGCGTAAAGGCCAACGAAATGCCGTAAGACTGAAATTGAATGCTGATGCTGCCGTTGCTCTGCGGAACGGGGATAGGAAATTCGCCGCCCGCGAGGAAGTTGGCCGTTTCACCCGACATGGCGGTCAAGTTCGGCTCGGCCAAGATGGTCAGCAATCCCTCTTGCGCCAAGGCGTCGATAACGCCGTTGACGGACATTTTGCCGATCCTGCCGGACACGCCCAAAACGTCGTTAGGCGTACTCAAGGAAGTGTTGCTCGGACGCGTGCCGATGATGCTGGCGCCTGTTCCGATAGTGGATCCCGTCGCAAGGCCGACAGTCAAATTGCCGCCGGCGGTAAGGAGATTCTGCCAATTGAATCCGAGCGAATTGTCCACGCTGCGTTGGACTTCGGCAAAGCGAACGCGGATTTGAATTTGATTGCTTCCCGTCACCTGAACGCGATTGATGATGTCGCCGCCTGCAGGCAAATAGCGCAGGGCGATTTTATAAGCGTCGGCGACGGAAACAGGGTCCTTCGCCGTGCCGGTCAAGATGATGCCGCCGGGGACAGGCTTAACTCTAATGTCGTTGCCGGGGATTGAATACTTCAACTCTTCGCGCAGTCCCGACAAATCCTGCGATACGATGAGCGTATGTTCGGCTAAAACGCCGCCCTTGCCGTCGGTTGCCATGAAGGTCGTCTCGCCGGTGCGTTTGCCGAAAAGCATGATCTGCGTCGGCGATAAAACCTGAACGTCGGCGATGTCGGGATTAGCGACGAATACGGACGAAGCAGGAGAAGAAAGCTCCAGGGACGTTCCGTGGTCAACCAAAAGCCGTAGAACGGCCGATTCTGCGAAAGCGGGCGTGGCGCACAGGAAAAGAACGATAAGAGGAAGAAATATGCGTTTCATAGCGTTACCTATGCCGTTCAAAAGTGTTTTCGGTTGTCGTTTTGCCCCGCATGACCTGAACGCGGTGAATCAAACTATCCTCGCCGCTGACGGAAGGATAAGAACGGCTCACATCGCTGTCCCACGTTGGAGCTTGTTCCTCGGAAAGCTTTGTGCCGTCCGGAGCGGGGTCGTCGACAGCAAGGCTGCGAAGCGTCAGCATAAGAGAAGCTTTGCCGTTGCCGCCGGAGTTGGAAGAAGCCATATCGATGGCGAGAGCCAGTTTCTCGGCATCCTTTTTGCTGACTTCAAGCGTGGCCAACTGCGCAACCTTGGGGTCGTTATTTTGGTTGTCGCTACGTTGATCAAGCGCCAGAACGCGCACGTTTTGCAAAATAGTCTCGCTGATGCGGCGCTCGGTCAGGTACGGAATATCCTTGCGGCTGAAGCTATGGGTCAAAATAACATCAACGCGGTCGCCGGGGAAAATAAAGCCCGCGACTTCGGCCGTCGGAGACAGAGAAATGGATATGGCGCGCATGCCCGGAGTTAGAACGGCGGCCAGAAAACCCTGATCGCGCGAGTGAGCAATGCGCGACGAAATAATGGGATCGCCGGCGCGGAAGCCATCACGCACGACAGCTCCCGTAAAATCGGAAAGATTTGTTTTTCCTTTAACGAGCATAAAGCCCATGTCGGCGCCCACGACCCACGGAGCCCACTTCAAATCGGTTTCTTTCAGAACGGTGCCGGTCGGCAGATCGCGGGCGGCTACCGCAACTTCGTTTGTTTGCACGGCGACATGTTTGGGCGCGCCGTCCTCAGGAGCCATCATCCCCCGCACGACGAAGACGGTTCCGATGGCGACAACCGCAGCGGCAAGAAGCAAGGTGATTTTTCGTGAAGCCATAATACCCTCTCAATCCGACAGCAGAACGGGGCGCGCCATCAGGCCCAGCATGGTTACGCCGCCTGTAGCGATGGCGACTCCGTAAGGAATCTGAGCCTTAATCAAGCAAGGCTCCCCGAAATTTTTAGAACGCTTAAGGCCTAAGACAGCCGCCACGACAAGAGATTGAATTCCGCCGGTGAGCGCCATGATGACAAGCAAAACAGCAATCAACGATGGGCCGGCCCACAAGCTGGCGACAGAAAGAAGCTTGACGTCGCCAGCGCCCATAAGGCCGAACCAGAAGAGGCTGAAGCTGATGAGAGCGACGAAGCTAAAAACGACAATGTTCTGATGCCAATCGATGGGGAGGGGAGAGGTCGCGACGTAAACGGGGAAAAGAAGCAGAAGGATACCGGAAAAATAGTTGGGGATACGGTACGAACGGACATCGCTCACCGCTGTCGCGACAAAAACCGCCGCGGCAATCAAAAGGACAGCCAGATGAAAGGACGTCAGCGTCAGCACAATAAGTTCCACCCCGAAAAGCTAAGGTTCTTTCTCAATATAGCGCGTTAACTATGCACGCGGTATAGTTAAAGAGCCATGAATCGAATCATTACACTGAAGAAATAAACCACAAAAAAACATATTATTAAATGGTTAATGTGCCTATATTTTTTCTCACTTTTTTAGGGGATAAATTGTCCCCCCAACACCCGTTCTTTCCGGCATTCCTGCCCGAGAAGGAAAGCTAAAGAGAACTTGAAACCCGGCCAAAAAGAGCCCCCACCTGAGTGCCCGTAGTGGTGGCTGCGGTAACAATTGCAATTGAGACCAAAACCGCAATCAGAGCATATTCAATGGCTGTGGCGCCTTTTTCGCTTCTCGCGAAGAAAGAAATCAGGTGGTGCATCGCAAACCCCCTTAAAGAAAAAAGGCCACGGGTTCTGAACTTACACAGGATAAGCGACAAAATTTAAAGAAGCGTGAACAAGATGTCCGCTTTTCCTATAAAAAACAACGAGATGTTATGTAAACAAAGTCGTTGAACTTTAGTTTTAATTTCGAGGAATCAGGTTCCGAAAAAAAGAATGCCGGCACACGAGCCGGCATCCTTTCCCAATCCAGATTCGGTTAGCCTGCAGTTTGAAGCGCCGCAGAGACTCTACCAAATATTGCCGACAAATCGCCGCCTAAGGCCGTCAGCGCACCGATAATGATAACGGCGATCAAGGCCGCGATCAGGCCGTATTCAATGGCCGTGGCGCCTTCTTCGCGCTTAATGAGACGTGATACTAGATTACGCATTGTGTCCTCCTTAAAGGAAATGATCTTGAACCTCGAGGTTCGGATACCTCCAGAATAAGCGACAGGGCTTAAGAAATTATGAACGACAAATTCATTTCTCCATGAAAAACAACGGGATATTATGTAAACAAATTGCTACCAAATTCATTCGAATTTAGAAGTATCTAAGTGTTTTGATTTACAAGGGTTTAGATTCTTTTTGAGATACGAAAAAAGATGTCTGTCTCAAAGCCTCGCCAAGCACGATTGCTGCGCTCATCGCGACATTCAAAGACCTCATCGGAGGTTTAATCGGAATAACAACGCGCGCATCCGCCCGCGCGTGAACATAGTCGGGTACTCCGGCGCTTTCGCGCCCGACCATCAAGATGTCGTCATTGCTAAAAGAGAAGTCGATATAGGGGACGGCGGCTTTGGTCGTCAGAAGAACAAGCCTTTGCTTTCCGATTTGCGCAATGAAGTCTTCCCACGAAGCATGGCGCGCATATTTCAGATGATCGATGTAATCCATCGCCGCGCGTTTAAGCCGCGCATCGTCCAAAGGAAACCCGCAAGGTTCGATGATGTCCATCCCGACGCCGAAGCAGGCGCAAAGCCGCATCATGGTTCCCGTGTTCGGCGGCATGTCGGGTTGAAAAAGAGCAAGTCTCACTTGAATACCGTCATGCCCGCGAAGGCGGGCATCCCATTTGTTTTGTTCTTTTTCGTCATTCCGGAAAATTTGCAGAGAAAATTTGTTCCGCCTAAAATTCTCTCTCGATCGTGAAATCGATGATATCGAGCAGCACCTGCTTGATCAGAGAATGGGGGAACATGCCTAAAGAATCCCGCGCAATCGCGCCGTAATGCCGCGCGCGCTCAAGAGAATCCTTCGCGGCCTGATGGCGGAGGATAAGCTCTTGCGCGTGGTCGAAGTCGCCATCGCGCTGGCAGTTTTCGTCGAGCGTGCGTTTCCAGAACTCGCGTTCGGCCTCGCTTCCGCGATGAATGGCGAGAATGACGGGCAATGTCATCTTGCCTTCGCGGAAATCGTTGCCGACGTCTTTTCCAAGGCGTTCTTCCACGGAGGAATAGTCCAGAACGTCGTCGACGATCTGAAAAGCAATGCCGAGATTAAGCCCGAAAGTCCGCAAGGCCTCTTCTTCGGACGCGGGGCGATCCGCAATGATCGCGCCGATGCGGCACGCGGCCGCGAACAATTCCGCTGTTTTGTCGCGCACGACTTCCAGATAGGCTTGTTCGCTGGTCGCGCTGTCGTTGGTGGTGATAAGTTGCAGAACTTCGCCTTCGGAAATAATGGCCGAGGCGTTCGACAAAACTTTTAAGACATCAAGAGAACCGTCCTCGACCAACAGCTCGAACGCGCGGCTCAGCAGAAAATCGCCGACAAGAACGGAGGCCTTGTTGCCGAACAAAGCGTTGGCGGAAGGCGTTCCCCGCCGAAGCGTGCTCTCGTCGACGACGTCGTCGTGCAACAACGTCGCGGTATGGAGGAACTCGACGCTTGCCGCGAGCTTATGATGCCGCTTTCCTTCATAGCCGCACAGCCGCGCGCAGGCGAGGGTCAACAAAGGCCTGAGCCGTTTGCCGCCCGCCGCGATGATATGTCCGGCCAGTTGCGGAATGACCTCGACGCGGCTTTCCATGCGCTGGATAATTAGCTGGTTGACGGCGGCAATATCTTCAAAAACAAGCTCGGCCAAAGTCTCAAGCGCAGAAGAAGCGTCGCGCTTGTAACTCTGTTTGAGAGGAATGATCGTCGCCATCGTTCAATCCTCTTTCTTTCCGAACAAAGATTCAATCCCGCTCTTGTGCGCCTGTTTCTTCGCGATCATGGCGTCGGCGCGGACGATTTCTTCTTCCATCGACGCGATATAGTCCTCCAATTCCTCAATCGACATCGGCTGCAAATCGCGCAGCTTCGGCTTCGCCTTCTGGGGAGGTTCAAGGTCGTCCGCATCAATCATTGTTCAGAATATCCTTTCTGTTCGATAAAGCGCCGCGGCTTTTGCCCGCGCTTTGCCATTCCATGCTGTCGAAAGAGCCGCAAGGTTTGCAAACGGGATTCCAGTTTTCGTGTGCGCCGCCGCAAACACGGCACAGCCAAACCGGATCGGGTGCTGCCTCGGAAGCTTTTGTGATCCATGATGTCGCTGCGCCTTCGTCGTGCCGTTCGCGCCGTTCCAAACGCGCCAACATCTTGTAAACGCTCTGCGTCGCGCTTCTGTCGTTGACGCACGCCATCAAATGTCTGCGCGCTTCGCCCCAAATATCGGCGGCCAAAGCGGCCTCGGCTTGCGCTATGCGGCTTTCCGTCGCGGCCTCGTTGCCTCGGCACAGGCGTTCCGTTTGCTTGTACGCCTCAAGAGGATTAGACGCCATGCGCATAAGAACCCGCGCGAGCTGCGGATGCGGAGTTGTCTTCCACGCGCGTTCGATGGCTCTCGTCGCGGCGCGCGTATGCCCTGTCGCCGCGAGGGTCTCGACCAGATTGATAATCGCCGGCAACCAGTTTGGAGCTTGCTTGACGGCTTGTTCAGCTGCCGCCAAAGCGGCGTCCTTGTTTCCGATGATGGCGGCGTTGCGCGAGGCGGCGATGCGAAGCGCCGCGCGCGTCCGGCGGCCCGCATCCGAATCCAAGAGCTTTGCCGAAACGGCATGCGATAAAGCCTTCTCGGCCTCGTCCCACTGGCGGCGTCGCGCGGCGCTTTCCATGCGCATCAGGCTCAGCCACGGCGTCGCGGGCTTAAGCCGATACAATTCGGTCAAAAGCTTATCGACCTCGTCCCAATTGCCGATCCGTTTGGCTTCGGTAATCAGGCCGCGATAACCCAAAACGGCGGACTCTTCATTTGCCGCCAATGCGCGAAAAATCTCTTGCGCGGCGCGGCGGTCTCCGGCCAATTGCGCGGCTTGAGCCTGCAGCCATTGAGAAGCAATGCCGGTGCCGATGTTTTTGCGCGACGCCACGGCCAAGCGCCCCGCTTCGGTTGAATTGCCCGAAGCAATCGCGATGAGGCCGCGCGTCAGTTGGTCTTGTCCAAGCTGCATCTTGTTGATCTTGCGGCGCAGACGCCAGAAAGTCGGGCCATGGCGCAGAAAATGCCAGATGCGGAAAACGAGATGCATCACGTAAGCCAAAGCCAAAACGCATAAGGCCAAAAACGCCGCCGACGTTTCAATAACGGTGTCCCGCCAAACGATAAGCGCCGTTCCGGGCCTGTCCGCCAGCCACAAAGCGAGGGCGGCCAGAACCGCAATTTGCAGAACGAAGCGGATAAAACGGATCATGGCGCGTTTCCGTTGGAAGGCGGGGCGGTAAAGAAGGCGCTCAGAGCTTGCATGGTCCCATCAATGGTTGCCCGCGCCTCAAGTTTGGCTTTCCACGTCGTCAGACTTTTTTGCGTGTCTTCGGGCAAGGCTTTGAAAGCCTCAAGCGCGGCGGGAACATTGCCGGCATCAAGAGCACCCTCAAGGATCGTGAACCGCGCGTCGTTTTTGGAACGTACGGAAATCAGCGGATCGAAGATCGACTTGACCTTCGCCCAGGCGGAAGACTTTTCTCCGACAGGCGCAGGCGCAACTTTCGCTTCAAAGGTCAAAGTTTCGCGCAACTTATCCAAAGTCGGAGGCGGCTCGGCGGCATAAGGCTCGATCTTGGGCAGCCACGCCAGAATTTTCGGATTGTCGGCTGCCGCGACGCGCAGCGTGGCGAGCTGGGGAGAAAAGGCGCGACCGCTTTTAGCGACCTCGCGCAAATCCAAAAAAGCGAAAGCCTGCGCGATGAACGCCTGCGCCAATTGCTGACCCTTGGAATCTTCGTTATCGATCTTGGCTTTCAGCTTGTTAAGCTCGTCGCTCAAAGGAATTGGATCGCCGGTCGCTTGCGTGCTTGCCAAAGAAGCGGCGTCAAAGCGCTTTTCCAGAGCCTCCAAACGCTGTTCCATAAGGTCGAGTTTCGAGGTTCCCAGCGTGAGGGGCGACGCGATGTTATCCCAGGAGTAAAAAACGACGGCCACATAGCTGATGCACGCCAAGATGGCGAAGACCACAAAAAACCGAAGAATAAGACGCCCTTTTTTGGAGCAGCAAGCGGCCAGGGAAGAGGGAGCGTTTTCAGTTTTCGACATGGAAGAACCTTCGATTCAGGGGAAACGCAAAAATAATTTTTTTATCCTCGGCGCGGAGAACCAACAAAGTGACCCTAACCTTAAGATTAAAAAAGAGCAAACGAACAGCCTAAATTTCTAACCTGATAGTATTTCTTACCTTTCTTTCCGAATTGACCGAAGCGTTTTTCCAAGGGCGTAAAAAAAGGCTAAGAACAAAAAAGGCATTAACGGAATTTTTACTATAGAATCAACGTACTAATTTAATAAAATTTATATATAATGCGATATAGTTTGTTGTGGATAGTTTTGAAGGGAAGAATTTTAGGGGGGTCAACGTGGTGTTTTTACCATTCAACTCATATGCGAATGTTGACGGCGTGATCGCCCTCTTGGTCGTCCTCTTTGTCTTGTTCGTCCTTTTTGCCCTGATCCTTTTTCGGCTTTTCTTTGTCGTGACGAACCTCGTTGAACCTTTCGGTTTTTTTCGTCGGGTCGACGGCGTGTTGAATCAACGGGGCAACAGCCTGAGAATTGGGAACAGCTTTAGTGGCGGCTTCCTGAGGAAGCGGAGCGGCGATCAAGGGGGGTGGTATGGGTGGAACCTGCATCCTCAGTATTCCTACTGTTTAGTACGGCGAAAGATTATTACACATCCGTAATAAATAAACATTTAATGATTTTGGTGCAAGAGCTTTTAGAGGGATTGAATTTCAGGCGGGTAGGATAAAGGAGACTAAGATGGCTATTACCATTAAAGAGACCCTCCCTACGATGTTTGCGCTGGCGCGCGAACATACTGAAATGTCGCGCATTCAGCTTGCCGGAATGCTGGCGGACGTCTTTTTACAGGGCGGCGCGGACCTGACCCTGCGCGAGGAGGAACAGGTTAACGAACTGATTAATTCGTTGATGGCCAACGCCTCGCCCAAAGTGCGCATCCATTTGGTCAAGAAATTTACGGACATCGGCAAAATGCCCCGCCAGATTGCGGCGAATCTGGTGAAGGACGATATTGACATCGCCCGCCCCATTTTGATTTCTTCTAGGACGTTGACGGATGAAGATCTGGTTCACGTCATCGAAAACAAAGGCAGCGACCATGCGATCGCCATTGCCCAGCGCGCCAAGATCAACGAAGCGGTCGCAGACGCCCTTGTCACGACCGGCGATATCCGCGTGATGCAGGCCGTCGTCGAAAATCTCGGCGCCGATCTTAGCTCCGTTGCCGTGAATGTTGTTTCGAATGCCGCGCGGTACAGCGTCGGCTTGCGCAAGCCCTTCTTGGCGCGTTCGGAAATTACAACGGAGATTGCGCTGAAACTGTATTGGTGGGTCGAACAGGATTTGCGCCGCTATACGCTCAGCCGTTTCGGCATTACGTCGGGTCAGATCGATCAGGCCTTGTCGAAGACGATTACGGACTTTCTCGACAGCCACGCTCATGAAAAGTCGAACGACAAGATCATGGAGCAGGTGGCGGACTGGATGCAGGTTCATGCGGCGCTGACGCCGCAAATCCTGCCGCAGATTTTGCGCATGGGCTATTTCCGTTTGTTCAACATGCTGTTGGCGCGCATGGCGGGTCTGACCTTGACCCTCATCGACACGATCACGAACGAAGTCGGTGGCCGGGGCCTTGCGGCCGTTTGCCGCGCCATCGGGATTGAAAAGGCGGGCTTCATCTCGTTGTTCTTGCTTTCGCGCGGCGGGCGTCCGGGCGAACAGATCGTGCATCCGCGCGAATTGTCCTTTGCGCTCGCGACATTCGATAGAATGAACCAGGCGACGGCGAAAGAACTGCTCAAAAGCTGGAGCGTCGATCCTTCCTATTTCCGTAACCACAAGGAAGAAACCTGCACGGAAAGCCACGACTACGCGTAGCTCTAGGTTTTAAGAAAACACCATTATTCCGTTTCTTCTTCTTCCCCTCTCCGCCGCTCTTGCGGGGGAGAGGGAGGGGCCCCGCGACCTGTCTCCCGAAGCCCGAAGGGCGTAGGGAGAAGCGGGGAGGGTGAGGTGGCCTTCTTTTTCGTCCGCAAACCGCCCTTTGCGCCTATAGCCAAGTAACTAATTCCAATATATTTCCTTGTTTTTCATCGATATTTTTTGGTTAACTGAAAGTAAATTAAGACAGACCTGAGGCAAAAATTGGTGTAATATTCACGGAGTTTTAAATATAACGAGATATAACTCTAAGAATGAGCACTAAAATGATTTCGACACCGACAATACCGCAAGCCACGGAAGTGAAGCAGAAGAATGCTGTTTATGTGCCACAACCGGCAGAGCATCCGGATGCTACGGATTTTCAAATTGGGTCCGACTATTGCATGGATATCGTCGGCATCTTGGTTAGACAGAACTATAAATTAAGCCAACAGGCAGAGACGGCTTCTGGAGAGCAAAGAGCATATCTTCTAAAACAGATTTCGAAAAATGAAAAACATATGGATGCGTATGAGAAAGAAGGAATTGAAGTAATATCAGGAGATGTTGAAGCCTATAAGCGGACCATTTTATATCACACCGGTTACTTAGATAAATTAGAAAAAAAACATACTAGGCGCTATCGTTATGGACAAAAAAATAAAGGGCCAGAGCCAACTATCTAAATGGCCCAAAGAAGAAAGCATAAGTTATTTTAAAAAACGCGTACTTTCCAGCCTTCTTAAACAAATGCACGGGGTGGATTCTCCGCGTTTAAGCATCGTGGCTGCTGAGCCGGGCGCAGGTAAAAGCGTCGCTATTAATCGTTTGCGTAAGCAGCCCGGACAAAAATCCCCTCCTTTTTATGTTAACCCCGATTGGTTAAGGCTCAAACATTATAACTATGAGAAAATACAAGATGAGGATCCTCTGCATATGATTGATCTTACGGAGGATGACATAAAGTTATGGCGGGATATTCTTTTAGACGAAGCTCGGAAACGCAGGGCAAACGTCATTTACGAGCACACGTTGCGCACGGCCCGAATGCTTGAAAAGACAATCCGCGAATATAAAGCGGACGGATACCAAATCGACCTTCATTGCATAGCCGTAAATTCGAAGATAAGTACGCAAAGCATTTTTACGCGTTACGCGGATGAGGAACTCAGAAAACCTAATACGGGACGGATTGTATTGCCGATCAGTTATCATCATGAGAATTATGAATCCTATCCCATTAATGCTCAACATCTTCTGGATCAGAAACTTGTGGATACGGTAACGGTCTACAACAGGGAACGCGATTTATTCAAAATCGCATCGGGGGATATCGATGGAAAATCAGGCCTTGTCGAAAAGATAATCAGCGCGGAACGCGGCAAGATTTGGTCGCAAGAAGAAAAAAATGTATTTATGGAGAAATGGGAGGGGTTCATAGCCAACCGAGAGACGTATAAAAAGCTCTATCAAGTGGCCGATTTTCCCGTAAAAATTTGTAATGAAGCGCTTCCGTACATTGAAGAGGCCGGAGCGTTCGTGGAAGCCGTGCAAGCAACTTCCGAACATCTCAAGCAAACGGGAGTTGTCGTAAGAACATCGCCGCACCATAATTTTGTACAGACGGAAGATGAGTTCGTTGCCTTTGATAAAAGTCCTTTGATAGAAAAACCCGAATTTGAAACAGGAGATGCTTGGATTCTCAAATCTAAGCCGGCCCTCACCGCCATCGGGGGCAGATTTAAGCCAAACAATTTAAATCTTTAGCGGGCTGTTTGAAACATTGGTCGGCAGCGGGAATTGACTCCCGCCCCTCAATCCCTCATATAAATAGCCTTCATTTTAAGAATTTAACCTCTGATTATGCCCATTTTCTCCGATATTCATTGACGAAAGCATTTCAAACCCTTAACCCTCAGCCCGAAACAAGCCCTGCGAATGTCGTAGGACGCTCCGGAGAGAAATAGTTAAAAATGAAGTTACGCAACATCGCCATTATCGCCCACGTCGACCACGGCAAAACCACGCTCGTCGATCAGATGCTCAAGCAGTCCGGAACGTTCCGCGCGAACCAACAGGTCGCGGAATGCGCGATGGACAGCAACGAGCTGGAACGCGAACGCGGCATCACCATTCTGGCGAAGTGCACGTCGATTTTGCACGGCGATCTGCGCATCAACATCGTCGATACCCCCGGACACGCGGACTTTGGCGGCGAAGTTGAACGCATCCTCTCGATGGTCGACGGCGTCGTTCTTCTTGTCGATTCAGCCGAAGGCCCGTTGCCCCAGACAAAATTCGTGCTCTCGAAAGCGCTTTCGATAGGCCTTCGACCCATGGTCGTCATCAATAAGATCGACCGTAATGATGCGCGCCCGCATCAGGTTCATGATGAAATTTTCGATCTCTTCGCCGCGCTGGATGCGACCGAAGAGCAGCTCGATTTTCCCACGCTCTTCGCCTCGGGCCGCAACGGCTGGGCGATTGAAAAAATGGGGCAGGAAACAAAGGACCTCGGGCCGCTGTTCGACCTCATCGCGCGCCATGTGCCTGCGCCTAAAGTCGATCCGACGGCGCCGTTCAAAATGCTTGCGACAATCCTCGAAGGCAATCCCTATCTGGGCCGCTTGCTCACGGGCCGCGTTGAATCCGGAGTCGTGAAGACGAATATGTCGATTAAGGCTCTGTCGCACGACGGCAAGCTGGTTGAGCAGGGCAGGGTCAGCAAAATCCTCTCGTTCCGCGGGCTAGAGCGCATTCCGGTGGATGAAGCGCAAGCCGGAGACATCGTTGCGATTGCAGGTATGGGCAAAGCGACGGTTGCGGATACGCTCTGCGACCCGATTGTCACAGACCCGCTTCATGCGCGCCCCATCGATCCCCCGACGATTGCGATGACGTTCTCGGTCAATGACTCGCCGCTCGCGGGAACCGAAGGCGAGAAGGTTCAGGGCCGCGTGATTCGCGAGCGTCTGGAACGCGAAATCGAAAGCAACGTCGCCATCCGCATGACGGAATCCGAAGACCGCGACGCGTTTGAAGTCGCGGGACGCGGCGAATTGCAATTGGGCATTCTCATCGAAACGATGCGCCGCGAAGGCTTTGAATTGTCCATCAGCCGCCCGCGCGTTTTGTATCAGACGATAGACGGCCAGCGCCACGAACCGATCGAAGAAGTCGTGGTTGACGTCGATGACGCTTATACGGGCACTGTCGTCAACGAGATGTCGGAACGCAAAGCCGAAATGACCGACATGCGCCCCTCGGGCGGCGGCAAAACGCGCCTGAAGTTTCTTGCTCCCTCGCGAGGACTCATCGGCTACTACGGCGATTTTCTCAGCGACACGCGCGGCACAGGCATTATGAACCGCCTTTTCCATGGCTACGCGCCTTATAAGGGCCCCATTGCAGGCCGCCGCACGGGCGTGATGATATCGAACGGGCAGGGCGATGCCGTGCCCTATGCGATGTGGAAACTGGAAGATCGCGGCCCCATGATGATCGTTCCCGGCACGAAAGTGTACGAAGGCATGATTATCGGCGAACATTCCAAGAGCAACGATCTGGACGTGAACGTGCTCGAAGGCAAAAAACTCACGAACATCCGCACGACGTCGAAGGATGAAGCCGTTCGCCTGACGCCGCCGATGATTTTGACGCTTGAGAAGGCGGTTGCCTACATCGAAGACGACGAACTGGTCGAAGTCACGCCAAAATCCATCCGCCTGCGCAAACGCTACCTCGATCCCCTCACGCGCAAAAGAATGGCGAGAGCTGCGGAAGCGCAATAACTTCGCGTAAAGTTTTTTTGCGTCATGCCCGCAAAGGCGCCATCCCATTTGTTTTTCCCCGTCATTCCGCAAAATTTTCTTTTCGCAAAGCGAAAGAAAATTTATGCGGAATCCGATTTGGTTCCTTTTCGATTTTCGCCTCAAGCCTGCCAACCGACAGCGTATCCAAAAAACTAAAAAAGAATC
>Ga0265297_10002354_pt1 | contig 38872 bp, 55 predicted proteins | sample Munlanlwell13791_FD_192502 | JGI IMG/M metagenome (GOLD analysis project Ga0265297, IMG submission 192502) | Leachate microbial communities from a municipal landfill in Southern Ontario, Canada - Leachate well 137-91 | ecosystem: Engineered > Solid waste > Landfill > Unclassified | place...
TATGTTTGTTTAGTAGCACATACGTCCGGCGACTTTGCTACTGATTTAGCCAGCGGCAAATGGGTTTTGGGCGATCCTTGTGGTCTCGGCATTTTTAATGGCGTACCGGTCTATGCTGATTCTGGCATCTATCGCGGTTATCGCTGGTTAGGCATGACATCGCTCTATACGCAAGGTAGCGTTGCTAATTTCAGCAATTCTCTCATTAGTAACTTTTATAATCCCGTAGAGAGAAACAAAGAAAATGGCGATGTTGTAGTAGAAACCGGTGCTGTTGGTAATGTTGTACTGGGTTCAATTGATTTCCCGCGTGGCGATGGGTTACCACACCAAGTTCTTGAAACTGATGGCGCTGGCCATATGAATTGGGTGGATAACGGCGGTGATCCGTTAGCCGCCGATGTAGTTGGTGGTAACTTAAAGGCTACGAGTACTACTAATTTAACGTGGAATTTTGTTGAATCAAATGAGATTGTGCTATTCAACGGTTCAACTGACTCTTGGCAGCTTGTAAAAACAGCTGTTGCTCCATCTGTGGCGAATATCGCGAACGATATGGATGCAACGCCGCTAATACCACATAGAATTTACGATATTTTCGCATTTTTCCGAACTGAAACGGTCTTTGAATTAGAGTTCGCACCTTGGAAGTTCGTACCTTCTGATGGTCAGTATAATCCTGGAACGACAACTTGCACGGCTGCTATGACGTCGTTCAATACACCAGCACCGAATGCTGTCATAGCGAGTTCTACTGGTGTCATCTTTCAAGAAATCTACAACGTTTACTTATATGGCTGGTATGCATATAGCCAAAATGCAGGAGATGTTGGATGGGCTGTTCAAATAGGCGGTCATACTTACTCGCCTGGTGATCCTTTCGAATCCCCGATGTGGATTACTTACGACTTTGGTGCATACAATAAGAAAGCTATCAATAAATATGCATTTAAAGCGAAACAATATTATCCATCGTTACCGCGAACGTGGACATTCTCTGGCTCGAACGACAATGTAAATTGGGCTATTCTTGATACGAGAACAGATGTCGATCCTCCTGCGGGTATTGGTATCTGGTCGAACTATTTCACATTTAATAACAGCATAGCATATCGATTCTATCGAATGGATGTGACAGCCGTCACGATGCCGCTGCAAGAGGTGTATTATAGTTCATTTTACTGGTTGGCTACTATTGGTGAATTGAAGCTTGTCGAGTGGAGTCCGATTGCCGAGAGCCGCATCGATACATGGACAACAGGTGTCCACTATGGCATTGGAGCAAGAGTATCATATTCATATGTTTACGCTTGCATCGTCAGCCATGTTTCTGGTGATTTCAACGCTGATTTGGCTGCAGGTTATTGGTCACGAGTTGATTCAGACGGTCTAGCTACGCTCGATGGTGTTCCTGTTTATTCTACAACTGGTGATTATAAGGGACACCGATGGCTAGGTACTGTTGTTATGGATGACGACGGCACTGGCACGCCTGTTTATAACTCAGAACGACTGACGAATTTTTATCATCTCGTTGAGCGAAATAGAAGCGATGCTGGTGTGTTAATCGACGGCGAGCGTGTCGGCATCGGCCAATATAATCCAACAGCTCGGCTACACATTAAAGCTGGTTCAGCTACTCCCGGAAGTGCTGCACTTAAGCTCACTACAGGCGATGTACTCGCAACGCCAGAACCAGGTGCAGTCGAATTCGTTGATGATGATATCTATTTTACGATCACATCAGATGGTGCCAGGAAAGGTTTTGTGCTAAATGACGGAACGTCACTTACTCCCAATAGAGTACCATTCGCTGGCACACATGGCCGCTTGGTTGATAGTTCTGGATTAACATACAGTGATACAAATGGCCTGCAAGTAAATGGTGTTCACTCGCAAACCGATCAAGACCTCATACTAGCTGCGTGGGGCACTGGTAAGAATGTTGTTATCAGCAATTTGCGATTCCCCAACACCGATGGTACTGTTGGGCAGGTTTTAGTTACGGATGGTTTAAGACATTTATCTTGGACGTCGAATGGTGTTTTTGGTGCTACTGGTCCTATTGGCTTAACTGGTGCGACTGGCCCTTCTGGTGGTCCTATTGGAGCCACAGGTTCTACCGGCCCTATTGGTTCAGTTGGTCCAATTGGTCCTCGTGGTGCGACTGGTCTTGGTGCTTCTGGTGCTACGGGATTCACTGGTGCATCTGGTCCTGCTGGTGGCCCCATCGGAGCTACCGGTGAAACTGGTCTTGTTGGTGCTACTGGTTTTACTGGTCCGAGAGGATCAACTGGCATTGGTGATACTGGCGCTACTGGTGCTACGGGCGTTCCTGGTTCTACCGGCCCTTCTGGTGGTCCTGTGGGATCTACTGGTGCTACTGGGCATACGGGCGAGATAGGGGCTACTGGCCCCGCTGGTGGTCCTATCGGAGCTTCCGGTGCCACAGGTGTGGGTTTAACCGGAGCTACGGGAACTGATGGTGCTTCTGGTGCTACGGGACTAACCGGTGCATCTGGCCCCTCTGGTGGTCCTATTGGTGCATCTGGTCCTATCGGTTTGACCGGGGCGACTGGTGTTGGTGCTACTGGCTCTGGTGAATCTGGTGCTACAGGACCTGCAGGTCAAACTGGTGCTACTGGTCCTAGCGGCGGCGAACAAGGTGCATCTGGCATTAATGGCGCAACTGGTGCAACTGGTTTTGTTGGCCCAACCGGTGCTACTGGTGCTACGGGTATCGGTATTTTAGGTCTGCCAGGTGCAACTGGCACCGCTGGCTCTACCGGCGTCAGTGGCTCCACTGGCCCTTCTGGTGGTCCTATCGGTGCAACAGGCACATCCGGTGCATCTGGTATAGGGGCAACTGGTTTCGCAGGTGCTACTGGTGCTACTGGTGTGAGTGTTATTGGCCCCATTGGAGCCACCGGCCCTTCTGGTGGTCCTGTCGGAGCCACCGGCGCAACTGGAACCGCTGGCGCTACAGGTGCAACTGGTTGGGGTGGTGCCACTGGCACAAGGGGCTCAACGGGTGCTCTTGGTTTAACCGGCTCTACTGGCATTTCTGGTGCTAGCGGTGTTGGTGCTACTGGATTAGTAGGGCCTATTGGATCATCTGGTGCTACGGGTTTTGGGGGAGCTACAGGATTTACTGGTGCATCTGGTCCTTATGGTGGTCCTATTGGTGCCACTGGTCCGGAAGGTGCTTCTGGTGCAACAGGAGTAAGCGGAGCTACAGGTATTGATGGTGCCTCGGGTGCTATTGGCCCAGAAGGTGCAACCGGCCTCTCAGGTGCTTCGGGTGCTACGGGCAACATAGGCGTTCAGGGTGCGTCTGGAATCGGTGCGACTGGAATTGACGGAGCTTCGGGTGCTTCGGGAGCAACCGGCGTACAAGGTGCGTCTGGAATCGGTGCAACTGGAATTGGTGCTTCCGGAGCAACAGGTGCTGATGGTTTAACTGGTGCTACGGGGCTTGTCGGCGCTACAGGTGGCGGTGCCACTGGTGCCACTGGTGTTGGTGCGTCTGGTGCGACTGGTACCCAAGGAGCATCCGGAACGCAAGGTGCTTCCGGCCCACAAGGCTACACAGGCTATACCGGTCTAACTGGGGCTACCGGTGCAGTAGGTGCCACAGGTGCTGGTTTGACCGGTGCAACTGGCGTCGACGGAGCTAGCGGTGCTTCAGGTGCTACGGGTACTCAAGGTGCTTCTGGTATCGGGGATCCAGGTGCAACAGGTATTGGCGGTGCCTCTGGTATTACTGGTGCTTCGGGTGCAACTGGCTGGACTGGCTTCTCTGGTGCTTCGGGTGCCTCTGGTATTACCGGTGCTTCGGGTGCTTCTGGCGCTACGGGTATCGCTGGTGCCTCGGGTTATATCGGTATCGATGGTGCTTCTGGTGCAACTGGCTACACCGGTGCGACTGGTACTGGCTTAACCGGTGCGACCGGAATTGACGGAGCTAGCGGTGCTTCGGGTGCCACAGGCGTTCAGGGTGCTAGCGGTGCTGAAGGCGCAACCGGCATTGATGGTGCCTCGGGAGCAACCGGTGCTGATGGTTTAATAGGTGCTACAGGTTCTACAGGACCACAGGGAGCTACAGGTGTTGATGGGGCATCTGGGGCGTCCGGTGCAACTGGTTTAGATGGAGCTACAGGTTACACTGGTGCAACTGGTTACACTGGTGCCACTGGAATTGACGGAGCCTCAGGCGCAAGCGGTGCAACCGGCGTACAGGGTGCGTCTGGTTACACTGGTGCGACTGGCATTGATGGGGCATCAGGTGCATCAGGCGCAACAGGTATCCAAGGTGAAACCGGTGCGACTGGTGCAACTGGTTACACTGGTGCAACTGGGATTGACGGAGCCTCAGGTGCTTCAGGTGCAATTGGTTACACTGGTGCAACCGGCATTGACGGAGCTAGCGGTGCATCAGGTGCAACAGGCGTTCAAGGTGCGTCTGGAATCGGTGCAACTGGAATTGATGGCGCAAGTGGTGCTTCCGGAGCAACCGGTTACACCGGTGCGACTGGGATTGATGGAGCCTCAGGTGCGTCAGGAGCAACAGGCGTACAAGGTGCGTCTGGAATCGGTGCAACCGGAATTGACGGAGCTAGCGGAGCATCAGGTGCAACCGGCATACAGGGTGCGTCTGGAATCGGTGCAACCGGAATTGACGGAGCTAGCGGAGCATCAGGTGCGACAGGTTTGGATGGAGCTACAGGCTATACTGGTGCGACTGGTTACACTGGTGCAACTGGAATTGATGGAGCCTCAGGTGCTTCCGGAGCAACCGGTGTTCAGGGTGCGTCTGGTTACATTGGTGCGACTGGAATTGACGGAGCCTCAGGTGCTTCCGGAGCAACAGGCGTTCAGGGTGCGTCTGGTTATACTGGTGCGACTGGAATTGACGGAGCCTCAGGTGCTTCCGGAGCAACAGGCGTTCAGGGTGCGTCTGGTGTTGAGGGTGCGACTGGCATTGACGGAGCCTCGGGAGCAACCGGTGTTCAGGGTGAAACTGGTGCCACTGGAATTGACGGAGCCTCAGGCGCAAGCGGTGCAACCGGTGTTCAGGGTGCGTCTGGTTATACTGGTGCGACTGGAATTGATGGAGCCTCAGGTGCTTCCGGAGCAACCGGTGTACAAGGTGAAACCGGTGCAACTGGAATTGACGGAGCATCAGGTGCAAGCGGTGCGACAGGCGTACAAGGTGCTAGTGGTGCTGAAGGTGCGACCGGAATTGACGGAGCTAGCGGAGCCTCGGGTGCAACCGGCGTACAGGGTGCGTCTGGAATCGGTGCAACCGGAATTGATGGTGCGTCAGGAGCGACCGGTGTTCAAGGCGAAACCGGTGCAACTGGAATTGACGGAGCCTCAGGTGCTTCCGGAGCAACCGGTGTACAGGGTGCGTCTGGAATTGGTGCAACTGGAATTGATGGAGCCTCGGGTGCTTCCGGAGCAACAGGCGTACAAGGTGCTAGCGGTGCTGAAGGCGCGACCGGAATTGATGGTTCTTCAGGAGCAACCGGCGTACAAGGTGCATCTGGAATCGGTGCAACCGGAATTGACGGAGCCTCAGGTGCTTCCGGAGCAACCGGTGTTCAAGGTGCGTCTGGAATCGGTGCAACCGGAATTGACGGAGCTTCCGGAGCAACAGGTGTTCAAGGCGAAACTGGTGCAACTGGAATTGATGGTGCGAGTGGTGCTTCCGGAGCAACAGGTGTACAGGGTGCGTCTGGAATCGGTGCAACCGGAATTGACGGAGCTTCCGGAGCAACAGGCGCGACAGGTATACAGGGTGCGTCTGGAATCGATGGTGCATCTGGTTATGTTGGAGTTGACGGTGCTACTGGTTCTACTGGTATTGCTGGAGCAACAGGTATACAAGGTGCATCTGGTATCGATGGCGCTTCCGGTTATATTGGAGTTGACGGTGCTACTGGTTTAACTGGTGCTAGCGGTATTGATGGTGCTTCCGGTTATATCGGAGTCGATGGTGCTAGCGGTGCGACAGGTGCACAAGGTTCAACAGGACCCATTGGTGCAACCGGTCTACAGGGTGAAACCGGTGGTGCTTCTGGTCCCGCTGGATCAACCGGTGCTACAGGTATTGACGGTGCAACCGGACCGCAAGGTGAAACTGGTGGTGCTTCTGGCCCTATCGGTTTAACAGGTGCCACAGGTATCCAAGGTGAAACAGGCGGAGCATCAGGACCGATAGGTGCTTCTGGTCCTATTGGTGCTACTGGTGCCTCAGGTGCTGTCGGATCAACTGGTGCTACAGGTCCAGGGGTAGCAGACGGTGCTTATAATACAGGAGTTACAACTTGCACAGCGGCAATGGTGTCGATGACGGACCCGTCACCGAATGTTGTAGCTGTTAGTTCTACAGGTATTATTTATTCCGATGTTGATAATACGTATTTGTATGGTTGGTATGCTTTTGATCAAAATAATTCCAATAACATTGGTTGGGGCGTTCGGATAGGTGGTAGTGGTTGGACTCCTGGTGATCCATTCACTCAGCCTATGTGGATCACGTATGATTTTGGTGTAGGACATCCAAAAATCATCAATAAATATGCATTCTACGCAAGAATGCTTAATACATCCTTACCACGAGATTGGACATTATCTGGCTCTAACGATAACACCAATTGGGTCGTTCTAGATACAAGAACGGGTGTAGAACCACCATCTTCAACGAATGTTTGGTCAAGTTACTTTACATTCTACAATAGTGTGGCATATCGCTATTATAGAATGGATGTAACTAAGTGCACATATCCGTACTACGCACAATACAACAGTGTTCCTTTCTGGTTTTCTATTGTTGGTCAACTCAAATTCGTTGAATATCCTCAGGTTTATGGGGCGACCGGGGCGACTGGTTTTGCGGGAGCTACCGGTGCTCAAGGTGAAACCGGTGGTGCTTCTGGTCCAGCCGGATCGACCGGACTAACTGGTGCTACAGGTGCGACGGGCATTCAGGGAGCGTCTGGTTATACTGGTGCAAGTGGCGCTACTGGTATTACTGGTGCTTCTGGCGTTCAAGGTGAAACCGGTGGTGCTTCTGGTCCTGTTGGATCAACTGGATTGACTGGTGCTACAGGTGCGACGGGCATTCAAGGAGCATCCGGTCCCGCTGGATCAACCGGTGCTACAGGTATTGATGGTGCAACCGGACCGCAAGGTGAAACCGGTGGTGCTTCTGGTCCCGCTGGACCAACTGGTGCTACAGGCTCTACAGGTCTTATCGGTGCCACAGGTGCTGGTCTTACTGGTGCTACAGGTTCTACGGGCTTAACAGGTGCTACAGGCTCGACAGGCCCACAAGGAGCTACAGGTGCTGGCCTGACGGGTGCTACAGGTTCCACGGGCTTAACGGGTGCTACAGGTATCCAAGGCCAAACCGGTGTGGGCATTAATGGTGCTACAGGCTCGACAGGCCCACAAGGGGCTACAGGCGTTGATGGTGCAACTGGTCCACAAGGTGAAACCGGTGGTGCTTCTGGGCCTATCGGCTTAACAGGTGCTACAGGTGCCGAAGGTATATCCGGTGCTTCGGGTGCCGAAGGCGTTACTGGAGCTTCTGGTGCTTCTGGCATTAATGGTGCTACAGGCCCTATCGGTGCTACAGGTACTCAGGGTTTGGATGGCAATGCAGGAGCCTCAGGCGCTACCGGTGCCACAGGCATTGGTGGTGCGACTGGCCCACAAGGTGAAACTGGTGGTGCTTCTGGTCCTATTGGTTTAACAGGTGCCACAGGCTCTACTGGTGTTGAAGGTATCTCTGGTGCTACAGGTGCAACCGGAATACAAGGTGCATCTGGTACGATTGGTGTTGATGGTGCTACGGGTCCTGCTGGTGCTACCGGTATTGGTGATGCAGGTGCTACAGGTGCGACCGGGATCGACGGAGCTTCTGGGCTTACTGGTGCGACTGGCCCACAAGGTGAAACTGGTGGTGCTTCTGGTCCTGCTGGACCAACCGGCGCTACTGGTATTGATGGTGCTACTGGTTTAACTGGTGCTAGCGGCGTTGACGGTGCCTCAGGTTACATCGGTGTTGATGGTGCTTCTGGTGCAACCGGCATCGCTGGTGCCTCAGGTTACATCGGTGTTGATGGTGCTTCTGGTCCCGCTGGATCAACCGGTGCTACAGGTATTGACGGTGCAACCGGACCGCAAGGTGAAACTGGTGGTGCTTCTGGTCCTGTTGGATCAACTGGATTGACTGGCGCAACCGGCATTGATGGAGCTTCTGGTGCTACTGGTATTGACGGTGCTACAGGCATCGCTGGTGCATCTGGTACGATTGGTGTTGATGGTGCTTCTGGTGCTACGGGCATCGCTGGTGCCTCAGGCTACATCGGTGTTGATGGTGCTTCTGGCATTGATGGTGCTTCTGGCGTTGATGGTGCTTCTGGTGCTACTGGTCCACAAGGTGAAACTGGTGGTGCTTCTGGTCCTATCGGCTTAACAGGCGCTACGGGTGCAACCGGGATCGACGGAGCTTCTGGCATCACCGGTGCTTCTGGTGCTACAGGCATCACCGGTGCTTCTGGTGCTACAGGCATCACCGGTGCTTCTGGTGCTACAGGCATCACCGGTGCTTCTGGTGCAAGTGGTGCTTCCGGCGCAACCGGCATCCCTGGTGCTTCTGGTTCTATTGGCTTGACAGGTGCTACGGGTTCAACAGGTCCACAGGGAGCCACCGGCTTTGGTGCTTCCGGAGCAACCGGCGTTCAGGGTGCATCTGGTATTGATGGTGCTACAGGAACTGCCGGTGCCACAGGTATTGATGGTGCCACAGGTATTGATGGTGCCACAGGTATTGATGGTGCCACAGGTGTCCAAGGCGAAACTGGTGGAGCCTCGGGGCCGCAGGGCGAGCCCGGAGCTACTGGTCCTGGTGGTGGAGACCCAGGAGCAACTGGTCCTGCTGGACTTGATGGTGCCTCTGGTGTGGCTGGTGCCTCTGGTATGGCTGGTGCCTCTGGTATAGATGGTGCCTCTGGTGCGGCTGGGGCTACAGGACCTTCGGTAGTGCCATCCGCACCAGTTGCTGATGGTGACTACATCCTGAGAGTAACTGGCGGTGTGGCTGCTTGGGTGATCCCAACCTAAGAAACAAGAGCACGTTCGATTTCTTTAGATGCGTTTTCCAATCCACCGTCAAAACGAATAAGACGCGCACCTTTCTTCATATTCGTCGTGATTTGTGATTGGAATGAATGAGAAATGAACTTCTTCCACATGATAATGATATCTGCGGAAGAGTCGAACCGGCTGCGATTCTTGTCAATGACGTCGACTCTGATCCTGCCCCTCAGTTTGTCGACAACAAGTGCGATTTGATCGGATTTGAAGCCGACAAACGCAACTTGAGGAAGCTTGGCAGGAGCCACAGCTTTTTCTTGCTGTTGTCGACGTAGCTTTTCTGCTGGTAGCTCTGCTAGCAGGCGCGACAACATCGTGAGATTCTCTTCTAACAACATGGTGTGTTGTGTCGTATGCGAGACGACTCGTATAAAAGCCTGTGCGATGATGGCATCGGGCGAAATACAATCGAGAATCGTCTGCTCTGAGAATCGCGAACACAATTCATATGGCGACAGGTTATCGATAACCCTGGTCGTCAGATGTTGAATCTCTTCATCAGTAAGTGAATCAATAACTTCTTGCCGACTTGGTGCCGCCTTTCGGCGATCGAGTTCGGCTTTCGCTACTTGCAATTCATGATCAATATCGAGCCATTTGGTGCGATTGTACTCAACCAGTCGCTTACCTAATTCGGTAACGAGACCGGCGTGTGCTGAGCGCCGCTGTTCTTCTGGCATCATTTTCATAATGCGGGTAGCAAGGCTAGTAAGACCAGTTGTCGGCTCTTTCATACAGAGAGTCGAAACTCTCGACACCAAGAATTCCCATTCATCCTCGCCCCAGAACACTTTGCGAGTGTTGGTATGGTTGGCGTAGCCATTCCCTTCGTGGTTTCCGACCGGAATAATAGGCGGCTGCGGCGACCCGTTTGACTGCAAGGCGATCGCAAGCCTGCCCTTGATTGTGATTTTGCGGTGATCGAGAGTCCTTTTTAACTCGGCGATCTGTTCAGGCGTCATCTTCGAGATCGACTTCCCGGCTCTGATTCGATCCGCTTTAGTTGCAGATAGGTACAGATTAATCCACTCATCAGTCGACGGAATAGCGGTCGGCATAGTGACCATGACTTATCCTCGTAGTAGAAGTTGTAGCGAAACTAATTAGCCGTAGTATCCATTATAGCATAAAGAGAGGGACTCGTGAATTATCCCTATCCATATCCCTCTCTAGTATTAGATATTAAACACATGATGCACTCGTGGTTTGCCGTATTGGCTCGGTGCTGTAAGAACTTTCAGATTTGGGATTATATCGACTTCACCACCGCTGTGAGTATGCCCACAAAGAACAGTTATTTGACACTCAGGATTCTCTGACGCCACAGCAAATAAAACTTTACCAACTGCTTCGCATGAGAAGTATGGAAGAAAGTCATCGCCAGACATGGCTCCCTCATGCCATGTCGCTTCCTTAAATGGTGGAACGTGTGTGGCGACAATGACATGTTTATACTTCTCGGCTGCTGGATATAATACGAGAGACAGATGATTTGCTGCTTCGTCACCCAGCTTTTCGAGCATTGTGCGAAGCCTATCTTTATCGAGGCTGCCTCTTTTCCAACAGTTTAGCTCTTCTATCAGAGTGAAATCGTTTAAGATGACATTCGAGCCAGCTAAATCGCCGAATCTGCCATCAGCCCACCCGTCGTGCCCAAGCAACGCGGTATCATCAGATAGCTCGATATTCGGTATATTGTTCAGATAATGAAGATTGTGGCTTGAGTACGCAAGCCTCGAAACCACCCGACGTACATCTTCAATAGAACCATGATAAAAATCGTGATTACCTAGTACGAAATAGACGGGCTTCGCGAATTTTGTATCGAAAAGGTGAAGCGTCTCACAAATATCAGTACTCTCGTCAATATCGCCAGTCAATACGAGAGCGTCGGACTTATCTTTCACAATATCGATATATGTGAGAAGATCGTCTTTGTTTAAGAAATTCAAATGAACATCACTAGCCCATGCTAAACGCATTAATACCCTTCTGATTTACGTAATTCTTGTACAGCGTTGCAGACAGCCTTGCATTGATCGACGTCGAACATACCAATATGACATTCATTAAGTGGTATATTCAGTGTCCGCGACAACCACGCATAAGCACGGCTACGGTTCATTACACCGCCCTGCCAAAGCTTATCAAACTTTTCATGTGCTCGCTTCTTCCAGTATCGAAGTTCTGGATTAGCTAAGCGACCAAGTGGCCTATCAGTGCCCTTCTGGCAGCCAACGTATGCATCACATTTCGGCCAATTAGAGCAAATCCAGACATTACCATACGATTTACCGTAAATGATGGAAGAGTCTTTGCATACGACTTCGCTACCGCAATAAGGGCAGACAGAGGCTTTTGCTTTGCTCATATGTGTTCTATTTCGAGATTGTGCTCTTTCGATATCTCGCTGCAATATAGTGGCTCTAATTCAACAACCGTACAAGAATAGCCGAGTGGCTTACAAACACGTAGTGTTGTAGCTGTGCCTCCAAAAGGATCAAGTACAGTGCCATTATCCGGCGTTGTCATCTTCAAGCAACGCTCAACCAAACCTTCGTGTAATTGGGTTGGACACCATCTGCGGCGTTGTTTGGAGTTGCCGGTCACACGCGGAAAGTGAAAGACATCGCCTGGCACTCTACCACGAGGATCGGCACGTTTATCTCCATTCGCTTGACGCCAAGACATGATTCTGATATTATCTGGAAACAGTGGAGCATCATGCCAGCGAAGTCGCAGTATTGGTCTAAAATTGTTGCCTAAATCCTTCTGATTGTGCTGGCCGAAGGTGAACACTTGTATGCAATGCTTATATTCTAATGCTCCGCCAAATTGGCCAACCAGGTCAGTCACTATTGCCCCTAACTGGAACGTCCATAGAGCATTATATGAGAGCCATACAGTTTTAGCACGAAGCACAAAGTTGCTTAACCATTGACGCATTAGTGATATATAATCACCGCTCGATATCTTATCACAAAATGTGTCATATTTCAGATCGATTCCATCCGGTGGATCCATGAAAATTGTATCCCACTTGCGATCAGGAACCGATTTCAAATAATCTGAACAACTGCCATTAATTAGTTGGTGGCTCGACATTTATTCCATGTATCGCTTGTTCTGCTGTCGATACAGCCATTATAGCTGCACAATTTAAAATGGCCGATGAATATTTTGAATCATCAAACCAACAGCAAACAACTGATCCTTCATTGACTGTGTGATCTACCGTCATAACGGGTCCGCCCGATTTTAGACGGACCAGACTGCCATTCTCAAATACTATCTTAGCCATGATTGTTCCTCTCGCTATTAAACATTATCGAAATACTTAGAACAATTATAGTACACCGTATATAAAAATATCGAAGGAGGCACACCATGCATTACGATGAATATAAACCGACTGTAGAAGAAGTTGAAGCACAAAAAGAGGCGATTAAACAACAACGAACAGAAAAATTGAAAAACACCAAGAATACTAAAGGTACCAAAAGAGTTTATCAACGAAGTATTACCAATGTCCCAACTATTACCAGACCCATCGCCGGTTCTAAATATCAGCGGTAGATCTTTAATGCTACCAGAAGAATTAGAGACGCTCCTTAATCTAGTTCCGCAGAGGGGTGTAGTGCTCGAAATTGGCACGTTTCATGGGGTGACTGCCGCACAATTAGCTGCTAAAAACCCAGATGTTTGGTTCTTTAGCGTTGATCCACTACATTGGAAAAGGGCGGGATTAAAATGGTACGAAAATCGACAACCAAATATGCGCTTGCTTACCGGCACCTCTGATGATTTGATGGTATTGAAAGTCGGCCGCATCTTTGATCTAATTATTGTTGACGGCGACCACTCCTATGGCACTTGCTACAATGACCTCAAAATCAGTTCTAAATTAATTAAACCCGGCTGTGTAATTGTTGTGCACGATTACGCAAGGGGAATGCTGCGGAAAACGGTGGCAAGGGCTGTAGTACGTGCTGTTAATCGCTTTTGTAGTAGATCGAAATACAAAATAAGAGAAATAGTTGGAACTATGGCAATTCTAGAAGAGGATGTAGAGAATGCCAAATAAAAATCAAGTGGAAGATAGTGAAATTCCGAAACATCTAAAAAAGGCAACAAAGAAGAAGCCCTATGGAATAGAGTATTTCAGGGGATATAGTCTTGGTGGATGGACTAGCCACAGTTGGTACCCTACAGCCAAGGCCAGAGATCAAGCTTACGACAATCTCATAGCCAAGACAAACGCATTACTAAATACGAGATCAGAAGTCAGAAAAGTCGAGCGATGAATATCTGTGAAGGCTGTCTGAATTGTACTTAAATTTTGGTGACTACATGGGGAGGAAAATCATGACACAAGAAACTGATATTCAAAAACGTCGTGCTGCAGAAGCCGAATTCTGGGGTAACTGCTACGATATGAACGCTCTCGGCGAAATCGTCAAACAGACAACCTACGCCACCGAGATGGGTATCTTCGACGAATACGGTGATTTGGGCGGTGATATCGATTTGGATGGTGCATCTGTCACGGACGTCGGATCAGGACCATGGTCGTTGCTTCTAAGATGCTATAATCATGGTGGGTTAATTGCAGTCGATCCGATTCCATGGCCAGCCTCCGTCTTGCGTAGGTACGCAACCTACAACATCCACTTCATTCAAAAAGGTGGGGAAGAGATCGGTGATCTTCCGATGGCCGATGAGGTTTGGATTTATAATTGCCTGCAGCATGTCGAAGATCCGCTATTGGTTCTCGCAAATGCCAGAAAGATCGGTCGCAGAATTCGCATTTTTGAGTGGCTCAACACTCCGACAGATGCATATCATCTCCATACACTCACATCTGATATGCTCATGGGAGCATTTTCTGGTGCTGCTGCTGAGAAAGTTAGGACTATTTCTCTGACTGGAAGATGCCAGGGGACGGCATTTGTTGGCAGCTTTATTGCCCACCCGATTATCAGACAACACGAGCCTAAATTTAAGCAACCGATTCTTGGACCGGTTCTCGGCAAGACTGATTTGTCGGGCTATTAATAGATCGCTGCCGTTGTGCTATAATGTTTGAAGATGGAGTATATTTATGTGGTTTCAACGTAAAAAGCAGGAGTCGGTTGAGCCGGTTAGGCGGAAAAGAAAGCCACGGGAATGGTTGTTCCCAAAAGAGAACTTAATTGATATTCTCAAACTCTACGACGACATGATGTCGTCTATTACTATTATTGGTTCTACTGTTACTTTGAAGCGGCTTCTACCGAGATATCTCTTCTGGCAGAAAGTCGTCGAAGTCCTCCCGGAAGTTCGTGGTTTTGCAATAAAAGCCAAGGAGACGCAGGACTGGCGATGCCTAAAGTTAGTGGAAGTTGTGCCGGATAATGAATATGAATCGGAGTCGAATGCCGTGGCGGCGACGGTTCGACCGGAAAGAGCAGAACTTAACCAATTGTTGGATGAGATCGAGGCTAAACCCGACTTAGGTTGATACTAGTAAAGACACGGGATCGGTATAATGAACTTTCATAAATTCATCGTGACCAGTCGGTGTGGAAGCAGCGAGAGCGGAAACGCCTATCTTCTCGCCGATAATTACGATAAAAGCTTGGCATCGTTCTTGCAACTGGTAATAGAAGCGAGAAAAGACTTCGACGTAAATGACGCACGAGTTGAATGTAGGATTGTTTTGCATTCTCGCTGGTGTAAAGGTTGTCCGGTGATTAGGTTTTCTGTTCCTCCGCACATAGTTAAAGAAGGATGGACGAATACCGATAGCTATTCAAGTTTGGATATCAATGTCGATTAGGAGCTTATTACATGGAAGGCGGTAAACCCGTTGATTGTATTGCTACTCGGTCTGCAAGGGCTGCCGGAATACCAGCCGACGAGGTTTGGGAACCACAGAAGAGAAGCATGAAGCTGTCTGATATGTCGGGGCCGCAAGATCAGTGGACCGAAATGGTTAATCTGTTCTATTCGAGAACGGAACGCCATATCACGCTTGTACAGAAATATGCCCAAATCATTTACGAGCGTTTCGACCGCATTTCTGCTGAATTAGTAACGAACGCCTTCAAGCACGATGCCAGCAAATATCAGCCGCCCGAATATACGCCATACGTGTATCTAACTTGGGGCAAACAGAACGATATGGATTTCACCAAAATTTGCCGCACGATGCCCGAATGTAAAATCCATGGTTTCAGAACACCACAAAACATACAAACTGCCATCGACAAGGCTACATTTCATCATATCACAACGAACAAGCATCATCCCGAGTTTTTCGCTCCAAATGTCAGCGACGATAAGAATAAGATTATCATAGCAACGGGTATGGATATTATCAGCTTAGCTGAAATGTGTGCTGACTGGGCTGCTATGTCCGAAGAATTAAGAACAGACTTAGTTAAATGGGCTTATAGTAAAATTGGCGTGAAATGGCGGTTCCACCCTGAACAAAAACGTCATATCGCCGACTTTCTGACCGTCTGCGTGAAAAATGGCTGAATCACTACAAGATTTACAAGCTAAGCTAGACCGACTAACACTGGCGCGTAAGCATCACGGTATGGAGCCAGCTACGAAGAACGAATTCACAAAATTGATTCGTGCAACACGAGCCAAGATACGTCGGTTGGAGAAGAAAAAGCCATCGTGATTCCAATGCAAGTCTTTCAATTGCAAGCGACAGGCAAGGATGTATTCATAAGTGAGCGAACAATAACAATATGGAACACAGTCGTCTTTGCAACACACGAATTGGCAAAAAAGAGAGTTGAAAAGTTTCGTGAGGCGGTTGTTGATAGAATATTTCAGCCATTAGTTTTCATTGTGCCGATGGATGTAATCACAGACGAAACAAATGAACTGCCAGCAAGTCATACACCATCAATTTATGGTCCACCAGCAGTAAAGAAGCGTAATGAAGTTGTTTACGCCGCTGGATATGAAGAGAAGCCCGGTTCATTTGGAATGTATGATGGTCCAACACCCTCACTGCAAGAAATTCTAGAGTCGATACCATGCGGCGTTAATCCATGTATTATCAGATTCAATCTAGATGGATCTGAACAAGTCCTCTATCGATGGGACGACGATGATCGTTCCTGGAAGTTACAATAATGGAAATACCAAAATCAGTTCAAAGAGCTATTTTAGCAGACGCAGTAAAAGACAATTGTGATATCGCTGCTGGTGTGCTGGCGATGTCAGTGCAAGACAGAATACAAGCAGAAGCAGATCACGATAGGATATCTTTTGCGGCTACCATTGAGGCCAACATCAAAGCGAATCCACCAAAAGTCGACAGGCATATCTGCCATGATTGTGGAGTTTTGGAGGGCGAATTACATAAGCTCGGCTGCGATATGGAACGATGTCCTTTCTGTGGTGGGCAGCTGATTTCGTGCAATTGCTGCTACGATTTGCTTAACATCGACTATAGCGAGGGGACGTGGGCTTATTCAAATAGTTTGACTGTTGCCCAGGAAGCACAATGGGAAGAAATGCTTGTAAAAAAGGGACGTGTGCCGTATATCATATATCCGAACATATGCTGTCGCTGCGGTGTGTTGCGGCCGGAGATGTTTGGAGTCCCCAAAGCAGATTGGGAAAAGTATGTTCCGATTCGACATCGTAAAGAGATGTTGTGTTTAGATTGCTACAAGGCCATCAAGTTTATGATCGACACCAATCCAAGCGAAGAAGCTGAAAAAGGGACGTAATCGTGGAAGAGCAGAAATTGAAGAAGATCAGAATGACTGGCACATCTCATCGCAAGTGTGATCAGGGTGAGGTCACAATCGGCGAGTTGACTTCGGAAGAAATGGAGTCAATAGAAGCATTTACTCTCGGCTCTTGTTGGATAAGAGTTTCAGAAGATGGTCGCCTTGAAAGACGAGAACGATTCTCCGAACTACCCGGACCGATTGAAGATCCGTGCCAGCCTCCCAAATGGATACCGCTAATCGACTGGACCAAGGAAGCTCCATTCTTAGTCAACCCTACACCGCCGTTGGCAGAAGAACCAAATCCAAAATATAGCAGCCCAGCTTTCATAGTCAAGTATCTCTGTGGCTACAACAACACACCATACGAATATGAAGCCAGGAAGCTTCAATCTTACGGTTTTGAATGCCTCAGGTCGAGGCGAGGTCACGATGGTCGATTCTGGGAAATTTGGTATCTCGCTGGCTACCATTTTGCGAAGGGCGAATTAAAAAGCGAGATGGCTCTAAAGTCGGACGACGCAGAGCAAATTTCGGCAGCAGTTAACTTCCTTTGCCGTCATGTTTCATTTGGAACTCTTGATGTATGTTATCAACGCGCAGCGATGGTCATAGATTAGGAGAAGATATGACATTTGGAGAGCTATGGCAGGAATATGAACTTGTGCGGCAAGAACTGATTGCCGTCGCACCGACACAAGGACCTGCTATAATAAGCAAGGATGTCGAGGACCTACACGCCAAATTAAAGCGTAAGTCTCAGGCTGTACTAGGCCATCCATACTCTTTTGATCGTGTTCAATGTTGGATGGTTGATGCTGTAGGATTCAACACAGAATGCGACATCTCTCCAGAGCTTATTGCTGATATGGAGGACTTCAGTCATAGGTATATGGAAAAATTCGGTGCATTGCCGACAGAGGTAAGAATGCTTATGTCGCAGTGGGATCTGACAGATTCTGGTGGTGGTTGTGGTAATTGGCATCTAGGATGTCATTGCACTGAAATAGAGGCCAAAGAGTTGTGTGCTGCCTTATATGATCACTTTCGGCATGCGATCGACAGAGGCATTTTAACAATAAGACGCACACCTTGGTCGTTGAGGTTGAAAGATGTCCAATAGTTGGGATCTTACCGCATCTGTCGGCAGTGCTTTGAGAGCCATTAGACGTACGCGTGGACTCACCACAGAACAGCTGGCCAGATTGTTATCGAACGAATTGCGAACTATAAGAGGCAAGGATTACATCGAAAGCGTCGAGAATGGCGAGAAGGCGATATCTATAACTCGTCTCGCTTTATTATGTCATATTTTGCAATGTAAGGTAAGTGACATATTCAAGGCGGCAGAGATGATAAAATAAGATTAAGGGATTGTGGTGCGAGCCTCTGTCGTATTCAGATCAATGATTCTTGGGTCATCCTTCCCAATCATTCTGAAACCATCTGGGCTAAAACACGATAAACAGCTTTGCGGGTTCCATACATATGGTGGACTTTGCCATACACCGACTCGCATTCTTTCGACGACTTTGGCATCCTCAAACATCCAACATCCCTTTTCGGTGTTGTGATTATAAAAGTTGTTGCTGCACCCGGAGCACATCGCCTTGGATTTTTCCATCATTAACTCCGCTATTCTAGAGGCTGCCCAACATCGTAGCCGTACTTATATCCAGCAACACTGCAAGCTACAACCAATAGACCTGTTACGCAAACATAGCTCAACACGACGAGAATAACGAGTGCAAGAATATATTTCATTTGTTTCGAACTACTGGTCCGTTACTTCTTGCAATATCGGGCCGCTGTGATAGCCGAAAAACCAAGCTGCTTACCGATAGCACGGAAGGATTTGCCCTTTGCGTGAAGCTGTTTCGCTTTATTGGCGAGCCGCTCACGCTTGGCCTTTTCTGCTACAGCGCCCGAATTGCTCGTGGGAGGAGCCGCCGCTTTGGTGCCCTTGGGCTTGCTTGCGTCTGCGATGCGTTTTTCGATAACGTCGAGGTCGATACTTACACCGTTGCGATACGCCACCGCAGCGCGTTGCACGTTTTCTCCGAACTCGGCGATCATACCAGTACCGCCATTCTTTTTGATAAACCTCGCGAGAGCATCGCAAAAGTCTATATCAAGAACGATGCTGTAGAATGCCGGTCGAATACCAAAGACGGCTTTCTTCTGAATTTTCTTTGCCATTAAGATTCTCCTAGTTAAGTGAAATATTGTACCTAGCTTCGCAAATTTGTTTGTATAGGGCTGCAATCCTTTTGCGGTCTGGTGAGTCTCGCAGTATCGACGCTTTGCAGAGCGCATTCAATCGGACATCTAATCCATCTGCAACAGCCTCAATGTCTTCATACTTCCATTCTCCTCTCAAAATCCCTCGCAATTCTTCTGCGTCAGGACGTCTTACCAAGACCTTTTGATCTCTGATGATTTCTTCTGCCATACGACACAACCGCACTAAATGCATGCTATGCTTTACATCATAGCCATATTTACGCTCTAATTCTCTACGTGCCGGATTTCGTTCTCGTTCCCATTTCTTGTAGGAAGTCCAGGCTTGCAGAGCGGAAGCATATCGTTTTTCTTGAGCGACTAGATCTTTTGATCCGACAGCAACCCACTCATCTGGCAGCGATAAGATTGCGTTTTGATGATCCTTCGGGATCTTGCTTTGCTCCGGTAAGCCGAACTCTCTTCTTGTCGGTTGGTGGTCGGGAGGATTCATTAAATATCCGCGATGAATCCTGATTCGTTTCAATTGCTGGATAGCATAGCCGGCAAACGTCCATCTAGCTTTCTTTGACAGAAATAGATCACGATGTGAGCGTATCAACTCCCATTCAGGCGTGCTTATATCAATAAGGTCATCGACATAGAGAAACTCAATGATGTTCGGGTTACAATCGGCAGCGAGCTTCAAGAACTTTCGCAACTCTTGAAGCTCTGTATCTTCGCCGGGCTTGTGCACTGTTTCGACGGATAGCGACAAATCACCACGATCTGTAGCCAGTGCATTTTCGATCGAGTTTCTAACTGCGTGTAGGTCAGCGGTTTCGATTGCATCAAGTGCACTATGCAACGCCTGTTTGATGGTGCCTGAACCTACGAAGCTCGTCTGGAAAATATCGAAGGCAGAGGAGAGCGGAGCAATGAAAACTCCTCGCCTATCAATATCACTATCAGGCCGATTTGTGCCATATTGGTGCGAGCCTGACACGAACTGGAATATACAATGTTTGATGGCCTCGTCGTAATGCATAGGTATTGAGTCTTGATTATGGGGGAGTTATTTCTTTCGCCGTATAAGACTTCTAATACGAGCGGTAGTGAAACCAACTAAGAAACCGATTATAAAATATATGATCATATTATGACAGTTTATCTGGTCCATCATCCTCAATGTTGGCTGATAACATTTCCTGAATTATGTTGAGTTGGTTCCGAAAGATGTTGATTTGGCTTACCAAAGCGTGTAGGAGATCTTGTGCGGTTTCAAGAGACTTATATTGCAAATACTCTTCTGATAAGACAATAATGCCATCTTTGCGTGGCAGATTAGACACTATCGCGGTTGTCGCTGTACCATCGCCAGCCGCACGTTCGACGATGCCCTCGATGTGTCCTAGTAGCGTTTCGCCGTTCTCGTCCTCTTTGTATAGCTTTTCAAGACAGACGAGAGTGCGTAGTGTTTCGTCAATCATTAGCGTTGCTTCTGTTGTGTTAATGGTAGTCCCATGACAGCTACCAATCCTTCAATATCTTGCTCTACACGATCTTTTAGCCGCTTCAATCGTCGTTTGCGTTCCTGGTATGGCTGCTGATATAGTTGCTTGTGATCTCTCTTCTTCTGATTCGCTGGTAGGTCTTCATTAGTTGCAATAGTGTGCGCTTCAGATTTCGCTAGTTTACATTCTATCCTACCGCGAGCTTGGTTGCAAGCATAGCATGCTATTACCTTGTGAATCACTTTAGGCTTTCCACATCTACCTTTCCTGATAATGCCCAAATCACGCTCTTGCCGTCGCTCATCAAGCTTACTATAGAGATGGTCTATTGTTGCGGCATCCTGTAGTCACCTAGATTTAAATACTACCGCCCAGTGAAGCTACCTATTTCTTCATGAGCACGATCAGACAAGCTAGATAAGGCTGTATGTCTTAAATTGACCTTAGAAACTTGACGATTACAAGCCAATAACTTTAGAGTGGGTCTATCTATCTCGTAGCCATCTGTAGCTTTCTTATATGCTTTGCTGGTACTCAATGCCCGAGCTTCTTCGGGAGTGAGTCCGAATCGTCTTGTTATCACATCAATATTAGCCCAAATCGAGTTATACGGCATATTTTGCGGCATAGCATCTAGCTTTTGGAGGATCGATGCTATTAACCTCGATTCATTTGATTCAGTTAAACCATAGACTTTAGTACTGTCTGGGTAGTATTTTCTGATGAGTTTTTCGCCTTGCTCGACACCCTTCTGCTCCCAATCGTTGAGTGGCCTATATTTTGAAATCTTACGTAGGATCTGCATACGTCGGATTGCAGATTTGAAATATCGCTCACCCATACCACTCTGTGTGCAACATCTGGCGTCAGCTTGTTTCAACTCCTGTTCCAGCCGCCATAATTCGGTTCGTGGCGATTTTGGTGTTTTAATGCCAGATAGGGCGGATTCTAGTAATTTATCGAAGCTACGCATTTGCTTCTCCTTAACTTCCGAATATATTTTTGGGTGATAGATGCAAAAGTAAAGAACCCAAGTACATTTACCACCAATCTACGTAAGCAGATTGAAAAACTCGGTCTAGAAGTAGAAATCGTTAGAGTGGTATAATAGTGGCTTCTTGAATCATCATGCTTTTGGCTCTCTGTAACCAAATCCCGACAACGCTCGTTTGAAGAAAACATCAAAGCAATAATTATCATTACCCAACCATTCCTTGAAGCCGCTATATCTTGTACTATTTAGCTGGCGACCGACTTTTCTTGATGCTGCCGTATGACGTAAAATCCATGCGAACCTGTCACATCTGATGATATGAGCATCGCCTTTTCTGACCAGCACATTATAGATATCACGATCTGATGGGGCGGTTTCATAGTAGCCGCAGGGATGGGTGTGAAATGATATCGGCTTATCGAGGTCAGGCCAGCAATAGGTACTGCCGCCGTGTTCATAAACGATGCTTGTATGGGTTATATGCCCAAAAAGCTCATGGTCGTGTTCTACCGGCAACAACCGACAGATTTGCGATAATTCTAGACCTTTTCTGATTTTAAGCCTCATATATTATTATAGCACGACTAATTAAATTAGTTCACTTCTCGAAAATCATCGACAAATTCACCTAGATATTCCTGCCTGAATTCGTGGTCATCGGTTCTAACCATGAGTCTCTTATATTCTTCAAAAACGGGTTCGGTGTCGTATTAGGAGTTGAGATGAACTTGTGTAAGTATTCCTCCGTCTTCGGACGTTCTTTGAATATCACGGTGAATTTTTCGGGTATCTCGTCGGGCATCAGAGGCTTTCTTGGTATCTCTTGTTGTTTTCTTAGTATTTTCTTTGCACTCTAGCGATTTTAGCGTAGTTCGAGAGGGTTTGTGTTTCCTAACGCAAGAAGACCCTTTTCTGTGCGTCGTTCGGGTTCGCACTGATTAGATATTTTTTAATACACTCCATAGATATGAGTAATGGTATTTCATACATCGGAGAATCTTATGAGCTTACCTGAGAAGCTGACAGATCTGCGTAGAAGGATTTGGAATAAGAGACTTCTACTATGGTGGTATCGGCTCTTTATCAGGCGCGATGAATTTCACAGATCTCTTAGCTCTGACCTTGAAGCGATGTTGGTCATGGACAGCTCTGAGCTGAGAAAATATTCAGAGATCTCCGCCGCAGACGAAGAATAGCCCACAAAAGAGATCTTCGCCGCACTGAGGCACTAACATGAATATTATACAGATTTCTAAGAATCAATTCGAACGAATGGGTTCTGGCTCTCTGGTTGGCAAGATAGCCGAGAGGTTCCCTCCGTCCGAAATCACTATCGAATTCGAGCAGACTACATTGAATTGGCGGAAGGCTAACGGCGGACCTGAAGAGATTATTGTACCAGAATACCTTCCAATGTGCTTGTGTGGTGATATAGTGGATTTGATAAGACTTGGATATAAACTGATAATCGATGAATACCACCCTAGACAGAATTAGAAGCTGTAAATGGTCAGATCCCTTTACACAGGATGATCTTACCCCAAATTACCGATGTCGCCACCAGAGCGCAAAGAAAGAGATCGATGATAGTAACGGCGAATTAGTTGATTGCTGGTGTTTAGGATTCATCGAGATGTGCCCATATTACGAACAAGCAGAGAAATCATAGGTGTTAAGATGTCGCCAAGAGAATACACGCTATACCGAATCATCCTACTTGGCTTAGACATCAAAGCGCGAGAAGGCCGAGACGATTATAGAGTCAAGGCACTCAGAGATCTCTACGCAGCCTTGAAGCAAAATACCGACAACCCAGCCCCTCATTTCTTGAAGGTCCGGCAAAATTTTCTCGGCCTTGATTTGATTCATTTCGACAGGATTCTCGTTGATGAGACGAGCATAATCCAACTCTTAAAGCGACAAGGATAAAATCATGGAATGGCACTGGTGGGTTGTTGTCGGAATTGGTGTATATCTGTTCGCTTCTTTCACGCTTGCTACGTGGTATATCATGTCGCCAACCATGAGGCCACAGCGATGGATCGACTATTTCTGCTATCCCGCTGGGCTGATAATACTATTGCTCGCGTATCTGACCGGTAGAATAAAATGAAAACTGCCATTTATCTGTCGGGTGCTGGGCTAATTATAACGCTCGGTACATTCGGTCTCGAATTGTGTGGATGCCATAGTGTCATCTTCGGCTTACCAGTTCTATTATGTTCGGGTGAATTCGGTCTGGGCTTGATATTTGTCGCTCTTCTGATCCGTTTGATAGTCGTTTTGAAAGGCTAATATGGTAGACGAGAATAGGTACTATGTAGCTGACAACGGCCGTAGTATAATAGAATATCCAGCCAAGATCATTCATGAAAAAGACCGACCATTATTTGACGGTCAGGCTCATAGCCAAGGATCAGTCTGGGTTTCGGTTAATGTGCGACCAGAGCACGAGGTAGCTCACGACAGAACCATGTTCAGGCTACACGAGTCAATAGCAAAGGCGGCTATTGAATCTTGGGAAGTTTTTCGACGTAAATGTGATGCTTCACATTAATAATCATAAGCGCTCATGCTATAATATATCACAGGACACACTATGAGATATGCCGATAACCATTGCGACTACACCGAAGGCTTTGAGGGTGATGTGCATACCTATACCTTCACCGGCCCGTGCGTTGTGACCGGGAAGTCTTACAGCGTGACTGTCCTAGGAAGCGAGCTATACGCTTACCGAAAAGGTGCCAAGCTCCAAGATGCTTTTAAGAGCCTATCGGCTGGCGACCGGGAATTCCTTTTCTCTGGCTTCTCGCCGGAAGGATGGGCAAAGACATTCCCGGACGATGAAGATGACGACGATATTGACTCTACAGACTCGGATGTATAATAATGTACCAGCTAGAACTAGATAGATATCAGGCCCATGCCGTCGTTGCCGCACTAGATGCTTTCGCCCGCATTCATATGGGCCAAATCAATATAGTAGCTGAACTTTTATCCGAAGGAGTGTATAGTTCCGAGCAGATTGAGAAGGTCAGAGGATTATGTGATGAAATCAAACAGACCCTCGGACTTGCTCGTAATTCATCATTCGGCATCTATAACGAGAAGGTGCCGCAGATAGGCAAGGCATCTTGGGATATCGCATGCGTCTTGCGGCAGGTTATTGCCCGAGCCGAGAATCACGGTAAGTACAGCGTTTGGCATCAAGACCCGCTTCAATGCGACAATAAAACTCCCTTGGCGAAGTGTAAGTTCCTCGAATCTTTAACTGAAAGGCTGTAAGATGGGCGCTCAATCGACAGAACCGACTTTTCAAGATGAGCTTACCTTGCTTATCAACAAACATTCATTGGAGAATGGAAGCAATACTCCCGATTTTATTCTCGCTCTCTATCTCCAACAATGCCTTGGTGTTTTCAATCACATTATGGAGAAGCGAGAAACCTGGTATGGCCGTCCTGTCATAGGAGGATGGTTGATTGGAAATAGTGATATAACAGAAGTCCAACACACCGCTTAGCGAAAATGCAAGAGATAAAATGTCTTATCTGTGGTAAAGTCCTAATTCTGCCAGAAGAAGGAGATGGGGACCATCGGCAGCAAAGCAATATCGGGGAGTTCTTTTATAGTTATCATAGATACCAAGATATTAGTAGATTCCTGTTTGGCATCTGTGATGAATGCTTTGCCGCTAAAAGAGAGGCAGGACTACTAATACCTAATGGTAGTCTAAACGACGATATCGAGAATACTTTTTGGTAGCACTCACTTTCGAATCATTTTGTGGGCCTTAGCTATCATGAAACGGGCGTCGTTATCCCACTTCATGAATTCCAAAAGCCAGTTAATCCTCTCACATTCGAAATAGATGGTCCTAGCAATTTTAGCTAGGTCTTGTTCGGGATGATCGACGACTACGATCTCTTTGGAAGGAAAGAAGAGATAATCGCCTTGGCAATCATAATTAAAGCAAAAGAAGATAGCTTTATTTTCCTCGAAGCGGCAGAAGAATCCCATCTCCTGATTTCCGCGATATAGGATATCATAAAGACATCCACTCTGAAGATCTTCTATTTTATTTGTTAACTCTACAGGGTCGCCATTTGGGTCTGGGTAACCCTCAACAGCTTTCTTGAAAAGCTTAGACCAATCATCCTTCGTACCCTGTATTACTATAGGGTCTGCTGTGTCATCGTAGATAGGCTTCTTGGAATCTAATCCGACAGATCCGTCAGGTGCTTCTGGTAGTATCATTTCTTCTTCCCTTCCTCTACGATGCGGGTGAAGATATGCTGTTGAAGAGAATCCAAGGCACATTGGACGTGATGTGCCGCTCTAGGACTTGATTCTCCAATACAGTCTAAAGCGATAGCAAGAAGAGATTCAACGGTGGCTCCGTTGAGGTCTAGCGAATCTTTGTCCTGGATGAGGATATTTCCGAAAATCTCACTATCGGAACAGATCATATAAGTAGAACAGTCGTCGTGGTCTTCGACACAAACCGACAACTCATCATTCAATTCTGTAAAAGTCTTCTCATCGGCGGTTACGCGGTGGCTCAGAAGTTCTCTCATTCTCGACCCCTTGTGCTCTAGATGACTATTTGAATAGAAAATCCAAAATAGTTTTAGCCCAGATGGCTATGAGAGTTGGTCAGTGTTTCACTATTAGGTGATTACAGGGGAGAGATTTCGCTTCGAATCTTCATGAGTATCCTACCTAACCAATTCTCGCCCTCTCCATTACAGACGCCCCAGAATTTATCTCCCCAATCGTTCCCCTCTATAAGCTCTGCGTCTCCTGTCGCCAATAGCTTCTCTCTCAGGATTTCTTTATTGAACTTCTGGCGGACGAGATCCTCCATTATCCCCAACTTTATCGATTCCCAGTCTGCTCTTAATGTTACCCTATATCCTCTCCTCTTCGCTTGTCCTGCCGTCAGCAATACTATTTCCTCCCTCTCAGCCACGTTCAACGTCTTCGCCGCTTGGTAGGCGTGCTCGACAGAGGGATATTCTATTCCTTCCATCTCGACCACACAGGGGTAGAAGTTCGACAGGAATCGATTCTCTTCGGAAAAGCTCGTTATAGCCATCATTCTTCCTTATAGCACGGAATGGTCTTGGAATGAATTTAAGTATTCGAGGAGTACCCAAGTTTCATTAGGAGCATCCTATGCCCATCAAACCAGGTCGATACAAGCATTACAATGGTAAAGAATACATCGTCATAGGTGGGGCCACCCACACTGAAACCAAGGAGCAGATGGTCATTTACCAGCAAGACTACGACGATTTTCGGCTTTGGGTTCGTCCTAAGGATTTATTTGAAGGGACGGTCGAGATAGGAGGGGAGGTCGTTAACAGGTTCACATATATCGGACCCTGGTGCTGCTGTCATTGTACTAATCCCTGTAATATTAATGGTTTGGGAGGATAGAATTATGACGACATACCAAGAAATTCGTGATAAGGGAGAGAAGCTACTTGAAGAGGCCAAGCGAGACCAGAAGGTTATCGTTACCGCTATCCAGAAGTCTAAGGAATTTAAGCACGGAGATAAGGTGGAGTATATTTCGGCTTCAGGCAAGATCTATGAAGCCACCGTTATCGAAATCCCAGAGAACCCTTGGCATCTTTCAACACCTCTCCCTACCCTCTCTCTCACTTTTCGAGATGAGACAGGTAAGCTGATTAGGAAGAAGAGGGTACTTCCTATCTCGGCATCTATCTCTAATCGTAGGGTCTATCGAGAACATGAAGGGTAAGGCAAAAGCTCGACATCAAAAGGCTGATTCACCCTATATCGGCAACTTTATTCATAGATATTTTGAAACCAGGACGTGTCGAAGGATGGAAGAGATAAAGATCGTAGAAATCGTTCAACCCACAAGACTCCTCGTCACTGGTGGACGAATCTATTGGGACGAGGAGGAGTTATATAGGGTTTTGGACGAGATCGCAGAACAACGCCATATCTCTGTCCTTATCCACGGAGATGCAGCAGGAGCAGACACGTTAGCGGGATCATGGGCTAGAGATAGAGGAATACCTATCATCGCCGTTCCCGCCGACTGGCAGCGCCACGGAAGACGAGCAGGACCTATACGCAACCGCCTTATGCTTGAACAGTGCGGCCCCGATCTTGTTGTAGCGTTTCAAGGAGGTCGAGGAACAAGAGATATGATAAGGATTGCACAACAGGCAGGAATAGAGGTTATCGAAATACCTATTGGATTCTAAAGGAGTTATCGCCCCATTTCGCTTTATGTATTAGCCTTCGCGATACGTTTAATGGGCTTTCTAGGTTAGAGAAATTATCAAAAGCCTAGAAGTTCTCTCCAAGCATCCTATGTAGTTCGATGTTTGGCTTGATTCTTTTTGTATTCTTCCACTTCCTTTGAGAATTTTTGAATCTATCTATCCAACTTGATTTTATCGAATGCAGCTTGCCATTCCTTCTCTCCATTGAATGTCTTCACCAGTTTCCATTTTACCGGCTTGCCGCAATAGACGGCTTCTTCATCTCCGTGTCCCGAACCATAGGATGTCCAGATTTCATTCTTTAAATATCCCGTCTTTCCTCTTTCCGACCATGTTGACATGTCCGGGACTTCATCTGACATGTCTTTTATTTGTGTCGGATTTATTTGTACTGACACCAAGTGTCTTACATCGTCGTCAGACCCCGTTAATGCTGGCTCAGCATAGATCATAGCCAGTTGCAGAGTTCCTACGTATCCCGGTATATTGGTTGCTTTTAGTTTAGCCAGTCCTTTATCGTCGACACCCCTATAGTACGTCTTTGTTTCCAGGGCGGCTTCTAAAATAATATCAAAATGTTTCATTTTAAGACTTTCGAGAAAGGATTCATTTCATAGGTATCTTCGACTACATAATTCCTCTAAGTATTCTAATAAAACAAAGGATAAAACATGACTATGAAGATCGTTATTTTCTTCCTCGTCATCCCCGCTATTCTCAGCGTTCTCTTCGGCGTCTTTGGTTCTCTTTTCGATGGATATTTCGGAACAGAGCTTACAGGACCATTATTCGCAAGAGTTCTTCGCACAATTATCACAGAATTCCTTGGCGTCATTTGGGCTGGATATCTCTACTTCGTTATTTGGTTCTTAATGAGAAGAAAATGACTTTAGCTTTTTTCGAAGAGGTTGAGTAGCTCAATGACACAACAAACTACAACAGAAAACCAAGATAAAACAAGAACGTATGGGCTTTCACCTTTACATAACGTTTTATCCGTTTATAGCATGATGGTAATATGGCAACAAGCTCTATATCCATCATTCTCATTACATTATAAGGGAAAAGTGTCCGTAGGAGAGGAGAAGAAAGATGGCGGTTTATGTAGATGAGTTGTTTGATACGGAGAAGACGCCACAATGGAGATACGTTAAAGCTTGCCATTTAACGGCGGATACGTTAGAAGAGTTGCATGCATTTGCGAAGATGATGGGAATGAAGAGACAATGGTTTCAGGATCATCCTAGACACCCACACTACGATCTGACGATATCAAAGAGGAAGGAAGCAGTAAAACTAGGGGCCGTGGAGATAAGAGCGAGAGCGGAACGAATGCGTAGGTTAAATGAGGCATTAGATAGAGTTGATCCCAGCCCGGTATCCTGAAGGTTAGAAGTAGAATAGCATCTGAAGGCTAGAAGGTATATCTTGAAGGATAAAATGGAATAGTTAGCGGACAGAGAAATAGTTTTCCACGATCCAGAATTCCCCATAATGGCGGAGTGCCTACTTGAAATAAGGAATAGAGAAAAAAGAGAAAAGGCAGCTCGCACTGGTTCAAGAAGGGCCTTCCCGTGCCCGCGTGAAGCATTTAGCATTAATAGCCTTTCACTATTCTTGACCTATTCAGAGTGCAACGGAAAGCAAGAGAGATACCTTCCTTGACACAGGAGAATCAATAGGGCCTCACCACCCGTTCTTAAAATGCCCGTTAATATTTACCTCTCAAATTCAAAATATTCCTTCGGACATATTAGACATCCACCATCATATTAAGCATATTTTCAAATTTAGGAATTATTCCTATCGTGCTATAACTAAGTGTTCCCGGCAGCCGCCGAAGGCGGCAGTAAAAGGGTGATTAGCTTAATGCGGTCGCCCGACATACGTGTTGCCGGTATGAACGGGGCTCGGAATGGCGGAGGGAATAGTGATGATGTCCGGATCTACCATCCTTTCAGCAACACGTCTCCCAAGACCCACTTCGAGCCCTTTGGCTATAGTACGAGGAATTGATTTATAAACGTGAGGCATTTTCAGCAAATTCTTAAGAGTAAGAACTGGTTCAAAATTCTTAAGAACCTCGTTACGACCCTTTTGCTGGGTCTCTCTTTATTGTTGTAGACGGGCGACACATACTTTATGGTGAATGATCTACTGCTTGTGGCGGTAGCTATTTGTTTTCTCTAACTACTAGGTATGCTCGAATGTATCACTTTACATTGTGTGGGTTGACGTGTCATTGCGATACGGCAGTCGAATTGCGAACTGCTGTGGAAATGCTGGCCAAGGAGAAGGCAATGGAGCAAGTGGCTGCTCCTGGTGATGTTGTGAAACGGACTCCTGTCCGGATCATCGCGGAGATCGCCGGGCAGCTTGGTAAGCCGGTGGAATGGTGGACGTCGGAGGCGGAGGGGCCGTTGAAGAAGGTGCAACACGCCCTCGAAACGATCGCTGACCAGAAGGCGGCTGAGTTGGTCAAGAAGAAGGGCCAGAAAGCGGCGAAGAAGGCCGTGGCGACCAAGAAGAAGCGAGAAGCCCGATACTCGGTGAATCTCTCCAAAACGCCCCAAGAGCTCAAGAATATCCCCTACGTCAAGGGCGGTATCACGTGGGCTGTCGCCAACCGGATCGCCAAGAAGCTCGGTCGGGACGACATCGCCCAGGTGCGGAGCGACTTGGCCCAGCGGAAGAAGTTGCCCAAGTAATTGAACTTTCCACCTTGGAAATTGAGATGACGGCCATCAGGACTTTAAACTGATGGCCGTCATTGTTTCTTGGGCGTGTTTAGTGCAGAGAGGGATTCCCCTGATTACCATGACGGCTTTAGATGGGCAATATACGGGCTTACCAGCCGGGTCCAATCGTATCTCACGCTGACAAGTCATACCCGGTATTGGTTTAGTGATTTTGACGTTGATGTGCATGTTGTGCCTAGAAGGTTTCCACTCTGGAAATTTAACCTGTTACCGTCAGGTGATTACAGGTATCTACGCACTTTCAGCAAGCTTCCTACGGAATGTCTCTTTTTCTTCGGGTGAGAGGGTCTTCCAAATCTCACGATTCCGAGGGCTCAATTCTAATAGAATCATATCGTCTTCCTTGACGGGAGTCGTGAAGAATTCCCATGCCGTTTGAAGAATCACAAATGGAAGCAAGAACCATCGCCACATAGTTGGACCTTTCCAAATAGGAAATTCAGTTATCATTGGCCTGACGACATGACATCATCAGGAAGGTAGTTATAGCACCAACAGCCATAAGTCCTAAACAGAGGAACTTAATGCTCCAAAAAAAGAACCACTTGCCGGTATAAAAGGCGAGCGAAAGTTTATCGAGTTTTCGCATTTCTACTAGTATCATCTAAAGGTAATATGACTTGGCCGTCTGGCATAACGACGGTGCCGTTCGGGTGGAATGGATGCGATGCGAAGAAGCATAAAATAAGTGTACCCCAGAAGACGACGGCTATTAATAACCCCAGCCACCGTCCAATTCTCTCTTCTTCTCGCGTCCATTCATAGCCATCAGCAATAGCCTGTCGTAGCTTAATCTGCTCGGCTTCAACTTCGGTGTCGTCGAAATTGTCTTTAGGTTGGGTTAAATCAACCCACCATTTCCATTTAAGCTGGCTCATAGTTGTTAATCGTCGAATTCCTCGTCTTCTTCATCGCCATCCACAAGACTGCCAATCAAAGCAGCACCGATACCTGCCGGGACGGTCTCTTCGAGATGTGGTGGTACGACGGATTCCTCCTTCATTGGTTGGAGGAGAGGCAAATCCGTATCCGGTACCTGAGGTAGCTGCGGTGCCGGTTTAGGTGTACCGATGGGGCGGGCGGCACGGAGTCGAATAGGAATACTAAACCAATGACGGAACATGGCGACCAGGAATTCATCTGATAGCTCAAACCCGGCCTTGTCGCCGATGACGGCATCAATTCCGCAATTTGGGCAAATAGCTGTATCACCCTCGGAATAGACAATAATGGCCTTCGGATCAAAGACGGCTCGGCAGAAGAAGCAGCCGCACTGCGTACTAGCCTCAATCTCGGTCTTATTATGTCGAGAATGCTGATGGGCCGGTTTGTATATGGCTTTGAATGGATCGTACAAAGGTCCATCATACGGGACCCCTCGGAGATTGGCGAGTTGCTCGCGAACATTATCCTCGGCAGCGCCAAGCTGGACCATGAACTGGTCGAGGGTTTCTCGGTCTAGCCTGATTTCGTCTAAGATGTGGACGAAGGCAGCTTCGGCTTGCTTCTGCTCATCGGTTAATACCTTCGGCTCGCTGGGTTGTGAATTTCGTTTTTTGGACTTCTTTCGTCCCGACAGATCATACGGAGGATGTCCAAGCTCAACGAGCTTCTGATTGGTGGCGACTTGGACTTCGACCGACACCTTCTTCAACTTGATGACGAACTGGCAGCTAATAACACCAGCCTTGTTGAGATAACTGGCTGCTAATTGTGCAGCCTGTTGTTCGATAGTCAATGTCATATCAATAACCTTTAATTAATTGAGGGTCTCGTCCACACCCACATCCCATTCCTGACCTACCCATTCGTCGTCCGGATCAGGAGTCTGGCCGTGTCCGGTATAATGATTGAGCAAATCGAGCAGACCTGCGGGGGCGTTGGGATCAGCGGCCACCTTGTCGGCGTAGCCGAAGATAAGGTCAAGCAGGACCGGGCCGGTGATGATGGTAGCTGTTTCTTCCTTAGTCAGATTCTGCCAGGTGTCGGTATTCCCCTGTTCGCCGCTCATCAGGCGACGTGCACGAACAACCAAAGGTAATAGGTAGAACGGTCCGCTGTTGTCGATCTCGTCGACCAGTGAAGCTTCTGCTACCTTGTCTTCTGCAGAATTCTGCCAACCGCTGAAATCGCCGCCGAAGAACTGGATTTCTTTCTTGTTCTGTGGTCCTATCACCGGGATGTCCTCGATGACCGCTGGTACCTGCAACTCCTTCGCACAACCGAGCATGTCAGTCGGGAGGCTATTGCCGCGAACCACTGTAAAGCGGACCATGACCTCGATGATGCCGAGTGGCGTGTCAGCTATCATGGGATAAGTATGGTTGAGTGGATTGTACTTGAGTGGTGTGGATTCCAAGGGATTCTCGTCGCCCGGTTCCAACTCTCGTAGGGAATCTTGCAGTTTGTCGAATTCGTCATCATGAGGCATTTGGTGGCTCCTGTATGTTTCTTGCCATTTAGTTATAGCACGAGGTGGGAAAATAATTAGTTTCGACACTTCTCGATAAAGCGATCAATAATACTAACTAGCCTTCTGGGTACGAACTTGGATTCGACAATACACTCCCGAAGTTCTGTAAAGATCTCCAAGGCACCGACGTGTGCCATAAGCTCATCAAGCTCTTCGGCCGAAACAGGTTCTCCGCTTCCTCCGCCAGGAATATTCTCTTCTGGCGGACCTATTAGCTTGCGAGCGAAGATGATGGCGGGAAGTATCCAGAATTCATTATCTGTCGTTATCGCCTTACCGGAAAAGAAATCGTCTGGAATCTCGAAACGCTTCTTTGTTTCAATTGGTAAGTCGATATGATCGTCGGGTTCAAGTGGAATTGCTGTACCTATCTTATCGAGTGCTTCACTTTTTACAATAGCGAAGGCGAGACTTATCTCAACGAATCCACACTTCGCTGCGATAAGTATTGGGTATGTATGGACGAAAGGATTGTACTTTTCGGCATCGCTCATGATTTTCCTCGATTACAAGTAGCCGGAGAGGGATTCGCACCCTCACGGGATTACTCCCACAGGTTCTTAAGACCTGAGTGTCTGCTGTTCCACCATCCGGCCAGACCAGACGCCTAAGCGTCTGGGGAGGGCTACATTTCAGGCTCGTTCGTTTCGCTCCTCCAAGGAGAAAGAGAGCCGTGGCTCTCCTCCCACCCGACGATGCCAACGCGGGTGCCAAGCTATTCGGTTGGCGGAATATCCGATATGTCGGTGAACCAGTCGGCGAATTGTTCCTTCGTCGCCTTGCTCCCCTCCAAATCATATTCGTTGCTCACGAAGTTGCCGACCTCTGCTTGGAGCAGACGGCCATTCTTCACATCGCAGTGATGCGTGGCGACCTCCGTCGTGAAGTTCAGCAGGTCGTACATCGAGCAATGAGCCGGAAGCTGCTGCATCTTCTTGCGGCTGAGCGCGTCCAAATGCGTCAAGCCGTAGATCGAGCAGAGATCACCGGTCATGCCAGCGTAAGCCCGCATGATGCGAACCGATTGTACTGACGCCTTGGAACCCTCAGGGGTACCAATGTCACCGATCACAGCCTCACGACGAGTCGCGAAGCGGTTGATGAGTTTTGCACCTTCGGTCGGCTCTTGCAGGAACATTCCCTTCTGAGCCATCGCGGCGAGAACTTTGTAGACGCGGTTGCACTCGGCAATCGACGCCCACGACTGGGTAGCCTTCTCGAATCGCTGACGCAATCCAGAGTATCCCTCCTCGTTGCTGAACGAGTCGAGAGCACGTTCGAGCGAGAAGATGACGTTGGCGTTCTGGTTGTCGCCGCGACCCATCGAGATTTCGCTGCGGAAGGCTCGGCTGTAGCCGATCATTCCGTTGCTGCAGACTTGCCGCAAGAGCGACAAGTAAATCAGCGGGGAGCCGAAGCCATCGACGGGAGTCTCCAAGACGTACTGGTGAGCGAATCCGTCGCCAGCAATCGAGAAGTCTGCCATATGGTTCGGTGTGTGCGTCGAACGCACGATACCACCGCTGTAATCGACGGTGAGGGCGTTGTAACGGCCCAGCGTCTCGTTGATTCGCTCGTAGGGAATCACCGGTTTCGAGGGGAGCGTGACCGCCAGGATGTTACCGGGGGCCGAACCTTTGTCCTCGAAAGTGAAACGGATACGAGCCTTGTCGTCGCCGCCCAGGACGTCCGTCAAGCGTTGCAGCACTTCTCGGTGGCTGAACAGCTTGAAGACCTTCGTGGAGAGTCCATGGGTACTATAGGTACTGCAGAGGCTCGTCCAGAATCGACCGGTCGGATAGAACTTCCGATCCTCGACGCTGAGCATCTGCACGACCCCCTCCTCCCCTATTTCCTCGATCTTGATGGATCGAAGGGGAGCGGTCGAATAACCGATCTTCGGGGCCGGTTTCGCAATCGCAGTCGCAGTCATGTGTGTTCCTCATAGAGAAAGGGTACAGGTTTCAAGTCCACCCCATTATAGCACAGCGAACCGATTTTGTTAATTGGAAATCTAGTGGATTTCCCTCCACTAGTATTTTCAGATACGTTCATACGGCTCCTTATGAGCCGGGAAATAACGGGTTTAATGAATGATGGCTCCGCCACCAAATCCGCCCACCCATCCGCCGGGGGTGTTGTCGAGTCCGCTATCGTCTCGACGTGGGAGTCCACTTTCTGTGGTGCGATCGATATGGCCATCATCTTGTTGACGGTTTCGTCGCCGCCGTCCCTTCGCCATCTTCTTGGTGATGTACTCAGGCATTTCGGTCTTCGTGTGAGCCAGAGTAATGCAGACTCGCATCGATACCTTCTCGATGGCTTCGCTTTGAGCATAACTCCGCCACTCGTTCTCCTCGGGCAGCCAGACGGACGCATGAGCCGGTGCAGCAGTCCGCTGGATCGGCCAATGGGTCATTTTACTCTGGACGATCTGCTTGAACTGGATGCCGGAATGGATACGGAACACACGCCCACACATCTGGATGGTTGGACCTCGTTGCGAATCACGTACAAAAACGGTCTTAAGTGACGGTGAATCGAATCCCTCGGTGAGTATTTGCATGTTCACGAGGCATTTTACTTCGCCAGATTCGAAGCGGGCAAGCTGGTTGTCGCGATCAGTATTGGCAGTTACCAATTCCGTCCGAACCCCAGCGGCGTTGAGTCGCAACGAGCATTCAAGAGCATGCTCGTAGGTGAACCAGTAAAACACAGATTTACCCCAGCGTTCTGGCTCACGCAGATAACACGAGACGACTTCATCGACATCCCATTTGGGAATCGTGTATTGGTGGTAGGGTGATAAGTATCCCAGTTGAATGAGTTGGTGGATGCCGATATCTCGAATGATCTTGTCGAAGCTAAGCCGCATCCGGTCGGTGCGGAAGGGAGTTGCCGTCATGCCCAGAATCCATTTGGGCCGCAAAATGTTATAGATGTTCGTCATACTACCAGCCGGGTCGTGTTGGCTCTCATCCAGCACGATAATGCGGATAGGACGACCAAATTGGTCATGTGTCGGCGGATTACGGCTAAACATCGAGAACGGAACGATTTGTGCTCCGACGCCCAACTTCTCATTCTCGGCAACGATCTGCTTGAGCAGATTCCGACGCATCGCGACCCAAGCGGCACCGATATTATGCTGCTCTTGGAGACGTCTTACGATTTCGAGTCCCATATAGGACTTGCCTGATCCGGTGGGCGAGTTGAGCAGGACAGATTTGAAACCGTGGTTGAAGAGGTGAACGGTCTTATCTGTAAGACGAACCTGATAATCTCTGACTTCCGCTACCATGGTTATCCTGTGTGTCAGCGAGGGTGGTTGGTGGTTCCTTGCCGGATTATAGCACGAATCTAGGTCCGACTTAACCATCCCACACTGCAAAGATAACAAAGACCGCTATTTCTATGTACGGTTTAAATACACTATTACTAGGGTGAATCAATGAAGTGCTTCGACAAACTCTTTCAGGACTTTGTTAGTGCGGCACGATCCGGCCAGGTTTTAGTACCTACAACAGAAACGCAACGACGAGTCATATATGTTCTAGCCAGGAAAGCCGCCGACCAAGGGATCGAGCTAGATGGATTCGAGTTTAGAGAGCTATCACCAATAAACAGTGATAGCCGACTACCCGTCCTCACCTAGCCTTGCTCGTCTCTAGTACACGGACACTACTACCGTTGTACATCTCGCGGGCTAGCCGTGCAGCGGCACCGGCGTCGTTGGCTTCGATACGAACTTGGGTATTGCGTCCTTCAACGATCAGCTTCACGACATATTCAGTCATCATAGTACTCCAAAAGGTTTCCAGTGTGGAAATTAGAAAACGAGGCGGATCGGGACTCACTAAGTGCTCACCCGAATCTTCCGGGCCTTAGTTGTATCAGCCCAGTGGTTTTTGGCCGTTAAACTACCCGCCCACCTTATTATAGCCCGAGATAGGTGATTTATTAATTAGGTCAGGCCAGCGACAACCATGTCGTAGACTTCATCACGCATTGCTGCCCACTGCGGGTCGTTGGGTTCGAAAAGAGTATCCTCGATCTGCGAGATAATCCAAGCAGAGGCGTCGATCGATTGCCAACTGTTATAGCCGGGAAATAGTTCATAAGCTTGTTCAAATAGACCAGAGGGGACGACTACTTCCTGATAGAATTCCTCTGGATCGACAGGTTGAGCAGCTAATAATCTGCGAGCACTATGCCCCCAATGCCTTTGGTCGTCTTCGTGAGTATTCATCGTGTCCTCCGAGTCGTTATAGCACGAACTACGGTAGTTTTTGATACCTGTAATCACCTGATGATAAAATACAGGGGGAAGTCTTAAACGACCCAGCGGCACGACCGAGGATGTCGTGCCGCTGGGGTTAGGAGGAACCACCCACCCTAGACCTTGATGGAACGGACACAAGCCGAACCAACAGCATCGAAGAATTGGGAAATGCGAGCAGCATCAGCACCGCACAATTCGGCAGCACGGTCGATGGTGTTCGGCTTCAGATAGGTCTTCTCGATGCTAAGAATCAACGACTCCTTCTGCTCGGTGCTCAGTCGCGGATCAGCCATCAAGACAGGGCTGACGATTTCGGCCACGATATCGAACACCGTGTGCTCCTTGTCATTCGCTGCCTGTTGAGCCATCGTCTCGAAATTGAACGAGATGATAGTCCGCTTTTGGACGACCTTCGCTGCCCCATCTTGACCCAACAGGCTTTCCAGCAAGGCAACCTGCTCGGCACTAATGGGGTTCTGCTGGGATTTGTCGGCCATGATGTACGTGACCGATTCGCCGTTGTGATTGACAACGTTCACTGGGGTTGGAGGCAGAACGCTCATCTTGGCAGTCAGCTTGACGACCTCGCTCTGTGCGTAGGTCATGAGTCGACCTTTCGCCAGCGCTCCCTTGTTCTTGGCGGTCTTCTCTTCGGCACCCGCTTCAATAGCTTCGGTGACGGCTTGGTTGAGGATGGCAGACTCACCGATGAGCTTGCCTTCGGTATCCAGGTCCTTCGGAAGCGTAATCACCGTACCCTTTGGCTTCTTCGGTGTCTCGGCGGCTTTCTGAACCGCTTTGGCGAAGAGATTGGGCTTCGGAGCAGCCTGAGTCGCGATGGGTTCTTTCCCAGCGGCTTTGGCGGTGCGGGTGGCGGCACAATCAACTGTTTTCTTGGCCTTTGCCATAACTAGAACTCTCCACGTCGTTAGGGTCGACGTAACCACTCGCCATTTGATTAGGGCTGGCGTTGCCCGTTCGCCATTGGAGGCTGGCGTTACCGTATTTTGTTATAGCACGAGAGGCATAGGCCATTAACTCTCGCTGCATTTATTGCACCGTGGAGCGGATGCGGTATAGACGCCGCAAAACTCACAGGAGTACTCTTTGTCTCCTGGATGCTCGCGGACCCATTTACAAACACAGTCGAAACCCCTTTGTGGGTTCCAACATGTGCAGACGCCAGTAAAGTCATCATTATCCATAAGAGCATCCGGACTGAATCGAACAGTCATTTCCCTTTAGGGTGTCCTGAAAACAGTGGGGTCCCTGTTCCCAAAGCTGCATGCAACGCCTATACCATTTGGACGACGGATGCATTTAATATCGTCTTTCGATCTGCTCCTCGTTGTCGCTGCGGATCGAACCATCATAGTTGGTTCGCAAATAGAAACTATCCGTAATGAGCGTGATTGTCCCGCTCATTGAATGATCGACGCCTTCTAGCATCTTGG
>Ga0265297_10002355_pt1 | contig 38864 bp, 40 predicted proteins | sample Munlanlwell13791_FD_192502 | JGI IMG/M metagenome (GOLD analysis project Ga0265297, IMG submission 192502) | Leachate microbial communities from a municipal landfill in Southern Ontario, Canada - Leachate well 137-91 | ecosystem: Engineered > Solid waste > Landfill > Unclassified | place...
CCCACGCTTCTCTTAATTATCTAACCCCAAATGAGTACTTAGAAAAGCTAAAAACTACCAATACTGCGACTAGAGATGTCATTAATTTACAAACTTAATGTGTATCATATGTATCTGAACCTAGACACTCTGTTAAAATTATTGTTCCAAAAGATATCTAATGTTTGTTCTGGATTTATTGTATAAAGATTATCTTTGAGATAACGTGCAGAGGCGGTGGGACGAACTTGGAACCTTTTTAAGATTAAATTGGGTATAAAAAAAGAGACCTTCGCTACGATTTTTAAATCGTTTCCCTTTCGGGTGGTCTCGAGCTTGTTCATACATCTATGCAAGGCGTGGATCCTATGAGTAGAACAATGCCTGTTGCGAGTAATGATCCTACAAGCATTCTCAATGATTCATTGGTTTTGCTTATATTTGCCAGCAAAAATCCAAAATAAGGAATCGCTATAAGAATCAATACACTTCCAATCATTCGTGTTTTTATCGCAATACCCATCAATATCACTTGCTTCATTATACTATATTATAATATTTTGTCATTAGTTATAAAAAAGTTTCAAAGTCTATCGCGGTCATTATAAAAAGCCTTATAAAATAAGGCTTTTTAAATTTGCAGGCAATGTTGGTCTGGAACCCCTACTCTTCAAGTAATGTAAGGGTTCTCCGGAGGTTTTGTGAATAGTGTGTTTAGGTTTGGGCAAAATGAGATAGATGAGATGGTGCTAAATGTCTTATAAATAAAAAAAGAGAGAAAAGCTTGGCTTATCTCTTTTATAGTGAAAATTCTTGCTGTGCATCGGTAGCGATTACAGCTTGAAGTACTTCTTTTGCTTTGACAATCTCTTCTTTTTCGGTTTTTGTTAGTATATCCTCTGTTAATTCGGAACTAACAGTATGTCCCAGCTGCTCAACGTAGTAAGCAATTGCTCGCTCACTTATTTTTCCATCATAACCAGTATGTGTCCATACATGCTGTGGATACACATTTCTTTCCAGAACTTTTCTCGGGTTACATCCCTGACCAACCAAGAAAACTTGGGTTTCAAAAATTTCAGGGGGAAGGGTTCCAGCAACAAGTCCACTTGGGTCATGGTAAGGAATACCTATAACAATTTCAAATATAATGTTCATCACCTAGATCAATCTAAGTATTTAGAATATATAACAACATTGATATTTTATCAATAGTGGTCATTTACATTCTAAGTCTAATAAGTTTTTTTGAGAGGTCTTGGTGATAGCTAATTTGAGGTGTCTGGACTTAGGTAAAATGAGATAAGTGAGACAGCTCAAAGGAGGTTTTAAAATTATGATTTTAAAAAGTTTAGCCACTCTTGTTTCAATTGGTTGATGGTTTTGTTGTAAATTCTTTCTATTTCAGATAGATTTTTTAATACTTCAAAATGCCTTGATGTATTTTGGTATAATTCCTTGAATTTTTCTTTACCATAAGTTTCAATAAGATATTTGGTGAACGATTCGACTTGAGGGTAAATGATTTTCGGTTCTACTTCTTCCCAATTACTATTTGCGCAAAGCCATTCAATTGGATAAAGTTTATTCTCCGGAAGTAATTTTTTGGTAACAATATGCAAGTCTTCGCCCATGAAGTTATTTTCCATATATTGAGCTAGTCCTTCACAAAATAAGTAAATGGACAATCCCCATGGAAGCGATAGTAGATGAGTATCTTCGTGTTCCCCTATGAATTTGCATTTTTCGTTATAGATAGTATGAATTTCAAATTTTTCAGAATCAGATTTTTCATTTTCAATTTTAAGTTCTTCCCAGATCGCATTACCTGGACTATCATCACCCATTAGAGTTACTTTTTCTTTTAAGCTTGGATATAAGTAATAATTTATTTTCTTGTCATTATTTATACCTAGCCATTGTGTTATTTTTGAATAATGGCTTTCTTTTAGCTTTACAACATCCTTTATGCTTTGTTCAGCTAAGGATTCGTTCTTAAAATTAAAAGTATAGTGAAGAGATTCTTCCTTTTTCCATTCTTGATTTAGGTATTCGGTTTTGAAGTTTGGAAGATTTTGGGTGAATCTCATAGATATTTTTTATTAACTCAATTGTATCTCACAAAAGCAAAAAGCACCAATAAGGCGCTAAGGTTTATAGTGTGATGGGATGTTATCATTTTGAGAACTGTATCAAGTGATTAGCTTATACAGTATCGTCTCTTCTCTCTCGTACAAATCCTATGCGCTTATTTTGCGCCGTCATTTTTATAAAATGATCTAAAGATTTTTTATACATATCTATACCATGTCTTTTCCGACTTTCAATATATGCAATCCTGGTGCGTTGATATGGTGATGGCATTTTTTGAAAATGCTTCCAAACGTTTTTGTTTGCTTTTAATGTTTTTAAAATATCCAAGGGAATTACAAAATTATCAGATTCATCCTTTGCATTAAATGCGTGCGCAATAGCTTCCATTCCCCATTTCGTCATCTTCTTTTCCTTTATAAGTTCACGTATACGTTCTTTGTTCATTTGTGAGAGTTCACTTTTTGGTTTACGTGGCGAAAAGCGTTGAGCAAAGCATTCATCATCAATTTTTTTAAAGATACTATCAATCCATCCATAGCAAAGAGCCTCCATGACTGCATCGTCATATGAGATGCGAGGTTTTCCAGTTTCTTTCCGATAATAAATAAGCCAAATTTCGGATTCTGTTTTGTGGTTTTTTGAAAGCCATAAGTGCCACTTTTTTCTATTATCTACGTAAAGAGTTTTACCAAGTTTCATATGTTTTAATCTTTTACATTAAGATTACTTTATTCTAATTTTTATGAAAAGAAAAGCGCTAAGAATAGCGCTGGATTTTGCAGAGCCTGCGGGAAGAAGTTGGAATTTTTTTAAAGTTAAACTATTTATAGAATCCTCTTTATTTAAGTATTAAACAACCAAGTGCAATACTTTTCATGTCCACTCGACGATGTGACACTATGCTTCCATCTGATTTAAGGCTCGATATTTCCAAATCTGTTTGCAGATATTTTACATTATTGATTATATATAATCCTCGATAGTTATCAATTGTGAATATATGCTGTACATATTCACCTGTGTTTGCATCAAGGATATATCCAATTTTATCGTTAAAAAGATATAATGTATCACCATAGATGCCCGCATTAACAATATCATTATTAAATGTGAAGGTTTGGAGAATTTTGTTATTGTTTTTCCTTATCAGAAACACCTTGCTCGTAAGGGGTAGCTTCTCGTAATCAACCATAACAATTACCGCGGACGTTGCATTACTCGTGAGCAATGTTCCTGTGCCTTCGCCAGGAATGTTGTAATCAAAAGAGGATGGAAGCTGAGAAATAGTGCCGGTGCAGGAGTCCGGTATTGCCACACTACTGGAGGAAAGAAGAGGGTTAACTATATAGGATGAAATAAAAAATACCAGCAATGCAAATATTACTAAAGTGAAGCAGGAGATAAACAATTTTGTGTATTTTTTCATTAAAACTAATTTAGTTATAAAAACTTTAATAATGATACTGGCATTGCGGATAGGTCGGTCTGGAGTTCTTACCCTTCAAGCGGTGTAGGGGTTCTTTGAGAGTTTTAGTGATTGTCAATTTGAGGTGTCTAGGTCTGAGTGAAATGAGATAAATGAGACAGTATTTGGTTACTTTCGTCGCATTTCAAAAAAAGAAATCTTTAAATAAATCTCTCTCAGTAGCTTAGCATCTTCTAAGGCATTATGCTGGACGTATTTTGATAAATCGATGCCGAGTTTATCAAAAAAGCTATTCTCTCTTTCGGATAAAATTTCTGGATTTATATTTAAGCTAAAAAGAATAGAGGCAAAATCTATTGGAATCCAATTGAATTTATCGTTAAAATTATCTAAGCCAAATAATTTATAAAAATAAGCCATATCAAATTGGTTAATATAAGCGACTACATAAGGCTTATCATTTCCAACAAAATTAATTATTTGTCTAATTGATTCTTCCCAATTTACCTTATCTTGAACTAAATTAGGTAATATATTATTCTTTGGCCACTCATCGACTTCCCCATTAAAATCCAATTCCAAGTATAATTCTTCCCCGTTCAATTTAATAAAACCCAATGATAATATTTCTCCTTTTTTTATATCAAGAGAAGAAAATTCTGTGTCGAAAAATATTATATTCTTTGAATATGGATTAATCATAGCTTAACAATAAAAGAAAAATTTATTTAATATTTAAATTATTTTCATCATTTCAATAACCCAATTAGAAACATCTGGATTCTTGCTCCATATCATACTTCCCTGTTTTATCAATTCCTGATGATTAGGATATCCAATATTGTCTATTTTCCCATGTAAATCTATAAAATCATTGGTGGTCTGAATCACAATATTAAATACTTCTGCCAATATCCAAAACTTTCCATCTTCAGTGTTCATTCCGGTAAAAACTTCTGGAAACTTATTTAAAGCAAAATCATAAAATATGAAATGAAGACATTCGTGAAAAATAACAAAAAGTTGAGTACTTCTCTCATCATAAATACAAACTTGAAATTCTCCATCTTCTAAAAATCGGGGGCAAAAATCAAAGATAGAAAAATCTCCGATAAGCTCTGTTTTTGGCCAAGGATGATTATTAAATATTTTATCAACCAATAAAAAATATTTTTCTTGTGTCTGATTTAAATATTCAATAGTCTTGTTACTAAGCGATAGAATTTCATCATTGTGAGAGATATAATAACTTGAAACGTAATTATCCAAAAAAGTTTTCTTATTAGAAGATTCTTCAATGTTAATAAGCATTGGATGATATTTTAATGCTCTTTTTTCCCAAAAGTCACAGCCTCCCTTTTTGTGCCCATAAAAACTCCAAGCCATATCTTGGTCTAATTTTTGATCAAATTGTAATTTTATAGTTGGATGATTCATTTACTGTTAATTAGTTCCATCCTCAATATTTCTGGCATATGCTTGTTATTCGGATGTTTTATTAATTTTTTTTGAACAAAACCCACCTTTTCATAAGCTCTTATCGCTCTATAGTTATCTGGACGAACTTCTAAGAATATTTTTGAAATATTTTCTTTTTTAATTTTTTTTATACACATCGCCAAGGCTTTGGTTCCATAGCCACTATTCCAATATCTTTTTTCTCCAATCACAATTTGTATTTCATACCAAAAATTATTCTACGTAATTCTTTCTTAATTTGAGTCTCAGATGGTATTTGACTTAATAAAACAATCATAGGGCAAGATAGTTAATAATTATGTTTTTATTATATATCTTGTTCCAACACATATAGTATACCCCAATTTTTTTTAGAAACAACCAAATCAAATCTCATTACATTATAGGGATTTATTTTGTAGTCCCGTAGTGAATCATCACTGTCGTAAAATAAACCTAAGTCATCAATTAGATTAATATATTCAAGAAAAGAATCTAGCACCTTTCGTTTTAATTCTTTACTTTCTTCTGCATTACCTTCTATCTTCTTTCCTTTTCCAATAATTGCTACTTTTTTTCTTTCTAACATTGTAAGCATCAGGAGTACTTTATCGTCTGGCGAGATATTTGTATTTTTTATTTTTTCAAAGAAAGCCTCTCTTTCACTTTCTTGAGCATTTTCTTCTTCGATGTATTCGTTGATATTTTCACTCATACTTTTATTTTTATGAAATGAGGATGTCGGGCGTCTTATTGGGTTTGTGTTTTTGATTCGGATTTAGTTAATTTTCTTTTTTTCTTGCCAATTATTAGACATGCGAAAGCCTAAGATTCGTCGCGTTTTTCTTCATAAGATACTCTTTTCATCTCAATTCAGAATCTACACCCCAATTGTTCCCATCGAATTTGAGTACTAGACTAAAAGAATCCCATTCACCTGGAAAAACTTTTACAGTAGCTGTATTTCCGCTGATTTCAGTTTTCATCACCCTTACAGTCACTTTAGTTGGAGTATCTTGCCAACGCATAAAATCTTCTTCTGAATCAAAAAGCCGTTTAGTATAATAATAACGTAAATTTTCCTTAGATAAAGAAGATAAAGAATATATCTTATTGCTTACTATGAGAAAAGCTACCTGTTCGGGCGATAGTCCATTATTAATAACATTATGTTCTTTGTAATAAGAAGACATATTTATAAGATTTGTAAAAGCAATATCTTTATCTAGGAAATAATCATTACTGAAAACATCTTCGACCGTATATGCTTGGCATTTTCTTATTTGGTTGCCCTTGAAGGAAATTGTCTTATATGAACTTTTGATGCATGATTCCTCATAGCTTTTTCTATTAGCAAGACTATAAAATATACATTCCTTCTCTCCTATGGCGCCATAGTCGGAATAGATAATATCGACGCATCTAGGAGAATCGTTCCATATTACCCTCTCTCCTCCTAATAACTTTTTTATCTCTTCATCAGTCATCTTTCCTTCTTCTTTTTTAGTATCTTTATTTTCAATCACTACGTTATTAAAAGTGCTGACTAATTCCTTGTCTGCTTCAAACATACAAGAATCTTCGTTATAGACAAGCTTTTGATCGAATAGCAAATATGCTCTTGTGTAAGGAGGATACTGCCAATAGTTCTTGCATCCGACCTTCTTGCAATTTTTTTCATTTATTGTTGTTTCTGCTGCTTTATATGAAGTTTCATCTGGATAATCAACCGTCTTCCATTTATATATGCTAATTTCATTTCCTTGAACTTCTATCTCAACTTTTTCTTGATTTATAATTTGCTGAGCAGGATAGAAAGTTTCGTTATTAAATGAATACAAAGAAGCATTTGCAGAACAAAATGGACTGCCATTACTACATCCTTTATAATCCGCGAAGACCAAACTTAATCCCTTTTTATTGCAATCATAGATACCAAAATCAGTAAAAGAATGCGAACCTCCTCCGAAACTATAAGCAGTTATCAAACTATTATCTTTATTGAATAGTCCAACAAAAATACCTGAAGAAGCCATTGGACCAGAATAATTCAACATTAAAAGATATTCTTCGGAGAAAGGCTCTTTAAATGATCCTTTAAATAGTTTATTTTCAAAATAACAATATTCACATTTAATTTCATATCCTAACTTCTTAACCATCTGACTAATCATGGTTTTTTCTAATTCTTCAGAAAGAGAAACTTCTATCGGCTTACTAAATGTTTTTTGATTATCCTCTGGAGTGGCCAGACTTTCACTCTTAATTGAATCAGGGGCTGGTTTATTGTTGATTCTGTTTAAAAAGAATACTCCTCCTAAAATTACTAATACCAAAAAGACGATTAAAGATAAAATATATTTTTTTGGCATAAATATTTTTGTTCTAAACTAACTAATTAAGTTAGGTGGTATCCTTTGATTATATTTGTTTCTCGTTTCAATTTTTGTAATACTTAATATCGTTAAATTGTATCATAAAATCGCTAAAATCGCGATTTTTGAATAGTTCTAGATATCACTAAAATCATTGTATTCCTTTGATTTCTTAGAAAGATTCTGTCATATTATAATTAATATTATCATATTGCCTAAAATTATAAAATATGAAAAACTATCAATTCTTTTCTAAAATATACGATGAGGTTATGGGAACGGAGTATCAAGATTTTTATGAAAAAATTCTCTATAGATTATTTAAAAATGCGCCTATTGAGGATAAAGTAATTCTTGAACTAGGATGTGGAACCGGAGAAATTATTAAAAGATTATCTAAAAATAATAAGACTTTTGGAATTGATATTTCTTCCGAAATGATTAAGGTTGCACAAAAAAAAGATAAAGAAACAAAATATATAGTTATGGATATGAGAGATTTTAAATTACCATATTTATACGATATTATTTTTTGTGCGTTTGATTCAATTAATCATATTCCAAATATTTCGGAATGGGAAAAGGTTTTTCAAAATTCTAAAAAACATTTAAATGATAATGGTATTTTAATTTTTGATTTCAATACAATAGAAAAGTTTTCGGCAATAAACAATAAAACTCTTATTAAGAATGGAAAAGATTTTTATGCAAGCATAAGCACAAAATCAAATAAAAATAAATGCATTTGGGATGTTTCTATTTTTGAGAAGGAAAAAGAAAATAAATATAGATTGTATAAGGAAAAAATAGTTGAGTATAGTTTTCCAATAGATGATGTTGTGGAAAAGGTAAAAAAAGTTTTTGGTAATGCAAAGATTATTAAGCAATCTAAAGGGAGGGTTTTTGTTTTGGCAAAAAAATAAACCGAGAATTTTTCTCGGTTTTTTGATTTTTATTAAATCTTTGATTGATCAATAAAAGCGAATTCTGATAATACGAATTTACTTCTTAGAGGGTTAAGTTTTGGGTGGTACCACATGCTTTCAATATCATCAGTCAACGCATTCCCTAAGTAAAGAATGTTTTCTGATTTCATCTTAGAATCAAGATAGCACTCGCCTTTGCTTCCGATTGAAAAGTTATAAATACCAAGACTTATAGCAGTTAGAGCCCCCTTAAAAGGATAAAACTGATTATCATTTATCCTATTAATATTTTCTTCCCAAAAAGGATTTCCGGAATCGATATCCTTATCGATTATTAGTTGAAGATATTTTTTCCCGAGTAAATATAATTGTTCGTTAGATAAAAACCATCCACTCATTGTTTCCTTTGCTCGTCCATATGGTGCTAAGGGATTTAGATACAGATATTTGGCGCCATATTTTTTATAAATTTTAACAATTCCATTAATTTCATTGATATTGCGATTGTTTATGGTTGATGAAATTGTATATGAGATATTATATTTTTTCAGCAATGACATTCTGCGAATTGCCTTATCGAAAGACCCTGTTCCCCTGATAAAATCATGAGTTTTTTTTGATTCTCCGTCAAGGCTTACTTGGATGTCATTTAGGTGAGATATTTTTTTTAACCTTATTATATGTTCATCGCTTATTTCATCAAAATCAGTTAATAAGGATATCGAAAATTTTAATTTATCAGCCTCTTCTAATATGTCAAAAATATCACTTCTTAGAAGTGGTTCTCCTCCAGTTACCACGATTGAACAAACACCAGATTCTCGGAGCTTTCTGAGAATATATATCCACTTATCAAAATTATATTCATCTTGTTGATATATGGGAGATGATTTGTTTACGCAGTGTTTGCATGCTTTTGAACATATATTAGTAATATAAATAGTTACGCTTACTGGTGATACTAGACAGTCCTTTCTGAGATTATTTTTTTCTTCGAAAAAGATTAATCCTTTCTGATTGGTATTTTTTTCTAATAACCGATCAAGGCATAAGCTTTCTAAAAAGATAAGCAATTTGTTTTTTGAAATTATGAATCCTTTTCTTTTTAAGATTTTATGCAGTTCGATTATTGTTAAAGCATTTATCAATTCCTTTATGATTTCAAATGAATCCTCATTAAATTGATAAAAGTTTCCGTTTGTTGTGTTACATAATAGACAGCCAAACCATTCTTTTCTGAGAATAGTGTTTTCATTAAGACTAAATTTGCATGTCATCTTTATCACCTAATAAAAAAATAAGAAATGTTGTTTTTTACTTTCTCTCTGCGGAACTTGGAACTGAGCATTTTGTGTAGTTCAGCATGAGGGCTGGTTGAGTTTTAATTACTTTAACTTTGCCAGGGCTTAGTTTCCTTTTCACTTCTTAACCTCCTTTTAGTTTTTAATGAACTCATTGGGAGCTTTATCCCTCGTTCAATTATACGCTAAGCTATTATCTAGTGGTTGTCAAAGTCTTACTTAGATTCTAGTTTGAAGCCCATAGTTTTTCGGGTTCGAATCCTACTCGTATCCGCGACATTAAAAAACACTTCTTTCCTTGGGAGTGATTTTTTAATGCAGACAAGGTCAGTCTAGAACCCCTACCCTTCAAGCAGTGTAAGGGTTCTTTGGGGGTTTTGTGATTCATGGATTTAAGGTATCTAGGTCTAAATAAATAAAATTCAGCTAGTAAATTTTTAGATAAAACTTCATAATAAAGGTAATGAATAAACAATTATTACAACTTAAAAAAGAATTCGGTAAATATGGCAGCTGGGCCTTATGGGACGAAAATGGAAGAATAACTGAAATAATTGAAAAACCTGAATTTCAAAGCTTAATCAAACCAAGCATTATTTTTGTTGGTTTAAATGCTAGTATGGAATTGCTAAATTTAGAAGACTGGATAAATTACCATGGCGAATGTTGTAGGTTTGGTAAGATTAAATCTTGGAAACAGACACACGCATCCAAATTAGCAGAAGCTCTACGAGAAAAAGAGTTTGAGGTCTTCGCGGGTGCTTATATGACTGATATAGTTAAAGATGACAATAATCCCAATAGTAATAATATAGCCAAAGAAGCTAATCTTCATAATATAGAATTATTTGAAAATGAATTAAATCTTTTATCTAAAATTTCTGGTTCGGATGAATTTCGTATTATATGTATTGGAAATAAAAGTTTTGATATTTTGAATAAAATAACAAAGTATAAAATAGATAAAATATGGCACTATTCTGCATATCAGCTCGGATGGGAAGGAGTTAAAGAAAGAATTCGACAGGACTTAAGAGAAATAATTAAAAAAATAGAAAATAAAATAGCGTAAAGACTAAAATTATTAATTAACTAAATTTCATTATAATTTTTTTAATACTTAACCAATAATACCAACATTTACTTAAAGTTTTTGATAAAAACTTTCTATTTGGAATCATGCAGTATGGACCACAAACATTAGATTTATAAAAAAATAACTGTAATAGTATTTTATTATGATCATCTTCATATAAGAAAGATTGATAATTCTTAAAGGGGTTTTCTCCTCTTGGAATAACTTCGTATTGTTCTCCATTTTTTCCATATCCAGAGATATAAAAATCACAAACTATCCTACTTTTTATAGAAAAATTTTTTAAAGACAAAACGGTATCTTTTTCTCCCAATTCTTTGTTCATAAAATTAAGTTCTGCGATAGAAAAACCTATTAAATGTAAAAAATTAATAGGTTTTTTTATTTTGTCTATTGCAGGGTATTTAATCATTGGTCTAATATTGCCAACACCACTAGGACCAGCATCCTTATAGGCAACATTTCCATCAACATGATAACTAACTTCGAGACGATCGCTTAATAATTTTTGTTTTCCAAATTTTTTAATCCCATTAACAGTATCAATAACAACATCTTTTACATAATTTATTCTTTTTTTAGGAAATCCCTCAAATGTTATTTTATATTCATATAACTTATCATTTTTATATATGGACTGAATATTAAAAAGTCTTTTAATTTTATTTCCCTTCTCTGTTTTTATTAAAATTCTATTTTTATGCTTTGATGCCATATTAATTAATATAAAAATAATATCTATTATCTAGTATAAATCCGATTTTTATATTATTATTTGACATTTTTTACATTTTTTTGAGAAGAGTACATTGTTTCTAGATTTTTAATAAATATCAATGATTAACATTTGAATCTACCATTCATTTTTAATATATTTTTTATTATCTATGTATTCAATTAACAAATCGAAAAACATTTTTTCCTCTTGATTGCTTAAAACCTTGATACTATCCAAATTTTCATTATCGAGATCAATTTGATAATGATTCCAATTAATAGGAATGCCCTTGCTTTCTGGCAATTTTATTTCTAAATATCTAAGCATAGCCTTTATGTATGGTCTGAATGGCATCCTTTTTTTGATTTTTGTTTTACTATTTTTAATTAATTCTAATTTTTCGATAAAATTTTCTGTACTTGAAAAAATATGAATAGCCACTTTTATTGCCTTATCAAATATTTTTTGAAATGTATCTGTTCTGTCTTGAAAAGTATCTTCTGTAAAACTACCTTTCCTTAGTTCAGTTAATTCGTATTTCGTTGCTTTCAAAAGTTCTCTAAGATTTATAATTTCACCATCAATTGCTATGGTTAAGATATAGACAAGGAAAAGTTTAATATATCCACTATCTCCCATAGCATCATTTAGATTCGGCTCTCCATTTTTTATCTCTTTAACAATATCATCGACTATATTAATAATAGCTTTTTTATTGTCAAAATAATATGGATCTATAGAATAAAATTTATCTATATATCCTGTAAAATCAGCATTTCTTCCATATTTATGATGGAAAATATGTTTTAGGTTTGTGAAATCTGCAACAATAATTATTGAGTCGAATCCAAATTTATTTTCATTTTCTCTTTCGAAATAAGCAGATAAAATATTGAAAATTCTGAAAGTGTGTTCAGGATCAATTCTGTCTAAATCATCTAAAATAAGAACACTTTTTTTATCACCTTTTTGTTGTGCAATTTTTTCTTTCAAGAGATGGCTAAAATAATCAACCTCGGAAATATTTTTCTTTTTAATCTCTTCAATATATTTATTTACTACTCCTTTTTCCCCTTTTTCATATTCTTTTTTAAATTCTTGGAATTCTTTATCCATTTCAAGTAAGTTTTTTAATGGACGACCTAGCTTAACAAGAGGAATAGTTTCTGAGCAGGGCTCCATAAGAGAAAGAGCTGTTTGTAGTGAAGAATTTATTGTTATATTTTGCTTGCACCATGAAAAAAAGAGCAAAAAAGAATCTTTAATTCCTTCAGTTTTTTTCTCTTGAAATATATTACTATTTTTCGCCAGCAATTCTATGAGAATGTCATATTTAATTAATTCCAAAATATCTTCATTATTGCTAATTTGATAATTAACAGGATAGAGATGGAAAACTTCATATTTATCTTGGTGTGAATTAAAAAAGTCATTAAGGAAGTATGTTTTCCCTATGCCAAATTTTCCAGAAAAAAATATTCTTGAATTGTCTGGTATATCAAAAACATTTTTGAAATCATTTTTTATTGTGTCAATCGGAATTTTTATCATGATTATTTGCAGTATTTATTTTTATAAATTAAAACATCTCTTTTGAAATTATATTTGATAAAATTTTTACTTTATCATATCTAAACCGCTTACTACTATTTGATAATTTTTAATCCATTAATTTCTGCTAAAGTAATTAATTTTCCATCTTCTGGCTTACTAAATAAAATGGCAGATAAATTTTTAAAAGAAGGATTTTCTTTTAATAGTGTAAATTTTTTATGAAAATTTGGAATACTTATATTAAAATTAACATATCTTGCGGTAATTAATACAAATTCTTTTGATGGTAATTCTATAACTTTAACTTGTTCAAACTTATCAAAAGATAATTTTATATATTTTTTTAATATTGTATAGTCTTTTTTATTTACGTCAAAAGGAGGTTTATTTTTTGAATAAAAAATATCTATCCTAACAGCACAATTTCTTTTTGCGATTTTAAAAGCATAGTCAAAATCTTCTAAATTATTAATATTTAATTTTCCATTTAAATAATTTGTTGGGAAAAAAATAGAAATAACAGAAACGGCTCCTTTTTCTGGTGTAATTGGTCTCGTCCATCTTATTGGTTTAGGAGGTAAAAATCCTTTTTTCAGGATATTTTTAGCATAATCATTTATAATTCCTATTTGACATACCTTAGAATCTTTTGCTTCTGGATGTATACTTAACTTAAAAGCACCTCCTATTTTAATTGCTGATATATAAATATGATTATTTCTAGAACTTATAAACCAAATAGATGATTTTGGTTTATTTTTATTATCACAAATAAAAAATTTAAATTTATCTTTTTGGGCCATAAATTAAAGCACCTCAAAAAGAGGTGTTATTATTACCAACTATTAAATTTAATATTTTTGCGAAATGAGACATTTTTTTAAGTGAATTAGGACGTCAGGCGCCTCGTTGGCTTATTTATACTACTTTTGCTTTGTTGATACAAGAGCGGCAGGCTTGATTTCTTGGAAAGAAATCTAGGGCGTAGCTATGACTGATAGCGAGCCAGCCGGAGGAAAATTTTACCAAAAATTTATCCGATGGTCGAACTTGTTCGAATTCTGCCAGCAGGATTCTTTTCAGAAATCATTGTTATAATTTCTGAAAACCTGGGTTTTAATCCATCCGTCAGCTGGCGGAATTTAAAACCCTTCGAATGAAACGGATTCGCCTCTCGGTCGCTTTCTACTGAAAGCGCCTCAAGGCCTGGCTCGGCCCAGCCGGCCTCCGCCTTCGAATCCTGCCAGCACGTGTCCAATAAAAAATACCCAAGAATTTGGGTATTTTGTTATTGGCAGGGCTTGTGGGAAGAAATTGGAGAATATTTCAATAACGGCGGGCTTATTTTGAGTTAATTTTTTGAAATTAATTATATACATTCTCATATGTTTAATATATAATTCTATTAAGCATTATGAAACTTTTATATAAAAGTCAAAAATATAAAAAGCACTCATTGAAGATTGCGCGTAAGCAATTAAAAAGAAGGCTTTTGCGTAAGAAGAGAGATAAGCATTTTTATAGAAGTGTTTATAAAAAAACATCTGATGATCAGCGAAGTTTACGTATAAAACGTAAGTATAAACAAACGGTAAATGCCCCTTCGAATCTATCTTTCCTAGAAGACCCTAACTCTGTTGTGCTGTTTCTTACTAAAATTGAATCAATTTTAAGTAATAGCAAATCTTTATATGTGGAAATGAAATTTGTAGAAAAAATTGATTACGCCACAATAACTGCACTTTTTGCAATTTTGTATACTTCAAGGAAAAAAGGTATTAAAATTGATGGAAGCATGCCTGGAAATCCTTTGGCTCGTAGCATCTTAATGAAGTCTGGGTTTATTTATACCTTATTTAGTGATAACCCTATCGTAGGACATAAGTATGAGTTTACAGCAAATAATCAGTTATTTACTCTAAATGACAGAGATATGAATGTTGTAGAGGAAATCGTAGATTCTGTTTCCACCGTTCTTGCGGGGGAAAAATGTAAAATTCCTGGATTATATACGACCGTTGGTGAGTTAATGGATAACACCATTACTCATGCCGCAGAAAACGAAAATGAGCGTTGGTGGCTCTCAATAAATTGTAATCACATTGATAAAAAAGTTGAATTTGTTTTTATTGACTATGGGATAGGTATTTTTACTAGTTTGTCTCGGAAAAGTGGTAAAGAGAAAATAAAGAAAATTTTTGACGAAGTGTGTAAAAGTTTTGGAGTTGATGCTGTTGAAAGGCATCTTGAGGCAATAGTAAAGAGATCTGCAGGAGAAGAGTTTAATTTATCTGATGGGCATGGTGAAGGGATTTATGGAATATATAATTCTTTACAAAGAGGAGATTTAAATAGTCTTTATATAATAAGCAATAATGCTTATGGGGATATAGCAAATAATAGATATATTAAGCTCAAAAGAGAATTAAAAGGCACATTGTATTATTGGGAAATTTGTGTTAATAATATAAAAAAATATGACTATATCAATAGCAAATGATTTTTCTAAAACTCCTGGTTTTAGATATAAAATTCAAAGCCCTGGAATATCAGGAGAAGAATTTAGAGATAATATACTTGAACCGAAATATAAGGTAGCTCAGCAAAACGGAGAAGTTTTGGAGGTGGTGCTAGATGGAACATCTGGGTATCTTACAAGTTTTCTTGAAGAGGCTTTTGGCGGACTACAAAGGAAGGTTTATCCTGAAAAAGTTAGCATGATTCAAATTATTTCTAACGACGAAAAGCATTGGATTGATACAATAATGAAGCGTTATATTCCTAGAGCTTATGAAGAAATGCAATCAAAACAGTAGTTTTTTGGTTTTTTATGCATTGGGACTATTGTCTGCTTTTTTTGTTTTTCTAATATGTCACATTCCTTTATCAACTTTTTTTTCGAATTTAAGCTATCAGGTTGATGTTGCTAGTTTATTCTCTCTTCTTGCAACTTCTGTCTTTGGTTTTTATTTTACTGTAATTTTAAATAAAAAACAGGCCATAAATAAGGTAGAGAATGATTTATTGATTGATTATTTTGATAAGTTTCAAAAAGACTTTGGTGACGTTATCCATTCTATGGTATCAAGTGACAAAGTCGAGCTTTCAACGGTTACTAGTTTTTTTAAAAAAAATAGTATGTACATGCAGGAATTGGTTGATCTTATTGGCATAAAAATAGATCCTAAAAAACTAGATGATGTGCAGCTGAGTATCAATGACTTAAGAGGACTATTTTCAGATATTCCTCGAGATGGCGATGTTGAAGATGGAATAAGGGTGTCCGGTGGTTATCTTGTTTACTCTCAAAAACAAAAAGAAAAAATGATTGATGGTATAAGAAAATTTAGAAAAAGTGTTTTCTTGGTAATAACTTTAATAAATAGGAGTTAATTTTTGTGTTTTTGATGATATTGAAGGTTTTTTGCTAAATAAATATATTCAGTATATTTGTTGTGCAGACTATGAATAGAATTGTAAATATTATAGATGCTATTACGATTAATAGCATTTTTGTATATTTGCTAAGTTTAGATTTTTCAATAAAATAAATTATCGGTTTATATAATAAACAAGGGATAGAGATTATTATGCAAGCTATTAAAATTTTAATGATCATTATATCAAAAGTGTTAGTTACGGATTCGCCTGCTGATTGAGGAATTAATTTATATTGATACATATTATGTAGCTTTATAACTTATTATTCCTGTGGTGTTTTGTATACAAAAAGCCCACCACAGGTAGTGACCGAAGCCACTCATACCAGTTTCCCGATATGGCGATAAAGCAGACCCCGTGATGGGTTCTTTATGCTTTATCGACTTATAGCCATGCCTTTGATTTCTCAAAAGTTTAGGCTCATATTTAATTGTGTCTATATATTACATCAAAAATAGAAAAAAGTGTAGTAGCCTACACTTTTAATCTATTTAGACTATTATTAAATTATTCGTTTTCAACAATAAATTTGGCTCTGTTATATAATTCATCAAATGTAATGATTTCTATCCCGTGTATAGATTTTCTGAAGCGCTGAAATGTTTCCCATTTGTGTCTATTATCTTTAAGTTGTTTAAGGTTCCCAATCACTATAATGCCCTTTGGCTTGATAGTATAGACAGATTCTTCTTCAAGTTTGTCCCTATTGATATCTTCTCTTGAGCCACTATTTTCCCATGTCTGTATATTAGCTTGTATTTGCGAGATAGTATCTGTTAGGTTTTTTGAAAGACTCCATGCCCCATTTCTTATTTCTGTTACCCCTTGCAGAAGAGGGGTTTTTGGCGTTTTTATTTCTACTAAAACGGTAAAGCATAAATCTCCGACTGTAGATTCTAAATAATCTCCTTTTTGTCCCCCCTTCCTGTCAAACCCAGCACCACCGTAATTGGGCTGAGATGTTTGTTCTTTCAAAATTTCATAATTTAGACCATAGCCAAATATCCATTTATTTTCTTCAAAAAACTTTTGCCACCATGCTTCATTATCCTCTTTACTCATTAACGATGCTTCAAATTCTATTAATTTTTCTTTTATTTTTAATAAAGAATTAATATCTTTTTGTGTTAAAGTAGAAGAAATTAATAATTTTTTTCCTATTTCTACAATACTTTCTGGGCTTCTTTTTTGTATGGATCTTATAATATCTTGCTCTTCTTCAGATATTACGGAAAATTTTGTGGTAGGAGCTTCTATGTTGCTAAATGTTTGTAAAAATTTTATAAGTTCCCAGAATTCTTTATGGCATGTATTTAAGTCGATTCTTGCTTTTAAATCTACTAAATCTTCATCTTCTTTATTCTTATATGCTATTTTGATTTTACCTTTAGATTTAGTTCTAATAGAAAATATTAAATGTGGAGAAAATTTTTTGTCGTTTTTTATTAGAGTCACGGCACACATATAATCTACAATCTTCCCCTTCTTTAATATAAATTGTTTTATTAATTTATTAGTTTTTTTATTTTTGAAGTAGTAAAATTTATCTGTTTCAGTTTTGTGATTAATCTCTAAATCAGAGAAGTTTTCTTCTCCGATTATAAAGTTTTCTAAATACCTTACTTTTTCTATAAATTCCTCGTTCATTTCCATGATAGTTGCTTTATTGTAGTATTTGTATTATTTTAAAACTATTAATAGGTACTGTCAATTTTATGGATATTAATAAAATGAGCTTAGAAAGTCTTAAGGACTATTTAATTGTTTTGAACTTTATTAGGAAAAAGGCAGAATTAAGTAATCGCTTTAATTTTGTTTGTCTTGGACATGAAGATAATGTTGGAAAAGAATTTAATGATTTAGGTTATAATGATTTTTATCAAATATTTTGGAGTCTTATTCATGATGAAATTTTTGAAAGTTCAAGTGGAGATAATGGTAATATGTTTTTAAATATAGATAAGGAAAAATTTTATAGTCTTTGCTCTGATGTTGAAAATAGAATTAGCTTATTAAGTGGTGGTAATATTGATAAAATTATGGTATTAGATTTTGATTCGCAGAGTAGTATTTTGACTATTAATAACCATAAAATAGAAATTCGTAAACAAAAGAACGATAACTATGCACACAGCCTTTTGAAATATATATTTGAAAATGGAACCGATCAGCAATTCTTTTATTCTGAATTACTGGAAGATATTTTGGGAGTTAGCTCTGTTGGTAAGGAGGCTTGGAGAACTATGTATAGGGCTTGCGAAGATATTCAAAAAAAGGTTCAAAAGGGTTCTAATTATAAGATAAATGACTTTTTGGATTATAGTTCTGGAATTAAAGGGAGCGTTAGAATAAGGGTAAAGTATTTAGTTTCTTAAGATTATCCATAACTTCCCGTAATCCCTATTTAATAAAATCGGCCTATAAAAATAAGGTCGTTTTTTTATGGCTAAATATAGTCAAGAATTAATCCAAAAATTAATAAAGTATTTCCGAAAAAAGTATAAGATAGAGATTTCGGAAGAAAAAGCAGAAGAATATCTTGATTCTTATGCGGATTTGTTCTTGGCTTTTTTTGATGATTAAGCAAATGAATAAATGCTATGCGGAGCCGAAGGCTACGCATAGGGTTATCCTTGTTTAAGTATTCATATAATCAGAATAATATTTTAAAAAATGGCATACGCAAAGATTATAATTTCTGGGAAAAGCATTGATTATTATCGATTTCAATTAGAGCCTCCCCTACTTGGTACTCCTAGAAATGTTGATAAAGATAAAAAGAAGGAAAAAATAGAAGCTGATCCAAATAATTCTTTATATAGGACAAAAAGAATAATAAACGAGTTAATAAATTGTAATGCTTGGGAGTGGCACAAAAAGAATGGAAGGCCTTATCCTCCATATTTTTTAACTCTAACCTTTAAAGAAAACATCCAGGACTTAAAAGAAGCAAACAGAGAATTTAGTAAATTTATACAAAGGTATAATTATGAATTATTTGGAGAAAAGAAAGCGAGATTAAAATATTTGGGAGTTCCCGAATTTCAAAAAAGAGGAGCTATTCATTATCACGTAATAATATTTAATCTTCCCTACAAGAAAAAAAGAGTATATAGAACGTTATTTAAGTTATGGGGCAAAGGAAGAGTAGAGCTAAAAATAGTAGTAACTATGAAATCTTTGATAAATTATCTTTCAAAGTATCTTACAAAGGATTTACTTGATAATAAATTAAGTAATAAAAAAAGATATTTTTGTAGTAGGAATTTAAAGAAGCCTGTTGTTATAAAAGATTTTGGATTCGCGGAAAGAGTTATAAAAAATATTGATAAAAGTAGAATTGTTTTTCAAAAAAACTATTACAACGAGTACCTTGGAGAGGCTCAGCATATAATTTATTCTATGAGGAAAGATGAGGATATTTTGGATTTAGAGCTTGACTGGGGAGATAAAAATCATCTAGAATCTCTAATTAATAAAGAAAACGAAAAAGAACTATGGAATATATAATTTATTGTAGAAAATCCTCTGAATCTGAGGACAGGCAAATTCTTTCTATTGATTCTCAAGAGAATGAGCTTATAGAGTTATCAACTAGAGAAAGTTTTAATATTGCTAAGGTTTACAAGGAAAGTAGAACCGCAAAAGATCCTGGTAGAGAAATTTTTGAAGAGATGCTTTCGTATGTTGAAAAAAGCAAAAAAGAGGTTTGTCTTTTAGTTTGGAATCTTGATAGACTAGCAAGAAATTCAGTTGATGGCGGAAAAATAATTTATATGATGGATAAGGGTTTTATAACTGAGATTAAAACTCCAAGCAAAACCTTTAAGAATAATCCTGATGATAAATTTATGATGAACTTGGTTTTTGGATTTTCTAAAAAGTACGTTGATGACTTAAGTATTAATGTAAAACGTGGCAATAAGGCAAAACTAGAAAAAGGAGGTTGGCCTGGCGTTGCTCCTCTAGGATATCTAAATGATAAAGCGAACAGAAGTATAATTGTTGATGACGAAAGGGCTTATTATATTAGGCGATGTTATAATCTTTATGCGACTGGCCAATATAGTCTGAATAATATTGTTAAAATTTTAAGAGAAGAAGGCTTTAGATCTAGGGCTGGCAAATTTATTTATGTTAATCGTATTCATAGAATTCTTAAAGATCCTTTTTATTATGGGTTTATGTTTAGGGGTAATAATCTTTATAAGGGTAATTATGAGCCAATAGTTTCTAAAGAATTATTTGATAGGGTTCAAGAGGTTTTTAATAGAGCCTCAAGACCAAAACAAGAGAAACACTTTTTTCACTTAAGAGGATTAATGATTTGTAATAAGTGTGGCTGTGTTTTAACTGCGTCTCAAAAAAGGAATCACGATTATTATTATTGTACTAATGGGAAAAAAGTTTGTGATGAACATAAACATTATTGGAGATCAGAGTCTCTTGATGCCGAAGTGTGGGAAGTTTTAAAGAACTTAGAATTTGATACTGAGTTAGTTGAAATTTGTTATCAATCTGCAAAAGAAAAACTAGCAAGAAATAAGAATGATGAATCTCAGATGAAAGAAAGCTTATTATTCGCCTTGGAGGGGGTGAAAAAGAAGCAAGGAGTATTAATAGACAATTTGACTTCCCTAGTTACTCCAAAGAGCTTGTATGTGGCTAAGATGAAAGAATTAAATGATGAAGAGGTGGCGATAAATAAGAAATTAGCTAGTTTGGGGGAATCTTTGGCCGTAAAAGAGAAAAAACTTGATGATATAAAAGAGTTTTTTCTTAAAACTAGAGTATTAAGGAAGGAATTCTTAGATGGCACTTTGGAACATAAATTTAGGGTGGTAAATACTGTACTTTGGAACATTTCTATTGAGAACGGAAAAGCTATATATTATAAGGCAAAAGAGCCTTATCAGCTCTTGTTAAATGGCTCTAAAATTGACGATTTTGTAAAAATGCAGGGGCGGTAGGATTCGAACCCACAAGTATTCTTTTGGAGAGAATCAGTTTGCCGTTGAGCTTACGCCCCTATGTTTTTAATATTATATTCAAATTGTCTATTTTTCAATGTGTTTATAGATTGCTTCGTCGCTTCGCTTCTCGCAATGACAGTGGAATAGATTGCTTCGTCACTACGCTCCATCGCAATGACAAGTAAGCAATATTCTTTTGGAGGGCTTGATTGTTGAAAGAATCAAGGACGGAGCTGCGACTGGCAGCGAGTCGGGGTTGAGCATAAATTCAGCAGAATTTAATGCGAAACCAGTTTGCCGTTGAGCTTACGCCCCTATATTATTGTTTATACTATTATTAGAATATTACGAATATGGTTTGTCGACAAGTGAATAGATTGCTTCGTCGCTTCGCTTCTCGCAATGACAGTGAAATAGATTGCTTCGTCGCTATGCTCCATCGCAATGACAGTGGAATAGATTGCTTCGTCCGCCAGTTGGCGGATTCGCAATGACACGTAGAGGACAAGGGGGATAGATTGCTTCACCCACTTTGTGGATTCGCAATGACAGTTGATGGGAGCTTTGCAATGACAGTAGGCAGGGATGACATAAATAGAAGATAAAAGTACCGCAAAAAGGCGGTACTAAAAAATCTATCTCTTTGCTTCTTTGTGGTTGGTGTGTTTGTGGTCGTATTTGCAGAATTTGCTTAATTGCAATTTGTCTTCTACGACTTTAGTCTTTTTTGTAAAATAAACAGATTTTTTACATTCTTGACAGACCAATTTTATGAATTTTTTCTTTTTACTTTTTGTTGCCATATTCTTTTCTTTACTTCTTTATATGTTTTGCTCGGAGCCGATGGAGAGAATCGAACCCTCGACCTTTCCCTTACCAAGGGAATGTTCTACCACTGAACTACATCGGCAAAGCCTGTGGGCGAAGAGGGACTTGCACCCCCGTAGACCGTAGTCACCTGATTTACAGTCAGGCCCAGTTGACTGCTTTGGTATTCGCCCATTGAATGTAATACATTTTCAGATAATAACAGATAATTGTTTATTTTTCAATAACCTTTCCCTTTTCTTTTCGCCAATTATCAATGTTTTTTTGATGTCCAGAAATAAGGGTTTTTGGGACTTTCCATTTAGTTCCTTTTTTGGGTTCGAATATTTCTGGACGAGTATATTGAGGGAATTCGATAAATCCGCCTGTTTTTGTCTGTCTTGTTTCAAGGAATTCTGGACGGCCAAGAACATTAGGTATTAGGCGGCTAATAGTCTCAATGACTATCATTGCTGGTAATTCCCCTCCCATAAGGTCGTATTCGCCTATTAAGAGTTCTTCGTCGGCTATCTTTGTTACGCGTTCGTCTATGCCTTCATAACGACCACAGATAAGTATGAGATTATCGTATTTCTTTGATAATTCCGAGGCTTTTTTTTGATTGAATGGTTTTCCTCTAGGAGTAAAAACAATAGTTCTGGTTTTTTTGTTCTTGTTTTCCTTTTTTATTTTTTCAACTGCTTTGTAGATTGGTTCGATTTGCAAAACCATACCTAAACCGCCGCCATAAGGGCGGTCGTCTACTCTTCCCTTTTTTTCTTTATCTGCAAAATCTCTTAGATTATGAAGATTAATTTTAATCAATTTTTTCTCTTGAGCTTTTTTGATAAAAGTTTCGTTTAGGTAAGAGTCGAAAATATTAGGAAATATGGTGATGATGTTGAAGTTCATTGTTGTTAAACTAACGAGTATGAGATTGGATCTCTTTTAGAGATACAACCTCCTATTCGTTATGTAAAAAGGCTATGCGAGATGAATCTAGCATAGCCTTTTGTTTGATTTTAAAATTAAATTTTGAAATCTTCAAAGTCCTCTGTCGTAGAAGATGTTTCAGTAGTTGATACTTCTTCTGGTTTTTTTCTAGAACCTCCCTCTGGTTCTTCAATTTTAAGATTGATTCTAGCGTGGTTTTTTAGGCCAATAATCCTTACCAAACTTCTAATAGCTTTTGCAGTTGATCCTTGTCTTCCAATAAGCTGACCCATATCTTCTGGGTTAACTTTTACTGAAAGAAGTACTCCCATTTCGTCAACCTGTCTGTCAATTTTTACATCTTCAGGGTGGTCAACTAAGTTTTTGACTATAAATTCTAGGAATTCTCTATCTCTTGGTGTCTCCATTTTATTCATTTCTAAATTAATTTTTATAATCCCAATATTGGGTAGCTCGACCCTTTTCTATCTCTATCTTAACTAAAATAATTATGAGCGATAGTAAAATAAATGTCAACAGTTCGTGTAAAATTTAAAGATGATTACTCTGGAATGACAGAGAAGAATAGATTGCTTCGTCGCTTCTCTCCTCGCAATGGCAAGTAGAGTGTTGGAATGGCAGAGGGGCAGGAAAATAAAATAACGGACGAGAGTCCGTTATTTAATCAGATAAATTTTTTGATTTAAGCATCTGGAATTTCTGCGGTAGTCTCTGGAGTAGCTTCTTCTGTTGCAATTTCTTCTGTTTTTACTTCCTCAGCAACAGCAATAGGAGTTTCTTTTTTAGCTTCCTTTGGTTCTGCTTTTGGTTCTGGTTTTACAAAGTAAATTTTTCTTTTTGGTTCGTTTAATATCTTGTCAGTAACAAGCATATTGTGAACTGTGTCAGATGGTTGAGCGCCGACAGAAACCCAGTATTGGGCCCTTTCTTTGTTGATATTCCTTTGTTTTGATTTTGGATCGTAGCTTCCGATTTCTTCGACAAATCTTCCCCCAGCTGGAGCTCTTCTTCTGTCTGTAACAACAATCTTATAAGAAGGTTGATGCTTCTTTCCTATTCTTAATAATCTGATAGTCAACATAATTTTGATAAGTTTTTATTAATTCAGTTTAACGCGGTTTATAATACAATAAATTTTAGTTAAATGCAAGGCTTTTTGAGATTCCAGCTTTCGGCCTCCAGAGGCGGGTAAGCTGGACTGGAATATAGCTTACCAATCTTTGATTTTTAGGGCTCTTTCGGCGGCATTCAGTTCTGCTTCATGCTTTGATGTCCCTTCTCCGTCAGTTATCATTTCTTCTCCGATAAATACTCCGACTAAAAATTGCTTCATATGATCTGGCCCTGTTTCTTTTAAGACCTGATAAGTCGGGGTGGCCATAACAATTTCTTGAGCTCTTTCTTGGAAAAGTGATTTCGGGTCTTTGTAGAGTCTTTTTTCTAATATTTCTGGAAGCTTTGGCAGTATCAAATATTTTTCGATAAATTGTTTGCAGGCGTCGTATCCTTGGTCCAAGTATAGTGCTCCGATGAGAGCTTCAAAAGAATCGGCTAAAATGTATTTCTTATTCTTGCCTTTTTCTTTTATTTCTCCTTGCGACAAAAGAAGAACGTCTTCAAATTCTAATTCTTTTGCTAGTTCAAAAAGTATGTTTGAATTAACAAGCGATGCTCGCCAGCCAGTTAAGTCTCCTTCTGGTTTTTCAGGATAATTGTTGTATAAATATTGAGTAGTTACTAATTCTAATACAGCGTCTCCTAAAAACTCTAATCTTTCATTATGCCCTAATCCAAATTTTGGATTTTCATTTAGAAAGGAGCGGTGGCAAAAAGCTTGAGTTAGTAAATCTTTGTTTTTGAATTTAATACCTAGCCTTTCTTCAAATTTTAAAAATTCTTCGTCTTTCATAACTTATTCTTCTTTTTCGGTTTCGGTTGGAACCGATTCGCTATTTTTATTTTGTTCTTCTATGCCGCGATAGACTGTTCCGAGTACTCCATTTACGAATTTGCGAGAGCTTTCTCCGCCAAAATTTTTGGCCAGTTCTATTGCTTCGTTGATAGCTACTTTCGGAGGAACATTTTCCTTATTTGCATAAAGAAGTTCGAATATTCCTAATCTGAGAATATTTCTATCTAAAGGGTTTATTTGCGGTATCGGCCATTCTGGAGCTGTTTTTTCTATAACTTTATCCAGAGTTTCTATTCTATCTTTTACTCCAATGGCAAGATCCCAAATAAAGGCTGGTTCGTCTAATCCAGCACCAAATTCAGCAATATTTCTTTCAACAATATTGCTTAATTCTTCTTGTTTATTGTTAAAGTCCCATTCATATAGACTTTGCATTGCTATTGAACGAGATAAATGTCTAGAAGCCATAGAATATTATTTAAAACTTGGTTCTTAGGCTGCTTTTTTCTTTGCAGTCTTTTGGGGTTTTTTAACTACTGGTTTTTCTACTTTCGATATTACTGAAAGATAATCTCTTCCTTTGTAGTTTCCGCAGAATCCGCAAATAGTATGTGGCAATACGGGTTTTCCGCACTTTTGGCATTTTACTAGCGTAATAGGCTTGATAAAAATATTGCCCCTTCTTCTGTCTCTTTTTGATGTACTTAAATGTCTTTTAGGAACTGCCATTTTTTTATTTTGATTATTTATTTAAATAAAGCTATAGTTTATTATGCATTTTTTCCTTAAATTGTAAAGACGAAATAAGGTTTATGCAAAATTTCAGGGGTAAATGATTCTTTGATAATATTTGCTTCTCCGACACAAATTCTTTGCTAAGAATTTGACTGTTTGCGCTCAGTCAGTGCAAAAGGCGAAGAAGCAAATATATCAAATCTCAAACTAGTGAAATTTTGATATGCCAAGCGTGAAGAGTGAAGAAGGTAGCTTGCAGTCGCAAGCTTTTTAGTTTTATGGAAGACGAAATAAGGTTGGGGAGCTTTAATTAAAATATTATGAGGGGCGGATTCTTTTTCGGCATTATCCTTTTCTTGAAGCGCTATTTTCTTGCTAGAAAATAGCTTGAGTTCAGCTCAGTCAGCTTCTCTATTTCAAGAAAAGGATAAACCTCAACAAATCCTAATGATTGTGGTTATATTTTAATATGTGACATGTGTGGGAGTTGGGCGGAAGCTTATAGTTATAAGCTTTTTAGTTTATTTAAGACGAAATAAGGTTGGGGGGGCAAAAATGAGGAGGGCATCTTATGAGATTCCTGCTTTTGCAGGGATGACAAACAAAATAAGAAAAAACACCATTGGTGTTTTTAAGATTGGGAGGGTAGTCGGACTACCCTCATGGTGGAGATTAAAATCTCCATGAAATGTTCAAATTTTTTGAAGTTTTTGGAACGTTGACCACTTTGATTTGCATTAGACCGTGTATGCGTGGGGCGTGGTTCCTACTTCAAATGCCGCCGTCGAAAATACTACTGTTGCTAGATTCATTTTTTTTCGAACCTCTTTGTCCTCAAGGAGCCTTCTGATGCAATGCACCTACTCCAAGGAACATATTTTAAATATCATATCAATTTTATTTTGTAAAGTGATGATTGTTTTTAATTATATCGAATAAAAAACAAAAGACACCATTGGTGTCGATAAAAAGTTAATGTGTCGAATTTTAGACATGTAGTACGCACTACTGTGCCAAGTCAGTTTATCCACACATTGAAAGAACTATAAGGGAAGTTTTTCATACCACTTTTTAAAAAGAAGTGGTCTAAATTTCCCCATTTTTATGGAAGTCAATACGATTCGGTGTCGCCTACTTGACTTCTAAGAGTAGGGACAATTTCTATATATAATATTTTAGAAAAAAATACAAGGGTTTGTAAATAAATTAATAACAGTTAGTAAAATTGGTAGCTTGCAAAAGTAAGCTAAAGAACATTTTATTAGATTCTCAATCGAGTTGAGAATGACAGAAGGAATGGGAATATTTTATGAGATTTCAGCTTGCCCTCCAGAGGCGGGCAAGTCCTCCGTAGGCGGGTAAACTGGAATGACAGAGGAATAATTTAGCAAACAAAAAACACCTTTTGGGTGCGTTAATAGTTAAGGGTAAAGAATAGGAAGAATAATTGATTTATCTCCTCCTATTCTTAATAAATAGGGTTTTTGAATTGCCATCTGTGGATGATTCCTCTATGTGGGAAGTCCGAATGTGGCGAAATTTAAATAGCCCTTTTGAAGGCTTGAGAGGCGGATACTCCGACCCTTGATTTTGTGCAAATTAGCAACACCTTCATATTTCGAGGATACTGCCTCGTACATACATTTTGTTGCCCTTGGTGGGGACTTAGACTTGCTAGCTTAAAACCATAATGTTTTTCTCCCGGAGCCGTCGGTTTCAGACTGTTGACTGGTATGTTGGTGTTGTCGGGACTTCATTTACTCTAAAAGTTACTGACAATGAGCAACACTTTAACATTTTTTTGTTTTCACCTCCTTTAATGCGAAAAGATTATCATATTAATTTTATTTTGTAAAGTGATTGATTACTTTTGAACTATATTGAATAAAAAAGCAAAAGACACTATCTAATATTAGTAGTGTCGATTAATTTTGGAGGAGAGAAAAATCTCTCCTCTCTTCGGTACCTCTCGTTTCAGAAAGTGCTTCGTGTTCTTATCTTTTTATGAATTAAAAGCATAAGAACAATTTTGTTATAATATGTAATTAAAAAAATTGCAAGTAGTTTTGTTAACAGGATATTTTGAAGGTGGATAAAAAAGTTATAACTGATGAAGATGGCAGTATAAAAAAATAAAAACACTAAAAAATAATATTTAGTGTTGGATGTAATGTGAGGGAAGTCCCTCTTCTTCCCTCTATGAATCCTGGCCTTGCAATGAGCTGAACTATTGTGTCCCCTTGGAGCTATTGAAGGGACACTTTTTTTATATAATATTCAAAAAAATAATGCAAATAAATTATTAACAAGATTTACTATTCCTTTTTCGTGAGAGATTCCAACTTTCGCCCTCCATAGGCGAACAAGCTGGAATGGCAAAAAGAAAAAAGGAATGATAAGGGGAATAGATTGCTTCGTCGCTTCGTTCCTCGCAATGACAAGGAAAAAAAATGACAAATGAGGAGATAGATTGCTTCACCCACTTCGTGGATTCGCAATGACAGACAGGATTTGGAATGGGATGACAAAAGGAGGCAGGAATGACAAAAGGAAAAAAGAAATGGCAGAGGGAGATTAGAAGTAATATGAGATGGGGTTGAAGGTTTTGCGGTGGATATCGCAGGGGCCGAATTTTTTAATCGCTTCCATATGTATTTTTGTGCCATAACCTTTATGTTTTTCAAATTGATATTCTGGATATTTCTTGGCATACTCATACATCATCCTATCTCTTGTTACTTTGGCAATAATACTAGCAGTACTACAAGAAAATATTTTATCATCAGCCTTTACAATAGCTTTTTGTTCTACTTTAAAATTTATAGTTGAATTACCATCAATAATTAAGAAATCTGGACGTTGTTTTGAGCTTAAATTTTCGACTGCTTTTGCCATTGCTAATTTTGTTGCTTGGAAAATATTTACTTCATCTATTTTCTTCTCGTCTATTATTCCAATTCCCCATTTTATTTGCTTGGTTGCAATAATTATTTCAAAAAGATATTCTCTTTTCTTTTCTGATAACTTTTTAGAATCTTTTATACCTGAAAGCAATTCTTTATTAAAGTTCCAATTAGTAATCAAAACAGCCGAAGCAACAACTGGTCCGGCTAATGGTCCTCTACCTGCTTCGTCTATTCCAGCAACAGACTTATACCCTTTTTTGTTTAGTTTTATTTCTTCTCGTTCAAGCATAATTTATTGATTAATTTTATGAGATTCCAGCTTTCGCTGGAATGACAAACAGGGCGTTGGAATAACAAGTAAGGAGATAGATTGCTTCACCCACTTCGTGGATTCGCAATGACAAATGATAAATTGAATAAAAGACATTTTTGAGCTATTATGTTTAATAATATCATAATTGCTAGATAAATGAATATGAGTAAATTTGTTCACTTGCATTTGCATTCCCATTATTCCCTTTTGGATGGTTTGTCAAAAATTGATGAAATTTTGGATAGAATAAAAGAACTTGGAATGGATTCGGTTGCATTGACTGATCATGGTGTGATGTATGGGGTGATAGAATTTTATAAAAGCGCAAAAGCAAAAGGAATAAAACCTATTATCGGATGTGAATTTTATGAGGCTGTCAATGATATGGCAGATAAAAATCCTCAGGTGGAAAACAGAAGGTATCATTTAATTCTGCTTGCAAAAAATGAAAAGGGTTATAATAATTTGGTAAAATTAGTTACTAAAGCTCATTTAGAAGGTTTTTATTATAAGCCTAGGATTGATTTTGAATTACTCAAAAAACATTCTGAGGGAATAATTGCGCTTAGCGCTTGTTTGCAAGGAAGGATTCCGGTATTGTTGTTGGCTAATAAAATTGATGAAGCAGAAAAAATAGCTTTGGAATACCAAAGCATTTTTGGTTCCGGCAATTATTATTTGGAAATTCAAAATCATCCCGCAATTCCAGAACAAGAAAAAGTAAATAAATTGATTATAGAATTATCAAAAAAAACAGGAATACCATTAGTTGCCACTAATGATTCACATTATACTTTTAAGGAAGATGCGGAAGCTCAAGATATTCTGATGTTGATAAACACTGGAGCTGATATAAATGATCCAGAGCGATTAAGTATGAGGATTGAGGATTTTTCAATAAAATCTTCGGAACAAATGATTGAGGATTTTTCGCATATTCCAGAAGCTATCAGCAATACTTTAAAAATTGCCGAAGCCTGTAATTTGGAATTGAAACTGGGAGAAATAAAAATTCCACAGTTTGATGTTCCAGATGATAAAAATGCTTTTAATTACTTGAAAGAGCTTTGCTACAACGGAATTGAAAAAAAATATAATATTCATAATAAAGAACTTCAAAGCTTGATTGATAAAATTTTGAAAGAAGAAAAAATAGATGCGGAAAAAGTTAAAGATGAAGAATTAAAGAAAATTGTGACTAGGGCGGAGTATGAGTTGCGTGTTATTGAAAAAGCTGGCTTCACCGATTATTTTTTAATTGTTCAGGATTTTATCAACTGGGCCAAGGATCATCATATTGTTGTAGGGCCTGGAAGAGGTTCGGCAGCTGGTTCTATTGTTGCCTATCTTACAAATATAACTAACGTCGATCCTCTTAAATATGGATTGTATTTTGAAAGGTTTCTAAATCCTGATAGAGTATCTCCTCCTGATATAGATACTGATTTTACTGATGCAAGACGCGATGAAGTTATTAATTACGTGTCTGAAAAATATGGACGTAATCGCGTAGCACAAATAATTACTTTTGGAACAATGGCGGCGAAAGCATCTATCCGTGATGTTGGCCGTGCTCTTGGATATGAATATAGCTATTGTGATAAGATTGCGAAAATGATTCCAATCGGTCTTGATCTTAAGGGGACGTTGGAGGTTGTCCAAGAATTTTCTGATCTTTACGAAAGCGATCCAATGGCTGAACGATTAATTAATTTAGCTCTTAGAATTGAGGGCTGTGTGAGACATGCGTCTACTCATGCTTGTGGAGTAGTGATTTCAAAAAGTCCATTAGATAACTCAGTTCCTATCCAGCATCCAAGCCAAGATGCGAATGCAATCGTAACTCAATATGGAGGGCATGGAATTGAAAGTATGGGACTTCTTAAAATGGATTTTCTTGGACTTCGGAACTTAACTATCATTGAGGAAGCATTGAAAAGAATCTATGCAGTCCAAGGGTTGAACGTAGACATCGAAAATATTCCTCTTGATGATAAAAAAGCATATAAATTATTACAAGATGGAAATTGTATCGGAGTATTCCAATTAGAGTCTGATGGAATGAGAAGATATTTAAAACAATTGAAGCCGACAGGAATAGAAGATATTACTGCTATGGTTGCTCTTTATAGACCTGGTCCGATGCAGCATATTCCGGATTATATTGCCGGTAAAAATAAGATAAAAGAAGTAAAATATATTCATCCTAAATTGAAATTGTTGCTTGCTGATACTTATGGCATTCCTTTGTATCAAGAACAGATTATGCGTATTGCTACTGATATGGCTGGTTTTACTTTGTCTGAGGCTGATATACTTCGAAAAGCGATTGGAAAGAAAAATGAGAAATTATTAATGGAACAGAAGGAAAAATTTGTAAATGGAATGATAAAGAATGAAATATCGAAAAAGATTGGCGAAGAAATTTGGAGCTGGATTGAACCATTTGCTAAATATTCATTCAATAAAAGTCATGCAGCTTGCTATGCAGTAATTGCTTATGAGACTGCTTATCTTAAAGCTAATTATCCTGTTGAATATATGGCGGCCTTATTGACGGCTGAAGGCGGTGATATTGATAGAGTTGCGACATTGATTGATGAGTGCAAGAAAATGAAAATAGAGGTATTGCCACCTGATATCAACGAGAGTTATAAAGACTTCAGTGTGGTTCCAAAAAAGAATCAAATCAGGTTCGGACTTTCAGCTATTAAAAATGTAGGAGATGGTGTGGTTGAGCTGACTATAAAGGAAAGAAAAACTGGCGGGTCGTTTAAAGATATTCATGATTTTTTTAGCCGTTCTGATAATAAAGTATTGAATAAAAAATCTTTAGAAAGTTTGGTCAGAGCAGGAGCTTTTGATTCACTTGAAAAGAGGAATAAGATATTGCATAATCTAGAAAGACTGATGGATTGGACGAAAAAAAATCAGAAGATAAAAGAAAGCGGACAGAAAGGATTGTTTGATTTGTTTGGCGGGGCTGGGGTAGAAAGTTCTTTCAATTCAAATATTATCCTAGAAGATGCTCCAGAAATAAGTGAAAAAGAAAGATTAACCTGGGAAAAGGAATTATTAGGTCTATATATTAGTGGACATCCGTTGCAAAAAATGAAAGGATTCTTGGATAATAATGCAACGTCAATCAGAAAATTAAATAATGATTTACTTGGTGTTCGAACGACTGATACGCACAGTAGTAATGAAAAACATACTTATAGAGGAGAGACGGTAACGATAATCGGAATAATAGCTGATATCAAGAAAATTATGACGAAGAAGGGAGACCAGATGATGTTTATAAAAATTGAAGATTTGACGGATAAGATGGAAATAGTAATATTCCCTACTATGCTGGCAAAAAATCCTGATTTGTTTGTTGAAAATAAAATTATCAGTGTAACGGGAAGGGCGGATGTAAGAGATGATGTTGCTAAAATTGTTGCTAACGAAATAGAAGAAGTGTTAATAGAAGAAGATTGTGTGTAATTAAATTCTTTTTCAGAATTATTGTTTTCTTGAGGCGTGATTTTCTTGCTAGAAAATCCCTTGAGTTCAGCTCAGTCAGCTTCTCTATCTCAAGATAACAATAATCTTCAACGAATTTTAATGTGCTAGAGAGGAGTGAGAGAGTGATTTGGAAGGGCTTGCAATTCTTTTTTAAATGCTTTCCTTTTGCCATACACAAATTTTCTGCTGAAAATTTGCCTTGCTTTATTTTCAGCCAAAATAAAAGGTGTCAAAAGGAAACATTTAAAATGAATTGCGTCTATAAAATTTTAACGTATTCAGGGCGAGGAGGATGGAAAATGGTAGCTTGTAACTACAAGCTTTGAATATTGATTTTCACTGACGTGAAAATATTGTACTTGTTTTACAAGTAAAGGCATTATATTTTTAATAGATATGTTTATTCAAAAAAAGAAATACATTTATCAGAATATTCGGATATGTGAAAGCACGCAGACGCGGGGCTAGGATTGGCGATTAAAATATATAGATTGCTTCGTCCGTTCCTGGGACCCATTCGGTCGGATTCTGGTGAATCCGCCTCAGGGCGGGGCTCGACTTCAGTCAAGTCTCTGCCGTCGCCTTCTGCAAAGTCAACCGCAATGACGAGTAGAGTGTTGGGTTCGCAATGACAATTGTAACTAATAATATGAATTTGAAACTAAAAATAATAATATGAATAAAGATATAGAAGTTATAAGGCATTCGTTATCACATATTTTAGCGATTGCTATAAAAGAATTATATAGTGATGTTAAGCTTGGTATTGGACCAGCAATTGAAAATGGGTTTTATTATGATTTTGATTTTGGTAATATTCAGATAACTTTAGATGACTTGCCAAAGATTGAAAAGAAGATGAAAGAAATCATAAAAAATAAAGTTGGATTTGAGAGAGTTGAACTGTCAAAAGAGGAATCAAAAAAAATATTTGCAAAAGAAAATTATAAATTAGAGCTTATTGACGAATTAGTCGATGGAGAAATAACTGGTTATAAGACTGGCGATTTTATTGATTTGTGCAAGGGGCCACATATTGATAATACTTCCGAAATAAACACTGATGGATTTACTTTGACTAAGACTTCTGGCGCATATTGGAAAGGAAGTGAAAAAAATAAAATGCTAACTAGAATTTATGGTGTTGCTTTTGGAAATAAGGAAGAATTAGAAAAATACCTTGAGATGATGAAGGAGGCAGAAAAAAGAGATCACAGAAAATTGGGAAAAGAATTAGACTTGTTTCATACTGAAGAAGATGTTGGTATTGGATTGATTCTTTGGCATCCGAAAGGGGCAATGTTGTGGAGGGTAATCGAAGATTTTTGGTATAAGAAACATTTAGAAAATGGATATGAACTTGTAAGAACTCCTCATATTGGAAATAGAAAATTATGGGAACGTTCTGGCCATTGGGGGTTTTATTCTGGAAGTATGTATCCTCCACTTGAAGTTGGCCAATCACTTGAGGAATTAAAAAATCAAGATGAAGTAAAGGAATCAGAACAGTTTTTATTAAAACCAATGAACTGTCCTTTTCATGTTTCTATTTATAATAATTCACCAAAATCATATAGGGATTTGCCTATGCTTTGGGCGGAAACAGGCACTGTATATAGATTTGAAAAAAAAGGAGAACTTTCTGGTTTAACCAGAGTAAGAGGATTTACTCAAGATGATGCACATATTATTTGCAGAAAAGACCAAGTTGAAGACGAGCTCAAAAAAGTAATTGATTTTATTCTTTTTATTTATAAATCTTTTGGATTTGATCCTGAATCTGTGAATGTTTATCTTTCGCTTCGAGATCCTAAAGATAAGGATAAATATGCTGGAAGTGATGAGGGGTGGAGTTTTTCTGAATCAGTTTTAAGAAAAGTTGCCATTGAAAAAGAATTGAATTTTGTTGAAGAAGAAGGCGAAGCTGCTTTTTATGGTCCAAAGCTAGATTTTAAAATAAAAGATGTTTTGGGGAGAGAATGGCAATGTTCTACTTTGCAATTTGATTTTAATTTACCAGAAAGATTTGAAATGGAATTTACTAATGAGCAAGGTGAAAAAGAACAGCCATATATGTTACATAGAGCATTATTCGGTTCGTTTGAAAGATTTATCGGTTTGTTGATTGAACATTATGCTGGTGCCTTTCCATTTTGGTTAGCTCCTATTCAAATTATAATTCTTCCTGTGGGAGAAGGCCATCGTGAATATGCTAAACAAGTAGCTGAAAAGCTTGAAGCATATAGGGTTCGAATTGATAACGATAATCAGACAATTGGCAAGAAAATAAGAGAGGCAGAAATGCAAAAGATTCCTTATATCTTAGTTGTTGGTGATAAAGAAATAGGAAATAAAACTGTCAGTGTAAGAAAAAGAGGACAACAAGAATTGGGAGAAATGAAAATAGAACAATTAATTGAGCAAGAAAAACTTTCAAATTAATGCCAAAGAAAATAATTTTTTTAATATCTTTAACGGCTTTATTCTTAGTAACAATGTTTGCTATAGCAGGAAATATTTCAAAAATTTCTGATGTTTTGTTTATGCCCAATAAGCCATTATATTTTTTGAAAGAATGGACTCGTAGTTCAGAATCTTTTTTAACTTTTGATCCAGAAAAAAGAATACAACTGCGTTTAGTTTTTACGATTGAAAAATTAAATGAGCTTCGAAAGATTAAAAATGATAGCAAAGTTTTTGAAGCTGCTTTGTCTGACTATTTATCAGAAACAGAAAATTTGAAATTATCTGCAGAATCATTGCGAGGTATAAATAATATAGAACTGGGAAATAAAATAACGAATGAATTATTTTATCAAAGGCAATTGCTTGCAGATATGCTTGGAGCAAAGACGACTGATCCAAAAAATTATATATTAACGAGTAGTTTTAATAATTTAATTTCTAGTGCTTTTTATGTGGCACTCGAAAATGATGTTTTTGAATCTATTAAAAAGCATATATCTTTTATAGAGAGTGATCAGGCAAAAATAGAGGAATTAGACTATATATTAACTTATTCACCTACCGCAACCTTTAAAGAAAAAGTTTTATTTTTAGAACTAGAAATAATTGAAAATAAAATTGCTAATGGGTTTAATGATATTTCTGAGTCAAATTATTTTGAAAACAAGTTTTCTGAAATACGAGATACTGATTATTATAAAAAACGAATAATTGCTTTAGAAAAGCAAAAGCAAGAGAATTTAATCAAGGAATTGGCTAAAGGGGTTTGGGTTGATGAAATTATCAAACAGGTTCCTGGCGAAGAAGTTGAAATATTAGAGAGTTTCAAGACAAGACTTGCAAAAATTAAATTAGAAAAACTTGATCAAAAAATAGATGATTTGCAAGTATATGACGAAACAAAGGTTTTACTTAGAGAAACAAGGGATGAGATAATATCTTCTATTTATGGAGATATGGAGCCAACTCAAGCATTAAGTGTAGTGCAAGAAGAGGTTGTCGGTAGTGAAAATGACATAACAAAAATTAGTCCTGCTTCTGCTTTTTGTCTTAGACAAGGATATAAATTAGAATTAAGAGAGAAGGATGGTGTTGCTTATGTTGTTTGCATATATGACGGTCTTGAATGTGAACAGCTCGCTTTTTATAAAGGTGAATGCGAATTTGTTGAGGAAGTATCTGAATAGAATTTTTAACTGATTAATTAGGATATAAAGATGAAAAAGTATTTTATTTTGACTTTTGGGTGCCAGATGAATGAGTCTGATTCTGAAAGAATAGCTTCTCTTTTTGAATCTATCGGATTTAAGCAATCTTTAGAAATAGAAAGCGCTGATTTAGTCATTGTGAATATGTGTTCGGTTCGTCAGAGTGCTGTTGATAGAATATTAGGCTTGGCTAATAAGTTTGGCGAACTTAGACAAAAGAAAAAAGGGTTTAAGGCTATTTTGACCGGATGTATGCTTGACCCTGATAAAGATAAATTTATTAAGATTTTTGATTTTATCTTGAATAAGGAAGATTTAGAAGTATGGCCGCAGATACTAGCAGGAGAAGGAATAAATAAAAAGAATCGGGATTATTTGAAGATAGCTCCAAAACAATCAAGTACATTTCAAGGATTTGTGCCAATATCAAATGGATGTGATAATTTTTGTACTTATTGCGCTGTGCCTTATGCACGAGGAAGATTGGTTTGTCGAAAACATAACGATATTCTAAAGGAGGTAAAAGTTTTGGCAGAAAAAGGTTATAAAGAAATATGGCTACTGGGTGAAAATGTAAATAGCTATCACTCCCCTACGGATGAGAAAATAAATTTTGCAGAACTTATCAGAAGAATAGAAAAAATAAAAGGTGATTTTTGGTTGCGTTTTACTAGTCCCCATCCTAAAGATTTTTCAGATGAATTGATTGAGGTTCTTGCTAAATCTTTTAAGTTTGCTCCATATATAAATTTACCTGCACAATCTGGAGATGATGAAGTATTGCGTAAAATGAATCGTCCTTATAAAGCAAAGAAATATTTAGACCTTGTTAAAAAAATTAGAAAATCGTTTTTAGAAAATAGAGAAGGACTTGAAGGCCAAGTTGCGATTTCGACTGATATAATTGTCGGTTTCCCTACTGAAACAGAAAAACAATTTTTGAATACGGCCAATCTTTTTAATTTGGCTAAATTTGACATGGCTTTTATTGCTCAATATTCACCTCGTCCGCAATCGCATTGTTATAAAAATATGAAAGATGATGTTAAAAAATCGGATAAACGGTTGAGACATAAAAGATTGACGGAAATACTTCGTAGCGTAGGATTAGAGCGAAATAAAATTTTTCTGGATAAAGTAATCCCCGTTCTCATATTCGAGAAATATAAGGGATATTATCTTGGAAGGAATAGGCAGAATAAGGCCGTAAAAGTCTTCTCAAAAGAAGAAAATCTTGTTGGTAATATAATTGATGCTAAAGTTGTTAGGATTTTACCATTAAGCTTAGAAGCGGAACAAATATGAAGGATAAAAAATTGCAAATGTTAATTGTTATACTTGGAGCTACGGCAACAGGCAAAACTGATTTGGGTATTTGGCTCGCTAAAAAATATAATGGAGAAGTTGTGTCTGCTGACTCAAGACTTGTTTATCGTGAAATGAATATTGGAACTGCGAAACCAAAAAATGAAAGCATAGGTGCTTTTGTATCGGGAGGAGTAAAACATCACATGATAAATACAACGTCTCTTAAAAAAATATACAATGTTGCTATTTTTAAGGAAAGGGCAATTAAGGAAATAAAAAATATTGGAAAAAAGAATAAAAATGCTTTCTTGGTTGGCGGGACAGGATTGTATATTGATGCAATTGTAAATAATATTGACTTTCCTGTTATTCCGCCAGATGAAGAATTAAGAGAAAGGTTAGAGAAAAAAACGCTGGAAAAATTATTCGATGAGTATCGCAAATTGGATCCTTTAGGAGCGGAAAAAATTGATAAAAAAAATAAAAGGAGGCTTATTAGAGCTATTGAAGTATGCAAGTTGACTGGAAGGTCATTTTGGGAAAATAGACGCCTAGAAAGCCCTATTTTTGATTGTTTGGAGGTTGGCATAGATGTCCCAAAAGAAGAATTATCTAGTAAAATCAAGAAAAGAATAAATATAATGTTCAAAGCTGGACTTAAGGATGAAGTATTAGCGTTGATTAAGAAATATGGAAATATTCCACCTCTTCAAACTATCGGTTATCAGGAATGGAAAAACTATACTGCTAAAGAAATTAGTAAAAAGGATTTGGAAGAGATAAAAGAAAGAATATTTTTGAATACTAATAATTTTTCCAAAAGACAAATGACCTGGTTTAAAAGGAATAAAAATATCCATTGGATAAAAACAAAAAAAGAAGCTGAAAAATTAGTGAAAGAATTTTTAAAATAAAAAGAGCCATTGTGGCTCTTTTTGCTTAGAAAAACAATATAAGTAAATTGTTTATTTTTTAAGAAATTTTTTTAATAATTAAGATTCTGAAGAAATTATTTTTATGGTACGAAGTATCGAATAATTACGACTCCAGAACCACCAGCAGATACTCCTCCTCCACCACCCCCAGTTGATGGTGTTCCAGATAATCCTCCGCCACCGCCGCCGTGCGTCGCCGTTCCATCTCCACCGGGAGAAGATTTTCCTCCTCCTCCGCCTGCATATCCAACAGATATCCCTGTTATCGTGGAGTCGATTCCTGGCCCTCCATTTCCCGACCGAACATTTGCGACTGCATTTTCGCCTACGCCTCCTGCTCCTCCTCCGCCGCCACCGCATGCATTAGTAGTATCATTCTCTCCTAGCCCGCCTGCATACCCTTGTCCCGAAGTACCTAATCCTCCAGCCACTCCCCAACCAACTGCTCCATACAATGCCGCACTTCCTC